>VOFK01001048.1_pt1 | contig 307009 bp, 324 predicted proteins | sample 5384121 | NCBI WGS metagenome assembly VOFK01 (sample SAMN12384730, study PRJNA508395) | human gut metagenome | isolation source: healthy gut J | host: Homo sapiens | reverse complement strand
CGACGCAGAAGGATACGGCTGGCAGCTTTCGGAATCGGCTGCGGTGCAGCTTGCTTGGCGCTCCTCCTGGGTAATGGCGCGGATAGCGTTTTTGCCGAGGTAATCGTGGATCTTGCCAGGTGAAACTAAAGCTTGCTGCCGACGCTTTACGCGCAGCCTGGATGCGGCGTATCAGAACTCGGCGTCTTGTCGACCAAGCTTACCGCTCGTGCGTGACGCCGGGGCGGTCGCGCACCTTGGCGACCAGAGACGCGGTGATAGGCGTCGACACGGTTCGGGAGCTGTCCGCTTACGGCCATTCAATCAGTATCGTAAGAAGGCGATCTTATCGATGCAGCGTGCGCGGCGGAAAAAGCTTGCTTCACGCCCCCGTCACCAGCCGGCTGCAGGCTACGCCACCCTGCGTGGGGTCGGCCTGATCGACGCCGTTTCGCTTGATCAAACGGGGCGCCCGCTGTCGGATTCGTCCACATCGGGGTTGCGGCTGCTCATCGGGATGCGCGCGTCCAGAATTTCACACACGGCGTCACGTTGCCGAGCTCCGCCGTGATCATGCGGCGAGGTCTTGGTCATGTGCCCCGGGAACCAGCTCAGAGAGAATCAACTGCATTTGCTCGTCCCCCTTTACTGCAAAAGGCCGATGCGGCCAAACTCGCGCTGCTCGGTCAGATAGTCGCGTCAGGGAAGACGAGGAACACCGCCTTGCCGATCAGAAGGCGCGTGTCCACCGTACCGAGCGAGGAATCGCGGCTGTCGTTCGAATGGTTTGCGGTTGTCACCCATGAGGAAGACTTCGCCCCTCCGGCACGGTGAGCGGGAACACGGTGCCCTCTTTCGCGATAGGTGCCCAGTCGTTGATGTAGTCCTCGTCCAGAAGCTCGCCGTCCACATAGACCTGACCCAAGTTAAAGTCGATGTCCACGGTCTGTCCCGCGGTGGCGATGACGCGCTTGACGATGGGCTTCGAGTCAAAGGTCTCCTTGCGCGCGATGACGATATCGCCGACCTGATAGTCGCCGCAGAGCAGCGAGTTGACGACGAAGCCGGTCGCCGTCCCAGCGTCGGGATCATTGACGGGCCGGAAACGCCCATCAGCCGCACAAAACGTAAACACCAGCACAACGACCAGCAGCGCCGAGACGAGAGACGAGACCGTCTCATACACGTCGCGTCCGGGGATCTTTTTTCCACGATCTCCTCCTGCGCCTGCTCGTTGATCTCCAATTTCTGATCAAATTCGTCCATTTTGGTCTCCCTAAACCCAGCGCCGCGCAGCGGACTAACAGTCTCCCTCTGCGGCAAAAATGCGCCTGATTTTCTAATGTATTATTGTAGCACGCTTTTTGAAAAAGGCAACAAAAAAGCGTGGTTGAAAAACCACGCTTTTTGTTCTCAAAAATCTGTCTTACAGCTTCTCGCGGATCTTGGCAGCCTTACCGACGCGGCCGCGCAGGGTAATACAGCTTGGCGCGGCGAACATAACCGCTGCGCACGGTCTCGACCTTCTCGATGAGGGGGGAATGGACGGGGAACACCTTCTCGACGCCGACGCCGTAGGCGAGACGACGAACGGTGAAGGTCTCCTCAAGACCGCCGTGCTTCTTCGCGATGACGATGCCCTCGAAGACCTGGATACGCTCGCGGGAGCCTTCCTTGATCTTGACATGAACGCGGACGGTGTCGCCGACGTTGATGACGGGCATTTCCTTTTTCAGCTGCTGGGATTCGAGCTCTTTGATGAGATCCATGGATATTTTCCTCCTCATTTATAGGCGTTCTTGACCGCTTTTCTTCGGCGCTGTCGGGACTCTTTCACCCGCGCACGGCAGAGGACCGCCCTTTTCAAGCTATGGTAGCATATCACATCCCCAACGGGAATGCAAGCATTATTTGCAAAAGCACGGCAGAAATCAGCGGAAAACGTTCATTTCCGCGTCGTAGACCTCTTTTCGGCGCACGCGAACAAAGTCCGGCGCGATCTCCGGCAGGTGCCGCGCGACCGCCGCGCCGATCAGCGCGGGGTTGAGGCCCGGGTCCTGCGCGGCGACGACCGCATCGGCGAGGATCACGCCCTCCCCCTCCGTCAGCGTGAGCGAGCGGATGAGCGGCGCAATGTTGAGCTCGGTCATGCCCTTGTGCTTCGTGCGCTTTTCGACAAAGATCTCCTCCTGCGTAAAAAACTCGCGGATGCGCTCGCACGCACCCTCGGGCACGCCGTTGTCGTATTCCATTTCGAGCTGTGCGCGCAGGTTGACCATCTCTCGCACGGGGCGCGTCACGCAATAGCAGTCCAGCACGCGAAGGCCCGCGGGCATGCCGGTGTTCAGCGCCTCGGCCACGCCCTCGCCCGTGCTGTCTTCCACGCTTTCAAAGTCGAGGATCTCGCAGTCGCTCGACTGCCCCACGGGCAGGGGCAGCACGATGGACAGAATGGGGTGCGGGTGGAAGCCGTTGGAGTGCTTGATAGAAAGGCCCGCGCGCGGGAACACGCGCTGGAACGTGCGCATCACGTCAAGATGCGAAATGTAGGACGCCTGATGCTCCTTGACAAAAACCAGCCGCAATTTAGACATCGCATTTCCCCCCACGAGGCAGTTTGCGCCGCAGGCGTTGCAGTGCGTGCGGCAGTCGGGCGTGGTCGCGCCCTCGTATGTCAGTGCGTGCTCGCGCTTCAAATACCCGGTGCAACGCCGCAGGAGATCATGCTCCACGGCAGAATTTTCATCCTCGCTGCGGCGGCGGTTGGCGTAAAAGTGCGGGTCAAGGCCGCACTCCTCAAAGGCCTCCATCCAGCGGTTCAGATCAAAATAGTCCTCCCACGCGCTGAGCGTTTCGCCCTCTGCGCCACGCGGTCTCGATGACCTTGCCGAGCCTGCGGTCGCCGCAGGAGATGACCCCCTCCATAAAGCTCGTGGGCGAGGGGGCCAGTTGTAGGTGACGGACTTGGTGGTCATCGCCCGCGCAGGAAGCTTGACGCGGCGCCCGTACCCTTCAATGGGGATCTGCGGCTCCCACTGGAACGCCGTGTGCGGCTTTGGCACAAACCACGAGGGCGACACCGTGATGCGCACGCCGCGCGTCTTGTTGAGTGCGCTTTCGCGCCGCGTGCGTGCATGACATGGGCCGCGATGTCGGCAATGCCGAGCCGAGCGTCCTCGTCCGTCTCGGTCGGAAGGCCGAGCATGAAGTAGAGCTTGACCGCGCTGTATCCGCCCGCAAACGCGCGGCGGCAGGATTCGAGCAGATCTTCCTCCGTCAGATTCTTGTTGATGGCGTCGCGCAGTCTCTGCGTGCCCGCTTCGAGGTGCAAACGTGAGGCCGGTCTTTCTGCCCTTTTGCAGCCGCTCCATCAGCGCCATGGAGAAGTTATCCGCACGCAGCGACGGCAGCGCGAGCGTCACATGCCGCTGGGCACAGAAGTCCTCTAAGTCGTCGCACAGCTCGACAAGGTGCGGATAGTCGGACGTCGAGAGCGACGAGAGCGTCATATCCTGATAGCCCGAGTCCTCGACGGCTTCAACGGCGTAGCCGCGCAGCAGCTCCTCCGAGCGGTTGCGCACGGGACGGTAGACATACCCCGCCTGACAGAAGCGGCAGCCGCGGATGCAGCCGCGAAACAGTTCGAGCGACACACGGTCCTGCACGATCTCGGTCGAGGGAACGATGGTCTTGGTCGGATAGTAGGCCTTGTCCATGTCCCGCATGATGCGCTTTAGGACGACCTTGGGCGCACCCTCGTTTGCCGTGATGGACTTGACCGTGCCGTCGTCGTTGTAGGCAACGTCGTAAAGGCTCGGCACATAGACGCCCGGGATCTGCGCGGCGCACACGAGAAACTCGTGCTTGCTCCAGCCCTCTCGCCGCGCCTGACGGTGCAGCTCGATGAGCTCGACATCCATCTCCTCGCCCTCGCCGACAAGAGCAAGATCGATAAAATCCGCGATGGGTTCGCAGTTGTACATCGCCGTGCCGCCCGCGACAACGAGCGGTGTGAGCGCCGTGCGTTCGCTCGCGTGCAGCGGCACGCCTGCTAAGTCCAGCATGTCGACCATCGCGGGGAACGCCATCTCATAGCCAATGGAAAAGGCGATGATGTCAAAATCCTTGATCGGGTCAAACGATTCGAGCGCGTAGAGCGGGATGTTCGCATTTCGCATCTCCTGCTCCATGTCGCCCCAGGGGGCGAAGCAGCGCTCGCACCACACGCCCTCAATATTGTTCATCACACCGTACAGAATGCGCATGCCGAGGTTCGACATGCCGATCTCATACGTGTCGGGAAAGCAGAAGGCGACGCGCGTGTCGACCTCGCTCTTGTCCTTCATGATCGCGTTGAATTCCCCGCCGACATAGCGTGCGGGCTTCTGCACGCGGGGCAAAATGCGTTCCAATCTCTTATCCACAAAAGTTCTCCTCTGAAGTAAGCAAAAATAAAAAGCCGAAAATGGGCACAAACATCCATTTTCGGCTATTCTACACTTTTATTGCGCGACGCGCAAGTCTCAGTTCTTTGAGCGCGCTTAAAAGCAGTGCCAGTGCGGCAAAAATAACGAGCGCGCCGCCGCGCGTCTGCACATAGAGATACACTGCCCCGCCCAGCAGCGCGAGCGAACAGAGAACGCCCGCAAGCGCCGCGACCGCGTCGCCCACGAGCGGGCCAAACAACGCCGAGACCGCAAGATTCAGCGCGTGCGAGCCGTCGAGCGGCGGGATAGGCAGCAGGTTGAACGCGCAGAGCAGAATGTGCGCGCCAGCGAAGACGAAGCCCTCCACCCACACACATAGTGCAGCGAAAACCACGCCGTCAGAACGCCGCAGACGAGGTTCATGCCGCAGCCCGCGAGCGTGACGACAAGCTCACGCCCGTAAGAGAGCCTTTGCGCTCCGCGCGCGTGCAGCACCGCGCCAAACGCGCTGAGACGCAGCCCCTCGATGGGCACGTGGAATGCCCGCAGTGCCAGAAAATGCCCGCACTCGTGCAGCGCGGCGGCCAGCAAAATCGAGAGCACGATCGTCAGCGGGCTCACGATGGCCGCGAGCAGAATGAGCAGCCAGAAGCTCCACGAAACGTGGAGCCCGCGTTCAGGGAACCGCATAGTAAACAGGGTTCAGATACTCTTCCCCGTCGTGCACCTCAAAGTGGAGGTGCGAGCCCGTGGCGTTGCCGGTCGAGCCAACTTTAGCGATCGCATCGCCCTTTTTGACACTCTGTCCCGCGCTCGCGGTGATGGCGCTACAATGGGCGTAGAGCGTTGAAAATCCGCCCTCGTGGTTGACCGTCACATAGTTGCCGAGGATATTGCTCTCCCCCACCGTGCCGACGGTGCCGTCGGCAAAGCAGGCGACGGAGGTGCCCTCCTCGCCCGCGATGTCCATGCCGTAATGGAAGCACTCGCCCGCGCCGTTCGGGTCGTCGCGCCAGCCGAACGGCGATGTCACCGTGCCGGACAGCGGCGTCGTGTACGAAAAGCCTAAAATGCGCTGCTCACCCACGGCGAGTGCGGGCAGCTCCCGCGCGCTCGTGAGGTCGGAGACGTCCTGCTCCGAGACCGTCATGCCGATCAGATTGCCCGAGACCTCCTGCGCCTTGCTCTCGCCGCCAAACACCGCGACATAGGCCTCCGACAGCGAATCGCCCCAGTCCTGCTCGCCGGATGCCGCACGCCCGACCGCGGAAAACGCCGAGATGAAGTCCGCGTCGCGCACCAGCCACTGCCCCAGCGTCCCGCGCAGCGCGCTTAAGTTCCCCGGCATCAGCAGCTTGAGGCCAATGAGCGCCACAAACAGCGCCCCGCAGACGATGAGCTGCACCCAAAGCCGCGGCACTCCCATTTCCTTGCCGCGAGACACGCGCGATGTGCGCGTTCGCGGCGCAACGCGCTTCCCGCTCCCGCTGTATGTTGTCCACTGCCGCCGCTTCTTCATGCCGCCCGCCTCCCGTCCATTTCTGCCATAGCCTATGTGGACGAGGAGAAAAAAATACCTCCGCCATGTAGCGGAGGTACTTGAGGCCATTTTATTCTTCCATTTTATATGCCGCGTAGACGTTTTTTCTTGTAAAGTCAGTTACCTTGCCAAACATGGCGTCCGGCAGTTTTGTGACGGCGTCCTCGGCCTTGGTGCTCGCGTCGATGAGACCGTTTTCGCGGCAGTAGGACATTGCGCCGTCGTAGGGGCCGGCCTTGCCGGTCTTTCGCAGCTGGGCGACACGGCGGGAGAGGGCCTCGTCGCGCGGCGCGAGCAGCATCGCGAGCTCGCCGACGGTCATTTTATCGTCGAGGCGCAGCTTGTTGTCCGTGAAGACGATGGCTCGCGTCTTTGCAAGCGCGACGAGCTTTTCAAACAGCGGATCGTCGCGCCCGACATCCGTAAACGGGCTCTCCTCCATCAGCTCGCCCACGCTGACAACGCGGTAGCCGTACTCCTTAAGAAGCGCGAGCTGCTTGCCCAGCGCGAACGCGACCGGCGTGCGCTTGGCCATGTTGTAGCCGTCCTTCTGGAAGATGATCTGTCCGCAGAAGAAGTCCGGGTCCTTTTCGAGCGCCTTGCGCATCGGCTCGACCATCGCGTCGATCTCCGCCTGAAGCGCCGCCTCAGGGTCCTCATGCGTCGAGGGCAGCCAGCCCGCGCCGTCGAACGACGCGGCCATATACTGGTACCCCATGCGCTCGTAGACGTCGTAACTCGTGAAGCCGCCCGCCATCTTGTCGACATAGTGCGGCGGGCGCGCGAGCGTGAGCGTATAGCCGTAGCACTCACGCATCAGCGTGTCGAGGCGCGTCAGGTCCGCGACCGCGGCGTCAAAGCCAGGCAGGTACTCGCGCGCGCCGTAGACAAACGGCTTTTTGCCGAAGATGATGTGGCGGTAGCCGTGGTTTGTGATCTGATGGCCCTCGTCGAGCATGCGGCGGATCAGGCGGTCGTTATGCACGGCTCCGCCCTTGTCGTCGCAGTGGATATCGGGGTAGTGGTCGAATTTGACGCCGCCCCACGCCGCGCTGCCGAGCTTGCCCGCCTCGTCGGGGTAGTTCTCGCTCGTGTCGCCGATGACGTCGAAGCTGCCCTTTGCGCCGTACTGCGCGAGCGTGTCGAGCAGCACATCCGTCAGCGTTTTGCCCTCAAATCGGTCGGGCGATGCAGGAAGGCCCATCGGGCCGTCGTCAAACGTCATCGCGCAGATGCGCTCGCCCGTCTTCACGCGCTCGATGCGGCGCGTGTAGCCGACGTAGTGCTTTTCCGCGGGCGTGATGATCTTCTTGACGATCTTCTTTCCCTTTTTGCCGAGTTTAACGATCCATGACATGCCATCCATCCTCCCTGGTGGTAAAGTCCTGCAAGGCGCATTTTACGGTAAAGAGCATTCCATTTACTCGCCTTTTTACGCCTGCGTTTGTCTTCTCTCTTTTGGTCTTCTGGCTTCTCGCTACGCACATTGCACGGCCACGGCGGCCTTCGACCTGCTTCGCGCCCCGCAGGAGCGCTGCCTTGACGGCGGAAAGCGACAGCTCGTCCGCTTCCAGCACCGTCACGCCGCCGCCGACCTCTTCTGGCACATGTGCGTCGCTGCCCGCAGTGACGGGCTTTTTCCATTTTTGCGCCAGCTCGCGCGCCATGGCGTTGGCGCTTTTGTTCTTGCGGTCGGCACGGCTGTTCCAGATCTCGACGCCGTCAAGCCGGCTCATCACATCGTCGAGCCGGTTCGCGTCTGTGCTGTGCTCAAAGGGATGCGCGATGACCGCCAGCCCGCCCTGTGCGTGAATGGCCGTGACCGACTCGGAAAACTTCCTCGTTTCGATGGGTTCTCTCACAAAGAGACCCAGCAGATGCCCGCGCTCGGTCGAAACCTCGGTCGCGGGGATGACGAGAAAATCGTCGAATTCCGGAACCTCGTCCAGCACGCGGTCGTGGTCGCAGATGGCGACACCGTTCAGCCCGCGCTCGCGCGCAAGCGCAACGATCTCGCTCAGGCTCATGCAGCCGTCGAACGACCGCTCGGAATGAATGTGCAGATCGAGCCGCAGCTCCATGATCCTCTCCCCCTTCTCAGCGCTCAAACAGGCTCTTTTTAAGGTATGCGCGCATGACCTTGCCATCGCCCTTGGCGCTCAAGGCCTCTCGCCGTGAAGAAATCGCCGAGACCGCGCAGGCCCTCCTTGACGCGGCCCGCCTTCAGATAGCTCAGTGCAGCGACCGTGTCGTTGAGGAAAAAGCGCATTTTTACACCCGTCCGGTAGTCCTTCGCCATGTAGGTGACTTGCCCGCCCTGCGCGGCCTGCGCGTAGTGCGCGACGATGGGACTCTGCGCCGCCTCCGTCATCGGGAAACTGCCCCACACGCGGGGGTTGACTTCCAAAATACAATCCCCTTTGAACTCAACCATGGCAAGGCCTGTAAAGTGAAACGACTTGAGCAGTTCGTAAGCCGCGTCGATCATCTTTTCATCATAAAAGCTCTCGCAGCAGGTCGACGGCCCACCTGTGATCGGATACTCGCGCACGCGGCGGTGGCACAGCGCGCCGAGCAGCTTGCTCTCGCGGCCGAGCAACAGGCTCACGCCCGCGCCCGCGCCCGTGATCTTCTGCTGCACGATGGGGCTCGGGTCGTAGCGCTGCATCTTTTCCATGATGGCGTCGAATTCCGCCTCGTTGTTCGCCACGGCGTAGCGGTCGGCAGCCTTGAGGCCGAACTTTTCTCCGCAGTGCGGCTTGACGACGACGGGATAGCTCTCCGGCGTGCCGTCGTACTCGCGCGGCACAGGAATGCCAAGCTCCAGCGCGCGCTGATGCACGCTCTCCTTGTCGTTGAGCGCGTCGAGCGTCTCCTTCGGCGCGATGAGGAAGTTCGCCAGCGCGGCAAACTCCTCCCGACGGGCGGCGACGGTGTTGAGCGTCACCGCGCCGACGCAAAATAGCACCGGATGCTCATACTCTTTGAGTACGCTCAGCAGCTTTTCGGCGTAATCCGCATCCGCGCACGCGCCGTCGATCCAGCGGAAATCATCGCAGGACTTCGACACCGACACTGCGGGTGCGCTCTTGACGTCCGCCCTTGTCTGCGTCACAACCACGCGGTAGCCCGCGCGGTGCAGCGCGCGCACCGCCGCGATGGACGAGCGGTATTTTCCGTCCGTCACAAGCGCTGTTTTCATCTTATCATCACCGCCGTTTTTCTTTTGATCTGCCTGCCATGATACCAAACTCCCCCCGCAAATTGCAAGAGCGCGCGATCCATCGCCTGTATTTCATAAAATACAGTTTATCATTGAAAAAAGCGATGAAACGCCTTGCTTTTTTCGTCCTCTCATATTATTCTTCAAAGTAGAACGACATTCCGGAGGAAACCCGTCTTATGAACGATATCAGCCTCAAGCAGCTTGAAATTTTTGTCGCCGTTGTGGAATACGGCGGCTTCACCCGTGCGGCGGAGGAGCTGTTCTTCAACCAGTCCACCGTGAGCGCGCACATTTCGCTTTTGGAGCAGGCGCTCGGCAAGGAGCTGTTCGTGCGCTCCAACCGCCGCCATGTTCGCTTGACGAAGGAGGGCGAACAGGTCTACCCCATCGCAAGGCGCATTCTGAATGACTGCGCCGCGCTGCGCACGCTGTTTTCCGACGCGGACAGCGCCCCCGTGGTCGCGCTCGGCGCGTCCACCGTGCCGGGGCAGTATCTGGTGCCGGGCTACCTCGCTGCGTTTTTGAAGCGCGAGCCGGAGTTCCGCTACTCTCTGCGCCGCGGCGACAGCGAGCAGGTGCACCGGATGCTTAAATCCGGCCAGATCGCCGTCGGCTTTGTCGGCGCAGTCAGCGCACCCGAAAATCTCGACTACTTCCCCCTCTACGACGACAGGCTCGTGATCGCCGCGCCGAACAACGAGCACTACCGCGCGTTCAGAGAGCGCGGCGTCTACGGCCGCGAGCTGCTGCTCGAAGAGCCGTTCGTCTCGCGCGAAGAGGGCTCTGGCACGGACACGAGCCTGCAAAACTATCTGCGCACGGTCGGCCTCTCCCACGATATGCTGCATGTCGTGGCGCGCGTGGACGATCCCGAGGCCATCAAGCAGATGGTCTCCGGCGGCGTGGGCGTTGCCGTGCTCTCGGCGCTCGCCGTGGAGCAGGAGGTCCAAAACGGCACGCTGCTCGCCTTCGAGATGGACAAAAGCGCGCTCAAGCGCACGATCTATCTCATCACGCTCAAATCGCAGCAGCTCTCCCGCATGGAGCAAAAGCTCGTCGACTTTTTGAAAAGCCCGCACCGCAGGAAGCGCGCCGAAGCCCAGAACTAAGTCAAAAAAAGGCACGGCAAAAGCCGTGCCTTTCATTTTGTCTTTACTTCTTCAAAAAGCCGAACAGGCCGTGCTTTTCATACGGCTTGCTCGTCATGGAGACGAAGTCGTAGCCGGTCTTGGTGATGGTCTCGCGCAGCTTCGCCTCGTCGATGGGCTCTTCGCTGATGATGTCCGCTTCGCCCTTGGAGTGGGAGGCAGAGACTTTCTTCACGGAGAACGCGTTGCGGATGGCGTCGTTGATGTGCGATTCGCACATGCCGCACATCATGCCGTCGATCTTCACTTTGGTTTCGTACATGTTAAGATCATTTCCTTTCATACGGCGCAGGAGACGCGGGTGGATAAGTCCCGCGTCTCCTGTGCTATTTAATGCTGCTTACTGTGACAAGTGCCGTGCATAGCGCAGTGTGCACAGTTACAGCCACAGGAGTTTCTTCCCCTCTTTCTCTGCCGGATAAGATAGGTGGAGATAGCAATGATTATGGCAAGCAGGATAGCAGAGACGACGATCGTCGACAGGTTTGCGGTAACCCAGTTCAACACGGAAATCACTCCTTTCGCAGGGTATCGGGGTTAAGGGATCAGTGCTTGTCGCTCAGCTTGGTAGCTTCCTTATAGGGCTTGAAGAGCATGTAGATGATCAGGGCGAGCGCCGCGATGGCCGCGATCAGTCCGATGACGTTCAGGCTGCCGGTGAAGGCGTTGCCGAACTGGTTGATCATCAGGGCAATGAGGTAAGCAAAGCCGCACTGATAGCCGATGGCGAACCATGTCCACTTCGCGTTGTTCATCTCGCGCTTGATCGCGCCGATGGCCGCGAAGCACGGAGCGCACAGCAGGTTGAACACCAGGAAGGAATAACCGGTGATGCCGGTGAAGGCCGCCGCGATATTCTGGTAAACGGTCAGCTCACCGCCGCCGTAGAGGATGCCGAGCGTACCGACGATGTTCTCCTTGGCGACAAGGCCAGTGATGGAGCGACGGTCGCCTGCCAGTTACCCCAGCCGAGCGGGATGAAGATCCAGGCGATCAGGTTGCCGATCTTGGCAAGGATAGAGGAGTCGATCTGATCCTCAGAGAGCATCTGGAACGTGCCGTCGACCCAGCCAAAGTAGGTGGTGAACCACACGAAGATAGTGGAAAGCAGGATGATGGTACCGGCCTTTTTGATGAACGACCAGCCGCGCTCCCACATGCTGCGCAGCACGTTGCCGAGGGTCGGCCAGTGGTAGGCAGGCAGCTCCATGACGAACGGAGCGGGATCACCGGAGAACATCTTGGTCTTCTTCAGCATGATACCGGAGATGATGATGGCTGCCATACCGATGAAGTAAGCGGAGGTGGAGACCCAGGCACTGCCGCCGAAGAGGGCGCCGGCGATCATGCCGATGAACGGAACCTTGGCGCCGCAGGGGATGAACGTGGTGGTCATGATCGTCATACGGCGGTCACGCTCGTTTTCGATGGTACGGGAGGCCATGATGCCCGGAACGCCGCAGCCCACACCGATGAGCATGGGGATGAAGGACTTACCGGAAAGGCCGAACTTGCGGAAGATACGGTCGAGCACGAAGGCGATACGGGCCATGTAGCCGCAGGCCTCGAGGAAGGCGAGCATCAGGAACAGGACGAGCATCTGAGGCACGAGCCGAGCACCGCGCCGACACCGGCGACGATACCGTCGAGGATCAGGCCGTTGAGCCAGTCAGCCGTACCGGCGGCGTCAAGCGCATCGCCGATCAGAACGGGCACGCCCGGGACCCATACGCCATAGTCTGCCGGGTCGGGCTCGTCAAAGCCATTCTCTTCGAAGTAGCTGACAGCACCCACATAGGTCATGCCGACGGTGGAATCTTCGTCCGCATCATCGGGGATGGCGTCATAGTAGGCGGTCATTTCGTTGATGGCGAGCGTCTCTTCATCTTCCACGTCAACGGTGGCGGTGTCTTCGGTGGGCTGGAAGGCCTTGAGCTCTTCGAGCGCCGCGTCGGTGTCAAGCTCTTCGTCGCCCGTGTCGATGCCCGCGAAAGCGTTGACAGCCTCGGAGGCGGCGGTGTATTCATCGCTCGCGTCGCCGTAGGCGGCGGAGCCAATGCCCAGCAGGTGCCAGCCATCGCCGAACACGCCGTCGTTTGCCCAGTCGGTCGCGGGCGCGCCCACGGCGACCATGGCGATGTAATAAACAAGGAACATCACGACCGCGAAGATGGGCAGGCCCAGCCAGCGGTTGGTGACGACCTTATCGATCTTATCGGAGGTGGAGAGCTTTTCGCTGCTCTTTTTCTTGTAGCAGCCCTTGATGAGCTGGGCGATGTAGATGTAGCGCTCGTTGGTGATGATGCTCTCGGCGTCGTCGTCGAGCTCGGTCTCTGCCGCCTTGATGTCCTCTTCGATGTGGTTCATCGTCTCGGTGGGGATGCTGAGCTTTTCAAGCACCTTGTCGTCGCGCTCAAAGATCTTGATCGCGTACCAGCGCTGCTGCTCTTCCGGCATCTCGTGCACGGCCGCCTCTTCGATGTGGGCGATCGCGTGCTCGACCGGGCCGGAGAAGGTGTGCATCGGGACGGTCTTGGTGCCCTTGGCGGCGCGGATGGCAGCCTCGGCAGCGTCCATGACGCCGTCGCCCTTGAGCGCGGAGATCTCGATGATCTCGCAGCCAAGCTCACGGGAGAGCTCCTTGACGTTGATCTCATCACCGTTCTTGCGGACGATATCCATCATGTTGATGGCGATGACCACGGGGATGCCGAGCTCAGTGAGCTGGGTGGTGAGATACAGGTTACGCTCGAGGTTCGTGCCGTCGATGATGTTCAGGATCGCGTCGGGACGCTCGGTGATGAGGTAGTTACGGGCGACGACTTCCTCCAGCGTGTAGGGGGACAGGGAGTAAATACCGGGAAGGTCCATGATGACCACGTCATCGTGCTTCTTGAGCTTACCTTCCTTCTTTTCCACGGTGACGCCGGGCCAGTTGCCGACAAACTGATTCGAACCGGTCAGGGCGTTAAACAGCGTCGTCTTACCGCAGTTGGGGTTGCCCGCGAGGGCAATTTTGATCTGCTTTTCCATGTTTCTTACTGCTCCTTCTTGTTAAGTTTCCTAACTTATGTAGAAATAAATTATTCAACTTCGATCATTTCGGTGTCCGCCTTACGCAGCGACAGCTCGTAGCCGCGCACGGTGACTTCCATCGGGTCGCCCAGCGGCGCTACCTTGCGCACGAACACCTCAGTGCCTTTGGTGATGCCCATATCCATGATACGGCGCTTGACGGGGCCCTCGCCATGGAGCTTGACGACTTTGACGGTCTCGCCAATTTTGATTTCACGCAGAGTTTTCATAATCTCTCTCCTTTTATTTGAAAAATTGCTCAAACCATGATTTTTCTTGCCATTTCTTCACTGATGGCAACGCGGGCTTCCTTGACCTTGACGATCACGTTCCCGCCGAGCGACGACACGATACTCACCGTGCCCCCGGCCACAAAGCCGAGATCTTCGAGATGCTTTTTGACTTCAGCACTCCCGCCGACTTTGAGGATAATATTTTCTTCTCCGGCATTCGCCAGTGTAAGCGGCATCATTACTTATCCCTCCGCATGCTGTTGATCTGGCACTTTTCTGCCCGCGGCGATCCGCAATTCGCCGGCGCAAAGTTAGTGTCGTTTAACTTTCGCCCGTAAGTTTAATCTCTCTAACCTATTTTGTCAAGAGGTTTTGTGAACATTTTTTTAATGCTTGCATTTTTTGTTAGAGCATGTTAACCTATTATCGTACTTTATTGCGAAGTTGGTGAAACCGCACATGAAAATCCAAAAGGCATCTGAAGATTATCTCGAATCCATGCTGATGATGAAAGAGCAGCACGGCTATATCCGCTCAGTCGACGTGGCCGACCATCTGGGCGTGACGAAGCCCAGCGTCACCTACGCGACCAAGCGACTGCGCGAAAACGGATATATCGAGATGGACCGCGACGGCCTCATCACGCTGACAGACCGCGGCATGGCGATCGCAGCAAAGATGCTCGACCGCCACCACACGCTCACAAAATTTCTCATCGCCCTCGGCGTGGACGAAAAGACCGCTGAGGAGGATGCGTGCAAGATCGAACACGACATCAGCCAGCAGACATACGACGCGATCTGCGAGCACGCAAGGCAGCACCTTTAAATGCAGGATCAACGGCCCCGTACCGAAAAGGTGCGGGGCCGTTTTCTTATATTTATAATATAATTTTGTCGATATCTTCCCTTTTTCTCCCGCCGCGCAGGAACAAATCATCCGGTTTTTCCGTCAAAAAGGAAAAATAAAAAAATTTTACGGTTTCGTGAAGCATTTTGCCGGAAATTGCGTCTATTCAAGTAGAAACACTTTTTCACGAGGAAAGGAGGCGCTGCACGATGGAAGACGCGCAGATCATCGAGCTGTTCTTTGCGCGCTCGGAGGATGCCATCAGCGAGCTGGACAAGAAATACGGCAAGCTCTGCCACAAGCTCGCGGACAACATCCTTGCAAGCGCGCAGGATGCGGAGGAGTGCGTGAACGATGCGTACTTAAGCACCTGGCACGCGATCCCGCCGCAGCGTCCGGAATCGCTTCCGGCGTTTGTCGGCACGCTCGTCCGCCGCTGTTCGATCACGCGCTATCGTGCCAACACGGCAATGAAACGAAACAGCCATTACGATATGTGCATGGAGGAGCTTGAAACGTTCCTCGCTTCGCCCCAGCAGGCGATGGAGGAGCACTATGCGGCCAGAGAGCTCGCCGCCGCGATCGAGCGCTTTCTTGACACGCAGAGCAAGGAAAACCGTGTGCTCTTCATGCGCCGCTACTGGTACGCCGACAGCTTTGCCGAGATCGGCAAGCTCCTCGGCATCACCGAGGGCAACGCCCGATTGAGCCTGACGCGTATGCGCAAGCAGCTCAAGACCTATCTGACCGAACAGGAGGTGCTGGTATGACGCCCGAGCTTTTTTCCGACGCCATGAACGAGATCGGCGCGAAATACGTCGAAGAGGCCCTGACCTACAAGCGCCCCGCGCAGCGGAGCTTCTGGAGCAAGCTCGCCAAGCGCGCGGCCATGGTCGCTCTGGTCGCTCTGCTCGCGCTCAGCGGCTTTGCCGCCGCCAGTCCCGCCGCGCGGGCCGCTATGATCCACTGGGTGGAAACGTGGACGGGCTCGCAGGTCTCCTATGAATACGCGGGCGACGCCCCCACCGGCGAGCTGCCGTTCTACGCGATCACCGCCCTGCCGGATGGCTACACGCTGGACGAAGATATGAGCTACGAGGACTCCGGCTTCCGCCAGCTCTGCTATCGGAGCGGCGACGACCTCATCCTTTTCAGCTATATCTACATGCAGGACGATTCGTTCAGCTATTACGACATGGGCGAGGACACCGAGATTTCCGAGGTCACCGTCAACGGCTGCAAGGGCAAGTTCTTCCTTGCGAGTGATCCGTCGCTGTGGAGCACGCTCGAGTGGATCGACGAGGAGAGCAATCTCCACTTCTCGCTCGATGCCAGCGGCGATGAAGCCGTCCTGCGCGCTCTGGCCGAGAGCGTGGCGGTCACGGAGAAGACCGTCGATCTTTCCGACGGCGATGAAGACGAGAATATTCTCACCTTTGATGACATAGAGGGGGAAAAGCTCCCCGACGAGGAGGCGAAACCGTGAACGATTATCTTGTGTGGGTGGATACCTCCACTAAAATCGCCTCGTTCCATGAGGTCGAGGCAAGCGACCTGCTGCACTTTGAGCAGTACGAAAACTTTATGAACTACCTTGCCTCCCTTACCGCGCAGGGATACCGCTTCCAGTGAGCGTGACCGTATTTCAAATTGAGAGAGAAATAAAAAGCGAGAGAACAAGAGAGGAGAACCGCCATGATGGAAAATAATTCGACACCAAGCCCCGAGCCCGTCCCCGAAGCCTCCCCCATTGCCGTTCCCGTCCCCGCAGAAAGCGCTGTCACTCCCCCGCCCGCGCCGCCGGTCATCCCCCTGCGCGAGAGGCCAAACGCGCCGCTGCTGCACAAGGGTTCCAGAACCTCTTCCGCCTCGGCATCGCCAATATCGTCATCAATCTTTTGAACAACACCTTTAAGCTCGGCGACAAGATCCCGGCACTCGGCATCGTGCTGAGTGCGATGTCGTTTGCGGTCAGCGTTCTCGCGCTCGTTGTGCTCTGGAAGCTGAGCGCGGCCGTCCCCCGCTTCCGCAAGGCCGTGTACTTTAATCTTCTGCCGCTGATCGCGCTGCCGTTCGTTGCGCTTCTCGATGCGCCAAGCGTACAGGAGTGGATAACGGCATCGGACGTCTCCGCGATTCTGGTCGTTCTGATCATTCTGCTGGGATTGATCTTCCTGTTTGCCACACTTGCGGCGTACCACCAGCTCACCGCCTGCGCCGAAGCGTTTGACGGCGCAGACGACGCGATGGCGGCAAAATGGCGTTCACTCTGCACCTGGCAGGTCGTGATCATCGGCTGCTTCGGTGCATTCCTTACCCTGCTCCTGCTTTTGGGTCTGTCGTCGGCTTCCTTCTTCTATTACAACGGCAGCCTGATCGTCCTGCTGCTGCTCATTCTCGCCATTGCCATCGCTCTGGGCGTGGTCAAGATCATAGAGCTCGTGTACCTCAACCGCAGCGCCAAGCTGTACGAGTAAACGTCAACCATCACAAAACGGAAAGGAGTATGTTATGTCTACCATCAACAAGACTTTTCTGCGCGTCCTGCTTGCCATCGCCTGCTGCATCGCGCTCGCGTTCAGTCTGCTGCCGCAGGCCGAGGCCGCAATGCGCGCCGACGTCGTCACTGCCAAGGTGACGCTCAACGGGCAGGTCATCGACAACAAAAACGCCAAGTATCCCCTGCTGTCCTACAGCAACATCACCTACTTTCCCATGACCTATCACTTAAGCCGCTTCATGGGCGTGGAGACCGACTGGAACAATGCATCTAAGTCGCTCAATATCACCGCCGGCGGCGCGCAGAGCGCTTACGTCGCCGAACCCGGCAAAGCGCCCAGAGGCAGCGTCTCCGTCACACTGCCGTCGTACAAGGTTTACATAAACAGCGCACTGAGCAACGACGTTGACGATACCTGGCCAATCTTCAACTACAACGGCGTGACGTACTTCCCGCTGACGTTCCGCTATGCGTACGAGTCCTTCGGCTGGGGCTATCAGTGGGACGCTGAAAACGGCCTGCGCATTGACACGACCTCCGCCCCCGCCCGCCTGCCGACCGAGCCGAACACCGGCGACACTGCGCTCGACAAGGCGCTCACGATTCTCAATAACAGCTACGCCGCAGGCGGCAAATACCGCAGTACGCTCGAAGCCGGCGGCAAAAAGACGAGTTTCGACTCCGTACTCGACGTCAACAACCGCGCAGACACCGTCTATGTAAACTTCACCGCCGAGCCGTTCCCATTTTTTGAAAACGGCGCTGCCTATATCGTCAACTACTATCCCAAAAATGGCGGTTTCGTCAGCGAGCCGCTGATCGGTTACCGCGGCACGAGCTCTCACCCGGCTATTCCGTATGAAACGGACACGTCCGCCGAATCGTTCTACATTGGCAAGTGCTTTGTCAATTGCCAGTTCACCGGCGCACGCAGCAAACACATCACGGACTTCAAGCGCACCGCCGCTGCGGGCAGCGCAGAGACCTGGATGCTGACCGTCTCCTATGAAGACGACAGCTTCACCGGCTACACCGCCGAACTCAGCGTCGACACGGCCAAGAGCGCCGTGACGCAGCTCATCCTCCGCACAGCAAACTACACCCTGACCATGATGCCCGCGTAACGGGGTTCCCCTCCCCGCCGCGGCGCAAAAAAGAAGGACTTCACGCATTGCGTGAAGTCCTTCTTTTTATCTCTTTTCAGTTTGCGAGGTACTTTTCGCGTTCGCCTTCCGGCACGAGCGCGCCGCCCGTCGCCCAGACGATGTGCGCGGCATTCTCCCAGTGCGCGCCAAGGCCGCTGCTTTCGAGATAATCCGTCATCTTGGACAGCTCCACCGCACCGGCAAAGCCCGCGCAGGCGGACGGCTCGACAAAAAGTCTCTCCGTCTCGTGCAGGGCGTGAAGGTCTGTGAACAGATGCTCGTCCGACACCGTGAAGCCGCCGCTAACGATCGCCTTGACCGTCTCCCCCACGAAGCCCGAGGGGCGGCTGACGGCGAGTCCGTCCGCCGCGGTGCGGCCCGTCAGGCCGATATCCTGCACGCAGATCGCATTCTGCAAGCCACTGGCGAGGCCGAGCAGCATGCACGGCGCTTCCACCGGCTCAGCGAAGTAGACGTGTGCCGCGTCGCCGAACTCCTGCTTCAAGCCAAAGCAGATACCGCCCGGCACGCCGCCGACGCCGCAGGGAATGTAAACGAGCAGCGGGTGCTCCTCGTCGACCGCGATGTTCTGCTCGGCGAACTGTGCCTTGAGCCGCCGCGCAGCCACAGCGTAGCCGAGGAAGAGGTCGACAGAGTTTTCATCGTCGATAAAATAGCTTCTCGGGTCCTCCGCCGCGCGCTCGCGGCCCTTCTGCACGGCGTAGGAGTAGTCCGCGCCGTATTCGAGCACCGTTACGCCCTTTGCGCGCAGCAGGTCCTTTTTCCACTGCCGCGCGTCCGCGCTCATGTGGACCGTGACCCTGTAGCCGAGCGCCGCGCCCATGATGCCGATGCTCAAGCCCAAATTACCCGTCGAGCCGACGTGCAGCTCATACTGCGAGAAAAAGTTGCGGAACGCGCGCGTGGCAAACACGCTGTAATCATCGCGCATCTCGACCAGCCGGTTCGCAAGCGCTAAGTCCTCCGTGTGCTTGAGCACCGCGTAGCAGCCGCCGCGCGCCTTGACGCTGCCCGCGACGGGCAGGTCGCTGTCGCGCTTCAAGAAGAGCTTGCCTGCAAGCTGCGCACCTTCATTTTCGTTGAGCCATGCGCGCATATGCTCGATCTCCGTCAGCGGCGATTCGATGAGGCCGCGATCAGCCGCGGTCTCGGGAAATACCTTCTTGATGAACGGAGCGAAACGCTCCAGCCGCGCCTCGGCATCGTCGACGTCCGTGCGCGTGAGCGGCAGCGCAGCGAGTGCGGCGTCCGCGCTCCCGACATTCGGGTTCATCCAGGCGCTCTCATGGCGCAGCTGCAATTCCCTGACAAATTCCTTACTGTTGAGCATTATTTCCACTCCTGTTCTTCCGTAATGTACTGCTGGGTGCCGCGGTAGATGCGCACCGTGCGCTCGCGGTAGAGCTCCATGACCGCCTGCGCCAGCAGCGCCGGGTCATGGCGGGCGTAGCCGCCCTGCGCCGAGAGCAGCGGGTATTCCGCGAGCGCGATTCCCAGCGCCGCAATGCGCTCGCGGTCGACGCGCAGCAGCTCCGCGTCCTCTTCACTGTATCGCGCGGCGAGCCCGCGCGGGATGGGCGCATTGTTGGCAAGGCAGAGGTCGACGATCCCCTCCCGCCCGTGACGCTGCAGGGCTTCCAGATGATCGGCAGCGGTGTAGCCCTCGGTCTCGCCGTCCTGCGTCATGATATTGCAGATGTAAAACTTCTGCGCGTGCGACGCGCGGATCGTGTCGGCCACGCCGTCGACGAGCAGGTTCGGGATCACGCTCGTATAAAGGCTTCCCGGGCCGAGCAGGATGAGGTCGGCCTCCGAAATAGCGCGGAGCGCGTCGGGCAGCGCCTTCGGGCGCTCCGGCACGAGCGAAACATGGTGGATACGGCAGTCCTGCTGCTTTTTCGCGTTGAAGATGTGCGATTCGCCCACAACGCGCGTGCCGTTTTCAAACACGGCCTCGAGCTGTACATCCGCGTTCGTCACCGGCAGCACGCGGCCCGAGATCGCCAGCACCTGTCCCATCATGGCGACGGCCTCTTCAAAGCTCCCCGCCATGCCGTTGAGCGCCGCAAGCAGCAGATTTCCGAACGACTGCCCCTTGAGCTGTCCCTCGGGAAAGCGATAGCCGAGAAGCTGCTCCATCACAGGCTCGGTATTCGCGAGCGCCTGCATACATTGCCGCACGTCACCCGGCGGCAGAATACCCATTTCACGGCGCAGCACGCCGCTCCCGCCGCCGTCGTCCGCCACCGTGACGATGGCCGTTAAGCGGTCTGTATATTTTTTCAATCCCCGCAGCATCGTCGACAGGCCCGTGCCGCCGCCGATGGCGGCGATCTTCGGCCCCGCGGCGCAGCGGGAGGACGCACTACTCCCATATACCATAGGGCTTTCCCCTTCAAGCGCATATTTTTCTATGATAAAGGTAGTATAGCAGGCTTTCACGCAAAATGGAAGTGGTCAAGCGATACAAGTTTTTTCATCTTTTGCACTCAACATGATAATGTTATACAAAATCCGTATTCTTCTGTCGATTTTTACTGATTCGATGTTTTCACCGCATTGTTGCTTTTATCGCCGCACTGTGGTAGGATACGACAGTAACAATGTCAAAGGAGCACTTTCATGGAACAGCTCACAGCCGCCCAGCAGGCGGCGGAATTGAACAAGAAGAATCTTTTTGCCACCTATAATCACATTGAAGCGGAATTTGTCGAGCCCGACCACGCGATCTTCAAGCTTGAGATCCGCCCCGAGAGCAAGAATCCCTACGGTATCGTGCACGGCGGCGCGATCTACACGATGGCCGACAACGCCACGGGCTACGCCGCCCACACGGATGGTCGATCCTACGTGACGCAGGGCAGCTCGATGCATTTTCTCCGCAACCAGTCGGAGGGCGTCGTGCGCGCGGACGCCAAAGTCCGCCACCGCGGCAGAACGACCTGCCTTGTCAACGTGGACATTTTAGGCGAGGGCGGCAAGCTCCTCGCCACGGGCGAGTTCACCTATTTCTGCATCGACCCCGATATCATGGCACAGAAGGCCGCGCAGCACCGCTGAGGAGGGTTTGACCATGGCATGTGCACTGCTTTACAATTTTAAGGACGCCGCACGGCTGCAAAAGGTCCGCTTCGCGCTCTTCAAGCTCGGTGTGAGCGGGCGCGTCGTCGCGCCGGAGGAGCTTTCGCAGCCGATCGGCTATCTCTGCGATCTTGAAGGTTTCTCCCCTGTCGAGGAAACCGTCGAGGGCGGCTTTTCCGACGAGATGCTCGTGCTCTGCGGTCTTTCCGGTCCGCAGCTCGACGCGCTGCTCTCGTCTCTTCGCCGCAGCCGCGTGGTCGTCGCGCTCAAGGCCGTCGTCACCGAGGACAATGCCGCGTGGAGTTCGCTCCAGCTGCACGACGAGCTCCGTCAGGAACACGAGGCGATGAAGGGCACGCGCCCCAAGGATGCCGAAAAACGCTCCGCGCACCGCAAATAACCCTTGCAACCGCGCAGAGCATGCGGTATAATAATAGGGCTTCGAATCGAAGCCCTATTCAAGTATCAATAGTATCTGGGTATAGCGAAGTTGGTATCGCGCCTGGTTTGGGAGTGCCGTGGTTGTATCCGGGATAGGGTGAGGCGAAACGCCGCAAAGCCTTGCGACACCTGCGTTTGCTGGATTTCCCCCGATTGCAGAAAACGGCACAAAAGCGGCTTTGACCACAGGAATGACCACAGACAGAAAAATCTTTATTTTTACCCCTCGCCGTGGTATCATGGCAGAAAAGTGAATATCCGGGTATAGCGAAGTTGGTATCGCGCCTGGTTTGGGACCAGGAGACCGTGCGTTCGAGCCGCACTACTCGGACCAAAAACCCTCTGAAATCGTTGATTTCAGAGGGCTTTTCTTATTCTTTGTCTATTGCGGCGCAGGATTTGAGGGATTTACATAACTATCTCCAGTAAGCGACATCTTTTTTCGAAAAACGGAGAAGGAGATATTGTCAAAATCACCAAATTCAGATATAATAGATAAAATATATTTTCGTAATATATACTCATGCCAGCGCAAAATCTATTGGTACAAGGTGAAAGTCATGGAAACTATAAACGCAGTTTGGGAACATTCATACGGAGAGGATTGTATTCCAAATTTTTCCGCCAATATGGAACAACCCAGACATCGTTGGTATGAATTCAAAGAAGGTTTTAGTTTAACTCTGGTTGAACGTGCTATACGAGAGACCAAGAAGGATAATAAATCAACTTCCTTCACTGTTCTGGATCCCTTTTCTGGCTCCGGAACAAGTCCACTCACAGCATTGCAAAGTCGTTGTAATGCTATAGGCTATGAAGTAAACCCGTTTATGAGCTTTGTTGGAAAAACAAAATGCCAACAACGCACAAAATCGATTCATGACTATACGAAAGAGTTAAATCGCATCTTAGTTCAACGTCCATTCAGATTGAAGAGTCCTTTAGAAGGGGTCTCTACATTTACTGGTTCCGGAGAGAACGGGAAGTGGCTGTTTAATTTAGATGTACTCAGGGCATACGAAGCCCTATACCAGCACATTTCTCTTTCTGAATATAAAGACTTCTTCCTTCTGGCTCTAATCACATCGGCTATGCAATGTTGTAACGCAAAAAAGGATGGAAAATGTCTACGGTATTTAAAGAATTGGAAAGCACTCAACTATACTGGCGCGAACTTGCGAGATACTTTTAAGGCAAACGCATTGCAAATGATATCCGATTTAGAAAGAAGTCCGCTATTAGAGGGCACAAGAGATATTACGCAGGGGGATACCCGGAAACTGCTACAAGCGTCAGAACACGATTCGGCTGATTTGATTATATTTTCTCCGCCATATTTAAACTCATTCGACTACTCTGATATATACCGCCCAGAACTCTTCTTAGGGAAATTCGTTAAAGATAATAGCGAACTAATGCAACTCAGAAAGCAAACTCTGCGTTCGCATGTGCAATGCAAATGGGATAGAAAGGATAGCTCAACTTCGCCTTGGGTAACAGGTATTGTACAAAAACTCACAGCCAAACAAGATACCTTGTGGAATGCCAATATACCTCAAATGGTTTCTTCCTACTTTTATGATATGGAAGAAGTATTAAGCAATCATATAGAATTGCAAAACAAAATTCTCAACTCTGGTTTGTCGTAAGCACCTCTGCCTATTCAGGAGTTGAAATTCCTGTTGACTTGATATTGGCAGATATTGCAACTACCCACGGTTGGGAATTAGATAGCGTCAATGCACTTAGGAAGTTGAGAACATCCAGCCAATGTGTAGATGAAAACCAGCAGAAAGTACGACTTAGAGAGTCTCTCATTATCTGCAGAAAGTAGGTAACCTTATGCCTGATATCTATTTGCCCAATATTATAAAATTGGAGCTCACAAATTTCTCTCTGTACTGTGAGCAATCTGTTGTTATGGATTTCTCTAAACCCGTATCATGTCTTATGGGAGCTAATGGCATTGGCAAATCCACTTTATTGAACTGTGTTAACTTTGCTATTACCGGCAGAATAAATCCGACAAATAAAAAGTTGAAATCTATCGACACCCTTGATCGAGGAAATAATTACTATTTACAATATTTTGACGGTAGAATTTCTGAAGTAGACAAAGATTATGCGTCAACGCGAATTGTTTTTATGCTTGGAAATAAAAGAATTGAAGTGGTGCGCAACTTCTTTCCCGATAATAGCATACTTGAATACAAACTTGACAATGAGACTCAAGATCCTCGTAACTACGAAGACGATGTGGTTCGGCTCGCTAATTTGAATAACTATGCGCAGTTTGTATTTCTGCAGCTGAAGGTCTTAACTTTTGATGAAAGTCGAGACTGTCTATTCTGGAATCCATCCATTCTTACTCCCACGATTTTCTTGTGCTTAGGTGAAAGCGTTGACAATGCAGAAAGAGCCGACGAACTTGCACGTGAAATTCAAAAGGTCAATTCGAGAATTCGAAATGTGCAGTGGGAGATATCAAAGCAATCTGCACGTCTGACTACTTTAATTGAAGAAAAATCCAAGACCGAAGAAGCACGCCCTCATTACGCAAGTGAAGATGAAGCGAGTGCTCAAAATGAATATGAAGAAATAATCAAAGAACTTGAAGAAGGCGAGTCCTATCATCAGGGTTATACAAAGGAACGGCAACAGATATATGCCAGAATCACAGAGCTAACAGTTGAAAAGGTTCGCTTAAGAAAAGAGTATGAAGAACATTACGCCGAGCTTTACGCCGGAAATGGGCACCTTTATAGAAATCCAATTATTATGGCATTGACATCAGATGGGTGCCCAATTTGTCATACTGCTCATCAAAAACTTCCTGAACACATCGAACAAGCTCTCAATCAAAATGTCTGTCCACTGTGTGGAGAGCATATTCCTGAGACAGCTTCAGAGCAAACAGAGATTATCGCTAAATTGGCAAAAATTGACAATAACTTATCGAAGATTGAGCACGAGCTTGAAGAATTGATTCTTCGTCAGCAAACAGTCGAAGAACAACTCGATAATTTGAAAAAGAAAATTGAAGAGTTGAAAAAACGCAAAGAAGATATCGAAAAGAAATGTTATAGTTTCCTGCTCGATGATGCGACAGATGATTCCTGGAGCAGCCGTATCAAGGCCCTGCAGGATTCGATAAGTGCGGTTGAGAGAGAAAAATTCAAACATATCGAAGATCGAGATCAGCTGAAGATGGAATACGACAATCTATGTGTAAGCTTAGAGAAAATCTATCGCAGAGTTCAAGTAGACTTTCTGCCCATTTTCAAAAAGTTTGCCAAAGAATTCACTGGATTAGACCTGGATATGACTTTAGTTTCTGTTACTGACGATGGCAGAAAAATGTTCAAATTCATTCTTCAAATCGATGATACGAATAGAGACAATGAGTTCGAGTTGTCCGAGTCCCAGCGATTTTTTATTGACATTGCATTGAGGATGTCCATTGTTACTTTTGTTTGTAGCAAAACAACCGCCTCAACCTCCATGTTAATAGATACCCCTGAAGGCTCTCTGGACATTGCGTATGAAACAAATGCTGGCTCAATGTTTTATGAGTATATTGCGGCAAATCAGAAGATGATTATTACTGCTAATTTGAATTCTTCTGGCCTGATTCAAACCCTTGCCGGCAAAACTAAGTTTGAGAAATTCGAATTGATAAGCATGTTAAAATGGGCAAAACTATCGTCTGTTCAAAATACACATTTCGAACTTTTCGAAAGGTCTATTTCAACAATTGAAAGTAAATTGGAGGGATAGATGTGAATATTTGTGCAAACTTTGATATTCTGTTTTATCTCTCTCACCCAAGAAATAAATACGCAGAACAAACGTTGTTTGAAATCAACACTATGCTTTACTTGGCCGAATTGCTCAGCATATATGACGGATGCAATGCTCAAAAATGGGGATACGGATTTGCACGAAATAAATATGGCGCTCCTGTGAGTATTGAGCTTATGGAAGAAGTAGAGTTCTTATGCGCAAAAGGTTATCTCTCAAAAGATAGTTCCGGATACTATCGAATTTCAGATACAGCATCTCTCAATTCGATTTTATCAATATCAAAATCCGGCATTCTGGGGTGGCGTTCCAAATATATCGAGGTGGTGTTTGACTCATTATTGACCAAATCTTTTCCAAGAGTTGTGCGTGCTGTGCAAAATGAGCCGGGTATTAGCCTTTTAGAGAGCATAAATCGAACAAGCACATTACTGGAATCGAGCTTAATAAATGCCCTTTATGAAGACTTTGGCGTATTGAAAGAAATAATCGGAGATCCACAAATCGACCTTGGTTGTTCCGGCTTCTTTGTGGATTGATTATCTGTCTGTTCAAAAGCAATAGGAGAATATCAATGTTAGATAGAGAGACCGTAGAGCGGTTATTGCAAAATAATTTGGATGCAAAACTGAATAGCGAACTTTCAAAGTATGGATATCAGCTGGATGCCGCTCATAAACTCTTTCGTTTTATTACCAGCATTTTTGAGCGGACTCCTCCTGAACTCATTACATGGAAGTTTAAAGTTATTATGCCGGTTGGAGACTGGGACTTCAGTCAAAAAATCATCCTAAACTTTCATCGAATGAATGAAGTCTTTACATCTGAATGTGCATTTATAATTGTAGATAGCAATTTGTATCTGATTGAACCTTACGAGGCGGATTACTCTGGTCGTGATCATATTTGTTATCAATATAACGCCCCTCAAAATGAGTCCCTAACCATAAAGGACAAGCAGTTTCAGTTATCTGAATACTACGACTCTGCTATAACCAGTATTTTTGCTCAACCTACATATAAAGAACTGGACGAAGCAATGGACTATTACAATACCAGATATGTACGAGATTCCTCGTGCGCAGTGCTTTCACAAATATGGACAGACGAGGCTAAAAGAGAATTTGTTCAAAAACCAGAACATTTCATGCGAGACTCTTTATGGCAGTGCCTACAGAATATTTTACGGAACCATACTGTCAAGCGGGAGCAAATTGTTGATGCAACACATCCCGTTGACATTAAAGTAACTTGGCCCGCAATAAATAATGTTGCATTAATTGAAGTGAAATGGCTGGGCGATTCCGGCCAAACACAATATCGTGATGCACGAGCAAACGAAGGCGCAAAGCAATTAATTGATTATCTGGCGTCATCCGTCCAAGAGGAACCAGACAAACATTTCGTAGGATATCTAACGGTATTTGATGGGCGTCGCGGAAAGACAAGCAATCAATACGAGCGGCAAGAAATAAACTATAGATCAGAGTATTCTTCTCATCCGAGCATGAACTACAGAAGATTTTATATGGCGGAATGTGTGTGATCGTTGTTTGATTTTCCGTTACTATAGCAAACAGAAACTCACCGACATGAGTGCCAATGACTCAGCACCCATGTCGGTGAGTTTTTTACTTGTTCTCCTTCGTTTTCTTCGGCCCCTTCTTCCCCTCCGGAGCCTGTGGCGGAAGTGTACCTTCCGCCTTCTGGCGCTTCAGCTCCGCGAGTTCAGTTTTCATCTCGATGATCAGTACCTTCAGCTTCTCCTCGCACTCCTCGCGGGTGTGGGCGTAGACATTGCGGGCGTGCTTTTTACCGTCGGGCCATTTTGGAGAATAGCGTCCTTCAAAGAGATGGTCGTTAATCTGACTGACGCAGCCGGTGCCAGACCTGCGCTTGCGGCCCACGTAGGGCTTGAAGTCGGTCATACTCGGCTTTTCCGCTTGGGCCGGGGCAGTTTCCTGCCCCGGCTCCGAAGCGTCCTCCTGCGGCGCTGCTTTGCCGATGCCGCGGTCGATGTTGGCGGCGGCCGTGAGCCGCATGTCGTCGGTGATGTGGGTATAGATGTCCAGTGTGGTGGCCGCCGACACATGGCCCAGCATGGCGGAGAGGGTTTTCACATCCATGCCGTTTTCCAGAGCCAGCGTTGCGAAAGTATGGCGAAGGTCATGAAAATCTAACATGCTTGCACCCCGCGTGTTCCAGGATGAACTGCAGTCTGCGGCGCACCACGCCGGGTGTAATGGGACAGTCCTCTTTTACCGGGGATGGGAACATCCAGCGGGAGTCCACTGTTTTCTTATACTCCCGCAGCACCGCCACCACGGCGGGCGGCAGGACGATCTTGCGGATGGAGTTTTTCGTCTTGGGCGTGCTGATTTGAAGTTGGCCACGCACATCGTAGACCTGCTTGTTCACATTCAGTACGCCGGTTTTGAAGTTCAGGTCATCCCATTGCAGCGCCATCAACTCGCCCCGACGCAGGCCGGTGGCCAAGTCCAGAAGGAAGACCTCGTAGTAGCCCTCAAACTTCGCTTGAATGAGGAATCGCTGCAACTCTTCTCGTGTCAGCACCTGCATCTCCCGCGCTTTCTTGGGCGGCAGCTTGCAGCCGATAGCCGGGTTCACGCGAATCAGTCCATCCTGCACCGCTTTCTCCAGCGCGGAGCGACAGGTGGCGTGACACATGCGCACCATTCGGTCGGACAGCCCTTCGCCGTACTTGTCGGTGAAGCGCTTCCGGCCGCTTTTCTTGAGCCGCCCATAGAACTGCTGCAGGTCGTTCTGTGTCAGCTTATTCAGCGGGATGTCTCCGATCTCCGGGATGATGTGCAGGCGGATGCGGCTCTCATAGGTCTCCTGTGTGGTGGGGCGGATCTTGGTCTTGGAGTGATTCTCATACCAGTATGTCAGCCAATCCCCGAAGGGCATCTCGGGCCGCACCTTCTCTGGCTTCAGCCCGCCGCATTCCTCCTTGAGCTTTTGGAGCTTCTCGACGCACTCCTTCTTCGTTTTGGCGAGAACACTTTTCGTCTTGGGATAGCCGTTGTCATCGTAGCCGATGACGATACGTCCTTCCCAGCGCCCATCCTTGCGCTGCCTTACGGTTCCGTCTCCGGCTTTTCGTTTTCTTGCCACGGTTTCAACTCCTTTCCGAAGATATCCTCCATGAAGCCGCCCACGATGCCAGAGGCTGTCTTCTGCATATCTGAGGTGACATGGGTGTAGGTGTCCAGCGTGAAGGAGGCGTTGGTGTGGCCCAGGATGCCGGACAGTGTCTTGGCATCTACGCCGCTGGTAAGGGCATGGGTGGCGAAGGTGTGGCGAAGGTCGTGGAAGCGGATACTGGGCAGCCCCGCCCGCCGGAGCAGCGTCTTCATGTGGAGGTAGGCCGAGCCGGGGTTGACAGGATCCTCCGGCTTCACTGGGTCGGGGAATATCCATTGACTGATGGTATCCGCCCTGCGCCGCCGCAGGATGTCCGCCACCGTCTTCGGCAGGAGGATGGTACGCATTCCCTTTCCCGTTTTTGTCTCGCCGACGGTGTACTCACCCTTCCTCTGGCTGTGGAGGGTGCGGCACACCTTCAGCGTGCCGCCCTCCTCGTCGAAGTCGCTCCATTGCAGTCCGCAGATCTCGCCGCGGCGCAGGCCGGTCATCAACTCCGTCTGAAAGAAGTCCCGCCACATCTCGTCCCGCTCCACCACCGCGAGAAAGGCGTCCAGCTCCTCGCCGGTCAGAATGCGCTTGGGCTTGTAGTTAGGCTTGGGCGCCGTTGTCCCCTCGGTGGGATTCCTGGGAATGACGTGCGCCTGTACCGCGTCTTTCAGTGCGGCGTGGAGCGTAGAGTGGATGTGGCGGACCATGGAGTCGGAGAGCTGATGATCCATCTCGGGATGCTCGTGGATACGTCCCGCTGTTTTCAGTCGGCGGTACATCCGCTGGATGTCCTGCTGGGAGATGAGGGAGATCTGCTTGTCGCCCAGTTGCGGCTTGATGTAGTATTCGATGTAGCGGCGGTAGCCCTCGAGGGTACCGGGCCGCACCGTACCCGCCTTGTACTCCGTGAGCCAGCGATCCAGCCACTGGCCCAGCGTCATCCGGCTGTCCTCGGTCAGCTCCACATCGCGGTAGCACTCGATGTTCTGGTGCAGCTTGTCCAGCAGAGCTTTTTGGGTCTTGGCGTAGACATGACGGAACAGCGGCTCGCCGTTTTCCCGGTGGCCGATGACGATGCGACCCTCCCAGCGTCCGTCGTCACGCCTTCGCACCATGCCGTCGCCGGCCGGTCTTCGTTTTGCCATGTATTTCACTTCCTTTGGATTCGTTTTCTTTTTGTAACACAAACAACTATTTTGAAACTCCAACTGAGCCTCTCCATGCCTGCTGATTATTTAATACAAAGTCCCCAACATGGACATTTTGATAATTTGACAAGTCGGCACTCGGCTTATGGACTTGCATACCATCGGAATCATTGTAAGAGATAACACCTCTATCCAAATATACAGACAGCAAATCATGATCGCCACTGTTCTTTTCACTCCGTAATGACAAGAGTGACTTGATACGATATGTTCTCCAATGTGCAGGTATTTCTCCTATACTTGCAATTCCGCTGTATTTCGTCTCAGTCATATTGTCACCGCCTTCATTCAAACAACTGCGCTACACGCTCAGATACGGAAAGCTCCAACTCTGAAAATTTCGCTTCCAGTTCCTCACTGGCTATCGGTTGCTGATACTTATAGAAATACCGTGTGAACGGGATTTCCGCCCCGGTTTTGATAACAGGCTTCTTTGCCCCGAGGTTCTCCTCGAAGAATGCAGCGGCATCCGGGATATGCGGCAGAACCTCTCTTGCCATATAGTCCTCAATGCTTTCTTCCCATTTCACCAGTTCGGTGTCCTTGGTTTCCTTGTCATAAACGACATTGCCTTTGCGGTCACGCTGAATCTCGGCATTCTTGTCCATGACGGAAAGTCCGTCCGCAATCTTTTCCAGCAGCTTCTTATCTGTTGTAGCCTTGCTTAACACTTCGGTAAGATGCGGCATAAAGGCGTCTGGCGACATCCACACAGTATCACTGATGGCGTGGTTCAAATCCGCAAGAATCGCATCGTAGATCGGCTTGCCGACAAAAAACTTATTCAACTGTTTCTGTGCTTTACCGTCCCGATCCTCCATCAATTCCAAGTCTGCAAATTTTACTTCGTTGTAAAGGCTGTCAAGTGCGCCTTTACTCACCATAACCTGAATCCGCTCCTCCGTAATGGCATAGCTGCGCTGAAGGGGCTGCATCACCGTGTATTCCCTGTAAATGAACTCCTCGTTTCGATAGATTTTGCAATATTCGTTCTCTGCGAAGTCAGCATACAGCTTGGTAACGGCACTGCGGTCTTCGGGAGAAATCTCATTTTTCTTATCGCCCAGGGCTTTACGCAGCTTTTTGAAGAAAGTCGAGGCATCGATCAGCTGGATCTTGCCCTTGCGCTCCGGACGTTTGTTCTTGGAGAGTACCCAGATGTATGTAGCGATGCCTGTGTTATAAAACAGATCTGTGGGCAGCGCAATGATGGCTTCAATCAAATCGCTTTCCAACATCCAACGGCGAATTTGGCTTTCACCGGAAGCTGTTTGCCCATTAAACATCGGGCTACCATTCTCAACAATTGCCGCACGACCGAAGTTGTCGTCCATTTTGTCAATAGCAGACTGGAGGAACAGCATCTGCATATCACCGGAACCTGGCAGGCCTGCGCCCCAACGACCGTCAAACCCTTTCTGATACTCTGTGTTGACGGCATCTTCGACACCTTCGGCAGCGTCCTTGCCGCCCCAGGCGGTGCCGAACGGCGGATTTTCCAGCACAAAGCGCATCTTCGTGCCCTTAAATCGGTCGGCTTTCATGGTGTCCTGATAGCAGATGTTTTCGGCGTTCTGCCCCTTGATGAGCATCTCGGCAAGGCACATGGCATAAGACTCCGGGTTGATCTCCTGTCCGAACAGGCGCACATCGGCAGAGGGATTATAACGCTTGATGAAATTGTACCCGGTGGAGAGCATACCGCCCGTGCCGCAGGCCTGATCCAATATGGTGATGACCTTGCCGTCATCAAAGATATCGTCACAGCCTTCGGCAAGCAGAATATTGACCATCAGTTTAATAATGTCGCGGCCGGTATAGTGGTCGCCGGCTTCGGCATTTTCAGAGAACTTACGGATCAGTTCCTCGAAAATATATCCCATCTTCACATTGTCGATGGTACGAGGATCAAGGTCAAGTTCGGAGAACGCCTTGATGACGGAGAGCAGGCGGTTATTCTTGTCCATCTTGTCGATTTCTTCGCCAAAGTTCAGACCGCGCTCCTTGGACATCAAGATTTCCAGCACATTTGCGGAAAATCCCTGCAGATAGCTCTTAAAATTGGCGGCGATATGGTCTGCGTCATTTACAAGCTCTGCAAGGTCAAATTCACTGGTGTTATAAAACTGGAAGCCGGAAATGCGATACATCGCCTTTGCCGGGAAATTCGGGTTTGCTTTGAACTGGTCTACGACCTTCTGCTTGGTGGGTGCAAGAGCACACTCAAAGCGACGGATGATCGTCATCGGAATGATAACATCCTTGTATTTGTCGCTGCGGTATGGTCCGCGCAGTTTGTTCGCGATGGACCAGATAAAGTTCACTTCGGTGGAAACATCGACAGGTGAATCGTCCCACATTGCATCTATCATCTGCTTATTAGCCATTTACTTTTCCTCATTTCTCTATTTATGTAGCTATTATCAGCTGGAAATCATTCATCCTCCTGAAGCAAGAAAAGCGCGTTGTCATTTATCTGGTACAATCTCCATGATATCCTCGATACCGCAATCCAACGCAGTGCATATCTTTAAGAGAATCTCTGTAGTGACATGCCCGTTTCTTCCCATTTTAGTAACGGATGCAGGGCTGATACCCGCCTTTTCGCATAGATCCTTCTTCTTCATATCCTTGTCGATAAGTAGCTTCCAGAGTCTTTTATAACTTATGGCCATATTGAATCTCCTTGAACACATACAAATGTGTATTACTATAGATTGTTTTTTGCTTTCAGAAGTTGAAAATCTTTTTTGTAGTTCACAGGCCTAATGCGCGCCAAAATGCGATTGCACACTTCTGGCGACCAATATATTGTCAAGTGTTGCTTGGCTCGAGTGATTGCTGTATAAAAAATGTTATGAGTTATTTGATCTTCGGTTTCATCCGCAATAACAATTTTCACAGAATCATACTCAAGGCCCTGCGCTTTGTGTATGGAAACCGCATATGCAATCTGGAAAGGAACGATGTGCTCCATCGTTGTGCGTTCTTCATCACTGGAGTATGGCTTTGTTCGATTAATGTTAAAGCCAACTTGCGTTTTTCCTCCATCATTACCAATATAGTCCAGTCCATTACAACACAGCACTTCCAGCTCATCGAGCAAAGCATCAATCTCTACTGTGAAATATACGCTTTCAGTTGAATCTTGGATTGAGAGGATTCTTCCTTTCATGTTGTTATAAAGGACGCTAAACCGGCCAGAATCGTTAAACAGAATGGGATCACCAACTTTGAATCTCCATACTCCTATATCTACCGCCGGATTCGAATTATTTAGTTGTAGTAGACGATTAATGTTATTTAGGCCATAGAGCCCATTATAATTTAGGCACAATATAATCTCATCATCTGATTTTGAGTCGAAAATATCGCTATCGATTGGATGAGAATAGTCACTACGCACCATTTTTTCCAAGACAATATTATCATCGTCCATATTTCGAACCTCTTCCCAAAGCCTTTGAAGTTGTTCGTCTGGGCTTCGATGAGGTATTGTCAACTCATGGCAACAGCGGTCTGGTAGTACATTTCTAATTATGCTAAACCAATTGCCAAATCCTATAGCTTCAATTTGGTATGTATCCCCAACCAGAAGCAATGCTGCATCTTCTGCGCGATTTATGACTTTAAGGATATCCTCGTTCTTTACTGTGCTGCATTCGTCAACCACTACTAAGTCATAATTTGAGGTCTCATACCAACCACTACGAACAAACTTATCAATAGTAGTAAATTCGTCCGATCTATCACAACACGTGACCTTTCTTCGCAGATTTTCTACTGCTGGATTAGTCTTCGCAAGATAAATTTTCTTTTTCCCTTCTAAAAGCTTTGATATATGGTTTACCAGTGTCGTCTTTCCTGTTCCAGCTGCACCATAGATGAGGTGAACTGCAGATTCAGAAAATAAAGTCTTTAAGATTTGCTCCTTAACCTCGTCATCCAGTCTTTGACCCGCAGGCAAAAGTTTTAGCTGAGAAATCATTTTCTCTGAAAAAGATGATGAAATTGTCGGTACATTATCAGCTAATTCTTCAAGTTTATTAATAATCTGCACAGTTGCAATTTCGCAGCCCTTAGAATAAACATAATCCTTAAAGACTCCTAACTCACTCGCCGGTCTAAACCCGCTATATAGGGAGCGATTATATTTTTCTATTGTTTGCTCAATCTCTTGGGGTATGCCAAACATTGTAAGCTGATCAATTGGAGTAAACAAAACTCCATTCTGATTTGTATTCTTTTCGATATATCTGGAAAGCAATTCTCCTTTATGTCCCGCTGTATCAATGCACTCGAACAAATCGTACAGATTGGAAATGTGTCCTTTGGGATTAAATGAATAAGGATTCCTGTCAAAAGGCATACACTTGGAAGAAATATTTAGTCCCGCATACCTCTTTTCATCTCCGTGTGCCTGTTGATCTTTAATAATTCGGTTGTTCATGCGATAAAGCAAATATCGAATAATATTTGCGCCGTCTCGCTTGCTGGCAGAAATCTCTCGGCAAATGTCCAGCATATCAAAAATATACGAATGGCGCTTTTGAGTTGATGCAATAACCCAGTTTTTTATACTGTCATATTCTTGCTGATCGTAGTCAATGATGTCTACCAATGTTGCTCCGTTTTGCTCCAAGTAGCTCATCACCATCTTATACTCATTGAGGCCTCGAGATACAGAGCACTCAACATTAAGCAATTCAGCAAAATTATTCAGTTCACACGGGCGAATTGATACATGCCATTCGGTTATGATTTTGATGGGAAAATCTGTATTGAACACACTAATGGTGGCATTAGAAAATGATAGCGCAACACAATAATCTGTAGAAATGTCGTACTTGGTAAACGCAGTTATTCGATTGAATTTATTTGGTTTCTCGTCTGCAGGTTCTAATGCAACCTCATAATAGATTTCCTGATTTACAAAGAATGGCTTAATTTTATCAATATAGTAATTATCAAAGTTTTTCGGCGGCGGAGTCCTAAGTCTCTTTTCAATTTCTGTAGCAACTTTTTGATAATAATCTTTTGTTTGTTCATCTAAATCCTCGAGAAACATGTCGATGTTTCTGAGGATAATCATTCCGTATCTATCATATACCGCCTTTTTAAGTTGGAGCAAATATCGATAGTACTTTATCATCAGACGCTCAGCGCCCTCTTCTGAAGGGGTAAAGTGAGAAACTGATGCACGCAAAAAATGATCAAACCTCGCAATAAACTGGTACGGACGAACATTACCAAACTTGCTTGCTACCTTATTGATATCCATTTTTTTGATCCGGACGCACGTCTTTCCAAATTTTGAATGCAATGTGGTCGTTTAGATTGCGAACTACACTTAAAATACGGAAAGCGACTTCACCGCGGTTGCTGCGTGTAGCAGTAGAAAGCGCCTTGTCGATACCATCACTGGCTCTATTGATTTCCTTATCTGTAAGGCTATTCATAGTGCCCTCCTTCCGATATACAAAAAATGCTCTGCCGCTTGGCAGAGCATTCGGTCTATTGCAGCCATACTGCCAAGGCCTATTCCAACACTTGACAGCGTTGTTTATAATGGTAGCACATTTGGGCAGGAAAAGCAAGAAAATGATAAATCCGCACGAATTCAGGCTCTATTGGATTTCTTTTCGAGCTGCAAAAGAAACGGTTGAACCTCCGGGCAGTCAGAGCTACAATGCCAACACCTCATCACGAGGACAAACTGATTGGAGGTCAAATGATGAATTATGAAGCAAACCCGTTTCGGGACTACGAATCAATCACCATTGATGAGCAGAAGGATCAAACCAGCAGCCTATTGAATCTGGTAACGGAAGAACAGCGGCCGCTGCGCGTATGTATGAATAATGGCAAGGAGTTTCTGCTGTTCCCTCAGGACCTGCTCGCCCCGATCTGCGACTCTGACTTTCGCTTGATCCTGCTGTCGGCAATGCGGTATGCGATGGGCAGGAATACTTGTATGCCCATGGTAGTCGCTGATTATATCAAGCGTCACATTCAGCTTCTGGATGATAAGTTTCTCGTACTGGCTACCGATGATATCCGGCGGCACCTTGAAGATTACGCAGAACACGAGCCGAATCCGAATCTTTGGCATGACCTTTTAGGTGCACTTGAGACAGAGCAGAGAGAGCGTGCCACTCGTAAGGCAAGGAAGATCAGACTGTGCCCAGCCTGCGGAAAGCCCTTGGAGGTCATGAGCATTGCCGACAACCAGCATTCACCAGGCGGATTTGATGTAATTGCCCACTGCCAAAATTGCCATTCTGATTACGAGTGGTTCTGCGATAAGGACGGCGGTGTCTCAGGTATGAAGCAGCATTTCTTTGGGTAAGGCGAGTGTATATTTCGGCAGGAACCTTTGGGTGTATTCCTTGTCTATAGCGGCTCAACCCTTGAACTGTGCGCCAACTTCTATAAAGCGACTAAAAGGGCCGCACCTGCTCGTATGAACAGGTGCGGCCCTCTAATTTGACGGAAATTTAATTCAGTCTGAAGTAACAGGTATTTTTCCCACGGCCTTCTTTTTTCAGTTCACCGGCTGCAACCAGCTTGCGGAGGGCGCCCTCAATGGAACTGTCACTAAGTGTCGGGCAGAGTTCCCGGATGTCCTGCTTATTGAACCGTCCGATTCTATTCTTGCTTGCTCTGCGAACCATTTCCAATGAGGGCAGCTTGGTTTCTACAAGCGCCACGCGATCCTCAAAGTCTTTATAGGCCGCAAGGATCGTTCCGAGCAGGTACTTGATGAAAGGCACTACATCCTCGGTGCCTTCGTGCCAGCCAGTTTGCGCCTGCGCAAGTGCATCGTAGTACAGGTCCTTGTTTTTGGCAATTTTGGCTTCAAGCGAGATATACTTTCCAACATAAAAACCGTTTCGGTACAGAAGCAGCGTCGTGAGCAAGCGGCTCATTCTTCCGTTTCCGTCATTAAATGGGTGGATGCACAGAAAATCATGGATGAAAACCGGGATTGCAATCAACGGCTCCAGTTCCATATTCCCGATTACGCGGTTGTATTCCTCACAGATTCTGTCCAGCGCTTCCGGCGTTTCATAAGGAGCAAGCGGCGTGAACAACGTTTCCACATGACCGTCCGGATAGGTGGCAGTGATATAATTCTGCACACTTTTTGTGCGGCCCGCAAGCGGGTTATTTATGTGGCTGTACAGGATTTTGTGAAGCTGCAGAATGTAGTTCTGCGTGATTGGAATCGCGTCAAAGCTCTCGTGAATGATCCTCAGCACATCGCGGTATCCGGCAATTTCCTGCTCATCACGGTTTCTCGGCGTGGTTTTCTCCTCAACGAGCTGCCGGATTCGGGTACTCGTGGTGACAATGCCCTCGATGGCATTCGACGCCTCAGTGCTCTGTACCTTGGCAATCTCCACGAGCTTTTCGAGCTCCTCCGGGCGCTGCTTCAAATACAATTCCTGCTTTCCGGCTTCCTTGTATATGGCTGCAATCAGGCCAAGAACATCCGAGTCCCACTTTTGCTCCTTGATTGCGGAGTAATTGAAGGTTCTCATTCCCTCTCCTCCATTCGCTTTCCCTTAAATGATAATATAAAATAAGGGAATAGTCAATGGGCTGTGCCATAAATCCCTTACTATTATGCCTGTATTAAGGGATTTATACTCAGGGGGCAAGAAAAGTACCTCTGCCTATCTTCCCGCCTATTCTTTGTCTATAGCGGCTCAATCTTTGCGTTGCCACCCTTGCAGAAACGACTTGCATATCCTTCTCCTCAGAGTTACAATGCAGACGATCTGAAACACAAAACGCTTCCCGTCCGGCACCGGTGAATCTTCACCGGAAACCGGGCGGGAAGCGTTTTTGACCACATAGATTACCACATACGGCTCCGGAACACTCGGAAACAGTGGAGATAATGGCGCCAAAGAGTAAATGAAACAAATAGAAAACGACTAAAAACCGCTATAAACGAGCGAAAAAAGTGTCCCCGATAAGTTTGGGACCACGAGGCCGCGAGTTTGAGCCTCGCCACTCGGACCAAAATCCCTCTGAAATCGTTGATTTCAGAGGGGTTTTTCTTATTCTTTGTCTATTGCGGCGCAAACATTGAACTTGTTATTCTTAACATATAATTTCGACAAGTGTAGACTTAATATTGTATTTTTTGCCGAAGTACAGTATAATTAATTAACGGTAGGTCTCTGCGCCGCCAAGGCAGCCGTACAGTCTTCACTGTATGTCTGTTTCACTTTAACATATGGGGTGAAAAAGCATGTCTGTATTTGACGATTTTGATTTGATATTAGATTATGCGCATATGTGGAACTGGGTGCCAGATTGGTATTTGGCCCAAAGCATCTATAAGAAGTTCCCTGAATCGTACTCCATTCTCACCCCATTTGCTTATTCCTATTTGGAAGAAATGATCCGTACAACAACATCGGATTACGAATTACCTCTGTTTGATCGTGACAAACAACCTGTGAAGGTTAGCGTTGGTATGGCTCTAATTGCATTGGCGATTAAAGAAAACCAAAACAACCCTGACTATGTTGCCTTATTAGAACAAGCCAAACGGCACTTTAAGTATACACAAATATCTATTGATGAAAATGGACGAAACAGCGTTATGCACGGAAGGATTCATCCTCGGTTTTGGACCAAAGAGTCATTTGAACAACTCATCCATGATATCGCAGTACTCTCAAAATATTCACGATTCTGACTCGGTTCGATAGTGCCACCTAAATCACTGTCAAGAATAATTTCCCGTGTGTTACGCCTATTCTGGCAAGGAGGACACATTTATGTTTAATACAGAGAATTTACTTCGAAACGAAGTATTTCCTGCTGAATTACCACCTTGTTTCAGCACTGATGATTTAGCAGCAAATGCAACGCTTGCCATTGCGACATCAAATTCATTTGGCCAGGGCTATTCAATCCCACTTACATATAGTGGCTACAAGTCAGAATCTTCACGTAGAAAATTCGCCTTACCAAATCCATATCATTATTGTAAGGCCGTTGATTTTATTGTAAAAAACGAGTCTCAAATAAAAGCGATACTTGAGAAAAGCAAGTATTCGCTGACCGCTCCAATTGAGCGTCAGCCCAGACAGAAGCAGCCATATGCTAAACGTTCAAATACCGTTTTAGATACTAAACGTGAAATCGAGTGCTTATTCCAAGAAAATCGATATGAAATACGTTTAGATATTAATGCTTTCTTTGATAACATATATACACACTGTATCCCTTGGGTTGTGCATGGTATTGCAGTTGCAAAAAAGCACCGCAACAACATGACATTACTCGGCAATCAGCTGGATAAATTAATGCGAGCATTAAACTACGACCAAACGAATGGAATTCTTGTAGGCAATGCTGTTTCTCGCATTATCTCCGAAATCATCTTATGCTCCGTAGATGAACAAATAAGCAAGAAATTTCCTGAAATTTCTTGCTGCCGCTTTGTTGACGATTACTACATTTATGTATCGAAAAGTTCTCAGATTCAAGAAATCATCTCATACATTAGGACTTGTCTTGCGCAATATGAACTGAGCTTCAACGAAAACAAAATTAGAATTACCGAAGGTCCCTTTTTGTATGGCAATCCATGGGTTGAAGAGATTAAGCAGTATATACATCTCCAGCCTGATATGTTTCTTACAAAATTGATTATTGAATATAATAAATGCAAGGATATAGCAATTCTAAAGTACGGTCTTAAAGTGATTTCTTACCATCATTACACAAAAAACAGTTGGCCTGCAATACAATCCAGATTGATAAATTTATGGACTCGTTTTCCATCTCTGTCTGACCGAATTGTAGATGTTTTTTGGAACAACAAGGATTTAATAAAGATTAATGCATTAAAGCGCGCAATCTATAGTGTCATCGACGAAAGCATACTTTTGAATAGAGAGCAAGAGCTAATTTGGGCTGTTTGGTTTGTTAAGGTATTTGATATTTCTATCTCCCAAGCCTATATTACTAAAGTCCTAAAGACCACGAATGAACTTGCGATTATCATAATGTTAGATATTGTCCATTCCTCAGGTCAGGAGAATGTTGCTGCTATTCTCCAGCAACGGAAAAACCTTCACAATTATCTTAAAAGCGAGGATACAAACGAAAAGGGCACTCCAAACTCACTGATGTGGACATCTCATTGGTTGCTTGCATACGAATCAACTAAAAATCAGTGGCTTAAGCTGCCTGGAATACCTTTTGAATACGCCAAGAAAAATAGGTTTTTTAATGAACTTTTGAATCGAAATGTGAAGTTTTATAACCCTGGTTTTTCGTATTCCAACCCTCCTAATAAATTTCATAACCCTGAATTTGCTACACGTTCCGAGTTATACAATGCTTTGCGTAAAATGAAAAAATCAATTCTCGAACAGTTGGAAGGCGCTGGCTTGGAAACCCCATCTTCTCTCACACCAGAAGAGGAAGACCTTTTCAGCAAGTTTATTGAAGCACTGCAGGCAGACGAAACGATTTATTAACTTTCCTTCTTAATAAAGGAGCATCCTCAATTGTAAGCTATAACAATGAAAAACACCGCCCCGGGTATCGATTATTCGGCACCCAGGGCGGCGCATATTTTACTTCCACTTCTTTGTGCTCTTGCTTTTCTTTTCCGTTTTCTTTGCCTTTTTCAATTTCTTCGGTGGATTCAGCGGGCTTCCATCGCCCTCGCCCAAATTCTTTAGCCGCTGCGTCTCCTCAATCTCTGCCTTCATCTCTACGATTAACACCTTCAGTTTCTCCTCGCACTCCTCGCGGGTGTGGGCGTAGACATTGCGGGCGTGCTTTTTGCCGTCGGGCCATTTGGGAGAATAGCGTCCTTCAAAGAGGTGGTCGTTGATCTCACTGACGCAGCCGGTGCCGGATCTGCGCTTGCGGCCCACATAGGGCTTGAAGTCGGTCATTCTCGGCTTTTCCGCCTGGGCCGGGGCAGTTTCCCACCCCGGCTCTGAAGCATCCTCCTGTGGTGCTACTTTGCCAATGCCACGGTCGATGTTGGCGGCGGCCGTGAGCCGCATGTCATCGGTAATGTGGGTATAGATGTCCAGCGTGGTGGCCGCCGACACATGGCCCAGCATAGCGGAGAGCGTTTTCACATCCATGCCGTTCTCCAACGCCAGCGTGGCGAAGGTGTGGCGCAGGTCATGGAATCTCACATGCTTGCATCCTGCGTGCTCCAGAATGAGCTGCAATCTGCGCCGCACCACGCCGGGCGTAATGGGGCAGTCCTCCTTCACCGGGGACGGGAACATCCAGCGAGAGTCTACCGTCTTTTTATACTCCCGCAGCACCTCCACCACAGCAGGCGGCAGGACGATCTTGCGGACAGAGTTCTTTGTTTTTGGCGTGCTGATTTGAAGCTGGCCGCGCACATCGTAGACCTGCTTGTTCACGTTTAGTACGCCGGTTTTGAAGTTCAGGTCATCCCACTGCAGCGCCATGAGCTCGCCACGGCGCAGGCCGGTGGCTAAGTCCAGAAGGAACACTTCGTAGTAGCCCTCAAACTTCGCTTGAATGAGGAATCGCTGCAACTCTTCTCGTGTCAGCACCTGCATCTCCCGCGCCTTCTTCGGCGGCAGCTTGCAGCCGAGGGCCGGGTTCACACGGATCAGCCCATCCTGCACCGCTTTCTCCAGCGCCGAGCGGCAGGTGGCGTGGCACATACGCACCATTCGGTCGGACAGCCCTTCGCCGTACTTGTCGGTGAAGCGCTTCCGGCCACTTTTCTTGAGCCGACCGTAGAACTGTTGTAGGTCATTCTGCGTCAGCTTGTTCAGCGGGAGATGTCTCCAATTTCCGGGATGATGTGCAGTCGGATGCGGCTTTCGTAAGTCTCCTGCGTGGTGGGACGGATCTTGGGCTTGGAGTGATTCTCGTACCAGTATGTCAGCCAGTCCCCGAAGACCATCTCGGACCGAACTTTTTCGGGCTTCAGCCCGCCGCATTCCTCCTTGAGCTTCTGGAGCTTCTCGACGCACTCCTTCTTGGTTTTGGCGAGGACATTTTTCGTCTTTGGATAGCCGTTATCATCGTAGCCGATGACGATGCGGCCTTCCCACCGTCCGTCCTTGCGCTGCCTTACGGTTCCGTCTCCGGCTTTTCGCTTTCTTGCCACGGTTTCAACTCCTTTCCGAAGATGTCTTCCATGAAGCCGCCCACGATGCCAGAGGCTGTCTTCTGCATATCGGTTGTGACATGGGTGTAGGTGTCCAGCGTGAAGGAAGCGTTGGTATGGCCCAGGATACCGGACAGCGTTTTGGCGTCCACGCCGCTGGTAAGGGCATGTGTGGCAAAGGTATGACGCAGATCATGGAAGCGAATGCTTGGCAGCCCTGCGTGGTGGAGTAAGGTTTTCATGTGGGTGTAAGCACTGCTGGGGTTGACGGGATCCTCCGGCCTCACCGGATTAGGGAATATCCACGGACCGATGGCATCCATCTTGCGTTGCTGCAGGATGGATGCCACGCTTTTCGGCAGGATGATGGTGCGCATGCCATGATTTGTCTTCGTCTCACCGACGGTATACTCACCCTTCCTCTGACTGTGGAGGGTGCGGCATACCTTCAGCGTACCAGTGTCCTCGTCGAAGTCGTTCCATTGTAGACCGCAAATCTCACCGCGGCGCAGGCCGGTCATCAGCTCCGTCTGGAAGAAGTCCCTCCACACCTCATCCTGCTCCACCACTTCAAGGAAAGCATCCAGCTCCGCACGGGTGAGGATGCGCTTGGGCCTGTAGTTTGGCTTGGGTGCGGTCGCCCCCTCGGTCGGATTTCTGGGAATGACATGCGCCTGCACCGCGTCTTTCAGTGCGGCGTGAAGCGCGGAGTGGATGTGGCGGACCATGGAGTCAGAGAGTTGATGATTCATTTCGGGATGCTCATGAATGCGTCCCTCTGTTTTCAGGCGGCGGTACATCCGCTGGATGTCCTGCTGAGAGATGAGGGAGATTTGCTTGTCGCCCAACTGTGGTTTGATGTAGTATTCGATATAGCAGCGATAGCTTTTGAGCGTACCGGGCCGCACCGTGCCCGCCTTGTACTCTGCGAGCCAGCGGTTCAGCCACTCGCTCAGCGTCATGCGGCTGTCCTCGGTCAACTCCACATCCTGATAGCGTTCGATATTTTGATGGAGCTTTTCCGTCAGTTCTTTTTGTGTATGAGCATAGGCGTGCTGAAAGATGGGCGTACCGTTTTTCTTGTGGCCCACCACGATGCGGCCTTCCCAGCGCCCATCCTCCCGCTTACGCACCATGCCGTCACCGGCAGGTCTTCGTTTTGCCATTTAGTCCTCCTGTTCCGCCGGATGGCAGATGTGTTCTTCTTCCTCCCGCTCGAAGGAATAGAGCCCGTCTGCCTCCAGCTCTTTCGCCATGCCCCACGCCAGCTTGAAGCCCACCGTGAAGCTCATCAGCTTGGATTCAACCAGCAATGTGTTTTGTGCGTCCAGCAGCCGCAGCAGCTTCTTCCTCCCTGCGGCGTCCATGTCCCGCCGCAGTTCTTCCTGGGCACGTTCGATCTGGGTGTCCAATTCTGGATGAGACTGCCGGTCGAAACGCTTTTGCAGGGCTTTCATGTAGTCATACATTGCGGTACCTCCTTTTGGCAACCACAACACATACCACAACTCCGCTCACAAAGCTACTGTTTTCCGAAATGTTTCTTTGACTATTGCGGCGCAAAAAATACGTTTCCAAACCTTTTTACATATGCATCTGCATCGAGTAGCCCTTTTTGTGGCGTGGAGTGTACTGCTCTCATCCGCCAGCAGCTCCACGCCGGGACGGGTGGCGACGTAGCGGGTGCGATGCGCGAGCTTTGCCGCGTTCTGCCCGCCCTTGAGGTAGGGGGAGATCAGTACGATCCGGGCCATGTGTCATCCGGCTCTATGCGCCGCTGGCTCCGCACCGCGCTTTCAAAACTCACCTGACCGTTGGTGCGCTTCACCTCGTCCACGGCGTAGGCCCGCAGCTCCCGCGTGTGGATCGGGTCGGCGCGGAAGTGCGCGGCGATGGTGTGGCACAGCATATTCAGTTCCACCGCGCACTTGAAAAGAATGCGGCAGAGCCGATTGTTGTTGTCGTCCAGCGTACCCTGAATGGCTATCAGGATGGCCCGAGAGATGTAGGTCGTGTTGTCCTCGGTGCCGAGATAACCCATGTAAAAGCGCAGGGCCTTATCCACGAATTCGCTGCGGCTTTGACAGTTATCTGCTTCCAACCAGCCGTCCATGCGGCTGATCACGCTGGGGCGCAGCCAGATCGTGGTGCTTTTCTTGTTATCATCCATATTTTTTCTTTCCTTTCTGTGTCGTCGGTCAAAATCGCCGCAAAGCCCTGCAAACACGGGACTTTGCCGAATGACCGACTGCGATTGTTCTGTAAAACCGCCAAACCGACGGTGGTTGGCGTTTCTCTGAAAAGCCCCGCACTGCGGGGCTTTGTGGGCGGGCCGCAGGCGCTTGCGACTGCGGCCCTTTATCTTGTGCTTTAATCGAACGGGTAAACAAGGGGCTACAATCTCCGAAACAGGGCATGGTCAGGAGGAAAAACTCACCCCTATATGACTCATTTCCCCTTTGTCGGAACAGTATTCGCAAGGATCTCTCACACATCGCCCACAAACGCCGCAACGCTCGCTTCAATGGGCTTTGGTGGGTAAACACTCCACCCCAGCCCCTAAACGCACACACAGCGGCACACAGGGCGAGCGGCGCGGGGAACTGATCTGTGCAGCACATCCGAAAGCACAAAATCTGTGAAAATGCCTTCAAATTTGAGGCGGTAAAAACCGTGGGAGCAGAATAACAGCCGATGAACTGCGGCTGCCCGCCAAGGGCGGGTTGACGCAGTTCATCGGCGCCGCGGGCCCGCAGGCACGCGCAGCCCCGCTGCTATACCTCGCTTCGCACCGATGGGTCCCACGGTTTTTTCGGTCACAGCAACAGGACGCAGAGAAACATATCTGCTGTTTCACACGCTGGTCTGCTCCATGCGTCTTGCCACTCGCTGCCGTTCCTTTGCCCTGTCCACAGCATCCATCTGCCGCTGATAAAACTGGTCGATGGAAAACTGGATCGGCAGGATCGTGTAGAGCAGACTTCCGTTTTGCTTGCGCCCGTCCCTCGTGATGATGCTGGTGCGCTCCGTGACGATGAGCCCGCGTTCCTCCAACTCCTGCACATACTTCCGCACGGTGTTGTTGCTCATACCCACCGCCTTGCCGATGGTGGCGTAGCTGGGATGGCACTGATAGGTTCTGCGGTCTTCGATGCGGAGCAGGTAACCGTAGACAGCGATCGCGCCGTGAGACAGACCCAGCTGATAGATCTCATTGGGCAGAGGAAAATAGTTTTTGACCGGGTCGTGCTTTGTCCAAGTTCTCATCTGGCACCTCCAGTCTGCCGCTCTACCCACTGTTGGAATTTATCCTTGGGCACCACGAACCGACTGCCGATGCGCACAGACGGAAATACTTCTTCGTGCATCAGCTCGTAGGCACTGGAGATGGACACGCCCAGCACCTTTGCCACCAGTTCCGCGTTGAGGAACAGCGGCAATTCATCGTAGCTGTGATAGGTTGATATTTTCAAAATCGTTACCTCCAATAGAATTCAGAGAAAAATTACTTGCGTTTCGGAGGTCTCTCTGTTAGACTGTTTGCAGATGGAGTCTGCGTTTTCCGAAACGCGGCGCGCCGCTGGACTGCTGCAACAGTTCAGCGGTTTTCCTTTTTGTAGGAACGATGTATGTTTCTTCCCCCTTTCTTTGTTCTCTGCCACGCACCGTACCCGTTCCTGCCCTGCGGCCTTGTTTGACCTGCACGGCGTTTTCACTGCCTTGGTATGCTCATCGTCGCCGCAAACTTTGTATCATTCGTTTCCGTGGTTGCCCGAAAACTCATTCACTCCGTTGCGGCTCCTCTTCCCACAAAGTCTTCGACTTTGCGGGAGCCCTGATTGACGCTTCTGGCGTTACTTCTCCGGCGTGTATCATCTCCGGTGATGGGTATTCAGTTGTCGAGGTGCTTTTTCGGATTTGTGACCGTCTTTTTCATTGACAATCCGCAGTCCTCGTGTTAGACTAACTGTAAATTACTTTTGACAGTCTTTCCGTGATCGTATGGTAACATACTTTTCACCCCTTGTCAAGACTGCCCGTATTTCTATATTACGATTGTCTATTTTGAGGTAATCTGCCATGTGGTATGCCAAAATGTATTTCTCTGAGGGAAGAGAGATTTTCCAGTATGATTCCCTTGGTACGCAAGGCGTTCCGGACGTCCAGAAGGAGTTTCCCTTTCTGGAAAGCCTCCTCTCCTTTCAGGAACTGGACTGCGCGGAAGTGATGCCGATACTGCAAAGCATCACTGATAACTGGAGCCGGTTTATCGCAGAGGATGACAGGGACGCACTTGAGAATGTCAGGAGAAAACTGGGGAGGTTAGCCTCCATACACATTTATTTTCGACTTCTCTTTGTTCACTGCCGCTACCGCCAGTCGGCGATGTACATTCAAAATGACCGAGGCAGTGCAGAGGATGCGCAGATACTGGACGAGCTGCGCCAGCTCCCTGAACAGCTTCCGCTGTATCAGCAGCAGATCCAGCGATTTTTTTTTTGAGTTGGTGCTGGATGTAGACAGCGCAGGCAGGGAACCGCAGGCACAGGCGGCAAAAAATTACTTTCACGACTCTCCGAAAGATCCCGACCTGTTTTGTTTCCACCCTATCCCCCTCAGCTTTGAGCCGGTGGAGCCGGGGCGGTGTTCGCCGGTGCTGTATTCCTCCAGCATCCGGGACATGATCGACTACTCTCTGCGGAGCTGCGTGGAGCGGAACATCACCGTGCGGCGCTGCAAGAACTGCGGACGATGGTTTCCGCAGACCGGACGGGTCAGCGCGGAGTATTGTGAGCGTCCTGTTCCAAGAGGAGAGCAGGTCTGTCGGGAGATCGGGGCTTTCAAGCAGTGGACAAAGAAGCAGTCGGATGACCCAATCTTCAAGGCATACCGCAAAGAGTATAAGCGGCGCTTTGCGTGGATCAAGGCGGGGCGCATCACGGACGAGGCGTTCTATGCATGGAGCGAAAAAGCTAGAGAAGAGAAAAAGAAATGTGATCGAGATATTATCTCGTTAGCGGAATTCCAGCAGTGGCTGAAGGAATCCAAATGAAAAACCGTGCGCTGACCTTGCGGTCAGCACACGGTGTTCTTTGCCTATAGCGAGGCAGATTTTAAATCGCCAGCATTTTTGATACGCCATCAAAATGCAGCTTTCTCCCATTCAACCAAAATCTCCGTCAGTTCTGGTGTCAGACGTTGACGGCACTCCTGCCGCAGTTCCTCCGGCACGCCGTAGAACGCCTCAGCGATACTGCCGGTGATGGCGGCGAGGGTGTCGCTGTCGCCTCCGAGGGACACCGCTGTGCGGAGAGCGTCTTCAAAACTTGTGCTTTCCAGAAATGCAATAATAGCCTGCGGTACGGTTTCCTGACAGCTCTCCACATGGTGATAGGTGGGACGAATCTCATCGCAGCTGCGGCTGAGGTCGTAGCCGAATTCGCGCTCCACATACGCTTTGATTTCCGCTTTGTCGTGACCAGTGCGGGCGAGGAAAATCGCCGCAGCGACAGCCTGTGCGCCCTTGATGCCCTCTGGATGATCATGCGTCACCTCGGCGGTGAGCTGCGCCAGATGCAGCGCCTCCTCCATATCCTCCGCCAGCCACGCCGCAGGAGAAACCCGCATGGCGCTGCCGTTTCCGTAGCTGTGGTAGGGCTGTGGAGCATCCGCATACAACCAACGGCTAAACCGCGCACCATAACCCCTGTCGGGATAGATGCGGCCCAGTCGCTGCATCTCTCGCACCAGTGCCGCTTTGATGGCGGCATCGTCTTGCCCACGGCTGCTGAGCAGCGCCTTCGCCACCGCCAGCGTCATCACCGTGTCGTCGGTGAAGTCGGAACGGCGGCTGAACAGGGGGAAATTCTTCGCCTTATAGTTGTTGCAGTCGAACTCGTAGGGGCTGCCCACGATGTCGCCCAAAATCGCTCCGTACATACGCTTACCTCCCTCTTTTCTGCACATCCTCGTCGATGCGGCGCTTCCAGTCGGCGCTGAGGGACCGGGCGGCGCGGACGCTGCACACGGCCTCGCCGATGACCTCGTAATTCAGCGCCGTGCCCGCCCCGTCGCACTTGTAGTTCACTGCACAATCAGCGCCGATACCGAAGCGTGCCGCCTCCTTGGCCGCGTCGATGTTTGCGCCGAGGAACAGAAATTCCCAGCCGTATCTCTCCTTCTGCCGTTCAATCATGCGGCGCACTCGCTCGTAATCGTAGCGGCGGCTGGCGTTTTCGTAGCCGTCGGTGGTGATGATGAACATCGTCTTCTCCGGCACGTCCTCCCGGCGGGCGTACTTGTGAATGTTGCCGATGTGGTGGATGGTGCCGCCCACGGCATCCAGCAACGCCGTGCAGCCGCAGGTGAAATACTCCTTTTCCGTCAGGGGCGGCACCTCGCTCAGCGGCAGGCGGTCATGGATGACCGTGCTGTCGTTGGCGAAAAGCACCGTGGAGACCAGCGCCTCGCCTGCTTCCTTCTTTTGCTGTGCGAGCATGGAGTTGAAGCCACCGATGGTGTCCGATTCCAACCCGGACATAGAGCCGCTGCGATCCAGAATAAAAACCAATTCCGTCATTAAAAAGCCCTCCTTCGTTTGATTACGCTCCCATTGTAGCGCATCCGAAGGATGGTTTGGTCGCCTGACAGGCGACATATTGCTTTAAAGGTGACTCACCGTTCTACATTTTCCCCAACCGCTCCAGCCGAGATTCGATTGCCCCGGAAGTGCGTCCAAAGTGCTCGCAGAGGTCTTGCTTCTTCATACCACCGTCAAACAAATGACTCAGTTCCCGATCCAACTCCTCTGTCCACGGCTTTCCATTGTTCTCAGGCAATGGTTTTTTCTTTCTACGAGACAACACCTCCACAGCGCAGTTCAGTGCCCGAACGATCTCACCTTTGTTACAAACATGGTCATCCGGCAGAACCTCTCCCGTCAAAGGGTCAATGCCATCTGCCAAAACCGTTAGCAACTCTTTTGCGCGCTGAATATCCATGGTTTACCGTCTCTTTCTCATTTATTTTTCAGCTGTTCCGTCCACTCGGTTTCTTTAAAGCCCACGAGCACAAATTCATCGCTCACCAGAAGCGGACGCTTGACGAGCATGCCGTCTGTGGCGAGGAGCTTTAGCATCTCGTCCTCGCTCATTTGGGGCAACTTGTCCTTTAGCCCCATAGATTTGTATAGCAGACCGCTGGTGTTGAAAAACTTTTTCAGCGGCAGGCCGCTATGCTCGTGCCATGCGGCCAGCTCGTCGTAAGTGGGATTTTCCAGCTTGATATCGCGAAAATTATAGGTGATGTGGTGCTCGTCCAGCCATGCTCGCGCCTTCTGGCAGGTGGTGCATTTGGGGTAGCAGATAAAGATCATGGTCCCACGCTCCTTCTATTACAAAAGTATATTTCTTGCCCATTCCGTACAGGCATCAGATTCTTTCAAACCAAGCTCTTGCCAAATACCTGCGTAGTACAATCCACTATCAGGATTTTTAGCGCAATTTGATCTCTTCCCGTATATGTGCGTCTCATCATATACTTCATTCCTCGCCCAAGTTGCCTTTGTGGCACCTTTCAGAGTCAATACCCGCTTTTTATCAAAGCGCAGTACTCCTGCGCCAGGCTTGCTTTTATCCAAAGAAAGTCTTTCTGCTGCTTTGAAAATCACATTTGTTGAGTTGTCCGCCCTGCCATTAGACGAATGCGGATGCCACCAAACTTTTCTCTGTTCTTCAGGCACAGAGATGATCTCACCCACCTGTAGGTAGCCCCAAATCACCTGGAGGTCTTTTCCCCGGTAAAAGTCATTACGATCCCGCAAATATCGGTATGTTCCGTTTTGATATTCCACAAAGTGAAAATTCCCGAAAAACAGGAAGATGTCTCCTGTGCAACACCGATATTCTTCAAGTAAGCAGCCGCGGCATTTCGCTGCCCAAATGCGGGGAACCATCCGTCGATACGCTCCCTACGTCGCCCTAAATCTAAATCAGGGTCCAGATGACAGTGGTCTCCGCCCTTATATCGCAGATCTCGCAATATTTGAGAATACTGAATTCCATTGTAGTAAAGAGAATCATATGTATCCTCATCATCGCTGGGAATGGGAAACGAAACCATTGTACCATCTTCAAAAATGGGACTGACGATGCCGCCATTCGCAGAGTCAAAACCTTTTCGGCTGAGTATAATTTTCATTCCTCACGCTCCCAGCAAGCTCTGGTCAAAGGCGAACAGCGCCTCGTTAATCTCGAAGATGTCGTACTTCTTCTGCCTGATGAAATACTCAATAATGACGTCGAACTTGCTGCTGGCGCTGAGAGCGTAGCCCGCGCGGGCAACGAGGTCACGCGTCTCATCCAGATTCAGCTCCAGCGCTATAGCAAAGGCAATGGCTGTTGCCTTGGAGGGCTTGTAGTCCGGATTGTTGCGGATCTTAGAGAACAGCTTGCGGTCGACATTGGCTTTCTTGTATATCTCGGAATCCTTTTTGCCGCTGCGGTCGATGAGCTTCAGCAGGGTTTCCGAGAAACCGGCGTCCAGATGTGCCAGCAGACTGTCCAAGCCGCCGACAGCCATAGGCGCTGCCGCTGCATCGGCGGACAGCGTCCTGCTTTCGAGAACGCTCATCCGGCGCGTCCGCTCCCGGCGGAGGTCGGTGTGCGCGTCCACATAGTGGTCGTCGATGTAGGCAGCGATGTCCGCGAACAGCTTGTTGCCGATTGCATACGCCGCACGGCTGAAAATGACGAGATACACCGTCATGTCGTTTTCAGCCAAAAATTCGCTGATGGCGTCCACCGCCACGCGGAGCGCCTGATCCTTTGGATAGCCAAAAACGCCGGAGGAGATCAGCGGGAAGGCAACCGTCTCGCAGCCATATTTCTTCGCCAGCGCAAGGCTTGAGCGATAGCAGGAGGCGAGTTGTTCCCGCTCGCCGTACTTACCGCCGTTCCACACGGGGCCGACTGTGTGGATCACATATTTGCACGGCAGGCGGTACGCGCCGGTGAGCTTGGCCTCGCCGGTCCGGCAGCCGCCCAGCGTCCGGCACTCGGCCAGCAGCTCCGGCCCCGCCGCACGGTGGATGCAGCCATCCACGCCGCCTCCGCCCAGCAGGGATTCCTTCGCCGCGTTGACGATGGCGTCCACGCTCATTTTCGTAATGTCATTGCGAACAATTTCAAGAGGCATGGTTCTATCCTTCAATTTCTATCATTTAAAATCAAGTCAATGCACCGTTGTTCTCCAGCTTTTCCACTTCGGACAGCTCTTCCCAATCCTCACGATTTCCGCACCTGCGAAGGTAATCGTGGCCGCCGTCCACAGCGCAGGAGCCGCAACTGCAAAACTTAAAATCATGGACGGTTTTACTCTCGATGATATCTCCGCATTTCTTACATCTGATTGCGTTCCTGATAATTCTCGGCATAATCATTCCCTCTTTAGCGCATTTTTGATTTTCTCTTTTTCCCCGCTGCCATCTGTACGGAGGCGCAGGAGCGGAACGGCGCACTTCTCCAGAATGGAGTTCTTCTTTATATCTCGTTCTGCCTGCTTGCTCCCCGCTTCGTGAAAGCCAGTCCCGTCTACTTCAATCGCCAGCATAGGCTGCTTATCCATCTGATTGAACAGCAGAAAATCCACATGGGTCAGCGGATTCCGAGCATATTTGCGTTCTTCCTCTGTCAGTGGCTCATAGTTCTTCACCAGCGTCGCAAGAGAAAGATGCACTGCACAACCGATAGAGGAAAACGCCTCCTCAGACAGCACCTCCTGAATCACGGAATACATGAGATTCTCGGAATCGTACTCAGATACTCTTTTATGCTTTTGCAGATATGCCCGGCGCTGCTCGGCATAGCCCTGATAGAGCATATCGAATACCGAGTAAACCTGGCTCCGGATCACCTCAAAATTGTTGTACTCGATGTATCGCGTCAGGTCGCCATAGTTGGTCCGGTCATTGCGCGGATCCTGCGATGTGATCACCGCCAGCGAATGAACCGCGCGGGAAACCGCCACATTCAGCATATGGGGATCATCCACAAAATCTGTGATGACATTGTCGACCGAAGTCAGAATGATTGCATCCTGCTCCCGCCCCTGAAACTTGTGGACGGTGTCCACCTCATAAGTATCTCAACTGCTTGCGGATGGCTGTCACCTGATCCCGATATGGTGTGATAATACCGATGCTCTGGAAATTTTGCTGATGCAGCCGCGGAAGTACCTCCCGCTGAATGACGTCGATCTGGCGCTGATTGATATGGCCACGGGCATGGTTGCCGGCAGTTGTCCGGTACATGGTCAATACATCCGGCTCATCATGATCCTTCGTCATAACGATCAGTTGCCCGTGGTAGAACTTCCGGTTGCAGAAGTTGATGATTTTTGGGTGGCAGCGGTAGTGTTCCCGCAGCAGCGTAGCAGGTGCGTCCTGCCATATTTCCAACGCAGAGGACAGCAGGCTGTGCGTAGAAAAGCGATACCGCTCATCCAAGGAATACTTTTGCCAAATGGCATCGCTGGTGCGAATATCATCCTCTGTCAGCACATTGGGGAGTTGCTTTAAGTCCCCAACAATCACGATATTCCTTGCGCAGGATAAGGCCAAAACGCCAGTAGCTAAATCGACCTGTGAGGCTTCATCCACGATCAAGTAATCATAGATATGTTCAATGCTCAGCGTTCCCTTAATGGAATAGGTCGTGCTGAGCACCACCGGGTACTCACGGGTGAACTCCACAGAATTCCGGCGGAAATCATTCTTTTCAAAGCACTGTCTATTATTCCGCCAATGATACCGTGTTGCCAGCTCCGCCCGAAACAGCCGCAGGGACTTCTGTGTGAGCTCATCCATCTTCGCATTGAAAGCGTAGCGCTCCAGCTTTCGGTTCAATTCCTGCTTTTCGGCCTCCAGTTCCCGCCTCTTTACCGAATAAAACTGACTTTGCAAATAGGGAATGGCCAGCTCTGGGGAACGGAGGAACAATTTGAGTGCATTGCGGTTGAATCAGAACATGATGGAGAGTTTTTGCAAAAGTCCTAAGCGGCTTTCGCGCTCTGCGTGTTGTTCAAATTCCATCCAGAGCGCAAGGATCTTCTGCGAGGACAGCTTGTCCAGGCTCTCTGTCGGTGCGTCGCTATATGTCGCGTAATATTCCTCGAAATAGTGCTGTTCCGGATTCAGCTGCAAAAATTCCTGCTCAATTTCCGCAATGCGGTTCTTGGCGTTGAGCATTTCATTTAGCTCTTTGGAAAGCGCAGTCGTTTCCTGATCCAACTGCTGCCGTTCCTCCGGCAGCATCTCCCAATCGCTCATATTCGGATAGGCGCCTGTCTGTGCATCCAGAAACCCCTCTTTGTTGGCAAGGCTGCCGAGAAACGCAGTCAGAAAAGCTGAATTTTTCTTCTCCAGCTTTTCCACAACATTACGCGTTGCGGAATTGTTGTTGGAGACAACCGCCACGGTTTTTCCACTGCGGACAACATTGGCGATGATATTCAGGATCGTCTGTGTCTTTCCAGTACCCGGAGGCCCCTGAATAATGCTGATTTTGGAGGAAAGCGCCCGCTCCACCGCCAGTTCTGGCTTTGGTTCAGGCCGAACGGATAGATGATCGCCTCCGGCATCTGAGGCGCTTTGACTTCTTTCTGCGGCGCAAGATAGCTTGCCAGCACGGCATCCTCGCTGACCTGCTGGATCTTGTCGTACTGCATGCTCAGAATGTTGATGCCATTTTCAGCCACAAGACTGATTGCCGCGGCAGTCTCCTTGAAATATTGGAATGTTTCTTGATTTTTACCGTCTGTCAGGCAATTCTGCTGGAGCTGCACTTCGCTCCTACGGAACGACAAATCTTTCTTTCCGCAGCGGACAATGCGATAATACCCTCCAAAATCGAGAAGCTCATCAATTCCGCTGATGGTTTGCCCGTTTACGGTGACAATCACCCGTGCAGGGTCGATTTTCTTTTGCAGAGGCAGGATCTCCACATTACTGCTCTGAAAGCTGTATGTCTTATTGGGCGCACTGGTATAGACGACCTCGCACTTTCCGTTGCGGAACTGAAAGTTCGCAACCGAGTCCGTCTGGTCTTTTCCTTTTATGATGATTAAGTGCTTTCGTGCGTCCATAGGCATCTCTTCCCTCCCAATACAAGCTGTTGATTTACGTGTTATCCACCCACATTTCACACTGGCTCATGACAGTCTGAACGGCATCATCCATGCCATCTGGCGGATATTTGTGCTTTTTCAGCAGCCTCTTGACCAAGCGCCGCATTCCAGCTCTTGCACTTTCTTTCTTTTGCCAGTCTATTGTGCGGTTTTTACGAAGCAAATCCGTCAGTTCCTTCGTGATTGCAATAAGCTCATCATGCTCATAGAAATCTTTGATGGCTTGTGGTTTTGTGAGAGCATCGTAGAAGGCAAGCTCTTCCGCGGTCAATCCGAGTTTTTCACCCTCGGCGGCAGCAGCGGCAATGTCTTTCGCCAGCTTGAGTAATTCTTGAATGACTTCCTCGTTGGTCAGCATTCCGTTCAAATAGCGGTTCATTGCGCTCTGAATGATTTCGGAGAACTTCTCAGACTTGACGATGTTTGTTCGGCGGTAAACAGAGACCTGTTCGGAAATCAGTTTTTTCAGGAGTTCGACTGCAAGATTCTTCTCCTTCATGTTCGCCACTTCTTCAAGGAACTTCGGATCGAACAACGAAAACTCAGTCTGGACATCAGAGAAAAGGTTGATAACGCCTTCGCTTTTGATACTGTGCTTCAAAAGTTCGTTAATGCGCTCATTTACTTCCGGAAGTGTAAACTTCTTTCCGGTACCGCCTGAAACCAAGCGCACGGTCATTGTTCTTACGGACTCGAAGAAAGCTGCCTCCATGCGAGTTTGCTCGTCTACCAAGCTGCTGCACAGCGAAAGTGCCTGCTTGAGAAGCAGGGCTTCTTTGATAAACACATTCTGTGTCTTCTCATGGTCGGGAAGCTCGTACTCTGCAACACTCTTGCCGAGTATGAAGTTCACTCCGCCGCTGATGAGCTTCGCCCTGTCAAGGTCGCTTCCGGTCATGAATTTCTCATAACTGAATCCGTGGAACAAATCTCTGCAAATAGAGAGTTTTTCAAGGAACTTCGGATATGCAGCCTTGCTTACATCTGTATCACCATAGTTCTTCTTGTCTCTGGCAGTATAGTCGTTCATTGCCTGTTTCAGTGCAGCCGCAATACCGACGTAATCAACAACCAAACCGCCTTCTTTATCTTTGAAGACACGATTGACGCGGGCGATAGCTTGCATCAGGTTGTGTCCAGCCATTGGCTTATAGACATACATCGTAGCGAGGGAGGGAACATCAAAGCCGGTCAGCCACATATCCACGACGATAGCGATTTTCAGCGGAGAGTTATTGTCTTTGAATTTCCGCGCCATATCGTCCTTATGCGCTTTATTGCCGATAATCTCACGCCATTCTTCTGGATCGTTATTGCCTTGCGTCATGACCACTGCAATCTTTTCCGTCCACGCTGGGCGTAGCTCAAGAATGCGCTTATAAATCTTCATTGCTATGGGACGCGAATAAGCAACGATCATCGCCTTGCCGGTCAGGATATTCTCACGGTAATTCTCGTAATGATCAAGAATGTCATTTACCAAGGAATCGATCGTCTGGTCGGCACCGAGGATTGCTTCCATCTGACCAAGTTCCTTTTTGCTCTTTTCAATGACATACGGATCGGCGTTGTCAGCCATAATGTCATACTCATTATCGATCAGATGGAGGGTGTTCTCGTCGAGTTTCAGGTGAATCACACGGCTCTCGTAGTAGACGGGTCTTGTAGCTCCGTCTTCAACTGCCTGTGTCATATCATAGATGTCGATGTAATCACCGAAGACTTCTCGTGTGCTGCGATCTTTTGTGGAGATCGGTGTTCCAGTGAAGCCAATATAGGTTGCATTAGGAAGCGTGTCTCTTATGATGCGGGCAGTGCCGATAACGGTTTTCGCCTCGACTTCGCCGTTGTCCTTCTGCTTGACCACAACCTTCTCATTGAGACCATATTGCCCACGATGTGCTTCGTCAGCCATCACGATAATGTTCCGGCGTTCCGAAAGAGCTTCGTTACTTTCCTCAAACTTCTGCATGGTCGTGAAGATTATGCCGTTTGCCTGTCTGTTTGCAAGCAGCTCTTTCAGATTTTTACGGCTTTCGGCGTGCTGCGGCGTTTGACGGAGAAAGTCTTTGCAGCGGGCGAATTGTCCGTAAAGCTGGTCATCCAGATCGTTACGGTCGGTAATGACGACGATAGTGGGGCTTTCTAACGCTTCTTGCAGATAATGAGCATAGAAGACCATAGACAACGATTTTCCGCTGCCCTGTGTATGCCAGAAGACGCCACCCTTACCGTCCGTCACGGTTGCGTGTTTTGTAGACTCAATCGCCTTTTTGACTGCGAAATACTGATGATACCCGGCGAGTATCTTGAAAGTATTCTGTCCATCCACATTAAAGCAGATGAAGTTTTTCACGATGTCAAGGAAGCGGGTCTTCTCAAACAGTCCTACAAAGAATGTGTCAAATGATGCGTGTTGCGTATTCTCATAGCTGCCGTCTGTTGTTTTCCACTCCATAAAGCGGTCTTCGCCGGACGTGATTGTACCAGCCTTTGAAGTGGTCAAGTCGCTCATGACACATACCGCATTATAAATGAACATAGAGGGGATCTCATACATATAGTTTCGGAGCTGACGGTATGCTGCGGAAGCGTCGGTTTCTTCGCGGGACGGAGACTTCAGCTCCACAATGACGAGCGGGAGACCATTGACAAAGAGGATCACATCCGGTCTTTTTTCGGAGTTCTCAATGAAAGTCCACTGATTCGTAACTGTGAACTCGTTACTGGCGGGATTTTTGAAGTCTACAAGGTAAACAAGGGTAGAGCGTTCTTCACCCTTGTCATAGTATTTTACCGGAACTCCGTTTTGGAGGTAGTCCATAAAGACCATGTTCTTCTGCAAGAGCGTTCCGGTTTCAAAGTTCTTGAGTTTGTAGATTGCCTCCGTCAGAGCGTCCATAGGCAGGCTCTTGTTGATCCGTTGCAAGGAAGGTAGCAGAGCATCCTCGTAAAGCGGCGAGTGATAATCGCGCTCCACATCCGGTCCATAGATATAGTTATAGCCCAGTTCTTCATTGAGAAGCTGCAAAACAGCGTTCTCATAATTTGATTCTGTAAAATATCCTGCCATGATATTCGCCCTCTTCGTCTATTAGATTGCTTTGAACATATTTATAAAATCAGTTCTTTTACAATTGAATTGGCCAATGCCTTGCTCTTTTGTACAGACATTTCTGATTGCAGGATTCTGGTTACATCACGAACGATACGACTTATCGCAGACTCCTTCTTCCACCAATCTATGGCAGATATAGTGTCTTTCACCGAAGCAATAACAGCATCAGCCATTTCGGGATACTCTGAAAGGTGTCTGTTAACGATGTTATCCACATCGGGATGGGGTTCTTCATTTACAACGCTTATATTTTCTCTTTCCGTATTTTCACTTGAACCTACTGATACATTTTCTTCGAACCTTTCATACGATTCAACTGCCCCAGGGTCTGGCAGCTTTCGGTGTTGCAGGTATATAAGTTGATGCTCCAGTTCAGGAAAGAGGGTGGCTTCATTAATATTCAAAAAATCTAATTCTTCGCGGATAATTTCTTTCTTCTCTGATGGAATAATAAATGAATTTTTTCAAAAGCGTCATCTAAATCGCATCGTGCTTTGCGGACAAGAAGGCTTCCGTTACTACCAGAATCTTTAATAATTTTTATCGCAGTCGGAATTATAAATGCTCCGCTTTGTCGAGTTAACCGTTCATTGCTATGTGCTGAAACAACAAAGCTGTTACTCTGGATAACTTGGATAAACCTTTTGTAGTCATTTTCTTTTAACGAATTCTCTTCATCTACATTAATAATTCCATTCTTGTAAAGTTTTTCCAATAGTCCGTCCACTGCGAGATCTTCTGCAAAATCAATGAACGGCAGTGCACACGCTATTCGAACCTCTAATTCTGTCAGCTTGTGCCCATAACTATATTGATAAGCAATCTTCCCATCGCGGGGAATATACTTTCCGCGGCCATCTTTTCCTTGCACATATTCCTCGCATTTTTCAGAGGCAAAATAAAGTGCAACCAATGGATTCAATGTTACATCAAGTAGACGTGTTCCAAGCCCGTAGTGCTGTAACTTTGTGAGAATTTCAAAATCCGATGCACACTCACGAAAGTCATACGGGCGTTGTCGTATAGCCGTTTCTATAGCATCAAATTCATACTTTAGCGCATCATTTCGAAATACATTGGGGCACATTCCCCATAATGAATTTTTCTGACCTCGAAAAAACCAATATGAGGATAGTGAATATTCAGATACTTTTGTGTTCCGTAAATCAAAAATTGCTTTTATGTAACTACTGACGGAACCTATCTTGCGCGGAATCACAGTGTTTTCCACTTTTATCACCTCTGTATATTGAACGGTGCATTATAAACGATAATTTAGCGGCTTAGAGCTGGATGGCGGAGACATCAATCTCGCCGGTCATCAGCTTGGGCAAAAGGGAGTCTCGCAGTGCTGCCAAACGCTCATTCTCAAGAAGATTATTCTCAATTTGAGGGATGACAGCCCACGCAAAACCAGAAAATGTTTGAATTACATCGTTGTTTGCACAGGGTATTTCAAACGCTGCGATCATCTTTGTGGTTAAACTTCCTCGAATACTACTTGAATCTGAGATTGCGCGAAGTTCCTCATACCGGTTTGCCAAATTCCAAAACAGATAGGGTAGGATGTTTCTATCGGCGTGAATGACGATTACAGACTGATTGACATAGGTGTCAATCAAAAGCATGGATGTCTGTCCCCTCGTAAAACCCTGACCAGCAGATGCCATGACAATATCGTGTTTTGAAGCGAGTTTGGTAGATGAATTGTCGATGCCGGTTTGTGTAATGCTTTTTTCAGTTGAGATCACAAAACGATTTCGGGTCTCACCAGATGAAAACCAGCCAAACGTGCCATCCCAATACGCTGCATTTGAGGTTGTCGGAGTTCCGCCGCTGTAAATGCGCTCGGCATAGTTGCCGATGGTGGTCATTTCACATTCAACGTCCTTGAATAGTGATGTGTAGTAAGCGTTGACTATCTCATATAAATTATCGTTTATCCTATCGTTAAGCGCAATCTTTTCGTCAATCCTTGCAAGGAAATCTCCGATGCGTCTCTGCTCGTCCAAGTCTGGCACTGACAATTCAAGCTCTTCGAGAACGCTTTGTTGAACTCGCTGCCTTCCAGAAGATCCGACCATAGACTTTATAGCTACATTACGGAAAACCGGGTTTATTGCTGTGTAATAAACAAATTGCGGATCGCTGATTCCCGTTTTTGCTCTCATCACAATAAACTCCGTTGAGCCAAAGCCAATTTCACCATCATCAAGCATATCAACATAAGCGGTTTTTCCGTTTTCAAGGCATGGAGTGATCCTTGCCATAACGGTGTCCCCGTTGCAAAACTTAGCTCCGCCGTTAAACTCGGCTTTTTCCGTCTCTGGAATCTTTTTCGTGAACGGCTTTAATTTGTCCATTGCAACCTTCGTTGCAATGTCACCCTTTTTGAGGCTCAAGCGAGGATTAAAGTCAATAAAGTCGGCAGCGCGAATTGTCCTCCACTCAGATGTCATATCCAATCGCCCCCAGTCGTTCTTTGATCTGAGCTTCAAGTTCATGAGACTTAGTGAAAAGCTCAGACAGTTCAGAAGTCAGGCGTCCCATTTTCTCTTCAAACGGCTCACCGTCATCTTCCTGTTCCTCAATGCCAACATAGCGTCCCGGAGTGAGAATGTAATCCTGCTTTGCAATGTCCTGCGTAGTAACAACCGCACAGAAGCCCTTTTCATCTTCAAGTGTTCCTTCAACAAAGGCGTTGTAGGTGTCAGCGATTTTCTTGATGTCTTCATCCGTCAGCTCACGCAGCTTCCGCGTAACCATAGTGCCGAGCTTCCGTGCGTCGATGAATAGCGTCTTGCCCTTCTGCTTCTTGTTCTTTGCAAGGAACCAAAGTGATACCGGAATCTGCGTCGTGTAGAATAACTGCGTCGGCATTGCGACGATACAGTCTACAAGGTCAGCGTTGATAATGTTTTTGCGGATTTCGCCTTCACCGCCGGACTGCGAGGAAAGCGAACCATTCGCAAGCACCATACCGATACGTCCATTCGGTGCGAGATGCCAAATCATGTGCTGCAACCACGCAAAGTTTGCGTTGCCAGCAGGAGGCGTACCATACTGCCAACGGACATCATCAACAAGTTTATCTGCACCCCAGCCAGAAAGATTGAAGGGAGGATTCGCCATAATAAAGTCTGCCTTGAGCTGCGGATGACAATCGTTAAAGAATGTGTCCGCATTAAACTTGCCGAGGTCGGCTTCAATACCGCGAATGGCAAGATTCATCTGCGCCATCTTCCATGTGGTCGGGTTAGAGTCCTGACCAAAAACAGAAATCTTGTTGATGTTGCCGCCGTGATTTTCGATAAACTTTGCGGACTGAACAAACATACCGCCAGAGCCGCAGCACGGGTCATAAACACGCCCATTAAACGGCTGCAACACTTCAACAAGGGTACGCACAACGCAAGAGGGAGTATAGAACTCACCGGCAAGTTTGCCTTCTTGCTCGGCAAACTTGGAGAGGCAATATTCGTATGTGCGACCAAGAATGTCCTTGCTGTTTCCATGCTCGATCATCTGAATATTGGTGAAGAGATCAACCACTTCACCAAGACGCCGCTTGTCCAGCTCTGGACGGGCGAAGTTCTTAGGAAGAATATCTTTGAGACGCTTGTTTTCTTTCTCAATACTGCGCATTGCATCATCAATCACCGTGCCAATTTCCGGCGTGTGAGCGGCAGCAGCAATCGCGCTCCATCGTGCATTCTCAGGGACAAAGAAGATGTTTTCGGCAGTGTATTCGTCCTGGTCTTCTTCAAATCCATCGCCTTCTTCAACCAGTTCCTTGTACTTTGCCGCAAAGCGATCCGAAATGTATTTCAGGAAAATCAGTCCGAGAACGACCGACTTATATTCGGATGCGTCGATGTTCCCGCGTAAGACGCAAGCCGCGTCCCAGATTTGTTTTTCAAAGCCGATATTGCTTGTATTTCCAGCCATAGTGTTTTCCTCCCATATATCTCATGTCTACGAAAAGTTTATAGTCATTTGAAATTCGTTCAAAAAAGAGGATGAATTCAATTAGTTGCTTTTATCCGGCACGATTTCCACAATATCCTCAATTCTACAATCCAGCGCCGTACAAATCTTCACGAGTATCTCGGTAGTGACATGCCCATTCCGTCCCATCTTGGTAACTGATGCTGGGCTGATACCCGCCTTTTCACACAGGTCTTTTTTCTTCATGTCCTTATCGATGAGCAGCTTCCAGAGTTTTTTATAACTCACAGACATAAAATATCTCCTCCGTACCGATATACAAAGAATGCTCTGCCTCTTGGCAGAGCATTCGGTCTATTGCAGCCATACTGCCAAAGCCTATTCCAACACTTGACAGCGTTGTTTATAATAATAGCACATTTTGACACAGGAAGCAAGAAAATGATAGATTTGCACGATTTTTGCAGCGATCACAGCGCATAGTTTTTTCACAAATAGAGGATTTCCCTCTTGACTCTTCCGTTACGTCATAGTGTATGGTAAACTCACACGGAGGAGGGATACCCATGATGACCATTCACGAAGTCAGCAAACTGGCCGGTGTCAGTGTCCGGACACTTCACCACTATGATGCCATCGGGTTGCTGCCGCCCACAGCCCTCACAGAATCGGGCTACCGGCTGTATGACGATACAGCCTTGGCGCGGCTTCAATCCATTCTGCTGTTTCGAGAGTTGGAATTTCCGCTCAAAGACATCAAACGCATTCTGGATGACCCAAACTTTGACCAGGCCGCCGCTCTCGCAGATCAGATCAAGCTGCTGGAGCTGCGACAGGCGCGGTTGGGACGGCTCATCACCCTCGCCCGTGAAACCTTAGAAACAGGAGTAACACCTATGAAATTTGACGCATTTGATAAGGCCGAGCAGGAGAAGTACACCGCAGAGGTCAAAGGAAAATGGGGCAATACCATCGCCTATCAGGAATATCAGCAGCATGAAAAAGGCGGGTCTACCGGCGACCCTGCCGATTTGATGAGGTACTTTGCAAAGCTGGGTGGGCTGAAGCATCTTGCTCCTACCTCACCGGAAGCGCAGGCGGCCATTCGTGATTTGCAGCAATTCATCACCGACCATTTTTACACCTGCACGCCGGAGATTCTGGCAGGCTTAGGCCAGATGTATGTGGCCGATGACCGCTTCCGTAAAAACATTGACATGGCTGGCGGTGAGGGCACGGCAGATTTCGTCGCACAGGCAATCGCTGCCTACTGTGGAAAGTAACTCTTCTTTGTCTATAGCGCTGCAAACTTTGAGTTGCGTCTTTCGCAAGATTTTTTGCACTGTCTAACCTCAAATGTCTCGAAAAGTCTCTCGCTTAATGCCTCGCGGAGCCTTTAGCGAAACAAATTTGAAACTACTCTCCATATACATATCATTAAAAAGGAATCGATAAGTCTGCAATCAGAAAACAACCTTATCCTCTCTTTTCGTACTTCGCTCTCAGCTCGGCCAGAACTTGCTGATAGCTGGTCTGCCCGCTGGCGACTCGGTCAAGGTTTCTGCGGGTATATTTGCTGATCGTCATACCTTCGGCAGCAAATGTCCCGCAGATGTTGCGGAGGTTTCTCTTTTGCTTTGCTGCGGAGTATTTGTATTTTTCCAGCAGTTCTGCAATATCCTACTTAGCTGCATTTAATTATACCACCGGCAAAATGGATGCTCAATATCATTCTGTAAACTGATTATCTTTATGTTTCTCTTGGAAATATTCGTCTGAAGAAACTGCATTTTTCAAGCGAGAAATGCTCTCTTTTTTCTCTACAAATATTGCTTGATTTTATATCACTTTGGTGATACTATTTTTACAGTGATACTTAGGAGGATGCGGAGATGAATCAGAAAATTACCCTATATCATGGCTCTGAACAGATCATCGAATCTCCAACCTTTGGGTTGGGTAAGCAGAACAATGACTTCGGACTGGGCTTCTACTGCACGGAAAGCGAGGAACTCGCCAAAGAATGGGCTGTATCCTCTCTGCGTAACGGCTTCGTCAATCGTTACAGTCTTGATACGGAATACCTGAAAATTCTGAATCTGAACAATCCAGACTATACGATTTTGAACTGGATTGCTGTTCTGGTAGCGCATCGTCTGTTTTCTATCAAAAGCCCAGCCGCACAGCGGGCAAAACGATATCTGATCGACAATTTCGGCGTCAACGTCAATGCCTACGACCTGATTATCGGATACCGTGCCGATGACTCCTATTTTGACTTTGCTGCGTCTTTCCTAAATAACGGAATTTCCGTACAGCAACTCGCAAACGCTATGCGGCTTGGCAAGTTAGGCGAACAGATTGTCATCAAGTCTAAATACGCCTTTTCGCTGCTGCATTACGATGGATTTTCTATTGCGGAAAAGGAAAAATATTATGTTCGCCGCAAGGCTCGAAATGATGAAGCCGACCAACTTTATTCGGATATACTTGAAGAGGAAACAGATGGTCTGTATATCCTTGATATCATAAGAGGAGGCATCCAAAACGATGACCCACGCATACCAAGAAATCTATCTGAGTAACGCGCAGGCATTACTGGGCGATGCTTTTGATTATGCTATCAACGCGTGTGGAGTTGCCGGAGATAGCTTTATAAAGCTGTTTTCCGTCAGTTCCGTCAGTAATCGGATTGAGAATGGTGAACCTTCATATCTTTTGGGGAAAAGCGGGATTGAAACTGCTGTTGATGTTCTCGTTGAGACTACGGGCAAAGCGCCGACCGCCAAGCCTCAAGCGAATTTCAGCCGTTCCAGAGAGTATTGGATCGGCTGGGCAGTCGCCTACTATCAATGGTTTTCTGGAAGAAAATTCAGTGATATTTTTAAGGTTCTTTCGTTTGAAGATTTGCAGCAGATGTATTCCCCCCTTCATGAAGCGGATGTCACTAAATTCGCTGATATTGTCGATGCTAAAGTGCGCGAATACTTCGCTGATACCAACCTCAAACGTATCCGCACGCTTTATGGCTGCACGCAGGCAGAGCTTGCCAAGCGAAGCAATGTCAGTCTTCGCTCAATTCAGATGTACGAACAGCGCAACAAGGACATTAACAAAGCCAGTGCGGAGACTGTTCTTAGCCTTGCAAAAGTCCTCGGTTGTACGATGGAGGATCTTCTGGAAACGTAAGGTTGTGACGAAAAGAGTAGTCTTTCCCTTAAAAAACTACATGAATTGCGGGAATGTAATAGCTGTTAAGGGAAAAACGTGATTCCTTTCAGGAGGGCAACTGACATGGATAACGAGCGTATGGAAGAGTTGGAGAAAATCGAAGCCCATGGTGCCGAGAACGGCTGGGTTGCACCGATGACAGAGGAAGACAGGGAGTTCTTTGCATATTTTCGCTCGGTGTTTAAGCGCTACAATATAACAGACGAGGGCGTGATTTGCAATAGCAAGATAGAAATACAGAACGGCGTTATGCTGCTCCTTGACTTTATTTTTCCAGTCATTCATCACTTGACATTATAGAAAAGATTTCACGGTCGGATATTTTATCCTGCCTTTTTGTATAATCTCCCCTTGACAAATCGCTTTCCAACTGACTGTTCAGCAGAAATTCCAGATACAGCCCGTAACGATGCTTCTGCAAAAATGTTTTTCGTATTCGGCCATACTTTCCATAGCGGGGTTCCTCATCCGTCGGCAGCTTTAAGTCAGGATAGTACATTCCATCTTCACCCAGCGTATAGGTTCCGCCCATCTGTTCAAAAATTGATTTTCCCATTTACGTATCCTTTCCGGCTATTCAGCCTATGCCGGTTTGCAATACGGTTAAAGCTGTTTCAAAACATTTCCAATATCTTCGTTGATACAAATTGAATTCGCTTGAATTTCTCTCGGTGCGTAGGCTTCACCCAGATTGATACAGGCATAAGTAGCGTTTTTCCACTCGTTTACCATGCGCCAGAAAGAAAATTTTATAATCGTTGGCGTATTCATTCCAGCGCCTAATTCTAAAAACAGAACCTTCAAGCCCTTGTGCCGCCGCAGAAAATCCGTGTATCGTTCCGAAGCACTATACCAACCCTCATCCTGCACAAATGTATCGTCACACCGCAGATTCATTGTCATTGGCTTGCCACAGAGCGGGCAATGCGGAACCAGTTCTGTCGGCACACGCATACCTTTCTGCTGCTCCACCATCTGACGAATGGTGGCTTCGTTATCATAGGTTTTCTGGCAACACGGCTTGTTACACTGAAACAGGCCATAATCACCTTGCGTATAGAACAGCCGATGCTTATCGAATCCCGCGTTTTGAAACTGGTGATCAACATTGGTAGTCAGAACAAAGTAATCCTTATTCTTGACCAATCCCAGCAAGTCCTCATACACTGGTTTCGGGGCTGGCGTGTAGCGATTTATCCAGATATAGCGGCTCCAATATACCCAGTATTCCTCCAGCGTGTCAAAGGGATAAAAACCGCCAGAGTACATGTCGCTGAAGTGGTACTTTTCTGCAAAGTCGTGGAAATGCTTTTCAAAGCGTTCTCCCGTATAAACAAACCCGGCTGATGTGGAAAGACCGGCTCCCGCTCCGATGATAACGGCATCCGCTTCTTCCAACGCTGAGCATAGTTTCTCTATGCCGTTAGAGGTATTTGTTTTCCCGAAGTTGCGAAAACCGAACATCACGCGTACAGCCTTTCCTGATAGTTTGTGGTAAGAATTTGCAAATGTCCTAAAATACGCTGTCTTCTCAATGTTTTCGTTCTCTTGTTTCCGGTGCGCAAAGAACGGAACACCGGCGTGTTGTAGCCGACGCCGAGCTCTAAAAAGAGGATCTTTTGTCCGTCCCGCGTGCGGAGGAAATTTTCGTACCGCTCCGCCGCGGCGTGCCAGCCCTCGTCCTCGGCAAATTTGTCGTCGCAGCGCAGGTTCATCGTCATCGGTCTGCCGCAGTGCGGGCAGCCCGGAAGGAGCTCCGACGGTACCGCCATCGTTGGCGTCCCATCTGTCGGCGGCGTCAGCACACCGTCCGCTACGGTGAAGCCCTGCGCTTCGACCATCGCGCGGACGGTTTTCTCGTTGTCAAACGTCTCCTGACAGCACGGCTCACTGCACTGAAACAGGCCGTAGTCGCCCTGCGTGTAGAAAAGATGCTTTTTGTCAAAGCCCGCCTTCCGGAAGCAGTGGTCGACGTTCGTCGTGATGACAAAATAGTCCTTGTCCCGCACCAGCTCGAGCAGAACCTCGTGCACGCTTTTCGGCGCGTTTTGATAGCGGTTGATGAAGATATACCGGCTCCAATAGGCCCAGAACTCCTCCTGCGACGGAAACGAATAGAACCCACCGCTGTACATGTCGTGGAAACCGTACTTTGCGGCAAAATCCGAAAAATACTGCTCGAACCGCGCGCCGCTGTGCGTAAAGCCCGCCGCGGTGGACAGCCCTGCGCCCGCGCCGATGACGACAGCATCCGCCTCGTCAAGCGCGCGCCGCAGGCGCGCAATTTGCGCCGAGAAGCCGCTCGTAGATCGTTTTGTCGAGATCCTTGAAAACATTGAAAACCACCTTTATTTTACTGCCCGTCTCCACCTTATAGCGCCGCACGGTCTCCACGGCGATCTCCGCCGCGCGCTCGTTTGGAAAATGGAACACACCTGTCGAAATGCAGCAGAACGCGATGCTTCGCACACTGTTTTTCTCCGCAAGTTCCAGACAGGATCGGTAACATGACGCAAGCAGCCGCTCGTCCTCTCTTGTCACGCGGCCCGAGACGATCGGGCCGACCGTGTGGAGGACGTAATCGCACGGCAGGTTGTAGGCCTTCGTGATCTTCGCCTGCCCTGTCGGCTCCTCGTGCCCCTGCTCTGCCATCAGCGCGGCGCAGTCCTGACGCAGCTGCACGCCGGCAAAGGTGTGGATGCAGTTATCGATGCAGGCGTGGCACGGGATGTAGCAGCCCGTCATACCGCTGTTCGCGGCGTTGACGATGGCCCCGCACTTGAGGCGCGTGATGTCCCCCTGCCAGAGGTAAAGGTCACCACTGACCGGCCGCAGATCGTCGAGGTCGGTAATGCCCTCGTCTGCCAGCTCTTGCTGCAAGTACTCGTCCTGCACGCGCAGAAACGCTTCGTCTGCCACTTTCGGCATACGGACATTCATCAGCGAGCGCAGCAGCTTGCGCTGCTCCCCCGCGTCCCGCGGCACGTTCAGGCTTTGGTATTCCGTTTTTTCGTTCAATAGCGACCGGATCAGGTACAGCCGCCGCTCCGCCTGCGTCATGTTTTGCTCCTTTCTCAGGGCGTTTTACTTATTGGGGAAGAAAAAGCCCACCGTCATGTCAGATAGTTCATTCCGCTGTAATCAGGATACTGTTCCTGCACCTTGGCCTTCATCTCGTCGGCACTTTCGCTCTCCAGCGCGATCTCCTTGAGGTTCGTCAGGTAGTCCACCTTGGTCTGCGCATCCTTCAGATCCTCCGGCGTGTAATGCGCAGTCAGGACAAGGTCAAAGCCCTTGCGGATGTAGTAGTTGAGCTGGGAAATGATGCCGTCTGCATGCGGGCAGCCCGCCACGATGGAGTGGCAATCGTGGCCCATCATGTGCGTGTAAACACAGTTGATCTCCGGAATTTCAAGGTCGAACGCCTCGGCATTGGGCTTCACAACAAAGCGGATACCCGCAAGCTCGATCTCACCCTCCTCCAGCACGTAATCCACCTCGCAGATGGCGGGATCGAAGCTGTCGCCGAATGCGTTCTTGAAATTCGCGGCCAGTCCTGTGCCGCCGCCCGTCGTGTTATAGGCGACGGAGGATTCGGTGCCGTAGGCGGGGACCTCCGGCAGGAAGGACGCGCCCGCCGCGTGATAGGCAACGAACTTCGCCTCGACCGTGACACCCTCGCTCTTAAGGAAATCCGTCAGCTCGCGAATATTGTCAAAAAAGCACGGCAGCTCGATCACGACGCCGCGGCCTTTCTTTGCCAGCACAAAGACCTCGTTGTCGATGAGGTCGCGGGTCTGATAGGCGTAAAGGGTGACGCCGTTTTTAGTATAGACGTCCACGCGGCCCTTGTCCAGCGCTACGGTACGGTCAGCAGTCTTGTTCATGATAAATATCTCCAAAATGTTTTGTACTCGAAAGGTTGTATTTTTCTTTCGTTGGCCTTATCATAGCGCCATAGAGAACTTTCGTAAAGTAAGCACAATATTGTGGTGTAGTTATCAAAAGGATACTATTGTATATTTTCAACACTTTCACAGCTGATGGAGTGATACCATGATCGACAAAATGCTCATTCGTGGGGCAAAGGTCCACAATCTTAAAAATATCGACGTCGACATTCCGCTCGGTAAGATCGTCGGCATCGCGGGCGTGTCCGGCTCAGGAAAATCCTCACTGGCGCTCGGCGTGCTGTATGCCGAGGGCTCGCGTCGCTACCTTGAAGCGCTGTCCACCTACACGCGCCGCCGCATGACGCAGGCGTCCAAGGCGAGCGTGGATGAGGTACTGTATGTTCCCGCCGCGCTGGCGCTGCACCAGCGCCCCGGCGTGCCCGGCATCCGCAGCACATTCGGCACGGGCACAGAGCTTTTGAACAGCCTGCGTCTGATGTTCTCGCGTTTAGCCAGCCACCGCTGCCCGAACGGGCACTACGTCCCACCTTCCCTGCTCGTTGCGGCGGGCAAGGAGCTCGTCTGTCCCGAGTGCGGCGCGCATTTCTACGCGCCGTCCGCCGAGGAGCTGGCGTTCAACTCACAGGGTGCCTGCCCAAAGTGCAGCGGCACAGGCATCGTCCGCACCGTCGACTTAGACACACTCGTGCCCGACGATTCCCTGACCATCGACGGCGGCGCGGTCGCGCCGTGGAACAGCCTGATGTGGTCTCTGATGACCGACATCTGCCGCCAGATGGGCGTGCGCACGGATGTACCGTTCCGCGACCTGACCAAAAGCGAAAAGGACATCGTCTTCCACGGCCCCGCGGAGAAGAAGCACATCTTCTACCACAACAAGAATTCCAACCAGGCGGGCGAGCTGGACTTCACCTACTTCAACGCCGTCTATACCGTCGAAAACGCACTCGCCAAGGTTAAGGATGAAAAGGGCATGAAGCGCGTCGAAAAATTCCTCAAGGAAGAGACCTGCCCCGAATGCCACGGCACGCGTCTCTCTTCTGCCGCCCGCGCGCCGAAGCTGCGCGGCATTTCGCTCGACGAGGCCTGCGCAATGACGCTCTCGGACCTTGTCGACTGGGTGCGCGGCGTACCGGAGAGTCTTCCTACGGAGATGCGCCCGATGGCCGAGAGCATCTGCGAGGCGTTTGAGAGCACGGCAAAGCGGCTCATCGACTTGGGCCTCGGCTACCTGACGCTCGACCGCTCAGCCTCCACTCTCTCCACCGGCGAGCGGCAGCGCATGCAGCTCGCCCGCGCCGTGCGCAACCGCACGACCGGTGTCCTCTATGTGCTCGACGAGCCGTCGATCGGTCTGCACCCGTCGAATATCGTGGGGCTTACCGGCGTGATGCACGATCTCGTCGCCGACGGCAACTCCGTCATCTTGGTCGACCACGACACGCAGATTTTGAAGGAGGCCGACTGGATCGTCGAAATGGGCCCCGAAGCGGGCGCTAAGGGCGGCCATGTCATCGCCGAGGGGAACATCCCAATGATCGAAGAAAACTCAAATTCGCAGATTGGGCCGTTCCTCTCTGGCAAGGCTGAAACAAAGCTGCGCGAGCGCGCCAAAAAGGACGAACTGTTCGCAAACGGCACGCTTCATCTGTCCACTTCTCAGATTCACACTGTCAAGCCGCTTGAGGTCGACATCCCCAAGGGCCGCTTCACGGTCGTCACCGGCGTGTCCGGTTCGGGCAAGACGACGATGGTGCTCGAGAGCCTTGTCCCCGCGCTGGAAGCGAAGATCAACGGCAATCCCCTGCCCGCGCACATTCGCTCGGTCGAAGCCGACGGCATCGCGCACGTCAAGCTCATCGACGCGACGCCCATCGGCATCAACGTCCGCTCCACGGTCGCGACCTACGCGGGCGTGCACGATGAGCTGCGCAAGCTCTACGCCAAGTCGCCCGACGCGAAGGAACACGGCTATAAAGCGAACGATTTTTCCTACAACACCGGCTCTCTCCGCTGCCCCGGCTGCGACGGCACGGGCGTTGTAAGTCTCGACGTGCAGTTTCTGCCCGACGTCAACATTCCCTGCCCCGACTGCCGCGGCTCGCGCTACGCAAGAGCCGCCTATGGCGTGAAGCTCATGAACAAGGCGGGCGAAAACGCCTCGCTTCCTGAACTCATGGACATGGACGTCAACTCCGCCATTGAATTCTGCGCGGACCGGAAGACCGTCAGCCAGAAGCTCGGCATTTTGAAGCAGCTCGGCCTCGGCTACCTGACGCTCGGCGAGGAAACGCCGAGCCTGTCCGGCGGCGAGGCACAGCGATTAAAGCTCGCCAGCGAGATCGGCCGCACGCAGACCGACTCTGTCTTCGTCTTCGATGAACCGTCGATCGGCCTGCATCCGCTGGATGTTCGCGTGCTGCTCGGCGTCTTCCAGGCGCTTTTGGACAACGGCGCAACGGTCGTGGTCATCGAGCACGACCTCGACGTCATCCGCAACGCGGACTTTCTCATCGACATGGGCCCCGGCGGCGGTGAGGCCGGCGGCAGGATCGTCGCCTCCGGCACGCCGGAGGAAATTCAATTGAACCCCGACAGCATCACCGGTCAATATCTGTAACACGAAGGAGGTCATACCATGGAATTACCCGCCTGCCCCGTCGAGACGACGCTCATGCTCATCGGCGACAAATGGAAGGTGCTCATCCTGCGCGACCTGATGGACGGCACCAAGCGCTTCGGTGAACTTAAAAAGTCCATCGGCCATGTGACGCAGAAGGTGCTGACCGCGCAGCTGCGCGACATGGAGGCCAAGGGCCTGCTCACCCGCAAGGTCTACGCCGAGGTACCGCCGCGCGTCGAATACACGCTGACCGAGACCGGCTACAGCCTAAAGCCCATCCTCGATTCCATGGTCGTCTGGGGCACACATTACAAGCAGCAGAATGCCGCGCAGGAGGAACGCCATGATTCGTGAAATATGCAAAACTGAAGTCTTCCTCGCCCAAAAGGCCGAAGCCGCCACGGCGGACGATCCCAACACCGCGCATGACCTTCTCGACACGCTAATCGCCCACAAGGACGGCTGCGTCGGCATGGCGGCGAACATGATCGGCGTCAACAAGCGCATCATCGCTTTTGAAAATGGCGGCGAATACATGCTCATGTTCAACCCCGTCATCGTCAAAAAGTCCGGCCCCTACGACACCGAGGAGGGCTGCCTGTCCCTCACCGGCACGCGCAAGGCAAAGCGCTTCCAGACCGTCAAAGTCCAGTGGCAGAACGAAAAATTCCAAACACGCCTCAAGACCTTCACCGGCTGGACGGCGGAGATCATCCAGCACGAGATCGACCACTGCGAGGGGATCGTCATTTAGACATCAGGAGGTGCATCATGCTCAAGCAGCTCAAATACTTTCAATCCGTCGTGCGTCTCGGGAGCTTTTCCGCCGCGGCGGGGGAAAATTTCATCTCGCAGTCAGCCATCTCCCAGCAGGTGCAGTCCTTGGAGCGTGAGCTGGGCTTTGCGCTGCTCGTGCGCAAAAATCGCTCATTTTCGCTCACGCCTGCGGGCGAATACTTTTACCGTAAGAGCCTGCTGCTCACAGCGGACTGCGACCGCATGTGCGCCGAGGCGGCGAAGATCGCCAAGGGCGAGGCGGCGAATTTGAAGATCGGCTACCTGCGCACCTATGCAGGGGGGAGAGTTCCACCGCGCGCTCGCGGCCTTTTCGGCAAGGTATCCCGACGTCAGCGTCTCCATCGCGTACGGCAGCCATGGGGAGCTGTGTGATATGCTGAGCGAGGATCGGGTCGAGATCACGCTCAACGATCAGCGCCGCTTGTTTTCCGACGCCTACGAAAATCTGATCCTTGCAGCCCGGCCCGCCCTGATTGAAGTCTCCGCCCACAGCCCAATCGCGCAAATGGAGGCGGTCGCACCGGCAGAGCTCAAGAATTTTCCCTGCATTCTGATCGCCCCGCCGCCGGAGCGGGAGGCGGAGCAGGAATTCAGCCGCATTGTACTCGGCTTTCCAAGTGAATTCCTGTATGCCGAGAATCTGGAGGTGGCACGTCTTCTGGTCGCGGGCGGCAGGGGCTTTTTGCCGCTGGAGGGCGGCGAAAGGCAGGGAAGATGGACAATGTCCCTTAGTTAGCGACAGAAAGCATCAACAAAAACCGTGCGCCGCTTTTGGCGCAAAAAGATAAGAAAGGAGCGAAACAATGGCAGCATTGATCGCATTTTACTCCCGCGCGGGAGAGAACTACTTCGGCGGCGCGTACCGCCGCATTTCCGTCGGCAACACCGAAAAGGTTGCTGAGATGCTCGCGGATCTGACCGGCGGCGAGCTGTACAAAATTGAGCAGGCCGAGCCCTATTCAGACGACTACAAGACCTGTGTGGCGCAGGCGCGTGAGGACTGGCAGAAAAACGCCCGTCCCGCGGTGTTGGATCTGCCCGATGACCTCGACGCCTATGATGAAATTTACCTCGGCTACCCCAACTATTGCAGTACGATGCCGATGGCGGTCTACACCTTCCTCGAGCACTACGACTTCACGGGCAAGACCATCCACCCCTTCTGCACGCACGAGGGCAGCGGCCTTTCCGATACCGAAAACGACATCCGCAAGGCTGCCCATGGCGCGGCGGTCACGAAGGGCCTCGCCATCCACGGCAGCCACGTGGACGAGGCGAAGAGCGCGCTTGCCCAGTGGGCTGAGGAGGTCGCAAAATGAAAAAGCTCCTGATCGTTTACTACTCCTGGTCGTGCGGCAACACCGAGCGCACCGCAAAAGCGTTGCAGAGCGTCGCCGGCGGCGATCTTGTGAGGCTCGACACCGCCGTGCCGTATACCGGCAGCTACAACGATGTGGTCGATCAGGGCCAGCACGAGGTGAACGCGGGCTTTGAGCCGGAGCTCAAGCCGCTTCCCGTCAACGTCGCCGACTACGACGTCATCGCCGTCGGCACGCCGACGTGGTGGTACACGATGGCCCCCGCCGTCAAGACATTCCTGCATGGACAGAATTTTGCAGGCAAGACCGTTGTGCCGTTTATGACAAACGGCGGCTGGCCGGGCCGCGTCATCAAAGATATGAAGGCCGCCTGCCCCGGCGCGGATTTTGCCTGTGATATGCAGGTGGAGTTCGACTCGAACGGCGGCGACCATCTGGAAACGCCGGAAAGCAAGATCAATGCCTGGGCGCAGAGCGTCAAGGCGCTGCTGTAAGGAGGAAAACGATGAAAAACGTCATGTTATGGGCCGATGCCGGACAGATCGGCATGGCTATCGCCCGCCGCATGGGCGCGGGCTGAAGATCGTTGTAGGCGACAAGTAATTAGAGAATGCGCAGGCTATCGCCAAAACGATGAACGAGGCGGGCTTCGATGTCACGCCCGTCGAGATGGACCTCTCGAGCCGCGAGTCCATTCAGGCCCTCATCGCCGGGGGCAGAAGTACGGCGAGATCAAGATGCTCGTCAACGCTGCGGGTGTGTCGCCCAGTCAGGCGCCCATCGAGGCGATCCTGAAAGTCGACCTCTACGGTACGGCGGTACTTTTAGAAGAGGTCGGCAGGGTCATCGCACCGGGCGGCGTGGGCGTGACGATCTCGAGCCAGTCCTGCTGGCGCATGCCCGCCCTGACGGCGGAGCAGGGCGAAAAGCTCGCCACCACGCCGACGGAGGAGCTGCTGTCCCTCGACTTTTTGCAGCCCTAGAACATCCGTGACACGCTCCTTGCCTATCAGATGGCGAAGCGCTGCAACGAGAAGCGCGTCACGGCGCAGGCAGTCGAATGGGGCAAGCGCGGCGCGTGCCTGAACGACATCGCCCCCGGCATCATCGTCACGCCGCTGGCACTCGACGAGTTCAACGGCCCGCGCGGCGACTTCTACAAGAACATGTTCGCTAAGTGCCCTGCGGGACGCCCCGGCACGGCGGACGAAGTCGCAAACGTCGCCGAGCTTTTGATGAGCGACAAGGGCGCGTTCATCACGGGCTCGACCTTCCTCATCGACGGCGGCGCGACCGCGAGCTACTTCTACGGCCCGCTGCGCCCCGAAAAAGCATGATTTTTCCCTCTCTCTCTCAAAAAAGCGGCAGAGCCGCCGGAGCATTCCGCCGGCTCTGCCGCTTTTTTTACTCAAATCTGCTCCTCGCATTCTGTCTTGATCGTCTTCACACCGAAGAGGAAGTAGACGAGGTGGCAGAGCCACACAATAGCGAGAATAGTGCAGGGAATGTAGAGTGCTTTTCGCAGCATCAGGAAAAAACCGACGGCCATCAGCAGCGTCACGGACATCAGGATGCCGGCCTTGGTCTGCGCGGTCATGCCCTTTTTCTTCACGAATGAGTCGAGGTGTTTTTGATAGAGCTCTGTGCCGAGAAACCATGTGTGCAGCTTTTCCGACGAGTTTGCAAAGCAGAACACCGTCGCAAGGAAGAACGGCACCGTGGGCAGCACCGGCAGCACGATGCCGACGCAGCCGAGCGCAAGGCACACGCAGCCGAGGATCAGGAAGAAAAGGCGTTTCAGCTTCATCGGTTTTCTCTCTCCAGTCTCTTTTTTTCGCGCTTTGTCTCCACCACGTGGCGGATTGCGGCGACGGGGTGATAGAAAATCATCCGCGGGCCGGAAAAGCGCATCACGGCGCGGATCTTTTCACGCATGTCAGGTTTGTAGCAGTGCACGCGGCAGTTGACGCAGAAGGTCTTCGTCTCCATGAACGGGCAGTGCTCGGAGCGGGCGCGGGCGTAGTCGTTCAGCGCCGCGCACTCGGGACAGAGCGCGCCTCTTGTGTGGTGATTGCGGCGGCAGTAGAGGGCGATCATCTGCGAGATCATCTTCTTTTCGCGCTCGCGCTTGGTTTCGATATCCTTCATCAGCTCATTCTCCCGTGCTCGACGGAGTAGACCGTGTCGGCGATGCGCATGGTCGACGCGCGGTGCGACACGAGCACGACGGTCTTGCCCGCGCACTGCTCGTGCAGCGATTTCAGGATGACCGCCTCGTTCAGGCTGTCGAGATTGCTCGTCGGCTCGTCAAGGAGCATCAGCGGCGCGTCGTGCAGAAACGCGCGGGCGAGTCCGAGGCGCTGGCGCTCGCCGCCCGAAAGCGTGTCGCCCAGCTCGCCGACCGACGTGTCGTAGCCCTGCGGCAACGTCATGATGAATTCGTGCACGGCGGCTTTTTTGCAGGCCGCGACGATCTCGTCGTCCGTCGCGTCGAGCTTTGCGATGCGGAGGTTATTTTTGATGCTGTCGCGGAAGAGATGCGTCTCCTGCGTGACGAAGCTCTCCATCTCGCGCAGATTCCCCGTGTTGATGCTGGAAACGTCCGTGCCTGACAGGCGGACGCGGCCCTTCTGCACATCCCAGAAGCGCATCAGGAGCTTTAAAAGCGTCGATTTTCCGCTGCCACTGCGGCCCACAATGCCGACGACGCTCCCCTCCGGGAAGCGGACGGAGACGTCGGAGAGAATGTCCTCCCCGCCGTAGGAGAACGTGACGTGCTCGGCCTCCGCGCCGGTAAATTCGACCTCTTTCTGTCCGCTGACCTCGTCGACCACGGGTTCTTCATCCAGAATGTCGAGCACGCGGTTGCCCGCGGCGAAGGTGTTTTGCAACGTCGCACCGAGATTTGCCAGCGCGACCGTGGGGCCGAACGACGAGAACAGCGCAAGGACCGCAATGAGCGCCCCGTCGAACGTCAGCTCTCCGCGCTGCACCAGCGCCGCGGAAGAAACCAGCATTGCAAGGTCGAAGAGCAAAATGGCCGTGTTCGTGATGCCCATGTTCTGGCCCGTGAGACGCTTGAGCTTGGCTTCCTCTTTGGATAGCGCATCGGTGCGCGCATCCATCTCGGCGCGGCGCTCTGCGCCCCGATCGTACTGAATGGTCTCGTTCAGGCCGCGCAGGCTGTCGAGCACGAAGGCCGACAGCGCGCCCGACTCCGTGCGGAATCGCATCCCCGTATCGCACGAGCGGCGGGACGTGATGAGCGGGATGACCACGCCGACGCAGACGTAAGCCGCGAGTGCCAGAAGGCCAAGCAACGCGTGATAATGCCCGATGAACAGACACATGATGAGCGTGAACAGCGCCGCGATGGCCGCGGGCGAGATCGTGTGCGCGTAGAAGACCTCGAGCAGCTCAATGTCCGACGTGATGACGGAGATGAGGTCGCCGCAGTCGCGGCCCTCGAGCTTCGCGGGGCAGAGACGGCGCAGTGCGCGGAAGACCTTGTCGCGGATCAGCGCAAGCAGCTTGAAGGCGATGAAGTGGTTGCAGGACTGCTCGGCGTAGCGGAAGATGCCGCGCACGAGCGCGAAGAGCAGCACACAGACGAACGTCGTCTTGAGCGCGACGGGCGTTGCGAAGCCGAGCAGGTCAAGCACGGCAAAGCCGCCGAAGATCGTGATGAACGCGGCGCAGAGGTGGCCGACAAGGCCCATCAAAATGGCGAGCACCATGTAGCCGCTCAGGGGCTTCACGAGTCTGATGAGCCGCGCCATGACGGTAAAACCGCTTCTCTTTTTCATTTTGCCGCCTCCTCTCCGTAGTGCTCCAACGCCTGCTGGGCCGACCACAGCGCGGCGTAAGCGCCGCCCTGCTTCAGCAGCGCATCGTGCGTGCCGTGCTGAACGATATTGCCGCGCTCCAGCACGTAAATTTCATCCGACGCTGTGACGTTCGCCAAACGGTGCGAGATCAGCAGCACCGTCTTCCGGCCCGCCAATGCGTGAATTTGCGCCATGATGTCGTTCTCGCTCTCAACGTCGATGTTCGACGTAGCCTCGTCGAAGATGTACACCGGACTGTCGTGCAGCAGCGCGCGGGCGAGCGCAAGGCGCTGGCGCTGACCGCCCGAAAGGTTCTCGCCGCGCTCGGAAAGTAAGGTGTCGAGCCCCGCTTCCCCTCTGAGAAAGTCCGCGAGATTGACCTGCGTGAGCGCGCTCCAGAGCTCATCATCGCTTGCACCAGGCTTGCCCATCAGCAAATTGTCGCGTACCGTACCCTTGAAGAGGTAGCTCTGGTGGCTGACGTAGGTGATGCGCCGCATCAGGCTCGCCTCCTCAATGTCGCGCAGCTCTGCGCCGCCGACGGTCATCGAGCCGGTGTAGCCCTTGTTTCTACCCATCAAAAGCGCGGAGATCGTCGACTTGCCGCAGCCCGACTCGCCGACGAGCGAGACAAATTTGCCCTGCGGGATCGTCAGATCGACGCCGTGCAGAATTTCGCGCTCCGGTTCGTAGGAAAAGCGCAGGCCGCGGCAGACAATGTCGCCCGCGGGACAGCTGACGCCGCCGTGTGCGGGCTCGGACAGGTCGAGCAGGCGGAAAATCTTATCGCTCGCGGCCATGCCGTTCATGGCAATATGGAAAAACGAGCCGAGCTGGCGCATGGGGATGAAAAAGTCCGCCGCCAGCAGGATGATGAGCAGCGCGCCCGCAAGGTCGAGCTTCCCCGCGCGCAGCTGCGTTGCGGCCATGATGACGCCGAGCGCCGCGCCGCCGTAGGCGATGAGGTCCATGATCGTGATGGAGTTGAGCTGCATCGTAAGAACCTTCATCGTGATCTTGCGGAACTTTTCGGCCTCGACGTTCATCTCATCATTTTTGAAGGCGTCGGCCTGATAGATTTTCAAGGTCGTCAAGCCCTGCAAATTTTCAAGAAACGTGTCGCCGAGCGCCGTGTACTGCCCCCAGTATTTCGAGAGCAGCTTCTTCGCCCATGTCTGTACCGCCGCGATGGCGACGGGGATGAGCGGCACGCAGACGAGCAGCACGACCGCCGCCGGCACGCTCACGAAGCACAGCACGACAAAAAGCGTCAGCGGCGCGAGCATCGCGTAGAAAAACTGCGGCAGATACGCGCCGAAGTACGTTTCGAGCTGGTCGACGCCCTCGACCGCGACCTGCACGACCTCCGACGTTTTGACCTGCTCGGAATACGACGCGCCGAGGCACAGGAGCTTGTCATAGATTGCGCCGCGCAGCGTCTTCTTGACCGCCTTGGACGATAGATACCCCATGCGCGACGCGCCGACGGTACAGCCGTAGCGCACGGCGACAGCTGCAAGCGCGATCACGGCGGTCGTGACGATCTTACTCTGCGTCATGCTGCCCGCGAAGAGCGCGGCGAACAGCTCCGTCACGGCGCTCATCATCGCGATGTTCGCGCACAGCGAGCACCATTGCAGCGCGACGTTGCCCGCGATATATTTTTTGCTCTCCGGCACCGCGCCGATGAGCCGTTTGTTGATCATCATAAGAAAAACCCTGCCTTTCGGCGGTCGTTCAGTTAGAGAACGTGAACCGCCGGTCGAAAACGGCCGACGGACACATGGTTCAAGATACCATATCCGCCCCCATTCCGCAAGCAGAAAATGCAGGAAACACAAGTATACGAGAGGCAATATGCCTCTTTCGCCCCTTTCGGTTAAAAAAGAAAACCCGCGGCGATTTTTCTCTCAGGTTCAAGTCCCTTTACTCCGCCGGTTTTCCTACACAAAGCGCTTGTCTGCGCGCGCCACGGCTGGTACAATAGAGGCAATACAATATTCGGGCAGTGCTCGAGCAAAGACACAGGAGGTCGCCATGGTACTCTATTTCACCGGCACCGGCAACAGCCGCCACATCGCCGAGCGCATCGCACACGCGCTGAACGATACGCTCATCAGCCTGAATGACCGCATCAAATCAGGCGACATAACACCGCTCGCCGTCAATGGACGGCTCGTCCTCGTCATGCCGACCTACGCCTGGCGCATCCCGCGCATCGTGCGCGACCATCTGCTGCGAACAGAGCTGCGCGGCGCGAGGGAAACGTGGTTCGTCATGGACTGCGGCAGCGAGATCGGCAACGCCGCGAAGTACAACCGCGCGCTCTGCCGCGAAAAGGGCCTCGTCTACATGGGCACGGCGCAGATCGTCATGCCGGAGAATTTCATCGCCATGTTCAACGCGCCAACCGTCGAGGAGGCTCGCCGGATCGTCGCCAAAGCCGAGCCGTTCATCGACCGCGCGATCGCCGCGATCCGCGCAGGACACATATTTTCGCCGCCGCGCAAAAAACTCTACGACCGCATCGCGAGCAGCGCGGTGAACCCGGTTTTCTATCCGCTGTTTGTGAAGGCAAATCCCTTTACTGCAAGCGATGTCTGCATCGGCTGCGGCAAATGCGAAAAGCTCTGCCCGCTGAATAACATCACACTGCAAAACGCCCGTCCCGTCTGGGGAAGCAACTGCACACAGTGCATGGCCTGCATCTGCTATTGCCCGACAAGAGCCATCGAATATGGCAAGAAAAGCGTCGGCAAGCCGCGCTACCATTTTGAAGAATTGTAAAATAGTTTCACTTTACAGAAGTTCAGCAAGCAGAGCGCGTCTCTTACAAAAGTTTTTCTCTTTCGACATGGTCTTCCTATATAGGCAAAAACCTCGTGCTTTCTCAAAAATGTCATCCCTTTGCCGCGCATTTCGATCAGCGGCGATACCTCACAAAACTTATCAAAAGCCACGCGCCTAAGGGCGCGCGGCTTTTGATATTTACATAATATTACGTTCTGCTGCTTTCTGCTTTTTCTCCATCCTCCATTTGACAAAGGTGCACAGCGCGTTGACCAGCACCCAGCCGAGGCCTGTTGCCAGCGCGACGGCGGGGAGGCCCATTTTGCCGACCAGCAGCCACGAGAGGACGACTCGCAGCGCGATGTGGCTCGTCGCACCGAGGAACGGGACGCACACCTTCCCGATGCCGTTAAAATAGCCAGCGAATGTGTTGCCGGTGAAGCAGAGTGTGTAGAAAAGCGCCACGAGCTTCAGATAGTCGCGCGCATTCTCAAACGCCGCGCCGCTGCGCGTCCCGAGCATAAAGCCGACCGACGTGCTCGCGCTAACGTACATGATGAGCGGCACCGCAAGCCCCATCGCAAGCATCAGAAAAAGGCTGCTGCGAAACGATTCCTTCACGCGCTCTTCTTTCCCTGCTCCCCGATTCTGTGCCACGAGCACGGAGGTCGCAGCGCTGCCGCTGTCGCCAAACGAGTTGGCAAAGCCCTCGATGCGCGTCGTCGCCGTGTAGGCCGAGATCATGTCCGTGCCGCCGGTGTTGACCGCGCCCTGCACCAGGAGCTTTCCGATGTACAGGCTCAACTGGTGCAGCGCCGTGACGAAGCTGAAATGCGCCGTCTGCTTCAATAGCTCTCCATCCATACGGCAGTCCGCGCGGGCAAAAATGAGCTCCGGTGCCTTGCGCCGCAGGTAGAGGATGCACAGCACCGCCGAAATGGCCTGCGACGCCGCCGTCGCCCACGCCGCGCCCGCGATGCCCAACTGAGAGCGCGCAACAAAGCAGTAGTCGAGCGCGACATTGACCGTCACCGCCGCGGCGAGCACCATCAGCGCCGCGTTCGCCCGCCCGATGGCACGCAGCAGCGCGCCGTAGAGGTTGTAGAGAAACGCCGCGGGCAGGCTCGCCAAAATGATCGTCAGATACACCGAGACAAAGGTCTTGAGCTCGCTTGGCGTCTGGATGAGCCGCAGCAGCGGCGAGAGCAGCAAAAGCCGAGGCCGCTGCACGCGAGCGTCACCAGCAGCCCGCACGAGAACGAGAGCCAGTGCTCGCGGCGGAAGCGCTCGCGCTCGCCCGCACCGTAGAGCTGGGCGAAGATGACGGAAATGCCCGTGCACGCGCCTGTGATCATAAAGAGGAAAAGGTTCATCACCGAGCCCGCAACGCCGACAGCGGCGAACTCCAAATCGCCCGCAAAGCGCCCGAGGATAAAGGCGTCCACCATGTTGTAGAGCTGCTGCAAGATATTGCCCATGATGAGCGGTGCGGCCAGGCGCAGCAGATGCTGCGGGATGCTGCCGCTCGTTAGATCGTAAGAGCGTGCCATAGTTCCCCCCCATTTCCAAGGATTTGACAACAGCATACACCCGCGCTACACCTTGCGTAAACCGATGATCCATCAAACCATCTTTGACAATTTCGCAAAGAAGAACGCCATGGAACTCGATCGCTACCGCGCGCTCGTCTGCGCCATTGAGACCGGAAGTCTGTCCGCCGCCGCGGAGGCGCTGCAATACACGCCCTCCGGCGTGAGCCGCATGGTCGCGGCGCTTGAGGAGGAGACGGGCGTTCCGCTCCTGCTGCGCGAGCACAGCGGCGTTCGCCCGACAAAGGAGTGCGAAAAGCTGCTGCCCGCCATCCGCGACCTACTGCACGCGGGCGAGAGCTGCGCCCAGCTCTCCGCGCAGCTGCGCGGGCTGGATGTCGGCACGGTTACCGTCGGCACGGCATACAGCGCGTTTTATTCGCCGCTCGCGCGCATCATATCGGATTTCCACGCGCGCTACGGCGGCATTCAGGTGCAGCTGCGCGGTGGGTACAGCACAGAGCTGATCACACAGCTCAACGCGCACCAACTCGATCTGTGCTTCATCTCCGCGCGCGAGGGTGGGCACGACTGGCTCCCCATCGGCTACGATGAGCTGACGGCCTGGGTTCCCGCTGCGCATCCGATGGCATGGCTGCCCGCGCTGCCGCTCACGGCGTTCGCCAAAGAGCCGTACATCGAGACCTATCCCGACAAGGACATCGACAACGCGCGCAGACCGCCGCTTCGGTTATGCGGCCATCCCGCTCGCCGTGCTGCTCGCCTTCTCTCGTCTTTATTTATATGTGCACTTTCCGAGCGACGTGTTCGCCGGCGCGGTGCTGGGGCTTGTGATCGGTGAGCTCGTCTCCCGTTATGCTTCAAAGCTCTTTCAAAAGCGCGGATAATGGTGCAACCCCCCCTTCGCACAGGGCAAACTTCTTATTATTTCCAGATAAAATTAGGGTTCTTTTAAGGTGCTGTTCATACTGTATTCATATTCCCTGTGTAGTCTAAGCGCCGGTACAACAGAAAGGGTGATAATTTGAACAAAACATTTGGCAAAAAGGCCGGGGTGCAGATTCTTTTTCTGCTGCTTGGCCTCGCATTCCTCGTCTACGGCGCATCTCGCGGCGAGGCGGGCGTCGTGCTGAACAAGGCGATCAAACTATGTCTGGAGTGTGTGGGCATTGGATAAGAAAAAACCGTTTTCCTTTCTGCTCGCCCGCTGGCGCGGACTGGTCCAGGCCTGCGCGGCGCTGCTGACGAATCTGCACCTGCCGAACTTCCTCAAGGGTACGCTCTATCGCGGCGCGGGCAAGACCGTGTGCGTGCCGGGGCTGAACTGCTACTCCTGCCCCGGTGCGGCAGGCGCGTGTCCCATCGGCTCGTTCCAAGCCGTCGTCGGCTCGTCCAAATTCAGCTTCTCCTATTACATCACCGGCATCCTCATCCTGCTTGGCGTGCTGCTGGGCCGCTTCATCTGCGGCTTCCTCTGCCCGTTCGGCTGGTTTCAGGAGCTGCTGCACAAGATCCCGACCAAAAAGCTCTCCACCAAGCGCCTAAAGCCGCTGACCTACCTCAAATACGTCATCTTGGTGGTGATGGTCTTCCTGCTTCCGGTGCTCGTGGTGAACGAAGCTGGCATGGGCGACCCGTTCTTCTGCAAATATCTCTGCCCGCAGGGCGTGCTCGAAGGCGCTATCCCGCTCTCGCTTGTCAACAGCAGCATCCGCGCCGCGCTCGGCAAGCTCTTTTCGTGGAAGCTCTGCGTGCTCGTGACAGTCGTCGTGCTCAGCGTCGTCTTCTACCGCCCGTTCTGCAAGTGGCTCTGCCCGCTCGGCGCGTTCTACGCACTCTTCAACCGCGTGTCGCTGCTGTCGATGCACGTTGACGAGAGCAAATGCGTCTCCTGCGGCAAGTGCGCAAGGACCTGCCCCATGGACGTGGATGTGACCAAAACGCCGAATCACAGCGAATGTATCCGCTGCGGCAAATGCGTGACCGCCTGCCCGACGGAGGCCGTCCGCTTCCGCTACGCCTTCGGTGGCAGCGGAGCATGTTCCAAATTGTCTCAAAAACCGATCATTGAAGAAAACAAAGGAGAATAAACCATGAATGTTAAGAAGATCATTACGCTGCTGCTCGCCTTTGCACTGACGCTTTCCCTCGCCGCCTGCGGCAGCAAGGACGACGGCAAGGGCGACAGCGATACGCAGGGCGCGACCGCCGAGGAGATCTACGCCCAGATCCAGGAGCTCGCTGACAAGGAAAACGCCATCATGGAAGAAAACCTTGAGCTGTGGCAAAAGCTCTTCGCCGCCATGAACGAAAAGCGCGACGAGATCCCCGATGAATCGAACTACGGTTCTTACCTGCTTGCCGCCCTCGACCTCGTGAAGGACAAGTTCACCGAGGACGAGCTCAAGACGCTGACCGAAGGTTCCGAGAAGATCCGTGACCTTGAAGACCAGATTCAGCCCCTGCAGGAGCAGTATGCCGCCCTCCAGCCCGCGGGCGACGGTGAAAACGGCGGCATGAACGATTCCGTCCCGGCCTTCCCCGCCTTCACCGGCAAGGACCTTGACGGCAACGATGTGGACAACAGCCTCTTCTCCCAGAACGCCGTGACGGTCGTGAACTTCTGGTTCAGCGGCTGCAAGCCCTGCGTGGCGGAGCTTGGTGATCTGAACGCCCTCAACGAGACGCTCAAGAAGCAGGGCGGCGCGGTCGTCGGCATCAACGTCGATACGCTCGACGGCAATGCCGATGCGATCAGCACGGCCAAGAACCTGCTTGAGTCCAAGGGTGCAAGCTACCAGAACATCTACTTCCCCTCCGACAGCGCAGCCGGCGACTTTGCGGGCGACATCATGGCCTTCCCGACCACCTATGTCATCGACCGCAGCGGTGCTATCGTCGGTGAGGCAATGCTCGGCGGCATCGACAATGAGGACAACATGGCAGCGCTCCAGAAGCTGATCGACCAGGCCCTCGCAAACGACAGCGCAAAGTAAGCTTTCCATCACAGCAAAAATACGCCCCGCGGATCATCCGCGGGGCGCGTTTTGTTTCTCTCTATCTTTTTACCCGAGCGATACCTCGCGGTAGAACGCGGCGTATGCCGCCTCCTGATAGGGGCGCAGCGCAAGGTTGCCAAGGCCGAACGTCAGCGAGCTGAGGAGCATCCAGCCGATGAAACTGAATTGCAGGCAGAACAGCCGCCAGCGGTTGCCCTCCATCATCGCCTTCGAGCCCTTCATCACCTCGCCCGGCGCCATGTCCGGGTGCTCGGCCAAAATGTAGTCCGTCATCGCGTAGGTGTAGCCCATAATCAGTCCCGGAATGACGAGCAGGATCGTCCCCAGCAGAATATAGAGGCCCTTCCAAAGCCGCGTCAGCGTCGTCGTCTTCCAGTTCGGAAGATAGGCGAACAGCGCCTCAAAGCCCGGCTCCGTGCGGTCGACAAGGCCGAGGTTATATTTGGCATACCCCACGCCCACGATGCTGCCGAGGATGAAGTACGCCGCCGCCAACACGAGCGCGATCACGATGAGATAGACCACACCGCCGACGAGCAGTCCGCTCCACTTCGGGTCCAAACCGTAGCCTGTGGAGTAAATCGTCTGTCCGCCGTAGCCAAACGTCGTCGACACGCCCGAGGACACATCGTAATTGAATTTGACCTCCGGACCGCCGCTCCCCGCGCCGCCGAGCAGCACCGCCACAAGGCCGATCAGAATGGCGATGGGCCACTTGCCGCGCAGCGCCTCGCGCGCCGCCTGCCGAAAATCCGCCGCAAGCTTCATAAATTCTCCTCTCCGCCCTCCGCATGGGAGGGTCTCTCTCAAATCTTCTTGCTTCTGCTTATTTAGACGCATTCCGCGCCCGTTTTGTTTCACCGGGCGCCAAATTTTCTCGCATTCATGATATCATATGCCGCTGGGAATGGGAATCTCCCTTCTTTCTTTTCCTTGCAAGTCGTTTCCGCCTCTGGTAAAATACCAGAAAACGACAATGGAGGAGACGCATGAGACCAAGCGAACTGCTCGCCGCGCTGCACACGGCGGAAAAATTGAAGGACACCACGCGCCACTGCTACACCTCCGGCGGGCGGCACGAGAGCGTTGCCGAGCACAGCTGGCGCATCGCACTGATGGCGTTTTTCCTGCGCGATGAATTTCCCGAGGCCGACATGGACAAGGTGACGCGCATGTGCCTCATCCACGACCTCGGCGAGTGCTTCACGGGTGATATCCCCGCCTTTGACAAGACCGCACAGGACGAATCGACGGAGGAAGCGCTGCTCTACCAGTGGGTCGCATCGCTTCCCTCCCCCTGCCGCAAGGAGATGCGCGCACTCTACGACGAGATGGCCGCGCTCGAAACGCAGGAGGCCCAAATCTACAAGGCGCTCGACAAGCTCGAGGCCGTGATCTCCCACAACGAGTCCGACATTTCGACCTGGGAGGACCACGAATACGACCTCCAGCTCACCTACGGCGAGCAGAACGTCGCCTTTTCGCCCTACCTGACGGCGCTTCGTCAGGCTGTCCGGCAGGAATCGCTCGACAAGATCGCACGCGAGGGTGACCGGCGCAAATAAAATCTTTCGCAGCCCATGTACAGCAAAAAGCACTTCCCGCCGCTGGCGGGAAGTGCTTTTCTATGTCTTTTATTCCACGATCTCCGCGTCCAGCAGGTCAAGGATCGCCTGGTCAGCGCTCCAGAAGTAGGACTCCTCGCCGAGAAGCTCGGTGATGCCGGCACGGTCAAAGTAGGTGCGTACCGCCTCGGTCATGCCGCAGCAGGCGACCGTCTTGTCCTGACTTTTGAGCGACTCGCACAGCTCGAGCATCGCCTGCGCGCCGGAGACGTCCACGCTCGGCATACCGCGCATCGACAAGATGATGTGGTCGTACTGCGGCATCTCCGCCATGCGGTGGTTGAACTCATCCACCGCGCCGAAGAAGAGCGCGCCCGTGATGTACGCCACGCCGGAGGTCTCAAGAATGGGGGGCTTACCCTCCACCGAGCGCAGCTTGTTCGCGTCGATATCGGAGAAATTCACATGGATATGACTCGACTTCGCCATGTACAAAATGGCGGAGTATACCACGCCGAGCAGGATCGCGACCGTCAGGTCAAAGACGACCGTTGCGAGCATCGTGATCAAAAACTGGCTGATACCGGACTTGAACTTGTGGCGGAAGATGTAGCGGATGCCCTCCCAGTCGTTCATGCGCCACGCCGTGACCATGAGCACACCCGCGAGCGCCGAGAGCGGCAGGCGCGCCATCACGCCGCCGAGCAGGAACATCGAGGCAAGCAGGAACAGCGAATGGAACACGCTCGTAAGGCGCGTCTGCTGGCCGGACTTGACCGCTACGCTCGTGCGTGCGATGGCTGCGGTCGCGGGAACACCGCCAAAAAGCGGCAGCAGAATATTACCCACGCCCTGTGCGATCAGCTCCTGATCGGCGTTGAACGCTTCGCCCTTCATGCGCGAGGCCGACGCGCCGCAAAGCAGGCTCTCGATCATGCCGAGCGCCGCAATGGTCACGATGGGAGAGAGCAGGTTTTCGAGCATCGTGAAGCTCAGGCCGCCGAGCGACAGGCGGTCGGCGAGCAGGAGCGTCTTGGGAATGTCGCCGACGACAACGAGCTGATCCATGCCCGCGACTGTCGCGACGATCGTCGCAAGGATGATGCCGACGAGCGAGCCCGGCACGCGCGCGCCCCATTTTTTCGGCCAGAAGACCATCACCAGCACGACGAGAAGGCCGATGAGCACCGCCTGCATGTTCGGATGGAAGCCAAGACGGCCATAGGACGCGATCTTTTCCAAATTCGAGCCGCCCTCCGACACCGTGCCGAAGAAGTTGTCGATCTGGCCCATCGCAATGATGATGGCAATGCCCGAGGTGAAGCCCATGATGACGGGCATCGGGATGAAGCTAATTAAGCGACCCAGCTTGAAGACGCCCGCAAGCAGCAGCAGAACGCCCGCGGCAAAGCAGGCAAAAAACACGCCCTGCAGGCCGTATTCCGCGACGATGCCGACAAGCACCGCGCTCATCGCGCCCGTCGGGCCCGAGACCTGGTACGACGCGCCGCCGAGAATGGCGATGACCACGCCCGCGATGATGGCCGTGACAAGCCCGGACGCCGCGCTCGCGCCGGATGAAACGCCGAACGCCAATGCCAGCGGCAGCGCGACAGCGCAGACCGTCAGGCCCGCCATCATGTCGGCGAGCAGCTTTTTCGAGTTGTAGCCTGCAAATTCCTGCTTCAGGCTGCGAAAAAAGGCAGAAAACATATTGATCCTCCTAAAAAACACATGCCTGTTTACTATACCATCTGCCCCGCGCCCGTGCCAGTAGTAAAAGGGACGGTTTTTAACGAGATTTTAACACTAATGCGTCGGTTTTGCACAAACAAAGTCGAAATCCTGATCGAAACGGCAAAAAAGCGCCGCGTCCCGAAGAAAATACGGGACGCGGCGCTTTCTGTTTCGCCGGATTTACTTGAATTTTTCGCCGTCCTCGAACGCGCTGGCGACCTTCTCGCCCAAGACATAATAGCCGTGGTTGGCGTAGTCAAAGGTGATGACGTGCAGCTTTTCGACAGCGAGCTTGCCGTTTTCGTCGAGCGCGCGCTCGTCCACGCTGACGTTCACGATCTCGCCGGTCAGGAGTCTTGTCTCCTCGCCGTAGCTCACGAGCTTGCACTCGAGCGCGAGCGGGAGCTCGTCGATCACCGGCGCGTCCACACGCTCGCTCTTCGTCACGTGGAAGCCCGCGCGCGCCACCTTGTCGGGCACGCTGTTGCCGGACTCGATGCCCACATAGTCACAGGCCGCCGCATGCTCTGCGTCGCCCATGCTCACGGTGAACGCACCGCGCTTTAAGATGTTCTTCACGGTCTTGTGGCCGCCGCTTAAATACATTGCGATGATGAGCACGGGCTGCGGATAGACCTATGGCTGTGCGCAAAAATTCTTTCTCATGTCGAAATCCCTCCAAAATAAATCTGTCAATTGATTTTATGGTCCGATCTTTTCGAGCTTCGCGCGCAGCGAAATGCTGCGCGGCGTTCCCATGCCGTCAAACTGGATGACGTGCGCGCCCTTGTTCAGGTCCACGTCCAGCACCGTTCCCTCGCCGAACACTGCGTGGCGCACGCGCTGCCCGATGGGCAGCGTGCCGTCGCCGTCCTCGCGCAGATACTTGTCTCGCCGCGCGATGTCATCCGCCGCTTCACGCAGAAGCGTCTCGTCGACCTCGTGCGTGAACGACAGAAGCTCGCGGTCGATATCCAGCAGAAAGCGCGAGGGATAGCGCGGCGAGCCGTCAAAATTCCACCCGTCGGCCTCGGAGAGGTAAAGCCCCTTCTCCGCGCGCGTCAGCGCAACGAAAGCGAGCCGCCGCTCCTCCTCCATGCCGGGGAGCGTTCGCACCTTGCGCGAGGGGAAAATGCCCTCGTTCATGCCGCAGAGGAACACATACGGGAATTCGAGGCCCTTCGCCGCGTGGACGGTCATCAGCTTCACCTTGTCGCCCTGCTCGGCGACATCGCCGTTGCTGAAAAGCGCGATGTGGGCGAGGTAATGCTCCATCGTGCTCTCCTCGCCGCAGCTCGTCTCGTATTCGTAGATGGACTGCTTGAGCTCGGCCAGATCGTCCAGCCGCTCCTGACTGCCCTCGGTGCGCAGCGCCTTTTCATACCCGCTCTTGTCCAGAATATCCGAGAGCACCTCAGAGATGGGCCGACCCTGATACGAGTGCGAAAAGCGCTCGATCAGATCGACGAACTGCTTTGCCTTCGTGCCGCTGAACACGCTGTCTTCGAGGTGGTTTTTGAGCGTTACATAGAGGCTCGTCCCCTCTTTTTCCGCCGTCTCCTGTAAAAAGGCCATGCGCCGCTTGCCGAGGTTCCGCTTCGGCGCGTTGGCAATGCGCCGGAACGACAGATCGTCCTGATAGGCGATCATGCGCAGGTACGAAAGCGCGTCCTTGATCTCCATGCGGTCAAAAAACTGCACGCCGGAGTAGATCGTATAGGGAATTTTTTCGTGCATCAACGCCTCTTCCACCGCGCGCGTCACATAGTGCGCGCGGTAAAGCGACGGTCATATCCCGCAGCGGCACGCCGCGATCATGCAGCCGCTGCATCTCGCCCGCCATCCACTGCGCCTCCGCCTCCTGCGTGTCGGCAAAGTGGCAGACGACCTTCTCGCCCGAGGGCTTCGTCGGGAGCAGGTCCTTTTTGATGCGGTGGCCGTTTTTTGCGATCAGCGAGTTCGCCGCCGCCAAAATCTCCGGCGTGGAACGGTAGTTTTCCATCATCATGATGGTCTGCACGTTTGGAAAGACCTTGTCAAAATCCAGCAGATACTTGACGTTCGCGCCGCGCCAGGTGTAGATCGTCTGGTCCGGGTCGCCCACGATGAAGAGGTTGCCGTGATAGCCGCACAGCACCTCCATCAGCTCATATTGCAGCGCGTCGATATCCTGAAACTCGTCGATCATGATGTATTCGAGCCGCTGCTGCCACTTGAGCCTGATGTCCTCGTGCTGCTCGAAAATATAGAGCGAGAACTTGATGAGGTCGTTGTAGTCGAGGCCGAAGCACTTTTTCTCCTGATAGAGATAGCCGTAGAAGATGATGTCCCCCGCCGTGTCGGCGCGCTCGTACTTTTCGCGCAGCGTGTCGAGCGACATCGTGATCATGTCCTTGTAATACTCCGGCTCCTTAAAGAGCTTTCGGATCTCGATCATGTCCCGTGCGGCGGAATAGGTCATGTCGCGCAGTGTGAGGCCGCGCTCTTCATAGATGATGCCGAGCATCGCGTCGATGTCGGAATTATCCAGCACGAGGAAGCTCTTCGGGTACTGCACCGCATGGCTGTCCTCCTGCAAAACGGAGACACAGAAGCCGTGGAACGTGTTGATATAGCCCGTGTCGTTGTCGCCGGTCAAGGCGTGGATACGCTGGCGCATCTCGTTGGCTGACTTGTTCGTAAACGTCACGCACAGGATGTTCCCCGGCAGGATGCCGAGCTCGTTGACAAGATACGCAAAGCGGTGCGACAGCGCACGCGTCTTACCCGAGCCCGCGCCCGCGATGACGCGGACATACCCCTCCGTCGCCGTGACGGCCTCGTGCTGCGCGCGGTTCAGTCCCGCAAGCAGATGCTCCATGCGCTGTCCCCTCCCCTCTGCAAATTTCTCAATGGCGGTATTATAGCACGGTTTTGACAGTCGAACAAGTGTTTGCTTGAAAACTTCTTCTCTATTGCACGGCGAGCTTGCTGCTCCAAGCTTCATTCCACCGCAAAATGTGCGGCAGGAGCTTTTCAAGAAGCGCGTCACGGTTCTGCTCGTCAATGAAGACAAGCTCCGCGTTCTCATGCCCGCGCACGGCGCGCAGGAACGGTGTGTCCTTCGGCTTGACCGCGGCCAGCACCGGCGTGTCGCCGTCCAGTGCGCACAGCACCGCGGACTGGAACACCTTGGCGTCATTTTCGAGAAAGCCGAGTTCGTCCATCAGGATGATACCGCCGCTCGGTGCGGACTTAATGAGCTGCGCGCCAAGGCCGTCAAAGACCTCCGGATGGCGGATGCTCGAGCGGCTGTCGCACGTCCCGACAAGATTCGCCGTCTCGTTGCACCGCTCGCCCTCACTCTGCGATGTGGGATAGAGGTAAATCGGAAAAAAGCCGTTCTCATCCGCGACTGGCAGCCGCTTTGTCACAAAGCCGCCGACCTCCCGCGTGCTATGCTCCAGCAGGCGGCGAATCAGCGTCGACTTGCCGACGCCGCGCTCCCCGCAAATCAAAAGATGCCGTTTCATACTCCTTCCTCCTTCGAAATAGCCGCCGTCTCAATGGTGAACAGGCACAGCGCCTTTTCGTGCGGCAGGTAGTAGGGAAATTCCGCCGACGGCCCCGCGGTCAGGCGCGCTTTGATCTCATCCTTGGAGAGCGTTTCACTTCTACTTCGGTTATAGAGTGCAAAAAAGCGCTCCGCCGCCTCAAGCGAACGGAACGGCTGGCCGAACTCCGCCGTGAAACGCTCCACCGTGTAAGGGATGCCCTTTTCGCGCAGAACATTCTCCGTACTCCCCGCCGTGTACTCACCGAGGCTCACCTTTCCCGCGCTGAAGCGGTGGTGCGAATAGTCCCGCTTGACGAGGAAAATCTTTCCGCGGCACTGCTTTTTCGCGATGCGCAGCGTGTCCTCCGTGCGGCCAAAGAGGCAGAACACCATCGCGTCGTAGGGCTCTTTCGGCGTGAGCGCCTCCACATCGCCGCAGATCGCGGTGACGCCCTCTATCAGGTGGGCTTTCAGCGTTTTGATGGCCAACGCATCCGCGTCCACCGCCGTGACATGGCGGCAGTACGGCTTCAGAGCAAGGCTCAGCTCGCCGATGCCGCAGCCCGCGTCGCAGACGTGCGCGTTTTCTTGGAACTGCGGCGTGATCTTCTCCGCGATGGTCTCATAATAGCGGTTCATCGCCGCCGCATCACGCAAAAACGCAATGCTCTCGTCCGTCCACTGCATGCCGCATTCTCCTTTTCCCATTCAACCTGTTTCACGGGCAAACCGATACCAGCACAAAGCACCGCTTTCACGCAAGACAAAGCCACTGAATATTTAGAATCACTATAATTCGCCGTGCCGTCTGTTGTCAAGGTACAGCGAGTACCGGTGTCGTTTGAAAGCGCCGTTGCTATTTTAATCGCTGGATCAAAGAGAATATTTAAGAAAAAACAGCAGGAAGCCGGTGCGATACGCCGGCTTCCTGCTGTTTCTGATTTTTATAGAGGCTCAGCCCTTTTTGAAGAATGCGACCGCCACCACGCCGGGGCCAGTGTGCGTGCCGATCACGCTGCAAATGAGCGTGGAGTCGAGCGAGTCCGCCTTGTCCTGCCAGATGTCGCGGCTGTCCTCGACATATTTTTTGAGATACGAATCGCTCAGCCCGCTGTATCCGAGGATGATCGGCTCGTCGAAGTCGATGCCGCCGCTCTCGTGGATTTTCTGCACGAGCAGGTTGTTGCCCTGCTTCGACCCTCTCGCCTTGCCGATAACCTGAATTTCGCCGTCGACCACGGTAATGACCGGCTTGATGTTGAGAAGTCCGCCCGCAAACGCGACAGTCTTCGAGATACGCCCGCCCTTTTTGAGGTATTCGAGCGTGTCGAGCAGCGCGATGAGGCAAATTTCGTCGCGCTTTTTCTCCAGCGTTTCGGCGATGGTCTTCGCGTCCATGCCCTTGTCCGCGCACTCGAGCGCGTACTCGGCGAGGATGCCAGAGCCGATAGCCGCGCTCTTGCTGTCCACAACGTAGATGTTGTCGTACTCCGCCGCGGCGATGCACGCGCTCTGATACGTGCCGGAGAACTTCGACGCGAGCGTCACAACGACCGCGCTGTCGCCCACCGACGCAACGTCGGAGAAGATCGCGTCGAATGCCGCGGGCGACGCCTGACTGGTCGTCGGCAGCTCATCGCTCTCGACAAGCCGCTCATAAAAGCGATGCTTGTCGATGGTCACGCCGTCGATGAACTCCTCCGCGCCAAAATGCACCGTGAGCGGCACGATGCGAAAACGGTCCTTCATGCGCTCGGGCATGTCGACCGTCGAATCCACAATGATCTGAACACTCATGCTTTTCCTCCGTTATTGTTCGTCGCGGGCGGCTCTGTCGCCCGCGGTCTTCTTATGGGTATAAATCCGTTCCAAATTCTCGCTCACGAGCGCGAGCGCGCGGTACATCGTCTGCCGCTCGGCCTCGCTCAGGCCCTCAGATGCCGCCTCGACGATGCGCATGATCTTCTCCCCGATCGCGCGGCCGACCGCCTTGCCCCGCTCCGTCAGGCGCAGTGGGCTCTTATAGCGCTTGCCCGCGCCGCTTGCGCAGGTGATGTAACCGTTTTTCTCGAGGTCGTCCAGCGAGCGGGAGATAGCCGCCTTGTCCTCGTCGCAGCGCTCGCAGAGCTCGGCGGCTGTCATGCCATCCTGCTGGGAGAAGGTAGTAGAGGCAGGACACATGCGGCCCTTTCAGTTCGAAGTCCGCCATTTCGTCCGCCTTGATGCGCTTGATGCTGCGGCTGATACGCGTGATCAGGACGGTAAAGGTCTCAAAGCGCTCCTCCATTGCTAATTCTCCTTTTTCCTATTTGTTGACAAATCAACAAGCTTGCCTATCATAGCGCATTAATGTTGATTTGTCAACAAGTTTTTATATGAAAAAGGAAGGACCTGCTCACAGTCCTTCCTTTTGGTATTCCTTTTTACTGGATACCGCCGCCGCTCAAATTGTACTCCGCGGTGATGTCGTTCCCGTCTTTGTCGTAAAACCGCAGCGTGCTGCGGTCGAAGTCATAATCGCCGAGCTGTGGAGAAAGCTCTGTGCAGAACAGGAAATGCGTCTTTCCCTCCGCATTTTCCATCGTGCAGGTCTCGCCGTTCTGCGTCATAGTGATTTTTGCGATGCGGCCGGTCACATCGCGGCCGCCAAAGAGGTAGTAGGCTTTCTCCCCACTGCGCACAACGCCGTCATGGAAGCTCCCGCCGCTGTAGCCGAGGTGCACAATCTTGTAGCGGCCAAGGATATTCCGTTCCAGCTTGACATAGCCCAGATCTATGTCCTCGCCGATCTCTATGAGATACCACACCGTATTTTCGAGTTCAACACTGTCGTACACCCGAATACTCGGCGAGAGGGGCTGGGGCCTGCCGATATTGTAAAAATCACAGATATGATCCGGCAGCGTCGCCGGGTCCAGCGGAAAGGTCGTGCTCCGGATGATCCCCACGGCGCACAAGGCCAATATCAGCACTGAAAGTATGGTAATGCTCACTTTCTTGCCTGTTTTCATATTGTTCTTCTTTTTTGTTCAGGGGGAACTCAGAATGCCACGTGCATGAACAGCGCCACACAGCACAGGATGACCGCGAGCGGCACGTAGACGAAGCGGCCCACGTTGTACCACAGCGCACCGCGCTCTTTCTTGCTGCCGGTGTTCACGGCGGCGAGCAGCTCGTCCTTTTTCATCACGTAGAACCACGAGATCGCGCCGAGCGTCGCGCCGATGGGGATAATATAGATGGAAACAAGGTCCATCCACGGGCCCCACTTGCTGATGGGCTCCATGAAAATGCCGATGCCAAGGCACAGCACACACACAGGATCGCCAGCACCGCCGTGCGGCTGAGCTTGGGGAACTTGTGCAGCAGCGATTCCGCCACGGCCTCGAACATGTTCTGCAGCGAGCTCACGCCCGCGAAGATCATCGCAAGGTAGAGGATGATGGCGAACAGCCGCCCCATCGGGATATCCTGTAAAATGGTCGGCAACGTAACGAACAGCAGGCTCGGGCCCGCGCCGACGTCCAGCCCGTAGGAGAAGCATGCGGGGATGATGACGAGCGCCGCAACGACGGCGGCGATCGTGTCAAACAGCGCCGTGTGCTGCGCGACGCCGACGACGTCCTCGTCCTTCGAGAGGTACGCGCCGTACACGATCATGCCGCTGCCCGTGACGGAGAGGGAGAAGAACGCCTGTCCCATCGCCCAGATCCAGATCATCGGGTCCTTGAGCGCCTCCCAGCGCGGGGTGAACATGAAGCGGTAGCCCTCACTTACGCCCGGCAGCATCGCCACGCGCACCGCGAGGATCAGGAAGATGATGAAAAACAGCGGCATCATGATCTTGTTGGTTTTTTCGATGCTGTGCGCGCCCAAATAGAGCGTCAGCAGCGTCCCCACGACCACGATGATGTGGTACGGAATGACGGAATACGGTGTGGAGGAGAACGTGCCGAACCACGACGCGGTGTCCGCCGTCATCAGCGTGCCGACGAGCGAATCCACCAGCGCCTTTAAGATGTACGTGACGATGACCGCATAGCCGAACGCAATGCACAGCGAGCCCGCGAGCGGCAGCCAGCCAAGAAGGCCTCCGGCCTTGCCTGCGCCCTTGCCGCGCGTCGACCATGCCTTTTCATACGCGCCGAGTGTGCCCGTCGCCGCATGGCGGCCCATCGCGAATTCCGCGGGCAGACCCACGTAGCTGAAAATGAAAACAAACAGCAGATAAATGAGCAAAAAATGCCCCGCCGCCGTTGCTGCCCAGCTTGTTGGGAAAGCCCCAGACGTTCGCCATGCCGACCGCTGAACCGACGGACGCCAGAATAAAGCCCCACCGGCTCGCAAAGTTTTTGGTGTTCTTCATGTTTTCTCCCATCCAGGTGAAAAAATAACCGCGTAAGCATTCCTCGGCTCACGCGGGCATCAGCCTGTCTCTCATCAGATTTTGTACGCAGGATACACAACGCATGAAAATTCCTGCTTCTATATTTTATACATTTTAATGCCGCTGCACAAAAAAGTCAAGCGCTCGAGCGGTTTATATTATGGCTGTTCCAGCCTTTTCCTCACCGGCGCGCGTTCTTCCCGCACCGCGGCGCAAGGGTCTCGTAACAGCATCGCAGTAGATTTGTTCATATCTTTTATGATATGATCGCCGTACCAAAAGGAAAATGAGGCATTACAGGAGGATCATGATGAGCGCCTGCATCTTTTTCGCTTCCGACGCGCCGCTGCCGGAGGTCTTTCCTCCGCCGGAGTACGACTACCTCGCCATCAATGTGGACGACGGTACGATCGACGACGGCGGCGCGGACGACAACTTCGCGCTGCGCACTTACCCAGACAGTTTTCTCTATACCGACAAAGCCTTTGCCGTCTGCCTCGACTGGGCCTACTATACCGAGGGCCGCGCGCGGCAGCTGATCGACTACATTGGCTCTGCCCTCGAATCCGCGCCCTGCGTGGAACTCTGGCACGTCTGGCAGGGCGGCTTCTACTCGTTCGATGAGCGCCCCGTCATTCACCGCGCTGCTGTGCGATTCGATGAATTCGTCGTAGACGATCTGCGCGAGCTCGGCGAAACTGACCTCTGGAACAACAAGGAGACAAACCGGTTATCATTTTACTGCCTGACCGTCACACGGTGAGCAGTATTTTCCATACTTTACAAAACGAGATGACTCCCATGTCTCATTGCACCACATTCGCCGAAGCAGGCCGCCTTGTGGACGCCGGCCGCCGTGCACCGTTTCTCCTGACGCTGTGTGAGGAGGATGAAAACGAGCTGCACATCACCATCTGCTGCGCTAAAGCGGAGCCAAATGCACAGACTCCGTCCACAGGAAATGCCGCCCTCGACGACATTCTCGCGCACTGTACGCCGCTGTGCCCCGATGAAAACGCCAAGATCGAGCTCATCTTTGAAAATTACCTGCTCTATCAGGTGCGCAACGAATCCTACTGCGTATTTGACGCAGACGAAGTCCGCGGCGGCACCTATCTTTGCACGTTCGAACGGTCCAAACTGCTCGACTATCTTCCCCGTGCCATTGATGTCCATCTTATACCCGATGGAACGGACGCTCCCGCATCGTGGAAGCACTACGGCATTTACACGCAGAATCAGATCATCGACACCGTTGCCCCGTCCGAGCCCACGGTGCGCACGTCCTTTTGACGTACACGCGCATATATTATGTCAACAGATGTTCTATTCCATAAGACATTCAAAAAGAAAAAGCCCGTGTCTTGTGACACGGGCTTTTTGAACCTCGCAGTAGGGTGAGATTACTTGATCTCGACCTTCGCGCCAGCCTCTTCGAGCTGCTTCTTGAAGTTCTCGGCATCCTCCTTGGACACGCCCTCCTTCAGAGCCTTCGGAGCGGACTCGACGAAAGCCTTGGCCTCGGCCAGACCCAGACCGGCGATCTCGCGGACAGCCTTGATGACCTTGATCTTGGCAGCAGCGTCGAAACCGGCGAGGACGACGTCGAACTCGGTCTTCTCCTCGGCAGCGGGGGCAGCACCGCCGGCAGCGGGAGCAGCCATAGCAGCGGCGGAAACGCCGAACTCTTCCTCGAGAGCGTGGACGAGCTCAGAGAGCTCCAGGACGGTAAGGCCCTTGATTTCTTCGATCATAGCGGTAACTTTCTCGCTCATTGTAATGATCCTCCAATTTTAAGATATTTGTTTTAGTTTTTGAGTTGGGTGCAGACGATTACTCTGCGGAAGCTTCCTCGGCGGGAGCACCGTTCTTCTCGGCGATCTGCTTGAGGACGCAAGCCAGGCCCGAAATGGGAGCCAGCATGGTGCCAAGCACCTGTGCCTGCAGGACGGGCAGTGCGGGGATCGCGGCCAGAGCATTGACGGTGGCCATGTCGACGACCTTGCCGTCCATGAAGCCGCCCTTGATCTCGAACTTACCGTTGAGCTTCTTGGCAAAGTCAGCGATCACGCGCGCGGGGGCGACGGGATCGGCAGCGATGGCAAGAGACGTGGTACCGTTCAGCTGATCATCGAGCTCATTGAGGCCGACGTTGTTGAAAGCAAAGCGGAGCAGGGTGTTCTTGACAACTGCATACTCGACATCGTTCTTACGGCACTCAGCGCGGAGCTCGGTGTCTTCCGCGACGGTGATGCCCTTGTAGTCAACGATAACGCCGGCAGCTGCGCCCTGCAGCTTCTCGGTCAGAGAGGCCACGATCGCCTGCTTTTCAGACAGAACTTTTGCGTTAGGCATTTCTTGAGTTCACCTCCATTGGATTTTGCGGCACGCCTCGCGTGCCAGGGGAAAGAGGCGTTCTAAAAAGGAAACCGTCCTCATGCAGGACATGAGGACGGTAAAGCAATCAATAAATGTTTGCCATCCTCGGCAGGACTTACGAGACGAATCTCACCTGCTGTCTTTGGAACGCTCTAATAGTATATCCAGAGTTGGCAGCATTGTCAACCCCAAATATCGTTTTTTCCGCAAAATACCCCATATTTGCGCCGCGCACAGCGCAAATCATTTTTCTGACGACATGCGCGCCAAAAATAATCCAATTTGATTTTTCTGACGACATGCGCGTCAGAAAAATTCCTCTCGCGGAGCGAGTGTCGAGCCGCGCACGCGCGGCGAGGCACAGAGCGGAGTGCGATCCTGAATCAAAAAAGCCCGAACGGGCTTTTTTGAAATCTTTTAGATCTTTGCGGTGTTCATCTTGACGCCGGGGCCCATGGTGGAGGCGGCGACGCAGGACTTGATATACTGGCCCTTGGAAGCGGCGGGCTTGGCCTTGATGATAGCACCCATGAGAGCGTTGAAGTTCTCAGCGAGCTTCTCGGGGCCGAAGGAAACCTTACCGATGGGGCAGTGGATGATGTTGGTCTTGTCGAGACGATACTCGACCTTACCGGCCTTGGACTCCTGAACAGCCTTGGCGACGTCGGGAGTGACGGTACCGGCCTTCGGGGACGGCATCAGGCCCTTAGGACCGAGCACCTTACCGAGACGGCCGACAACACCCATCATGTCAGGGGAAGCGACGACGACGTCGAAGTCGAACCAGTTTTCCTTCTGGATCTTCTCGACGAGGTCCATCTCGCCGACATAGTCAGCGCCGGCAGCCTTGGCAGCCTCAGCCTTGTCGCCCTTGGCGAAGACGAGAACGCGAACGTTCTTGCCGGTGCCGTTGGGGAGGACGATGGCGCCGCGGACCTGCTGGTCAGCGTGACGGGAGTCGACGCCCAGCTTGACGTGCAGCTCGACGGTCTCGTCGAACTTCGCGGAAGCGGTCTTGCAGATCAGGCCGAAGCCCTCTGCGGCGTCATACTGAGTGTTCTTTTCGATCTGCTTTGCAGCATCCTGGTACTTTTTACCTCTAAACATTGTTCACACCCTCCTTATTCTTCGACGACAACGCCCATGGAGCGTGCGGTACCGGCGATCATGCTCATCGCGGACTCGAGAGTGCTCGCGTTGAGGTCACGCATCTTCATCTCAGCGATCTTCTGGACGGAAGCCTTGGAAATGGTAGCGACCTTGGTCTTGTTGGGGACGCCGGAGCCAGACTCGATGTTGCATTCCTTCTTGATGAGGACGGCAGCGGGAGGAGTCTTGGTGACGAAGGAGAAGGAACGGTCGGCATACACCGTGATGACAACGGGGATGATGAGGCCCATGTCGTTCTTGGTGCGCTCGTTGAATTCCTTGGTGAACGCAGCGATGTTGACGCCGTGCTGACCGAGCGCGGGGCCAACGGGGGGTGCGGGAGTTGCTTTGCCTGCAGGGATCTGCAGCTTAACGTAACCGGTGATCTTCTGTGCCATGAGAGGCACCTCCTTAATATTGAATGTGGTAACGACCGGCGATTCCGGCCGCCCTTGGCGAGACTGAACGTCTCTCCCACGTTTGCCGCATACGCGGCTCATCGCTTTTAGCGGTGATTACGGTTCTACGACCTCGACCTGATCGAGCTCCAGCTCGACCGGCGTTTCGCGTCCGAACATGGACACGACCACGCACACCTTGTTCTTCTCTGCGTCGATCTCTTCGACCGTGCCGAGGAAGGACGAAAGCGGGCCGTCGGTGATCTTGACCTGATCGCCGACATTGTAGCGCACGACGATCTCTCGCCGTTCCATGCCGAGCGCCAGGACTTCCTCTTCCGTCAGAGGAATGGGTTCATTGTTCGCCGTGCCGACAAAGCCGGTCACACCGCGAATGTTGCGGATCAGATGCCAGGTGTCGTCCGTCATAATCATCTTGACGAGCACGTAGCCCGGGAAGACCTTGCGTTCGACTTCCTTCATATCGCCCGAGTCGGTCACTTCCGTGACGGTCTCCAGCGGGATCTGGATGTCGAGGATCATGTCCTCCAGATGACGGTTGGCGACGAACTTCTCGATGGCCGTCTTGACTGCGTTTTCATAGCCGGAGTAAGTATGCGCGACATACCACTTAGCATTATCAGCCATGACTGCTCTCCTGTCAGCCCGCGAGACCGATCAGCAGGTGCACTGCGGAAACGGCCACGTAGTCGAAGATCCAGATGCAGGCGCCGACAACGAGGGAGCACAGCAGCACAGTGCCGGTGTTCTTCGCAGTGGTGGATGCGGTGGGCCATACGACCTTTTTCAGTTCGCTTCTCATTTCACGGAACCACTTGCTGCGGTCCTTTTTCTTCTTTTCTTCTGCCATGTTTCAACAGCCTTTCCTAATTACTTGGTTTCGGTGTGGACGGTGTGCTTCTTGCAGAAGGGGCAGTACTTGTTCAGCTCAAGCTTGTCCGGGGTGTTCTTCTTGTTCTTCATCGTGTTGTAGTTTCTCTGCTTGCACTCGTTGCATCTGAGCGTGATCTTAATGCGCATCTAACGGCACCTCCTTATTTACTCAGCTCCGTTTGCCAAAAGCGGCATGAAGCTGGCGATTGCCTCCCTGCTCTCAAATTTGAGGGGTGCTTTTCCCTTGCGTGCCGAGAAGCAAAAGCGCGCAAAAAGAAAGCCCTCTTTCACAGGTAAGTAAGATGATACCACATGTCATGTCCAGCCGTCAAGCACTTTTTGCACGTTTTTGCAGAAAATCGCGCAGATTTTGCGCTCTTTCCCCTGTTTTTTCTCTCCCGCTGCCTCTCTTGACGCGATTTTTCCGTTTCCGCACGCCACTTCCCTGCCCTGCGCTTGCTTTTTGGGTGAAAATCCTGTATGCTGGCAGTCAAAAGAAACGCTCAGGAGGCAATTTTATGAAAATCATGGCCATCGACTACGGCGACGCGCACACCGGCGTCGCGATCTCCGACCGCACGCTGACGCTCACTGGATTTTCGACCGTTATCACCGCGTACCGGCCCGAAGCGGTCATCGAAAAGCTGCTGCCGCTCATCTCCGAGCACGAGGTCTCAGAGCTCGTGCTCGGCCACCCACTCAACATGGACGGCACGCGCGGCCCCCGCGCAGAAAAGGCCGAGGGCTTTGCCGAGATGCTGCGCGAGGCCACGTCGCTCCCCGTCACGCTCTGGGATGAGCGCCGCACGACCGTCGACGCGCACAATATTCTATTGAATAATGGCAAGCGCGCCAAGGAGCGCAAGAAAACCGTCGACGCCGTCGCGGCGAGCCTGATGCTTGAAGGTTACTTAACCTTCAAAAAACGTCAAGGGTAACATATCACAGCGCGGCAGCGCTGTACTTTGTTCCCCTGCGCCGTGCAGGGGACGCGGTTAAGGGGGATATTCTCTTTCCTCGGAAAGAGAATATCCCCCTTTGACCCCCCAGAGAAAGGGATTAGATTGGCAGTCTGAGGCTTGAATGACACTTATACCTCCGGAATGGGAATGTCTGCGCGCGGCGTTGCCGCGGTTAGTGTTGCTATACGATTTGTCTCTGCTTCTATTATCCGCTGTTGCGTAGCCGTTGGCGGCTCTGCTGCCTTACGGATGCGGCACACCCCTTGCGGGTGCCGCTCTGCCAGTCTCGTAGAAGTGCAGCCTAATTTCCGTCTACCGCCAGTCTCATCAATGCGGTGAGCGAAGCAATGCCGCTATTTCGCACACAGTCTGCCGCCAGACTAACGTCACTCGCGCCTCACGACAGTAAGGCGCGGTTGCTGTCAGGTCGCGACTCGCAGGGATTCATGGCGAAGCCATGTACACCGCACTTACACTGCGCAGCGCGTGCAGTCATTCAAGCTACAGACTGCCAATGTCGGGGGTCGATGGGTCCTCCCCTCGCGTTCTCTTGGGGGTTTAAGGGGGCCATTCTCTCACGTGAGAGAATGGCCCCCTTTGCCGCGTCCCCACACGGTGTGGGGATAAATCCCAAAAAGTATCACTTTTGAACTTCTTAATCGTATCAGCAATGATATTCTGCTTCAAAATCATGCTGACCAGCACGTAAATAACGCACCCCACAACGCCCGTCAGGCCGCACTTGACGACGAGCATCAGCTTGCTGTCATCCGCCGCGACAAGAAGCGAACGCCCGCCGTAGAGGACGACCGCCATCGCTGCCGTGGCGGCAAGGCCCTTGAGGAGCGGCACCAGGCGCACGATCTTCGTCCCGTGGAAGAGCTGGATCGTCATCGCGATGGCACCGATCGTCAGCGCAAGCGACGTTGCCAGCGCGACGCCGGTATCGGTGTAGAACACGCGGTTCAAAATGAGATTCAGCACCAGCACGCCGAGGTTGATGAGCAGCGGCACCAGCGTCTTTTTCATCGCGTAGTAGGCCTTGTTCAAAAGGTCGAGCACGGCGAAGGCGCTCATGCCGAGCGCGTAGCGGGCGAAGATGCTGCCCGTCATCTCGGTCGACTCAGCGGTGAAGCTGCCGCTTTCAAAGATGACGCGGATGATATCCGTGCCGAACGCGCACATCATCGCGCAGACCGGCAGGATGAAAAGCAGCGTGTTTTCCGTCACGTTCCAGATGTAGCCGAGGTACCCCTTCGAGTCCTCCTTCGTGAACTCGCGGTTGAAGCGCGGGAACATGACCGCGCTGATGCTGTAGAGCACGCTGGTCGTAAGCGGGGTGAAGAGCTTGTCGGCGTAGTAGAACGCGCTGACGGCGCTGTCGTTGAGCGCCGTGGCGGTCGCCGTGTCGATGAGATAGCAGAACAGGAAGATCGATGTCGTCAGCACCGTGACGAGCGCGGTCTTGAAGTACGTGCCGACGTAGTCCGCCTTGCGGTCGAGCATCGGTCGGTAGACATAATGTTCCTTCTTCGCATACGGGATGCTCATGGCAAGCTGCAAGAGCCACGCGCACGAACTCGCGATGACGACGCCCTTGATGCCCCACTTTGCGCCCAGCGTCACAAGGAAGATCGCAAGGAACGCGTTGTACGGGATGCTCATGCTGCCCTGCAATTCATAGTGGTCGGTCGCCTGGAAGATGGCGACGTTCAGATACGCCGCCGCCACGACCGGCAGCGCGCAGGCCATGATGCGGATATAGCTCGCAAGGCGCGGCAGCTCGGCTGCGTCAAGGTCCCAGATCGTGCCGACGAGCGGCGTCGAGGCAAAGATCTGCCACAAAACGACCGCCGCGAGCGAGCCGAGCAGCGTGATGGTCAACAGGTTGTTGGCCGCTTTCTCGCCGCGCTTGCGGTCGGCAGCAAATTCCTTCGTCAAAATCGGCACCGCCGCGATGCACAGCGCGTAGCACATCGTCGTAAAAAGATAGAGCGTCGAGTTATACGACGCGGTGTAGAGGTCCGCGTCGATGCCGGTGCCGAAGATATTGGCCTGCATCATTTCGCGCACCACGCCGAGGAGCTTGGCGAACAGCGTCAGCAGAAAGACGAAGCTGATCGCGCCCGCCGTGCGGACGCCCGATTTATCCTTCTTCTCCGTATTGTTTTGAGGGTCTTGCATGGTATGTTTCCTCGATTTCTCCATGATCGCGCAGATCATCTTCTCGTTCGTGTCGAGCTTGCGCGAAAGCTCGACCATGTGCACCTCGACGCGCTCCACCTGTTCCTTGCCCGTTTCGAGCACACGCTCGGCCTCGGGCATAAAGAGCTCCGCCGTGAAGTTCTCCTTCGTGCTCAGCTTGTCGAGCCCCACGGAGTTTAAAAACGCCGTGCACTTGGGGTCATACGAAATGCCGATGAGCGGCACGCCCATGATGGCGGCATAGATGAGCGAATGCAGGCGCACGCCGACGAGCAGGTCCATGTTGCCGATGATGGAGAGCATATCCTCGGAGAGGTACTTTTCATTCAGGCACACCGCCGTGTCATCGGGCAGCTGCGCCGCGATATGGCGGCAGACCTCGCCGTCCTCTTCATAGTGGAACGGGATGAGCACGGACTGCGCGTTGTACTTGTCCTTCATCATCTGGATGGAGCGCAAAAGCTCTTTGACAAAGCGGCTGTCTGTGTCCCGCTCACGGATGGCCCAGCCGACAGTTAGACGGCCATCCAGCGAGACACCTGCCTTTCGCAGGATCTCCGCGCCGACATCGCCATCGGGCTTTTTCATGCGGATGACGGGGTCCGCCGTGATGACGACCTTGTCGCGCGCGATGCCGATTTCCTCCAAAAGCGATGCCGACCGCTCGTCGCGCACGACGATACCGTCCGCCCGCTTGAGCGCCGCCGCCGCGGCGCGGCGGTTGCCGGGGCGGTCGATGGGGCCGATGCCCTGGGAATAGATGAAGACCTTTTTATGGAAGAATTCCGCGCAGCGGATGATGGAGAGGTAATAGTGTAAGCTCTTGCTGCTCGTCACATCCTGCAAAAGGCTGCCGCCGCCGGAAATGAGCATGTCGCACTTTTTCACCGCGCGCAGGATCGCCACCGGCGACATGCGGTCCACCGCCTCAACGCCGTATTTTTCGCGCGTGGAGGCGGGATTGTGCGAGAGCACCGTGAGCGAGCAGTCGGGAATGTGCTCGCGCAGCGACGAGACGAGCGTGCGCAGGATGGACTCGTCGCCGATGTTGTCGAAGCCGTAATAGCCCGAGATCAGAATGTTAACCATTCGTCACCCCGCAGATCCTGCGCACAAGGTGGTAAATGAGCTCCGCCACAATGACCACGGCTGTGCCGATGAGAAGTCCGAAGAGGATGCCCCAGCCGGTGCGCAGCAGGCTCAGCAAAAACGGCGTGCGGATGTGCAGGAACGTGTTGACCACGCTGACAAGGCCGATGGTCATGCCCGTGCCGAAGATCATCGGCAGGAATTTCATTCTGCGGCGCAGCGACCAGATGAAAAGCATCAGCATCGGCCAGCCGACGATCATTTCCTTCGTGCGCGGGCGGGCAATGAGCGCATTTTCCAGGAAGTTGCGGAACGCAAGCTCCCTTGCCGACGTCGTGGTCGAGTTGCCGGTGCGGTACATATAGTAGGCGAACACCAGCAGCATGAACACCGCCGCCACCGCGATGACGACGATTGCAAGGAACCAGCCGAGCTTCATCGGCGTCTGCATCAGCTCGCCGAAATAGGCGTTGAATCGCTTGACTCGGTTCTTCTCCCCGCGCTGTCCCGCGTGAGCGAGGACGGCCTCGCGCGCGCCGGTCTCCTCATAGGCGTAGACCAGAAGATAGGCGAGCATGAAGAGCGCGATGGGGATAAGCTGCATGAGCTTGACGCCGCGGTACAGGTCGATCTCGAGAATATACGAGAGCTGCGAGAGCGCAGACGATGCTAGCAGCGACCCGCAGAATGCCGTCAGAATGGTCGCGATGGCTGTGCCAAGCGTAAAGCCAAGCAGCTTGCCGAACTTGATCTGCGGCTCGCTGCGTCTCTTTTCCAGCAGCACGCGGCACAGGCCGACCGCCGCGAGCGACGGCATCACAATGCCGCCGGACATCGAAAGGATCAGGCGGAACATCGAGGGCTTCAGCACCGCGAGGCCGGCAAGGCCGAGCGCGCCGACGGCAAACAGGATCGTGCGCCAGCGCTTGCCGATAAAGAAGAATAGATCAAGCAGGATCACGATGAGCGCCGCCGTGCCGATGCCCTGCAGCACCTTGAGCGCCATGGACGGCGCTTTCAGCTCCATCGCGGGCACGGTCGCGTGCGTGTAGCCGAGGGGCTCCAAGCGCGCGTCGAGGTCCGTGAGCATCTGCTCATAGTCGGCAGGGTCGGTGATGTAGACCCACTTCTTCTCGTCAGCGTCCCAGCTGACATCGGTATCCGGCTCTAAGATCATCTTGAGGAAGATGATCTTGCAATTACGCTCGGCGATGGCTCTAAAGAACGTGTTCGTGATCTCCTCGGGGCCTTCGTAGCCGCAGTACTGATAGCGGTTCTGGATGTAGGCCCACTCGTTGAAAACGCGCACACCGCGATAGCCCGTGTTGTCGAGCAGTTCTTCAACGCCGGGCCAGACAAGGTTCTGGCTCTGGTCGTTCTGCTCCATCATGGCGACGCTCGCGCCGCTCTCGTTGAGATACTGCGTCAGAAGCTCCAGGCTCTCGTCATCCTCATAGCCGACGAGCTCGTCGCCGTTGTTCATAAAGTACGGCGCGTTGAAGTGCTTGAGCACTTCGATATAGGCCTTAGCAAATTTCGTGCCGTTCATGTTCTTTTCCGTCACAGAGCGCGGGATGATCTGGTAGCCGTGGCGCTCAAACAGCTCCACCGTGTCCGGCCAGATGCCGAGGCGCAGGTCGAGCAGCTTTTCGCCCTTCATGCCGTTTTTCTGCTGCTGGATGAAGATGAAGCCGTGCTCGCCCTCCAGATACGTCTTGGCCTCAAAGTCCTCAAAACGGGCCTCGAAAGCGTTCAGGATCCACTCATAGCTCGCGGCGGTCTCCGTCCAGATGATCGCGTCGCTCACATCGGTGCTCTCACGCAGCCATTGCGCGACCTCGGCGGGGTAGCGATCCTCCCAGCCGTAGCTCTCCGCCGCCTTTTTCACGGTCATTGCGTGCACGGGGATGGCCGCGTTGTCGTGCAGGTTGAGGGCGCTCGCCTCGCTGAGCGCGACCTTGTCGACGCCGAGCGACTTGAAGAGGTCGAGCCACTCGTCCTCTGACTGCGAGGATTGGCGCGCCATCGAGCGCATGCTGTTGTAGTCGAGGACGATGTCGTAATACTTGTTGCTCTCCTCCGCCTGCACACGCGAAATAAGCGGCACGAGCGAAGCGAGCAGGCCGATCAGTGCAATGACGGCCAGAATGCGGTTTCTTTTCAGTATGCTTTTCATTGGCAGTTCTCCTTCTGCGCTCATGCGCAGGGTGTTTTTTAGAGTGTATCGAGTGTCACCGGCGTGCCGATGGACTTGGCATACGTGTAAATTCTGGCGACGTCCTCGATGTATTCCGCGCGCAGGTACGCCTGCGCAAGGTCCTTCCCCACGGCGAGCACGCCGTGATTGGCGAGCGTGCAGCCGCCGCGGTCCTTGAGCGCGGGGATTGCGTTCGTGCCGACGGCCTCAGTCCCCGGCGCGGCGTAGTCCGCGCAGCGGATGTCGCCGCCCAAAAAGATGCACGATTCGATCAACACCGCAGGGATGCTCTTCCGCACGACGGCAAACGCCGTGGCATAGGGTGAGTGCGTGTGGAAGACGGCGTTCGTCTCGCCATACGCCTTGTAGACCGCCGCGTGCATGCGCCACTCGCTTGAGGGCTGCAATTCACCCTCCAGCACTGTGCCGTCGAGCTTCATATACACGATGTCCTGTGCGCGCAGTACATCATAGCGCACGGACGTCGGCGTGATGAGCATTTCATCGGGCGCGACGCGGCAGCTCATGTTGCCGCTCGTGCCGGAAAACAGGCCCTCACGGAACGCTTCAAGCGATTTGTCCACGATCTCCTGACGAAGAATGTCCAGATTTTGTTCCATTCAGATCACCAGATTGTCCCTGCCGATGCTGCCGTCCGTAAAATAGCGGTGCAGATCGTAGGGAGAGTAGATACCAAGGTCGGTCACGACGCCCGAGACGAGATGCGGCGGCGTGATATCGAAGGCGGGATAGTAGCCCTTCACACCCTCCATCGCCGTGCGCACGCCCATGGCTTGGAGCGTAAAGTTCGGGTCGCGCATTTCGATGTGAATGCTGTCCACCGTCTCGTGTCCCTGATCGGGCGCGCCGGTGACAAAGTACGGGATGCCCATGTACTTGGCGACGATGGCATTCTGGAACGTGCCCACTTTATTGACGACATGGCCGTCACAGCAGATGGCGTCCGCCGCAGTGGTGAAAACGTCGACCTTTTCGTTCTGCATGACGAACGCCGGCATATTGTCGGAGATGACCGTCACGTCAAAGCCCATGTCGTGGCAGACGGACGCCGTCAGGCGCGCGCCCTGAAAATACGGGCGCGTTTCGGGGCAGAACAGCCGGATGTTTTTGCCGCGGCTGCGGCACTCACGAAGCATCGTGCCGACGATGGTCTCGGCGAAGCAGTGCGTCATCACCGTTCCGTTGTCGGGGAACATATCGACTAAGTACGAGCCGATCTTTGCCATTCTGTTATAGCGCACGTTGTTGAGCTCGATGGTCTTATTCTTGATGGCCTCGGCCACACTCTCCCCCGCTGAAAGCGCGCGCTCGGCCTCTTTCAGGCAGATGTCGCACAGAAGCGTCATGCGCTTTTGCGTCGTGGGGCGCGCGTGGGAAATGGTGTAAGCCGCTTTCTTGAGGTATTCCATCTGCTCGTCTGCCGATTTGCCGCGGCATTCCCACGCCGCGAGCGCCATGCCCATCGGCGCCGCCGTGTAGGGGCCCGCGCTCTGCGTCACCATGTCGGTGATGGCCCGCGCGACTTCCTGATGTGTGCGGCAGGTGACAAATTCGACCTTTGCGGGGTAAATGCGTCGGTCTAAGATGCGCACCTCGCCGTCTTCAAACCACGCGACATTCTCGTAGCGCAGCAAAAAGGCGAGGTCTTTGTCCGCTCTCTCCATGTTTCTTCTCTCTCACTTTCTATAAAGGCGCTCAACGGCACGCTCCATGTCGGCGCGCACCTTGTTCTCGTCCAGCGTCTTGAATTCACCGTTTTCATATAAAATATTGCCGTCCACCATCGTCATGCACACGTCGCCCGCCTGCGCCGAGCAGGTCAGGAGCGCGGGCGTGTCGAAATTGGGATAGAGGTGGGGCTTGCTCAGATCAATGGCAATGATGTCAGCCTTTGCCCACAGCCAGCACGCCGGTGTCGTCGCGGCCCTGCAATTTTGCGCCGTTGACCGTCGCCATATCGAGCACCTCCTGCGTGGAGATCAGCGTCGGGTCGTTGTGATAGCCGTCGTGCATGATCTCAGCGAGGTGCATCTCCTCGAACATATTTAAATTGTTGTTGCTGGCCGTGCCGTCGGTGCCGAGCGTCACGTTGATGCCCTTGTCCATCATCTGGCGGATGGGCGCAAAGCCGCTGCCGAGCTTCAAGTTCGACGTCGGGTTGTGGATGACGCTGACGCCGTGGGCCTTCAGAATGTCCATGTCGCGCTCCGTCACCGCGACGCAGTGCGCCGCCGCCGTGGGCGAATCGAACGTGCCGAGCGATTCGAACCACTCCGTCGGCGTTTTGCCGTAGCGCTCGATGCACTCGCGCTGCTCGCGCGCGGTCTCGGCGAGGTGGATGTGCATGCGCCCGCCCTTTTCGCGGCAGAGGTCGCTGTACGCCTTGACGATATGGCTCTTGCAGGTATACTCCGCGTGGATGGAAAAGTCAATGTGAATGCGCCCGTCCGCCGCGCCGTGGTACTTTTCAAAAAGCGCGAGCGATTCGGGGATCTGCGTGTTCTGCTCCACGGTCTGGTTTTCGTCAAAGCACTGCACACAGCGGTTCAGGTTCGCCTTGATCCCCGCCTCTTCGACCGCCCAGACGGTCTCCTCGGGGAAAAAGTACATATCGGAAAAGCTCGTCGTGCCGCCCGCGATCATCTCGATCAGGGCAAAGCGGCTCGCTGCGGCGATATCCTCGCGCACGAGCTTGTCCTCGATCGGGAAAATGGCCTTGAAGAGCCAGTCCTGCAAAGGCAGTCCGCTGCCGATGCCGCGCATCAGCGTCATGGCGATATGGCTGTGGCAGTTGATGAGTCCCGGGGCAAGGAGCCTGCCGCTCATGTCCTTTTCAAGGTCATAGGCCTTTTCGGGTTTTTCCTCACCGATATAGTCGATCTTCGCCTCATCGACGCCGAGATAGGCGCCGTGCAGCGTTTCATATCCGTTTTCCTTGCGCAGCAGAATGTCCGCGCCTTTCAAGAGTGTTCTCACAAAAGAGCCTCCTATCTGCATTTTATCTCATTATGCAGTCTATCACGCGTGCTTTCAGATTGCAACGGGCAAAAGGATTAAGTTTTTCCATATTGCTGACCATGTCGACAAAAATTTCTCATTTTGCAAGCTCAACTACTTAAAATTTCACTATTGAATTTCCTAATATGCCTGATTATAATTAGCGCATACTTTTTCTTAAGGAGTGAAACCGGTATGAGCAAAGTCTATATCCCGCAGGACTACCACACCCCCGCTGTCTGTCTATGAAATGCAGCGCGCCATCGAATTCATCAAGAGCAATTTTCAGGTCAATCTGAGCAATGCCCTCAATCTCCGCCGGGTTTCTGCTCCGCTGTTCGTGGATGAAAATTCTGGTCTGAACGACAACCTCAACGGCGTCGAGCGTCCCGTCTCCTTTGACATTCCCGACGTCGGCACCAATGCCCAGGTCGTTCATTCGCTGGCCAAGTGGAAGCGTCTTGCGCTCAAGCGCTACGACTTCAAGGTCGGCAAGGGCCTGTTCACCGACATGAACGCCATCCGCCGCGACGAAGAGGTCGACAACCTCCACTCCGTCTATGTGGACCAGTGGGACTGGGAAAAGGTCATCTCTGCCGAGGATCGCAACGTCGCTTATCTCAAGCGCACCGTGCGCGATATCGTCTCCGCCGTCAGCGGGACGAGCAGCGCGCTGAATGTCGCTTTCCCCTCCCTGCACACCAAGCTCCCCAGTGAGGTCTTCTTCATCACCACGCAGGAGCTCGAAGACCTCTATCCCGACCTGACACCCAAGCAGCGCGAGGATGAGATCTGCAAGAAGAAGGGCGTCGTCTTCCTGATGCAGATCGGCAAGATCTTAAAGTCCGGCATCAAGCACGACGGCCGCGCCCCCGACTATGACGATTGGGAGCTCAACGGCGATATCCTCTACTGGAACGAAGTGCTCGGCCATGCGTTCGAGATCTCTTCCATGGGTATCCGCGTCGACCCCAAGTCCCTCGACTCCCAGCTGACGATCGCCGGCTGCGACGACCGCCGCGCGCTCCCCTTCCACAAGATGCTGCTGAATGGCGAGTTGCCCCTGACCATGGGCGGCGGCATCGGCCAGAGCCGCCTGTGCATGCTGCTCATCGGCACCGCGCACATCGGCGAGGTACAGGTCTCCCTGTGGGACGAAGCCACGCGCAAGACCTGCGAGGATGCGGGCGTCATGCTGCTGTAAAGCATATTTTAATTTGTCACCATTCTTTTTTCTCTTTTTCTCAATGTAGCACAAAAGCCGGCAGGTCCTTCTCCCTGTCGGCTTTGTGCGCTCTTCTGCCGCTTTCCATCCGCTATCCATCGGCGCAAAGCAAAACAGCAGCACAAAGGGGGCGCTTCCCAGCTTGGGAAGCGCCCTCTTTCTTATTTTTCACAGCGCAGGCGGTAAACGTCACAGCTGTCCGCGCGGCCCTCATACGAAAAGCCGTGCCTGCGCGCGATGTGCGCGCTCGCCGTCTGTTCGGGGACGCATTCGATCACGGCATTCTTCCCCTCCCGCCGCGCAAGCGCGGTCAGAAGGTCCGTCATTTCGTCCGCATAGCCCTTGTGCCAAAAGGCAGGCTTGAGCACCCAGCCGAGCTCCCGGCTGTACTCGTCATAGTCGTGGTAGATGGCGTAGCCGAGAAATTCTCCCGCCATATTCTCCGCGGCATAGATGAGCGGCGGCTCGGAAAGTCCCGCCTGCTCCAAAAAGCGCTCGGCCTGCGCGCGGTTAAACGGCGGCTCCAGCCAGCGCATCACCGCTTCATCCGAGAGCAGGGCGTATAATTCGTCCGCGTCCTCCCGCCGCATCATCCGCAGGCGGAGGCGCGCGTTTTCCGCCAGGATCATCCCCTGTGGTGCTTGCCGCGGAAGGTCAGCTCCGGGGTCTTAACGCTCACGATCGTGTCCGGCTCGACCGAGGAGGTCAGAAACGCGTTACCGCCGACGATGACATTGTCACCGATCTCCGTCGCGCCGCCGAGCAGCGTGGAGTTTGCGTAGATGACGACGTTGTTGCCGACCTTCGGGTGGCGGCGGACATTCGGATTCGTCGCCATACCCGCGGGCGAGAGCGCGCCGAGCGTCGCGCCCTGATAGAGCTTGACGTTGTCGCCGATGATCGTCGTCTCGCCGACGACGACGCCCGTACCGTGGTCGATGAAGAAGTATTCGCCGATCTTCGCGCCGGGGTTGATGTCGATACCGGTCTGCGAGTGCGCGTATTCCGACATCATGCGCGGGATCATCGCGACCTTGTTCTCATACAGCTCGTGTGCGATGCGGTAGATGAAGATGGCGAACATGCCGGGGTACGAGAGCAGGACCTCCTCCTTGCTGTAAGCCGCAGGATCGCCCTCAAAGTTTGCCGACAGGTCCTTGAGCAGCAACTCCTGAATGGCAGGGATGCGCTCGATGAATGCCGTGCTGATCGCATAGGCCACTTCGCAGTTCTCGTCGCACTCCGGCATCGTCAGCGTGATCTGGCGCGTCAGCTTTTCATGGATGTGCTCCATCAAAAGTGCGCTGTATTGCTCCGGCGGCAGCTTCAAGAGGTCGCGGTCGCCGTAGTAAACAGGGAAAATGAGCTTCTGACAGTCGCGGATGATCTCGATGACCGCATTACGGTTGGGCATGCGCAGCGCATCGCCGTACATGGGGATCTGAGAGCTCTTGTAGTTCGCCGCCATGCGGTCAGCCGCCGCATGGATGACGGTGTTCTTTTTTGCTTTGTCCATAGCTAATCCTCGCAATCTATCAGAAACAGTCATATCGCAATTAGAAAATAATTATAGTATCTCCTCGCGTCAAAATCAAGTATTTCCTCTGCAAACGCCTCAGAAATATACACCTCCGCGCGGGAATTCAGCCAAAAAACGTGTCCATTCATTTTTTCATTTGCATCCCGCGCACTTTTGCTTTATGCTGTTTTTATAGGGACACTTCGCATTAGATGTGCCCCAAGCAGTAAACAATCCACCGCAGGAGGATCAAAATATGAAAGCAAAGGTTTATTTTTCCAAGCAGATCACGCCGGAAAAGGTCGTGGAGCTCTACAAGGCCGTGGGTCTCGAGCTGCCCGGTAAGGTCGCCGTCAAGGTGCACTCCGGCGAACCGGGCAACCAGAACTTTCTGACGCCCGAGTTCTGGCAGCCGATGGTCGAGACCGTACACGGCACCATCGTTGAGTGCAACACCGCCTATCCCGGCGAGCGCAACACGACCGACGCCCACCGCCGCACGATGATCAAACACGGCTGGAGCAAGCTCTTCAATGTCGACATTCTCGATGCCGAGGGTCCCGATCTTGAGCTCCCCATCCCGAACGGCAAGCGCATCCAGAAGAATCTGGTCGGCAAGGATATCAAAAATTATGATTCCATGCTCGTTCTTTCCCACTTCAAGGGCCACCCGATGGGCGGCTTCGGCGGCGCGCTCAAACAGCTCTCCATCGGATGCGCGTCCAGCGCAGGCAAGGCGAACATTCACGGCGCGGGCAAGCCCGAAGAGATGTGGACGACCGAGCAGAATGCCTTCCTTGAGTCCATGGCCGACGCGGCGGAGTCCGTCGTCAAGCTTTTCGACGGCAAGATCGTCTACATCAACGTGATGAAGAACATGTCCGTCGACTGCGACTGCTGCGCCGTGGCGGAGGACCCGTGTATGAAAGATATCGGCATTCTCGCCTCCCTTGACCCCATCGCCATCGACCAGGCGTGCCTCGACCTTGTCTACGCGTCCGACGATCCGGGCCGCGACCACCTCGTTGAGCGCATCGAGAGCCTCAACGGCGTCCACACCGTGGAGCCGCCGCCGAACTCGGCTTCGGTTCGAGAGAGTATGAGCTGATCGAGCTCTAAGAAAAATCGCAACGAAAAAGGCGATGGCCGCACGGCCATCGCCTTTTCTTTTGCTTCTTTACTTGATGAACCAGATGTCCATATCGACGTTGCCCTTGATGCCGTCCACGCTGCCCTTGGATGAATACTGCCACATGGCAAAATCGTAGTAGAACGAGGGCGCGTCCACATCGTAGCGCGCGTACCACAGCGGGTAATCCATGACCTCGCTGAGGTCATACTTGACATAACCCGCGTAGTCGGTGATGTAGATCATCGGGTCGTAGCCCGCGTCCTTGATGATCTTGCAGAAGGCGTTTGCCGCGGCGCAGAGCACGCCGGTCTCGATGCCGTAGGTGCGCGCCTCCCTCTTGCCGATGACCTCCCAGTCGAAGACGACGGGACCCGTGATCTCATGGCCGCGCAGCTTGTCGAGCACGTGATAGGCCTCCTCCTGAGCCTCTGCCACGCTCACAGCCTGCGAGAAGAAGTAAGCGCCCACCTGAAGGCCCGCTCTCGCCGCGCCGTCGGCATACTCGTCAAACTTCGTGTCGTCATAGATCGCGCCCACAGTGTAGCCGCGGCCGCCCACGCGCGCGATGACAAAGTCCACATCAGTGCGCGCGACCGCGTTCCAGTCCACATCGCCCTGATACTGCGACACGTCGATACCGACGCGCGTGCGCACGCTGGGATCGTTGTAGGTCATGATGCTGCCGTTCTTGACGAACGCAGACTGATTATAGGTGTTCGTCGGCACACCCTCGAGCACATCGAGCGTGTAGTCCTTGTAGTAGATCTTCTGCTTCTGGTCGAGCGAGCTGAGCTGATAGATGCGGTAAACGATCGTCGCCACCTCCGCGCGCGTGATGCTGCTGTTGGGGTAGAAATACGTCAGGTCGCCGATCTTCGTGCCGATGAACACACCCGCTTCATAGAGCGCCGTCACATAGCCGTCGTTCACGTCGGCAAAGGGAGAGGTCGTGTTGGATGCGCCATAGCCCAGCGCCTTGGCCGCAAAGCGCGCCACATCGAGGCGACTGATGCCGTTGTCAAGCTGATAGTCGCTGTAATTCTGCGCGGCAAAGCCCATGGAATAGGCGTAGGTCGCGTAGCCGCTTGCCCAGTGCGCCGTGCTGGGCTTCTGCTCCTTGTGGCCGGTCGAGAGCAGCACGAGCTTGAGCATTTCGCCCGTGCTCGTGGGACGGTTGGGGGCAAACGTGCCGTCGCCGTTGCCGCCGACGATGCCCTGCTCGCTCAGCTCCATGACATAGTTATAGAACCAGTCGGACTTGTTGACGTCGGTATAGGTCTTGCCGGTGTAGCTCGTCGCCGTCCACTGCGCCGTGACGACCGCGTTGCCGTTCACGATGCTGTTTTCCGTGATGGTCTTGCCGTCGCTCGTCTGGAAGCCGGCAAAGCCGTAGCCGAGCTTTTCCGCTTTGGGGAAGCTACCGTAGGTCTTGCCGATCTCGTAGACGGCAAAGTCCGTCTCGTAGGACGTACCGCTTTCCATATTGATGATGAGATACGCAAACTCGTTCTCCGCCGCGCGGGTGCCGTCATCTAAATAAATGGCAGCCTCCTGCAGGCGGCGGTCAGCAAGGCCCGCCTGGGCCTGTCCGCCGGAGTGGCACCATTCGCCGAACGCATGCGCCACTTCAAGGCGCGTCGCGTCCTTTTCGCCGCGGGCGATCTTGACCAAGTCGCTCGTGCCGCTCATCCAACCGGTGCCGAAATTGTAGCTGAAGCAGATCAGCGCGTCGAACTGCCCCTGCGTGGGCGTGACGTCGTAGCGGCCAAAAAAGTCGTTGAGCTTGGCCTCATACGCCTCGACCTTGCTCATCAGAAGAAGCTCCGCCTCTTCGCGCGTGATGCCCTCGGGATAATCCGCGGCACCGCACTCCGTGCCGTAGCCGATGTACCACTTGCCGCCGGAGGAATACTTCTCCGCGCGGAAGCCCTCTTCCTCTTCGATCTGCGCAATGGCCGCGTCGCCCGCGCGCATCAGCCGATTACTCGCCATCGCGGCGGGCACGCAGAGCTGCATGGCAAGGCACAGCGCCAGAAGCACGGCCAGCGGCGTTCTCTTTCTCATGTTCTGCTTCATCTCGTTTCTCTCCTTTTGCCGGAATCGGGCGAAAATGCCCACTCTCTAAAATGTTTTTCCATGATACCACAGGTTTACATAAGAATCAACCAAAAAGCGCAAAAAATGCCGCCCCGTGTCGAACCGGGCGGCATTTTCGTTATAGCAGCGCGTCGAAGAGCGCGTCCATATTATCGTCGGAATACTCGACTTCCGCGCTGTACAGCCGGCAGAGCTCGATCTGATCCTCCACCGTGAACTCGCCGCGCAGCAAAAGGTGCAGCGCACCAAGCGAGAAAAGCAGCCGGACAGACAGCACGGCGAACGCCGCCTTGCTGCTCACGTCCCCGTCGTCGAGCGCCGTCGGCACGTGGCGGTAGAGAAAATATATGAGCAGCTGCTCATACTCCGTCTCGCGTCCTTTCATGTGCGCGGCAAAATCGTCGAGCGGCAACTCATCTGCGTGCTCGCGCAGCGCTTCCAAAATGCCCGTCCACACCTCGTCCATACGCTCGAGCGAAAGATAAAATTCTGCCCACTGCGCAAGCGGGACGTCCGGCACGTGTGCACCGCAGGCCGATAAAATCTGCTCTATTCGCCGCTCGATCGGTTCCTCACGGTTTTGCGCAAGGGTGAAAAGGCGGTCGCGCAGCGTGAGCAGCGCCGTCTCCTCTTCGTCGAGCTCGCCTTCGCCCGTCACGACGAGCGTTGTCTTCTCCGGCTTAGTCAAAATGAGGCGCGCGGCCTCCTCGCAGCAGAGGCCAACGCCGATCTCCGTGCGCTCCGAAAAAAAGCTGCGGTAGCGCGGGTGGTCGGTGCAGATCTGGCAGAGCATACCCTCCCCGCCGTATAAAATGAGATCGCAGAGGTTTTTGCCGTTCAAAAACGGGCAGCGCTCCTGCTCGCCGAGGAGAAAGTGCGGCATCTCGCCGCTGCGGTCGATACATTTATGCAGGCGCTCGCCCATCTCGCCGCCGATCTGATCGTAGGCGGCGAGGGAATCCCCGTCCACGTCGATCTCCCAGCCGATGCAGCAGTTGTGTCGGCAGCGGTCGGCGATGCAATGGAAAAGCGGATAATAGTCCGGATAAGCGTTCTGCACGGCGGAGTCCTCCTATAGTCGGTGCTGCGCGGTCATAAATCGCGCACTGCTTCATTATAAATCGCGCAGGCGCGCATTGCAATGAATTTTCTCCTTGCCGCCGTGAAAGAGATATGATATAGTGAAATATATGCGGGCATGATGAAATTGGCAGACATGCGAGATTTAGGTTCTCGTGCCGCAAGGCGTTGGGGTTCAAGTCCCCATGCCCGCACCATTTCCCAAATTTCAGAGCGCATCGCTCCGCGATGCGCTCGTTTTGGTATTCCGGCACTTTGGTCTAACATTTTTAGTTTTAAATCAGCTCTTCACAAAGGAGGTGCGCCATGCAGAAGGTCACGCTCGGCATTCTCGCCCACGTCGACTCGGGAAAAACGACCCTGTCCGAGGGGCTTTTATACGCCTCCGGCGCACTGCGGAAGCTCGGCCGCGTCGACCACGGCGACGCCTTCCTCGACACCGACGCGCTCGAGCGCGAGCGCGGCATCACGATCTTTTCCAAGCAGGCAATGCTGTTTGCGGGCGATAAGGAGTTCACGCTGCTTGACACGCCGGGCCACGTCGATTTCTCCGCCGAGATGGAGCGCACGCTGTCGGTGCTCGACTACGCAGTGCTCGTCATCAGCGGCAGCGACGGCGTGCAGAGCCACACGCGAACGCTCTGGCGCCTGCTCACGCGCTACGAGGTGCCGACGTTTCTTTTCATCAACAAGATGGACTTGGCGGGCGCGGACAAGGACGCGCTTCTGCGCCAGCTCACGGCGACACTGAGCGCGGAATGCGTCGATTTCTCCGCATCGCAGGAAACGCGCGACGAAGCGCTCGCCCTCTGCGACGAGGCGGCGCTCGAGCAGCTTTTGGAGCGTGGAAAAATCGACGACGCTCTGATTGCTGAGATGGTCAAAAACCGCAAGGTCTTCCCCTGCTTTTTCGGTTCGGCGCTCAAGCTGGACGGCGTGGAGGACTTTCTCACCGCGCTCGCGTGCTTCACGCGCGAGCCGGTCTATCCGAAGGAATTCGGCGCAAAGGTCTTCAAGATCTCGCGCGACGTGCAGGGCGCGCGGCTCACGTGGCTCAAGGTCACAGGCGGCGCGCTGCGCGTGAAGGCACCTCTCACCTATCGCGCGCAGAATCAGGACTACAATGAAAAGGCCGATCAGCTGCGGCTTTACTCCGGCGTCAAATTCCGCGCGCTCGAAGAGGCGGGCGCGGGCAGCGTCGTCGCCGTCACGGGCCTCAGCCACAGCTATGTTGGTCTCGGCCTCGGCGCGGAGGCGGAGGCGTCCGCCCCGCTTTTGCAGCCGGTTTTGACCTATCAGCTCATCCTACCCGACGGCGCGGACGCGCACAGCGCGCTTATAAAGCTCCGCGAGCTTGAAGAAGAGGACCCGATGCTGCGCATCGTCTGGGACGAGCGCTACGGGCAGATCCACGTGCAGCTCATGGGCAAAATTCAGCTCGAAATTCTGCGCCGCCGCATCCTCGACCGCTTCGGCCTCGACGTGACCTTCGGCGAGGGCAGCATCGTCTATCGCGAGACGATCGCCGCCCCCGTCCTCGGCATGGGACATTTCGAGCCTCTGCGCCACTATGCGGAAGTACAGCTTCTAATAGAGCCGCTTCCGCGCGGGGCGGGCATCCAGCTTGCGTCAAACGTGCCGACGGACGCGCTCGACCTCAACTGGCAGCGGCTGATTTTCACCCATCTTTTAGAGCGCGAGCACGCGGGCGTGCTGACCGGCTCGCCGTTGACGGATGTGAAGTTCACACTTGTCGCGGGCCGCGCGCATCTGAAGCACACCGAGGGCGGCGACTTCCGTCAAGCGACGTACCGTGCCGTGCGGCAGGGCTTGATGCAGGCGGAAAATGTGCTGCTCGAGCCGTATTACGACTTCCGTCTCGAGGTGCCCGCCGAGTGCGTCGGCCGCGCGATGACCGACCTCCCAGAACATGGGCGGCACCGTCGAACCGCCGCAGAACGAGGGGGAAAACGCCGTACTCACGGGCTATGCGCCGGTGCGCGCGCTGCGCGACTACTTTGCCGACGTCGCGGCCTACACCCGCGGCCGCGGACAGCTCTCCTGCGCCGTGCGCGGGTATGAGGCCTGCCAAAATCAGGACGAGATCGTCGCGTCCCTTGGCTACGACGCCGAGCGCGACACGGATAATCCCGCGTCCTCTGTCTTCTGCGACCACGGCGGCAGCATCACGGTCCCGTGGAATGAAGTTCCCGCGCATGTTCACTGCGACAGCGGCATCCGCCTTGGTGAAGAGGCCGTCGAAGAAGCGCCCGCGCCGCTCCCCCGACGCGGCGTCGGCGCAGGCGGCGCATATGCCGAGGACAAGGAATTGCAGGACATTTTCGAGCGCACATACGGCAAGGTCGAGCGCCGCGCGTTCGAACCGAGCAAAAAGCCCGCGCGCACCTCGCTCGCCGATCACTATGACATCACGATCCACTCAGAGGACACGGAATATCTGCTCGTCGACGGCTACAATATCATCTTCGCGTGGGACGAGCTCCAGCAGCTCGCCGCGCAGGATGTCGCCGCGGCGCGCGGCGCGCTGATCGACATTCTCGCCAACTATCAGGGCTTTCGCAAGTGCCGCGTCATCGTCGTGTTCGACGCCTATAAGGTCAAGGGCAACCCCGGCAGTGTGCAGACGGTGCACGGCGTCAAGGTCGTCTACACGAAAGAGGCTGAGACTGCCGACACCTACATCGAGCGCGCGACCTACGAGCTGCGCCGCGAACGCCGCGTGCGCGTGGCGACGTCCGACGGCCCCGAGCAGGTCATCATCCTCGGCCACGGGGCGCTGCGCGTCTCCGCCCGCGCGTTCCATGCCGAGGTCGAAGCCGCCGAGGGACAGATCAGCGCCGTGCTGCAACGCCTGACGAACCGTCCGCGCAGCGAACGCACCATCAGAAACAACGTAAAGCTCAAGCAATAATTCAGTCAAAAAGCGGTGGCTTCCCTCGCCTCCTAATAAGAAAACATAAGAAAGTCAGTAAAATCAATGTTTTCAAAGGCAGGGAACACGGTACGAAGTCAAAAAATCTCATACTGACAGGCAGGGCGCTGATTTTCACATCAGTGCCCTGCCTGTCCCCACGCCATAGGCAGCCGCTCTATGGCATTTTTTCATATCCGTGCCTATACCCACCTGAAAACTGTATCAATTAGGGCGCGAAAACCTCTGTTTTTTCCTCTCAGAGCGCCGCTTAAAGGGCGGCGTAGGTGTTTTCCCATGGGAAGCGTCCGGGAGGCAGGACAGGGGCTTTTTTGCGTCAAAATCAACACTTTTCAAAAACAGAGAAAGGAGGCGCCGGATATGGCAGTTTTCCGCATCGAAAAGACCAGAGATTACACGGTCATGTCCAACTACCACCTGCGGGACAGGTCGCTGTCCCTGAAAGCGAAGGGGCTGCTGTCCCTCATGCTGTCGCTGCCAGAGGACTGGGACTACACCATGAAGGGGCTTGCCCGCATCTGCAAGGACGGCATCGACAGCATCAGCGGCGGGATCCGGGAGCTGGAGGCGCACCGCCACGATCAGCCGCCATGCCAGAACGAAACCACCGATCACACCACCGATAATAAAGTTCAATGCAAACAGGGCAATCCCTCCACCCAGGGAGCCGCCACCTGGTACGATCCAGAGGCACATCCGATGGAGGCCAAACGGCAGCCCGCAGAGTATCCAGAGCCATACATAGTCAATCTCTCCGTTCTTCACGCAGGCGGATTTGAAGATACAATACAGGATCAGCGCCACGATCACGGGCTGTACACTTTTGAAGAAAAATGCTTTGATTGCTTCGCTTCTTGTCATCGGTAAAACCTCCTTCCGCAGTTCCATTATACAGGATGCCGGGAGCTGCGCCCAGCGTCTTTCAATGAAATTTATTCCAGTTCATGCCGCCGCTGTTGTTCCTGTTCCTTTGCAACGGTCAGCAGCGCATCCACATTTTGCTTGACGGTCTCGTATTCCTGGGCTTCGGCTCTTGCGGCTTTATATTCAGCAAGGAGCCGTTCCTTTTCTGCGTTGAGATTAGCAAGCTCCGTTTTCATGCTTTCCGTTGTCGGCAGCGGCACAGTCCCAGCCGTTTTAATTCTCTGGCGGCCGCTTCAAAAAGGATGATCTCGCTCTCATGCCCCCGCAGGAACTTTTCCTTATCATTCGATTTGCGGTATCGGTCATAGAGTGGTTTTAGCTGACGGTAAGTTTCAGCGTGCTTCATCACAAGGGCAAGTTCTGCGGCACGGTTTTCTATCCGCTTGATCTCCGCATGAGCGGTATCCCTGCGCGCAGGCACGGCGGTCAACCTGCTTTCCAATTCCTCATAGCTGCCGATGCCATGCTCCGTCAAGAAGTTCATAGTTTTGGCGGCCTGTTTCAGATTGTTCAGCTTCGCCCAATGGGTGAAGCCTGCGCTCTGCTGTGCCTTGATATTGTTCTGGATATCAATGAGCAGGCTGATCTTTCCGTCCTGCCGTTTCGGTTGGCGGGAAGGTCTGGATCGTCCGGCAATCCGGGCGGCAAGGGCTTCTTCGGTGTAGTCAACCCCCAGCGTTTTCAGACGGGTGAACCGTTCCTGATCCGGTGCTCTGGCAGAGATATACTTGCCGCGCTTGATCTCATAACCTTCTCTCTGCAGGCGGCGAAGCAGGTCTTCTAAATCGGAACAGGCTGGCAGGAGCCGGTCAATGGCCGCTTTCAGCTTTGCCTTATATTACAATCTGAACAAGGCGTTTTGGCCAGATTTCGGAGGATTTTTTCAAAAAAATCAACCTTATCCGCAACTTTTCTCTGAACACTTCGCCGGATGCCTTGTGTTTCTTCGGATATTCGTATATAATGTATCGTGTTGAGTATTATCCATGCGGAGGTACGGTATGAACGGGATCAAGGGCTATATCTCCATTCGGGAGGCGTCCTACCGTTGGGGCGTGTCAGAGCGGCGGGTCAACCAATATTGCGCCGAGGGGCGGATCCCCGGCGCGTCCCGGTTCAGGCGCTCATGGGCGATCCCGGAAAATGCGGAAAAGCCGTCCGACCCGCGCTTTCAGGAACAGCACCGCGATCCCGGCAGGACAAGCATCTGACGGATACCCCTCTGCATTTTAGCATCCGCAAAAAGGAAGTGAACGCTATGACCTGCGATGAGAGCTTGTATCGCCAATATCTGAGCGGCGATGACGAAGGGCTTAATGCCCTGATGAAAAAATACGGTGACCCCCTGACCCTGTATATTGACGGCTATCTGCACGACGTTCACGAGGCGGAGGAGCTGATGCTGGATGTTTTCGCCTATCTGTTCACAAAAAGCCGAAGATACGGGACGGCGGCTTCAAGGCGTATCTCTATAAGGCCGCGCGCCACATGGCACTGCGCCATAAGAGCAAACGAAAGCCCCTGTTCAGCCTCGACGAGCTGACCGGCGAGCCGGACGGACGGCTGCTGGCGGAGGAGGTCATCCGGACGGAGGAGCGAAACCGCATCCTGCATTTCTGCATGGATGAAATGAACCCGGACTATCGGGAGGTTTTGTATCTCACCTATTTTGAGGATATGAGCTACGCGCAGGCGGCGGAGGTCACGGGAAAAACGGTGAAGCAGATCACCAATATGGTGTATCGCGGAGAAGAGAGCCTGCGAAGGCTGCTGGAACGGGAGGGGATCACAAATGCGGAGTCATGAGGAGCGCGTCGCGGAGACAAAGCGGCGCATCGCCAAAATTGAGCGGGAGAAACGGCTGCGGCGCAATACAATTGCCATGGCTTCCGCTGTGGCGGCGTGCCTTGCGCTGCTCATCGGCGTGTCCCTCGCCATGCCCGGTATTGCCGCAAGCATCCAGACCGGCGATTATTCCGGCTTTGAAACGGCGGCCAGCATCTTTCACGGCGGCGCTGCCTTGGGATACATCGTCATCGGGCTGCTGGCGTTTTTACTCGGCGTGTGCGTAACCGTTCTGTGCTTCCGGCTGCGGCAGATGAGCCGGGAGGACGATCAGAACAAAGAAAGCGAGGGGATTCATGGAGCTGATTGAGAACCTGCTGCAATTACTGACTACGTTCGTCGGCGCGCTGCTTTCGGGCATATCCTACCGGAAAAGCGGACGACAGGCATATTTCCTGCTGCTGTGCTTCTACGGCTGCTTTGCCCTTGGCGCGCTCTACTGGACGCTGTATCTGCTGCTGTTCGATACCACACCGCGGGTCTTTTATGTGTCGGAGTTCGGCTGGGTGGCCAGCCTCATCTTCCTGCGCATTTTGCAGGCCACTCTGGCGGGAGCAGATGAGCGAGGCTTCCGCTGCCGCAGGGCGTGGCTCGCGCCTGCGTTCGGTGTGCCGCTGCTGGCGTTCTACTGCACCTTCGGGGATATTCTCTCCAACCTGATCTGGTGCGGCATGATGATATGGCTCTCCTTCTGCGCCATTCGGGGGCTTGTCTATGCGAAAACGCAGACGGGCGCGGCGCGGAATATGCGGTACTTCCACATCGGCGTGCTGTGCTTTGCGTTCGCGGAGTATCTGCTCTGGACGGTGGGCTGCTTCTGGCCGGATACCTCACCGGCAAGCCCCACCTTCTGGTGTGATATGCTGCTGACGCTTGCGATTCTGGGGCTGCTGCCCGCCGCGAGAAAGGCGGTGGCTGCATGACCTACATCGAGAATATTTTTATCTGCATGGTGTCCCCGCTGCTGGTGGCCGCTTTGTGCATGGGCAGGCGGCAGCTTCGCTTCTTCCTGTTCTGCATTGCCGGGATGGGGGTGTGCCTGCTTTCGGCCTATATCAACACCTTCCTCGCGGCGGTATGTCAGGCGGACGCCCTTGCCGCCACGGCGGAGATTGCGCCGGTGGTGGAGGAAATGATGAAGCTGCTGCCGCTGGTGTTCTATCTTCTGGTATTCGAGCCGGAGGGGGATAAGATCAAGCCCGCCGCCATCACGGTCGCCCTCGCCTTCGCCACCTTCGAAAATGTGTGCTATCTGATCCAAAACGGCGCGGACCGCTTCTCCTTCATCTTCTTCCGTGGCTTCGGCACGGGCGCGATGCACGTCCTCTGCGGCTTGATCGTCGGCGGTGGCCTTGCATACACGTGGCAGCGGACGTGGCTGAAGATCGCAGGCACCTGTGGGCTGCTGGGCGCGGCCATCACCCTCCACGCCATCTACAATCTGCTCATCGCCTACGGCGGCGCGGCGCAGTATGTGGCCTACGCCCTGCCGGTGCTGCTGGTGGCGGCGGGAAAGCTGTCCGCTTTCCGCTTATCGCGGAGAAAATAACCGAACATTCCCTCCTTGAGAGCTGCTTTTTGGCGGCTCTCAAATTTTTGAAAAATTTTGCGTTTTGGGTGAGAGTTTTTTCGATTTTTTGTACCTATATAAGTGAAAGGGTTTTTAGGCCACAGTTTCAGACAAACCGGAAAGGGGATTCAAACGAAATGTACGATACCGCAAGGCGGGTCGCACTCGTCAAGCAGCGGGTGCGGGAAAACACCCGCCGGAAGCAGCGGCGCGGCATCTATGGACTGAGCGCTATGTGTATGCTGCTGTTCGCGGCACTGATGCAGGCGGCGGGCACGGTCGTCGGGCCGGGGCAACCGGAAGCATGGGGCGTGTTCGGCGCGATGCTGCTGCGGGAGAACGCGGGCGGTTATGTGCTGGTAGGCGTTGTCTCCTTTGCCGCGGCGGCAGCGTTCACCGCGCTGTGCTTCCGGCTCAGAAACAGAGAAAACCAGAAAAAAGGCGGGGCGGACAAACCGAACCGACACGAACAGGAGGAGAAAAGCCAATGAAAAAACGAATACTTAGCATACTGCTCGTCTGCTGCATGGTGCTGACCATGCTGCCGACAGCGGCGTTTGCAGCGGTGAGCGATTCGCTGGGCAACACACCCAAGGAAAATCAGGTGATTTTGGAGCAGCTCTCCGCCTGACTGGCGGCAGCAGCGACCAGGTGCTTTCCATGCTGAACGCTTTGGGGCTGCTGGATGAAGACGGCAATTTCAAGGTGGATCAAACCATCACGCTGGACGGCCGGGTGTTGACACTGGCGGCTGTCATGGAGCTGCTGGAAAATCCCGCCACGGATCTCACCCGTATAGCCGACGTGGATGGGACTCCGGTGGCGCTGGGCGATTTGAAGACCATGATCCAAATCGAACAGGAGCTGCAGCGGATCAAGGACACCTATTTCTCCGGCAGGGAGTTTACCGGGGAAGCACTGGAGAATCTCAATAGCCTGATGGAGCAGCTGGAGCTGCAGGGCATCAGCTTGCGGTATTCCGCCTCTGCCACAAAGCCTGAGGGCGTTGAGACGGTGGATATGAGCGGCATGATGAGCCAAACGCTGGGGAATCTCGCAAACAACAGCCTGGAGCTCCGGGACTTTTACTGTATACGGCGGAAAACCGGTCGGCTTTTCCTACCGCATTCAAAAAGGCCAGCTCAGCGATTATATCACCGATGTGGAGGTCTCGATAGGCGCGGTGAGTGGGGTCGAGCAAAGCGACGGGTCCTACAGGCTGACCTATGCGGTAGACGGCTACAGTTTAGGTGGTCAGAAAATCACTGTCAAGGTTCAAACCAAAGGAGGAACCTCAGCCTGGCACGATAATACTTATTCCTATGGCGACCTGCTGGGGATGATTGAATTTTACGATGCGGAAAATCTGGTGTTCTATGACGGCGCCGGTTATGCCGACCACTGTCAGCTCAAGCTAATAAAGACGGTTGGCGCCCCCACAATACAAACATCAATGACCGCGCCGAACTATGAGGAAAGATACGAAAGTACAGACACAATACAGGGGGATATGTATATTCCTTTGCTGGCAGATGAATACACTACAGCCCTCGGTGCCAACAATCCGGACTTCGTTGCGCTAAGCGATACCATCAGAATTCTGGATAGCGCTCGCAACTCGGTGCTTCCCGTCGGCTCCGACCCATTTTATCAACCATACCAAATCGACGCCAGCATCGAGTTTAACTGGAGTACCGAAAAAGCTGCCTATACTGGCGATGCGCCGTATGGCTGGTATAAAAACCAGCCCTTTGCCCCGTTCTATCTGACGGAGTACAAGTTCAATGAAGAATCTCTGGGGCTCAGCAACAACAGAACAAAAGCGCTGAACTGTACGATCAACAAGGGCGAAACGGTCAACATCTCCCTGCAGTCTACCACGCAAAACAGAGGGGATCAACGGTACTGGCTGCCCTTCCGACTGTATATGAAAAGTGTACAGGGCGAAATCCAAAATTCCTGGGCCACCACCAAGAACAGCGGCGTCCACGCCGAGCTGTTGGACACGGACGCCCCCACCATTCAAAGCGTCACGGCCCCGGCGGGAACCTATGCCAGCGGACAGCACGTGCCCATCACAGTTACCTTTAACGAGTTCGTGGATCTTAGAAACGCCAGCGTGACCATCAATGGCAAAGAGTATAGCGCCGCTGCGCTTTCCATGAACAACTACGGTGTCACGGCAATGCTCTGGTACCCAGTGCAGGATGCGGATGACACCACGGTCACCGTCAATGGTATGACCGGCGTGAAGGATGTTTTCGATCATACGCTGGATACCACACACTATCTAAGCGAGCCGATTACCGGCGTTGCGCTGGAGAGCGTCTTGATGCGTAACGCTCCCACCGCGCTGACCGCCACCTACGCCAACGGCAAGGCATCGTTCACGATGAACGCCAACATGGCGCAGGCCTACAAGACCGTATACAGCAATTATCACACCCCGGAAGGCACAGAGCCGAAGGAAGCCCCGTTCCGCCTCGAGCTGAGGGACAACTCCACGGATGAACCAATCCATCTGCAGGTCTATCTGGACACAGAGAAGGAAGCCTTCACCATTAGCGACTATGCAATCGCACCCGCAGCTTACACCCGCACCTATACGGTGACGCTGCAGGCCAACGAGGGCACGAAAGACTCCTAACTGGGTGAATGTTCTTCCCCTGACCCGGCAGTTCACGGTGGCAAAGAAAGTTTCCGCGCACACGGTGACCATAGTCCCGGAAGCGAATGACGCCGACTATACGATTTCCCTCGCCGATTCCGCCCGCCCCACGCTTCAGGCCAAGGTTTTGGGGAAAAACGGTGAGCAGGCCAGCTACATCACCGGTAAATGGAGCAGCAGTGACCTGGACATTGCCACCATCAACGAGGATACCGGCCTTGTTGCCACCACAGGAACCAAGGTGGGAACCGTCACCTTTACCTTTACGGCGGACAACGGGACTGAGGACACTGCCGATGATGTGACGGGCAAGTCAGAGCCCTATACCGTGACGGCAGGCGATTCCCTGGCACTGGTGATTCCCGGCGGCGCGTCCATCGTGACGCGGGTAAATCAGCCCGCCACCGTGCTGTGGAGCTCCAACGCCGCGCTGATGGCACCGAACAAAGAGTTCAATTACAGGATCGACCTGTATGAGGGCAACTACGCGAATGAGGCGGCGCTGAGCGGCCGCAAGCCCGTTGCGACTTATACCGCCGGCAAGGATGAAAACAGCGTGCGGATCGGGGAGAATGTGCTCTCCAAGCTCTCCAACGGCAATACCCTGCCTACACGGTGTTGGTCTCCATGCCGCACCCCAACGCCGAGGGTGAGGACGTCCGCCTGTCGGCACTTGCCTGGATCATCGTGCAGGCACCGCCTGCCACAGCCAAGCTGACACCGCCCCAGAGCATTTACCTCAAGGATACCGACGGCGCCGTCAATATCGACTGGTCGGTGGAAAATGCCACTACCGGCGCCCCTCAACAGCCCACGCTGACCATTACCCGGGTCACAGAGGACAACACCACCACCAAAGTGGTGGACAGTGAGCGCCTATCCGGTACCTCCGGAAGCTACTCCCTGCCATTACAGAGTGTGAAAGCCGGCAATCTAAAGGACACCTATCAAGTGGTTTTGAGCGTGGAGAATCCTGGTGAGGAATCTCCCAGCACCGACTCCTTCCCCCTGTATGTCTACGATGCCGACGCACTGAAGGTGCAGAACGACAAAGGAGAAACGATTTCTGCGCTGACCATGGACAATACCTCCAAGGTCAGCGGCACCCTGCCCACCGATACAGCTAAAATTTTGCAGCTGCGCCAAGAGCTGGGGCTGATCGAGTACATCGGCATCAACTATGACGAGTACGGATGGAACTCCTTTAAAGACGGCATCCAGTGGCTCTCCAGCAACAACAATGCCATTTCCGTCAACTACAAGCAGGGCGGACTGTATGAGGACATCAGAAACTTCTCCTTTGATTCCTACCTTCCCGAAACCAAAATGGCGCTGTCCGGCTTGGCCAACGGCACCGCAACCGTCACGGCTACCCATGCCGCCACGGGCATGAGCGCCGCCGTACAGGTGACAGCGAAAACGCTGCAAAATAAGTTCTATCTCTTCCAGCTGACGCCTGCAGCGGAAACTACGCTGCAATACACCGACGGCACAGGTGCGTCCAAAACGGTCAAGACCAACCGTGATGGCGTGCTGGCGCTTTACGAACCCAACGGAATCGCCAGTGAGGTGTCTCTGCGGTCCGGCTCCGGCGCGGATATTTATCTGGGCACCATCTATAAAGAAAATTGCGTTCCGGCGAGCGGGATGCCACAAAACTGCAGCTTTATCCCTTGAATACCTTCAGCCTTCGGCGAGTCGCCCGGGCATCTGTGACGCTCATCACGCCGGGCGGCGATCCGCTGGCGAACAAGACGGTGACCGTTCGCGGCGGCGTTTATAAAAACGGAGGCTACTGCCAGACAGCTCTGCTGGGCTCCAGGGCAGGAGCACTTGTCAGCGGCATCACCGGCGACACCTATACCACGGATGCGGCGGGAAATATAACCGTCTATCTGGATTCCACCCAGTTCTGGTCGGCCGAAAAGGGCGAGAGCAACACCACGGCGCTTTCCGCTCTGGATCAGCTGGAGTACATTCTGGAGATCAGCGCAATTGACGGCGACAAGTACTATCCACTGCTGCTGACCGTCAACGGCAAGCTGGGTGTGGACGATGTAATGCGCACCGCAGAGGGCGTTGTCTCTCTGGAGCGCGTGCCGCCGGGGGAGGAAAACAAGCCCTTCATTGTGGCGCAAAGCGTTGATTACGGTCTTGCCAACGGTCAGAAGGTGGATGTCCGCAGCTCGACCGGGAAGATTGGCCCTAACAGCAGCTTTAAAACAGCAACCCTGCACACCACCATGTTCCTCTGGGGCGAGAAGATTGCCGACGCGCGGAATTACAGTCTCAAGCTGGCGGACGAATATGGCGTTCTTCCTGCCGCCCAGAGCAGCAGTACCAAGCAGTATCCCTTCTCATCCATCCCCGTAGCGGAAAACGATCTGACCCTCACCGAGGCCACCATGACCACCTCTGGATGGATCGCCGACGGCAAGGATGTGGGTATGAAAACGCAGCTGAGCCTGAACGGCAGCCTGCTGCAGGAGAAAATAATGCCCTTCCGGGTCGTTGATCTGACCCGAGTGCCCAAGGTGACAGAGGATGACCGCGTCACCGGTATTCTGACGACGATGGGATCCTCCAGTGGAGTGAATCAAGTCGACTTTGGCGGAGTGGGCGATAGTAACATTCTCAAGGTGCTGACCGGACGGCTGGATGATCTGAGCGGTCCGGTGGACACTTCCGTGTTCAAAATGATTATCACCCCCAGCGAAGATCCCTCCGTGTTCCGTGCCATGATTTGGGCCGGGTATAATACGCTGGAGATGGAGGACATGGACTATTCCGAGGACGGCGTGGCGTTGGGTGCGAATGTGCTGACGCAGAACCTGGAAGTGGGTGTGCCCGGGACCGGGGATCTGAGCCAGATGGCCCAGGGCACCTATGATCCCAAGGGGGACTACAAAACCAACTCCATAGCCGACAATGTCACCAGCACGGATCTCAACTTGCAGTTGGAGGGCTTTTTACGAAGCGGAAATCCGCTATAACACCGAAAAAAAGGAGTGGGAGGTTTTCACCGTAGGCGGCGGCTTTACCTCCGGCGTTGGCGTGGGCTTCTCCTTCAGCGTGAACGCCATGGCTGGCCCCGTGCCGTTGACAGCAACCTTTGAGCTGGGCGGTGCCATTCAGCTGGATTTCCGTACCGCAGTGCGCTACGGCCGGCAGGGCCAGGGCACAGAGCTTGCCTGGAGCGATCCCACGGCCACGGCAGTGAATGACTTTTTGACCACGCTGCGTATCAACGCCTATGTCCACGCGTTTGGCGGCATTGGCTTTGACTATTCGATCGTGGCGCTGAAGATCGGCCTATTCGGCAATTTGGATGTGGACAGTCAGAATAAGTTCCTTTCCCGCACCTATCTTGCCGACGAGACAAAGCGCCAGATCAACGGTCAGGCTCTGGGAATCCAAAGCGAAGTGGGAATCAAATTTGTGGCAACCTTCCTGTTTATCTCCTACGAGGCGGTGATCGCCTCCGGAACCCTTGGAGCCACCAGGACTTTTAATGACTGGAACACAATCGACGACTACTGGAATAGCGCCACCAGTGGGCTGAGCCTTGCCTCGCTGCGGATGGCGGCGGCCCAGAGCGGAATGCAGGTGGCTTCTGCCAGTGCAACGCTCCAAAGCCGGGACTATCTGGAGCAATATGCCCGTACTTGGGGCCAGCCCCAGCGGCGGATGATGCTGTTCTCTCTGAACTCCCCCAGTGGGCTGGAAAACATCCAGACTAATGCCAACCCCACATCCTATCCACAGCTCAGCGATGACGGGAAGGTATTGGTCTACATCAACGACGGCAACAGCAGCAGTATTTACGACAGCCGGGCACATTTCTCCACCCTCAATGGCAGCGTCTATTCTGCCTCCAGCAAAATTGACGATCCCACAGGGTTCTCCGGCTACGGCGACACGAGCGTTTCTTTGTCCGGCACTGGCAGCTTCGCGGCGGCGGCTTGGGTTCGCATGGGCACCGACCTGCCGGGTAAAAATGCCGGTGATGCCGTGACATTGGAAGAGCAAAACCTGCTGATGAACAGCACGGAGATCGTAGCGTCCGTCTATAACGGCACAACCTGGACTTCCACCCGCCTAACCAACGACGGCACGCCGGATCTGGCCCCAGCCACGGCAGTGGGCGGCAACGACAAGGCCATCGTGTTCTGGCGCAGCGTCTACACCCCCGATCCCGGTACGCAGGGCAGCAACAACCTGCTGAACTTCACTACCAGAGATTGTATCATGTACCGTTGCTATAACAGCGGCACCTGGAGCGAGGCCAAAATGCTTTATAACGGTGCTACTGGCAGCGTGAAGGCGTTGCAGGCGGCCATGCTGCCCGACGGAACCGCTATGGCGGTTTACTCACTGGACCGCAGCGAAACCGGAGATACCTCCGACTACGAGATTGCCTATTGTACCGTGGCTGCTAACGGAACTCCCGGTACAGCCATGCTGGCAACCCGTGACAGCAATCTTGACGAAAACCCCCAGGTCGTTGCAGCCAACTTCGGCGGCGGGGACGACCGATTTGTCATCGGTTGGCATAGTGTCCGAGACGGCAGCAGCGATATCCAGCTGTTGGCTGTGGACGGCGGAAGCACCATGTCCAACAGCTTCCCCGGCTCTCTGTCTGCCCTGACCAGCAGCGGCAACGCCGTCGTGGGCGGAGACTTCCGCTTCGCTTCCCTCAGTGGGGATCATCGCAGCCTCAATGATCTTACCATCGTCTGGAATGAGACTGTCAATGACGCCAACGGCGCGGTAGATCACGGCATTTTGAAGGCGGCCAAGCTGCGCTATGCCGCAAATACCTACACGCTCTCCGCACCATTGGAACTGGCAGAGCTGCCGGATCGCACGCTGGCTGACCACTTTGATGCCTATGTCAGCGGCAGCAATCAGGTGCAGGCTGCCATTCAGGCCACCCGGTATGACGATGAAAACCCGCAGGTAATCGGCGGCGTGACCGTTCCGGGTGAGGAAACGATCCTCTATACCGCTACCTCTAATTTTATCACCGATGCGGTGGCAGTGGAACAGATCGGTGTGGATTATGCAACGCTGGCGCTGAACAGCCTGACACCCATTCGCTTTACCATCCGCAACACCGGGCTGAACGATGTGACAAACCTAACGGTCAAGCTTGGCAGCGGGGAAACCGCCACCCTTACGGAAAAACTGCTGCCCAATGAAAGCACCACCCTTACCGTCTGGCACCATGTGAAGGACCGCGTGACCGACCCGGGCTATACCATCACCGCCGCCGGCGGCATCAACGAAAACGGCACAGTGTATCTGGATTATCCCGACATTGGCATCTCACAAATGGAAGTGATTGCGGAGAGCGCCGGCAAGCGCACGGTGCGCATGACCCTCTATAATTCCTCTGCCGCCACGCTGGCCGGCGGAAAGAGCCGCGAGGTGAAGCTTGCGTTCTATGCGGATGATCTGCATACCAAACCTGCAGAGGTAGCCTGCACCACAAACGGCGTATAGGTTAGCGGTAATGAAATCACCATTTCCGAAGACAGCGCCCTCGCCCGCATCGATCAGGGAACCTTTACACTGGATCTGACCTATGATCTGGGCGAGTATATGACATTCATTGGCAAAACCGAGATCCCCAATGTGGGTACCTATCTGTACGCCGAGGCGTGGGCGGAAGGCCAGATCGGTGGAACGGGAGGCAATCAGCGCCTGCCGGAGTATAACGGCAGTGACAGCGAGGCCAGCGTCCATATGACCGGCGCACTGGCCCGCACCGGAGAGCAGCTGACGATGGATGTGACACAGGGGAACGACGGCAACGGTCACAGCACCGCCGCCATTACCCTGCGCAACAACTGCCTGCAGCCTCAGACTAGCGCAGAGCTGGTGGCCACGCTGCTGGATGCTGCCGGGACCGTTCTGGAAACGAAAAAGACCCGTATTGGCGGTGCCATCTCCGGGGAAACCTTCCAGACGGAAACCGTCACCTTCTCCCGGCTTGGCACCCGCGTAGTGGTGCGAGCCGCAGTGCCCGGTAATGACCTTCTGACCTTTGAAGGTCTGGCAGTGGGGCTCGGCGATTTTACCGCCAACGGAACGAACTATACCTATACGCTGCAAAATGATAGCGGAGCAACATCTACGCTAGTCACAGCGGTGTCTGGAAACGGCGAGCCCGTGAGCATCAACGGACAGGCTCTGTCCACCGGCGGCAGCGCAACCGTTGCCATCCCCAACAGCGGCACAACCGACATTGTCGTGGAGATCGGCACTAAAACCTACACGCTGACGATTCTGCGCAATAGCGGCACAGGCGGCGGAGCGACCAGCTACACGCTGACCTTCGACACCAACGGTGGAAGTACCATCGCGCCCATCACCCAGGACTACGGCACTGCCATCACCGCCCCCGCCGATCCCACCAAGACTGGCTACACGTTTGCGGGCTGGACCCCGGCCATCCCCACCACCATGCCCGCCGAGAATATGACCATCAAGGCTAAGTGGACCGTGAACCAGTACACCCTCACCTTCGACACCAACGGCGGAAGTACCATCGCGCCCATCACCCAGGACTACGGCACTGCCATCACCGCCCCCGCCGATCCCACCAAGACCGGCTACACCTTCGCAGGGTGGACCCCGGCCATCCCCACCACCATGCCCGCCGAGAATATGACCGTCACGGCTCAGTGGCGCTACAATGGCGGTGGAAGCAGCGGCTACAGCTACTACACCATCAAGGCAACTGCCGGGGCGGGCGGCTCTATTTCTCCCTCCGGCAGCGTCAGCGTCCGTGAGGGTAGGGATCAGACCTTTACCATCACCCCAGATAAGAGCTATGCCGTCTCCAACGTCAAGATCGATGGCAAGAGCATCGGCGCGGTGAAGTCCTACACCTTTGAGAATGTCAGCAGAACCCATACCATCGAGGTCATCTTTATGAAGGCCAACGGCAACCCCCAGACCGGCGTGTTTGTGGATGTAGCCACCGGCAGCTATTATGAGGACGCAGTGGATTGGGCAGTGGGGAACGGTATTACGCAGGGAACCGATGCTACCCACTTCTCCCCGGACGGCATCTGCACCCGTGCGCAGGCCGTGACCTTCCTGTGGCGTGCCGCTGGCAGTCCCAAGCCCGAAACCCGCACCATGCCCTTTACCGATGTTCCCGCAGGCAGCTACTACTACGACGCTGTGCTGTGGGCGGTGGAGAATGACATCACCAAGGGCACCAGCGACACCACGTTCAGCCCCAACATGACCTGCACCCGCGCCCAGATCGTCGCGTTCCTGTGGCGTTCCGAGAAGTCCCCGGCAGCGGGTACGGCCAATCCCTTTGCCGATGTGAAGTCCACCGCCTACTATGCTGATGCGGTTCTGTGGGCGGTCAAGGAGAACATCACCAGGGGAACCACCAACACCACATTCAGCCCCGACGCGGATTGCACCAGATCGCAGATCGTGACCTTCCTCTGGCGCTGCAAGAAGTGAACGGCTGACATACGGCTAAACATCAAAGCCGCTGGCATGACCCCATAAGCGAACATCGGACAGCGCAGCGAACGGGCATCTCGCCCCGAAGCTGCGCTGTTCCTTTTTTGCTACAGGAAACATTTTGTCCGAACACACAACACTTTGAGCCATGCCGCTGCTCCAGCGCGGCAAGGAGACAGCATTATGAAAAGAATCACAAGAATCATTCGTCCGGTCATCTGCATGGCCGTCCTTCTCTTTGCTATGACCACGGCGGTCGTGGGCTGCTATCAGAAAGAGACGGGGTCTATCGACATTCCCGGCAGAACGCCTTCCGGCACATCTGCGCCTCAGCCATCAGCGACTCCCGCAGGCGAAGTTATCCCTTCGGTGGACAGGCAGGCAGAGTTGGCGGAAGCCAGAGCGAAGAATCCCGACACCGTGGCATGGCTGTATATCCCCGGTGCGGAGGTGGACGACCCCGTGATGCAGGCGGAGGACAACGGCTATTACCTGAAGCTGGATGAAAACGGTGAGTACGCCATGTGGGGCTGCTATTATGCCCATTGTGAAAACGAAATCGGCGGCAGGGATAAGCTGGACAAAAACACCACTGTTTTCGGTCACTCCGCCAGCAACTGCGACCCGGACGGTGTGCGGTTCACCAAGCTCTACCGTTATATGGACGCAGACTTTGTAAAGGAGCATCCGTATATCTATCTCTCTGTGGATGGCGAGGACATGATTTTCCAGATCACCGCTCTATTCGTCACGGATATTGGTTTTGACTATATTGCACCTGATCCCACGGGAGATGACCTGACCAGCTTCTTTGAGACGGTTGCGCGGAAAAACTGGCTTGACTTTGACGGTGTGACCTTCTCCGAGGAAGATACCGTTCTGACCCTCTCCACCTGCTGCCGGAAGTATGACAAGGCCAACAGCGGCAATCAGCGGCTGGTGGTCATGGCGAAGCTGCTGCCGGAGGGCGCAACCGCACAGGAGTTCAGCGTATCTCTTGTGGATGATCCTGAAATGCCCTAAAAGAAATCAGAATACACGGATATCCCGGAGCTCACGCCCTGCATCCTCCATGAGTTCGTGGAGAAAATCATCGTCCATGCGGCCAGCGACCCGAAGGGCAAGAACCGGACGCAGGAGATCAATATTTACTACAAGGGCATCGGAGCCTTGGAAATGTCAAAAGTCACGGCATCAATGGAAAAATGAGAAAACGGTACAGCCGAAGCTATACCGTTCTCTCTTTCCTCACGATGTTTTCTTATCGGGAGTAGCCTTCCGGCCACCGTTTTTTTGTCGAAAAATGAGTGCATTTTCCTCTTGCAATTCGTTTTTAATTGTTGTATCCTAAGCACTGTCAATTCAAAGTGATAGTCAATTTAAGTTGACTATCTAAGCATTTTCAAGAAAGGAGAACCACATGCAGACCAACGAGATCCAGGAGCTGCTGCTCGACACGATCCCCGCGTGGCACTACTGGTTTGCCCGTCCGTTCAAGCGCATGCTGAACGACGGCGTCAGCCTTGACATGTACTACTGCATCCAGTCGATGCGCCGCAGCAACCGCACGATGACGATGACAGAGCTTGCAAACTTTGCCCGCATGCCCAAGCAGCAGATGAGCAAGCTCGTCGACAAGCTGGTCGAGGGCGGCTTTGCCGAGCGGCTGAGCGACCCCGACGACCGCCGCGTCATCCGCCTGCGGGCGACTGAGAAGGCCGACGAATACGTGGCGAGCTTTTTAGAGAAGGATGCGGCGGAGTTCCGCGCGTTTTTCGACCAGCTCGAAGGCGAAGAGTGCGAGACCTTCTGCACGGCGCTTCGCACCATCCACGACACGTTTGAAGAAAAGCGCTTAGAGCTGATCGCGCAGGGCAAGCTGCCCGCCTGCCCCCCACAAACTAAGAAAGGAGGCCACTGCCGATGAATATGATCCATCGCTTCATGGGCTGCATCCGCGAGTATAAAAAGCCCACGATCCTGACGCTCTTGTGCATGGTCGGCGAGGTCGCGATTGAAGTGCTGATCCCGTTTTTCACCGCCAACCTCGTCAACGAAATCAAGGGCGGCGCGGAGCTCAGCGGCGTTGTGCGCGTGGGCCTTGGGCTCATCCTGATGTCGCTCGTGTCGCTCGGCTGCGGCGCGCTCGGCGGGCTTTACGGCTCGCGCGCGAGCGCCGGCTTTGCCAAAAACGTCCGCCACGATGTTTTCACCCGCGTGCAGAGCTTCGCGTTTGAAAATATCGACAAATTCTCCTCCGCCTCGCTCGTCACGCGCATGACGACCGATATCAACAATGTGCAGATGTCCTTTATGATGTGCATCCGCATCGCGGTACGCGCACCGCTGATGTTTCTCTTCGCCGTCATCATGGCCTATATCATGGGCGGCGCGCTGGCGACGACATTCCTCATTATCATTCCCGTGCTCGTGATCGGACTTCTTCTGATCGCACGTAAGGCAATGCCCGCGTTCCGCGCGGTGTTCCGCAAGTACGATAAGCTCAATGAATCGGTCGAGGAAAATGTGCGCGCGATGCGCGTGGTCAAGGGCTTTGCCCGCGAAGGGTATGAAAAGCAGAAGTTCGCCGCGGCCTCGCACGATATCGCCAAGGACTTCACCTTCGCCGAGCGCGTCGTCGCGCTCAACGCGCCGCTGATGCAGTTCTGCGTATACTTCAACCTGATCTTCGTGCTATTTGTCGGCTCGCGGATCATCATCACGAACGGCGGCACGACCATCGACGTTGGCCAGCTCTCGGCCATGCTGACCTACGGCATGCAGATCTTAATGTCGCTGATGATGATCTCGATGATCTACGTGATGATGACGATGTCGTATGAGTCCTTCGTCCGTATCTGCGAGGTACTCGAGGAAGAGCCCGCGCTCACCGATCCCGCATCTCCCGCGATGGACGTGAAGGACGGCTCCATCGACTTTGAAAACGTCAGCTTCAAGTACTCCGCACAGGCGAAGAAATTCGCGCTACAGGACATCAACCTGCACATCGACTCGGGCATGACCGTCGGCATCCTCGGCGGCACGGGCTCGAGCAAGTCGACCCTCGTGCAGCTCATCCCGCGCCTTTACGATGTGAGCGAGGGCTGCGTCAAGGTCGGCGGCAGAGATGTGCGCGAATACGACCTTGAGGCGCTGCGCGGCGCGGTCAGCGTCGTGCTGCAAAAGAATGTGCTGTTTTCCGGCACGGTCAAGGATAACCTGCGCTGGGGCAACGAAAACGCCACCGACGACGAGATGATCGAGGCGTGCAGGCTCGCGCAGGCGGACGAATTCGTCCGCTCCTTCCCCGACGGGTATGACACCTATATCGAGCAGGGCGGCTCGAACGTCTCCGGCGGACAGAAGCAGCGTCTCTGCATCGCCCGGGCGCTTCTCAAAAAGCCGAAGATTCTGATCCTCGACGACTCGACCTCCGCGGTCGACACGCGCACCGACGCGCTCATCCGCGAGGGCTTCCGCACCTATATCCCCGAGACGACGAAGATCATCATCGCCCAGCGCGTCGCGTCCGTGCAGGATGCCGACCTCATTCTCGTGATGGACAACGGCCATATTGCGGACATGGGCACGCACGATCAGCTCCTCGCTTCGAGTGAAATTTACCGCGAGGTCTACGAATCCCAGACGAACGGAGGTGAGCAGGATGAAGCGTGATCCCAAGAATTCCCGCCGCCCAAACGACGGCGCGGCGAACCTCGCCATGCTTAAGCGCACGGTGAAAAAGCTCTTTTCCTACTATCCTGTGCTCGCGCCCGTCACGTTCGCGTGCATCCTGTTCTCGGCCATCGTCACGTCGATCCCGTCGCTTTTCGTGCAGAATGTCATTCAGGTCATCGAAAAGTGGTACGTCTCGCGCGACTGGGTCTCCGCCAAAGCAGAGCTCATCCCCATCCTGTCGCTGCTCATCTCGCTCTATGTGCTCTCGATCATCGCGATCCTGGTCTACAAGCAGCTCATGGCCTATATGACGCAGGGCTTTCTCGACAAGCTCCGTCAGGAGATGTTCGGCGGCATGCAGGATCTTCCCATCCGCTACTTCGACACCCACCAGCACGGCGATATCATGAGCTTCTACACCAACGATATCGACACGTTGCGCCAGCTCGTGTCCGAAGCCATCCCCGCCTTCATCCAGTCTGGCGCGATCGTGCTGGCCGTGTTCGGCATTATGCTCTATTTCAGCATCTGGCTGACGCTCATTTCGGTGCTCGGCGTGATTCTGATGATCGTCGTCACCAAACGCGTCGGCGGCGGCAGCGCCAAATTCTTCCTGCGCCAGCAGCAGGCCGTCGCCAAAACCGAGGGCTATATTCAGGAGACGATGACCGGCCAGAAGGTCGTCAAGGTCTTCTGCCACGAGCAGCGCTCCATCGAGGAGTTCGACAAGATCAACGATGCCCTCTTTGAAGACAGCTACCGCGCCCACGCCTATGCCAGCGTGCTCGGCCCCATCATCGGCAACATCGGCAACTTCCTCTATGTGGCTCTGGCGCTCGTGGGCGGCGTGCTGCTGCTTATCGGCGTTCCGAACCTGAGCCTTTCCGGCAAGGCGCTGGATATCTCGATTCTCGTCCCGTTCCTCAACATGACCAAGCAGTTCACGGGCAATATCAACCAGCTCTCCCAGCAGATCAACTCCATCGTCATGGCGGGCGCAGGCGCGCAGCGCGTCTTCTCCCTCATCGATGAAAAAGCTGAGACAGACGACGGCTTCGTCACGCTCGTCGACGCGGACATCGCCCCCGACGGCACGATCACCGAGAGTGACCATCACACCGGCCACTGGGCGTGGAAGAACCCGAACGACAACGGCAAGGTCTCTTACCGCGAGCTGCGCGGCGACGTGCGCCTCATCGACGTGGACTTCGGCTACGAGCCGAACAAAGAGGTCCTGCACGACGTCTCCGTCTACGCCGAGCCGGGCCAGAAGGTCGCCTTTGTCGGCGCGACCGGCGCGGGCAAGACGACCATCACGAACCTCATCAACCGCTTTTACGACATTGCCGACGGCCAGATTCTCTACGACGGCATCGACGTCAACAAGATCAAAAAGGCCGACCTGCGCCGCTCGCTCGGCATCGTCCTGCAGGACGTCAACCTCTTCACCGGCACGGTGATGGACAACATCCGTTATGGTAAACTCAACGCGACGGATGAAGAGTGCATCGCCGCGGCAAAGCTCGCCGGCGCGGACGATTTCATTACGCGCCTTCCGCAGGGCTACGCGACAGAGCTCGCCAACAACGGCGCAAACCTCTCGCAGGGTCAGCGCCAGCTCATCTCCATCGCCCGCGCGGCGGTCGCCGACCCGCCGGTCATGATCCTCGACGAGGCGACATCCTCCATCGACACGCGCACCGAGGCCATCGTCCAGCGCGGCATGGATCAGCTGATGGAGGGCCGCACGGTGTTCGTCATCGCGCACCGCCTGTCCACCGTCAAGAATTCCGATGTCATCATGGTCCTCGACCACGGCCGCATCATCGAGCGCGGCAGCCACGAAAAGCTGATTGCGGAAAAAGGAACCTATTACCAACTCTACACCGGCGCATTCGAGCTTGAATAACTCAAAAAAGGACACATCCGTACGGATGTGTCCTTTTTTGAGTTCGCATATCGTCCAAGTCCTCCCGCTATATTGTGTTGAACGCAATTTTTAAGGGAGGAATTCTATGTCTCGTTCCTTTTTCCGCACCTACGGCTTTCTGAGCGCGATGCTGCTCGCCATCGTACTCGGATGCGTGCTGGGCGCGCTGTGGCCGGGGGCGACGTGTCTCGCCCCGCTCGGCACGATCTTCATTAACCTGATGTTCTGCATCGTCGTGCCGCTCGTGTTCTGCTCGCTGAGTAGCTCCATCGCCTGCATGAAAAGCCCGAAGCGCGCGGGGAAGATCATGGGCACGACGCTTTTGGTCTTCATCGTCACGGGCCTTATCGCCGCAGTCATCATGCTCTTTGCGATGCGCCTCTATCCCCCGGTCCTCGAGCCGTGGGCGGACGCGGCGGCGGGCGCGGTCGATGAACAGGCGAGCGTCGCACAGCTGCTCGTCAACTTCTTCACGGTCGAGGATTTCGCGGCGCTGCTGTCCCGCCGCGCGATGCTGCCGCTCATCGTCTTCTCCATCCTCATCGGCTTTGGCGTCAATTTGAGCGGCGGCGCGGACTGCCTGACGGCAAAAGTCCTGCAGGACATGACGAACTGCCTTTTGAAGGTCGTCTCGCTCATCTCCTACTACGCGCCCGTCGCGTTTTTCGGTTTCGCCTCACTCGTCGCGACCTACGGTGCACAGATCACCGCGGCCTATGGCCGCGCGATGCTCATCTACTATCCGCTCTGCTTTGTCTACGCGCTTGCCGCGTTTCCGCTCTACGCCTACCTCGGCGGCGGAAAGGAGGGCGTGCGCGTCATGCGGCGGCATATCCTGCGCCCCGCGGTCACGGCGCTCGGCACCTGCTCGTCCGTCGCGACGATCCCGACAAATTTAGAGGCCGCAGAAGACAGCGGCGTGCCGCGTGACATCTCCGACCTCGTCCTGCCGCTGGGCGCGACGATGCACATGGACGGCTCGTGCTTCAGCTGCGTGCTGAAGATCGCGTTCCTCTTCGGCGTGTTCGGCATCCCGTTTGAGGGCGCGGGGCTCATCGTCAAAATTCTGCTTGTCGCCGTGTTCAGCTCGGTCGCGATGAGCGGCATCCCCGGCGGCGGGTACATCGGCGAGTACATCATCTGTACGCTCTTCTTCCCCTCGCAGATGGCCATTGCCTACCCCATCGCTGTGACGATCGGCAACCTTGTCGACCCACCCGCGACGATGATCAATTCCGCTGGCGACTACGTCGTGTCGTTCCTTGTTGCACGCTTCACCGAGGGAAAAGACTGGCTCGAGCGTGCGCAGAGGGAAAAGGCTGCACACTAAATTTTCCGTGCGCTTTCCGCGCAGGCATGCTATAATGCTGTTCGTTAACGAAAGAAGAAAGATTCGCCCGCTGCGCGCGGGCAGAAAGAGGTTTTTATCATGGAAGTTGGTCTTTCCATCGCGCAGATGCAGCGCGGTATGGACGTGGAAGGCTTTTATCTGCTCAAGGCCGCCTTTGCCAAGGTGACAGCCAGCGGCAAGCCGTTTTTGAGCGCAGTGCTCGCCGACACGAGCGGCACGATTGAAGCAAAGATCTGGGACTACAGCGGCCCCATCGGCGAGCGCGACGTAGGCAAGGTGCTCAAGGTGCGTGGGAGCGTATCGGACTACCGCGGCATGCCCCAGCTCACAGTCGACAAGCTGCGCCTCGCCGAAGACAATGACCGCGTCGACGTCTCGAAGCTCGTGAGCGTCGCGCCCATCGACCGCGAGGCCGGCTATGACGAGGTCAAGGCACTCGTTTCGACCATCGAGGACGCAGACTACCGTGCCGTGTGCGAGGAAATGCTGCGCCGCCACGAGGCAGCGTTCCGCACCATTCCCGCTGCCAAGAGCGTTCACCACGGCTTTTTGTCCGGCCTTCTGATGCACACGCTCAACATGCTGCGCCTTGCCGATTTTCTGTCCGCGCAGTACGCGGACACTGTGAACCGCAGCCTGCTCCTCACCGGCACGCTGCTGCACGACTTCGCCAAGGAGCAGGAGTTCACGTTCTCCGAGCTCGGCCTTGTGACGGATTACTCGACGAAGGGCCAGCTGCTCGGTCACCTCGTCATGGGCGCGCAGGAGGTCGCGGCGATTGCCGCCGAGCTCGACCTGCCCGAGGAAAAGGCGACGCTTTTGGAGCACCTGATTCTCTCGCATCACGGCCAACCGGAATTCGGCGCGGCGGTGCTGCCCCAGTGCGCGGAGGCAGAGCTTTTGTCGCTCGTCGACCAGATCGACAGCCGCATGGAGATCTACCGCGAGGTGCTCGCGCCGCTCAAAGCGGGCGAATTCAGCCAGCGTATCTTCGCGCTCGACAACCGCCGCGTTTATAAGCATCAATAAGGATGGCAGCGCCAGCGGCGCTGCACGGGGCAAAGGGGGAGATTCTCTTTCAAAAGAGAATCTCCCCCTTTGGAACCCCCAAGAGAAAAGGCAGGGGGCGTTTCGATTTCGCCCCCTGCACCCCCTAACGACCAAAAGGGAGGGGCCTCGCCCCTCCTTTTTGGATGATCCTCCCCGCGCTTCTGACAGCGCGGCATTGCTTCGCTCGCCGCTCAGGGCTGCTTCTATTTCAGTTCTGTGCTGTGATATACATTTCTTCTGCTTTTTGCTGGGCAGCGATGAGTGTGGATTTTGCGTCGCCGTAATTTTGCTTTTCGATCTGAGCAAGTGCGTCGGTGATGGCGTTGAACAGGGTCGAGTACATCTTCTGATAGTTTTCCATCGTCTTTTCCTTTCCGCAATAAAAATTTTATTTTGCACTGATATAGTGCAATTATAACGAACTTTACGGATAAACTCAATACTGAAATGTGCTAAATCAGTGCAGGAGGTGTTGGGCTTGGACTACGAATATTCAAAGTGTCTTGGCGCACATCTTGCGAAAATCAGAAAAGACAATCACTTGACACAGGAACAGCTCTCCGCCAAGCTCCAAGTGCTCGGCTGCGACCTGACGCGAAGCGCCCTCGCTAAAATTGAAGTCGGTCAACGCCACATTTATCCTGACGAAATGAAAGCCCTGCACCAAGCCCTCGGAAAACCATACGATGACTTATTCATATAAAAACGACCGCTGACGCGGTCGTTTTTTTCTATTAGAGATGCGGCGAGCGCAGCAATGCCGCCCTGGCAGGCACCAACAAGTCTGCCAAAATCCAAAGTAGACGGAGATTGCTAAAGAGTAACAAATCGCAGGCAAAGCGACAGCGAAGATAGAAGATAGTCAAGTCGTTTAGATACAAAAAATAGCAGGCACCCGATTCCGCAGGCTGCGCAGCTCTTCAAGCCCAAATCTCGCAATGGCGGGGTCAAGGGGCAGCGCCCCTTGCGTTCTCTTGGGGGTGTAAGGGGGCCATTCTCTCACGTGAGAGAATGGCCCCCTTTCCCGCGTCCCCCGCACGGTGCGGGGACCTTATCTTCTTCCCTGCGCCTTGGCGCTCAAATACAGCACCGCTTCGACCACTCCCCCGCCGACGGCGAGGGCCTTGTCCGAGATCGTCGTGCAGTACTCCGGCTTGCATCGCGGGTCGACATCGCCGGACTTCATCCCCTTCTTAACGGACACGCCATCGTCCAGCACGCCGCGCAGCACACCGCTGATGGTACACTTCATCGGCTGACCCTCGACAAAGCCGATGGTCTCGCCCTCCTCGACCGTGTCGCCGATGCGGTGGACGGCAGTAAAAATGCCGTCGCACGGCGCGCGCAGCACGCGCTCGCCCGCAAAGCCGCCGATGAGGCCGGGAATGTTCGTGTTCGGCAGCGCGCTGCCGGAGTAGATGACGCGCCCGAGCGTGTGGCCGCGCATCGTCTCGACGACCGCGTGGCAGTCCTCCCCCGCCGTGAAGCCGGGGCCGACGCCCACGACGATCGGCGCGTCGTCGATCTTCGTGCCGAGATTGCGCTTGGCAAGAATCGCGTCCACGAGCGCGTCCGGTGCGAGCTCCTCGCGGCAGGCGCACTCAGGGTCGGCCAAAACAGGCAGCGAACCCTCGCGCAGCAGCTTCTTCGCCTCCGCGGCATTCTCCGCGCGCACGGCGCGCAGACCCTCGACCGTCGTTTCCCCGTGGACGATGGCATCGGAAAACGCCACCGTGCGGCGGATGGCCGTCGGGCGGGCGAGGTCGGTCATCACCACGTCGATCCCGCAGCGCCACAATCTCATGGCCGCGCCGCTCGCGATGTCTCCTGCGCCGCGAATCAATGCAAGCATACATATACCCCCTGATGCAGACTGCCCGCGATGACCGGGCAGGAAAATTCATTTGCCATGGCCTGCGCCGCTTCATAATCGGCGGCAGACTCCACCTTGTTGATATAAACGCGGTCGCCGTAACCCTCGGCGTTGACGACGCGCGCGGCAAGCTGCGGCGTGACGACCGTCTCCTCATCCACGCCCGCGAGCTGCGCGTAGAGCGCGCTGCGGTGGCAGGTCTCGCGGATGGTTTTGCCGACGCCGTCGATGCCGATGACCATGATGACACGCTGCGCCTCCTCCGGGATCACCGGCTCATGGGAAGCGTGCGCCTTGAGCGGCAGGCGCTTGGCACCGTCCGCCTCGACAAGCACAAAATCCGCAAGCTGCGCCAGCGTGCCCATTGAGAGCCACGGCGCGCAGAGCTTGCCGCTCTCCGCCCGCGAGGCAACACAGACGATGCCCGACCGCTCCAATGCCGCCGAAACGGCGGCCTCGTCCGCATCCAGCAGCGTTTCATACTGCTTCGGACGGCAGATGTGCGTTGTGGTCGTGATAATGACCTTACCCTTTTTCGAAAGCTCCCCGGCGAGCGTTTCCATCAGCGTCGTCTTTCCGCCGCCGCCGATGATGGCCGTCACGCCGCGGCCGACGTGCAAAAGCGGTGCGATCTGCATATACGCACCCTCAGTGCCGCTGTCCGGCGAGGCGCGCACGGTGCTCGATCATCTCCGCCGCGATACTGATGGCGATCTCCTCCGGCGTCTCAGCCAGAATCGGAAGGCCGATGGGCGCGTGGACGCGCGCGATGTCCTCTTCGGTATAGCCGTCACACTTGAGGCGCTCACGCGTTTTGGCGACCTTTGTGCGGCTGCCGATGCAGCCGATATAGGTCGCATCGCTCCCCAGCACCTGGGAGAGGATTTCATAGTCCGCCTGATGGCCCGGCGTCATCACGACGGCATAGTCGTTCGCCGTGAGCGCCACCTTGCCGGAAATATCGGAAAAGCTGCCGAAGATGACCTCGCTCGCCATGGGATAGTTTTCTTTCTTCGCAAGCTCCTCGCGGTTGTCGTACATCACTACGCGGAAGCCCACCGTCGCCAGCACCGGCACGAGCGCGCGGCCCACATGGCCGCCGCCGAAGATATACACGCTGCCCGCGTGGCACAGCGGCTCGACATAAATGCCGTCTTTCCACACAGCCTTGGCGGAGAAATAGTCTACCTTGTCCTGCGGGATCTCCTCGCGCGTGACAACGTGGAACTCGTTCACGCCGTCGCCGTCAAGAGACAACAGCAGCCAGAGGTCGACGTCTTTATCGAGCATTTCGCGCCAGCGCTTGAGCACCGCGACGTCCGCAGTCTGCTCAGGCGCGAAAAACTGGAAGTAAACCGTCACCGCGCCGCCGCAGATCATGCCCGTGCTGGCCACTTCACTCGGGTGCAGGTTGTAGGACTTGAGCTCGTTGCTGCCACCGTTTTTGAGCGCGTCCTGCGCGCGCTGGATGCTCAGCCGCTCCACTGCGCCGCCGCCAATCGTGCCGAGCACGCGGTCATCTTCAAAGACAGCCATCTTCGCGCCCGCGCCGCGCGGCACAGAGCCCGAAGACGCCAGAATGCTGCTCAGCACCACACGCTCGCCGCGCGAAAGGGCCGCGAGCATTTCATCAAGAATCGCTTTCATAGTTTCATGCTCCTTTGCAGAGAATCACGCTGCTATTATGCACTGCATTATAGCAAAGCGCCGCGGCAAACGCAAGCCGCGGCGCACAAAAGTCGCATTGATCGTTATTTTCCATTAAATCAGGGGCGCGCATATCTGGCGCAGCTCACTTACTGCGCTCGATGCGCTTGAGCTCGCCGAAATACTTGTCGTGCGCCTCCTGATAGGCGCGGTTGAAGACCGGGTCTTTGCCCTGGTGCAGCGCCTGAATATAGTCGTGGTGGTTGTTCATGATGTGCTCATCGAACATCGAGAGCGTAAAGACGCCGACATTCGAGCACTGGTCGGCGATGCGCTCCACATTGACGAGGATATCGAGAAACGTGAGGCCCGCGTACACCGTGCACTGCCCGTCGCGCACGCGGCGGATGTGATTGGCGCGCAGCGTGGCGACAAGGTCGTCCACGACCTCCTCGACCGGCTCGATGTGGCGCGCGGCCTCGTAGTCCGTGGCGGCAAAGGCCTTGTAGGTGTAATCTAAAATCTCGCCGAGCACCTCGCGCAGCACCATGAGCTCCTGATGTGCCGTGGGCGACAGGCTCGCGCTGCGGTCAAGGAACTCCTGCGCATTTTCCGTCAGGTTCACGGCGTGGTCGCCGATACGCTCAAACTCGCCGAGGCACTGGATATAGTAGTTGAGCATGTCGCTTCCGTGTCCGCTCGGCATGTGCGGCGACAGGCGGATGAGGTAGTTGTCCACATGGTCGGCGAGCTTGTCGATGTGCTCCTCGTTCTCGTTGATGACCTCGATCGTGTGGGCGTCGTACTGCTCGAGCACGCCCATCGCGTTCATCACACCCGAGCGGGCGAGACGCGCCATGGTGGTGATGGCCTCGCCCGCGCCCGAGAGCGCGATGGCGGGAGAGGTGAAGAACTTTTCATCGAGCAGCGAAAGCTCGTGGTCGACATTTTCGCCAAGGCGCACATCGTCCTTGACGAGCTTGCGCGAGAGCTTTTCAAACTGGCCGCATACCGGCAGCAGCACGATGGCCGAAACAAGACGGAACACCGTGTGCACATTCGCGATGCCGCCGGAGGAAAGCGCCTCGTCCCACAGGGCATCGAGCACACCGAACGAGTGCAGCAGCATCAGCCCCACGATCACGAGGATCGAACCGGCGATGTTGAAGAGGATATGGATCACGCCCGTGCGCTTGGCATCGGCCTTCGAGCCGATGGAGCAGACGATGGCCGTCGTCACACAGTCGCCGATGTTGACGCCGATGATGATGGCGTAAACGGACGAGAACGTCAGCGCGCCGGTCGTGGCAATGGCCTGCAAAATACCGATGGTCGCCGACGAACTCTGCAGCAGGAACGCAACGCCCGCGCCGAGCAGGAATCCGAGCACCGGCTTTCCCGAGAGCTGGTAGAACATGTTGGCAAACGTCTCAGATTCCGACAGCGGGCTCACCGCCGCGGTCATGCTGAGAAGGCCGGTGAAGAGGATGCCGAAGCCCATCGCGATCGAGCCGATGGTATCGGACTGGCGGGTCTTGACCGCCATTAGAAAGAGGATGCCGATAATCGCCGCAAGGGGCGCGAGCGTCGAGGGCTTGAAGAAATTGAGCAGCGATGTCTCCGATGCGTTCACGTCGAGAAGGCGAATGATCTGGCCCGTGATCGTCGTACCGACATTCGCGCCCAGAATGACGCCGATCGACTGGTGCAGCGACATCACGCCCGCGCCGACAAGGCCCGACGTCAGCACGATCGTCGCTGTAGAGCTCTGGATGACCGCCGTGACCACAAGGCCCAGCAGGAAGCCGACGAGCGGATTGTTCGTCACCTTTTCCATCGCGCGCTTGAAGGCATCGGACGAACCTTTTTTCAGTCCGTCGCCCATCAGGCGCATGCCGTACAGGAACAGCGCCAGACCGCCAAAGAGGGTGATCAAGTTGAAAATCGTCATAAGCGTTTCAAACCTCTTCTTCTGTATTATGCCGCCGCGCGGCGCAGGTTTCGGGCTGTAAAATACCCAACTCTCACCAAATACTATTTTATCAGGTGAGGGCAAAATTGCAATCCTTTTCCCAAGATTTGTTACAAACAGCAAAAATGATTTATCCCTTGCATTTTTGTGTGCGCGTGGTACAATATTTATAGACAAAAAAAGGAGGCTTTCAACCATGTTGAACGCAGGCAACCCCATCGGCGTGATGGACAGCGGCATCGGCGGTCTCACCGTCGTGCGCGAATTACAGCGCATTCTCCCCGGCGAAGATATCATCTATTTTGGCGACAGTGCCAACTGCCCCTACGGCAACAAGACCTCTGACCAGATCTTCGAGTTGAGCAGCCACATGCTCCAGTTCCTCGGCGACAACGGTGTCAAGTGCACTGCCATCGCCTGCAACACCATCTCCACCATGGCCGACCGCCTGCGCCCCTGCTTCGACTACAAGATCGTCAGCATCGTGGAAGAAGCTGCCAAATACGTCCTGCGCGAGCATCTCAAGAGCGTCGGCCTCATCGCGACGGAGTTCACTGTTGCCTCCGGCAAGTACGCCGAGCTCATCCATGAGGGTGATCCCGAGTGCAAGGTCGTCGGCAAGGGCTCTCCCCTGCTCGCGGCACTCGTTGACCGCGGCGACTTTAACCAGCACGACATTAACACCGAGATCCGTACGCAGGTCGACAACATTCTCGCGCGCGAAAAGGTCGAAAACCTGATCCTCGGCTGCACGCACTATCCCATCGTGGAAGAGAACTTCCACGAGTGCTATCCCGAAATGCACCTCATCAACCCCGCGCTCGAGCAGGCAAACGCCGTCAAGGCATACCTCACCGAGCAGAACGCGCTCAACCCGCAGAAAAAGGGCAAGTTCGTCATCTGCACGAGCGGCGACCCGCAGGTATATGTCAACGTCGGCAAGCGCCTCGGTCTCTTCGAGGCGAGCGAGCTGAAGGTCGTCCACATCTAAGTTGGTCCAAATTGAAATGAAAAGCGGAAAGTCACAGGACTTTCCGCTTTTTTGTGCTGTCTGATGGACTTTTTGCATACCTTGTGGCGAGGTGGTCTGTTTTGAATACATTTGAGGCCGCGATCTTGCGCGATTTCGGCGAGCGGGAGGACTTTGAGCGCGTGCTCACACATGCGCTGCGCCGCGGCTGCGGCGGTCGCGTCCTGCTCTCGCTGATGGCGGACGGCTCACTCCGGCTCACCGGCACGAAGGACCCCGACATCTCGTTCGGCGCGGTGCTGCTCGACCTGACCGCGCCGGTGGTGCCGTGCAGCGAGGAGTCCCTCGCCCTGCGTGTGCAGGTGATCGACTGGCGGAGCTGCGCGAGATGCTATGACGAAGCGCTCGCGCAGCGATCTCGCCATCCCCTGCCGTAGCTGCCGCCATCGCGCAAAAACTGCCCGCCGCAAAATTGCGGCGGGCAGTTTTGTCCTTTATTTCAGGCAATCCAAAATTGCCTGCACAGTATCCTCCACTGTGCCGTTGTTGTCGACGATGTGGTCGGCAAATCTTTCGTAGCAGGCCTTGCGCCTGTCGTACATCGCCGCAAGGTCGCCCGCCGAAAGAGGCCTCCCCTCGCGCGGCAGCTGGTCGATATCACGCTTCAACCAGAAAATGATGCCGTTCTGGTGCAGAAGATCGTAGTTTTCCTCTCTCGTCACGCAGCCGCCGCCCGTGGCGATGACCGCTCCCGAGCGCTTGCCGAGCGCGGCAATGGCCTCGCTCTCGAGCTCTCGGAATTCCGCCTCGCCGTGCTTTTCGATGAGCTGGGCACAGCTCATACCGTTTTTCTCTCGATCTCGGCGTCGCTGTCAAGCGCGATGCGGTCAAGCTTCTCAGCAAGGCGCGCGGCAACGGTGCTCTTGCCGCTGCCGGGCATGCCGACGAGCACGATGTTCTGCATCTCAAGGCTCAGCTTTTTCCAGATGCGCTCGGTCTCGCTGTCGGGGATGTCGCGGTTTTCAAAGACCTCCGCCGTGCGCTTAGCCTGCGCGACGAGCATGTAGAGCCCGCTCATATAAGGAATGCCGAGCTTTTCCGCCTGCAAGACAAACGCTGTACGCGCGGGGTTGTAGACGATATCGAGCACACCCTCGAGCTTCGGGAAGAGCGACAGGTCGACGGGCGACACGCCGCAGTTCGGGTACATGCCGACGGGCGTGGTGTTCACGATGACCTCCGCGTCCGCGTGACGATCCAGATTGTTGTAGTTGTCCTCCCCCCTTGCGGGAGATGATGGTCACGCTGCGCGCGCCCATCTCCTCGAGCACGGCACAGACCGTCGAGGCGCCGCCGGAGCCGAGCACGAGCGTCTTTTTGCCATCGATCTGAACGCCGCTCGCCCTGACCATACCGGCAAAGCCGTAGGCATCGGCGTTGTCGCCGTACAGCGTGCCGTCCTCGCGCCTGACCAGCACGTTCACACTCTGGAGTTTTTGCGCAATGGGTGAAAGCTTTGCGCAGTACGGGATGACGGCCTTTTTATAGGGAATGGTGACGTTCATGCCGTCAAAGCCGCCGCCCGTCAGAAATTCGCCGAGCTTTTCGGGCGCGACCTCATAGAGCCGGTATTCATAGTCCGCCAGCTCCGCGTGGATAGCGGGCGAATAGCTGTGGCCGAGCTTTTCACCGAGTAATCCACAGCGCTTCATTCAAACCACCTCACTGTAAGAGCCAAGATACGTGAACTCCTCGCACAGCTCGGGCAGCTCGCCCATGAGCTGGGTGAACTGCGGGGCATAGACCGAGGTTTCAAGGTCGAAGTAAAACATGAACTCGAAGTTGCGGTCCGGCATCGGGCGGCTCTCGAGCTTGTTCATGTTGACGCCGAGCGCGTTGAAACGCGAGAGCACCTTGTAGAGCGAACCGGGGTGGTGCGGCAGCACCATCATCAGGCTCGTGCGGTCTGCACCGGGGTAAATTTCGAGGTTTTTCGCAATGCAGATGAAGCGCGTGAAGTTATTGCCCTGATCCTGCACAGAGGCGGCGAGGCAGTCAAGGCCGTAGAGCTCTCTGCATGCGCGGGACGACAGCGCCGCCACATCGTCGCGGCCGGACTCGGCCACCATGCGCGCCGCCACCGCGGTATTTTCGCAGCGGATGACCTTCACATTGGGAAGCCCCTGTAAAAAGTGTGCGCACTGGCTGATGGCCTGTTCATGTGAGTAGATCTCACGGATGTTTTCGAGCTTCGCACCGGGATTGGCGAGAAGATTATGGTCAACCTTGATGCGCACCGAGCGCACGATGCGAAAGTTGTGCTGCGTCATCAAGTCGTAGACCGCGTTCACGCTGCCCGCCGTGCTGTTTTCCAGCGGCAGCACGCCGTAGCGGCAGAGGCCCTTTTCAATGGCGGAGAACACCGCCTCGAAGGAACTGAAAAAGAACGTGCTCGGGCGCTTGAACAGCCGCTCGCACGCCTGCTCGGAATACGCGCCCTCCACGCCCTGACAGGCGACGGCGGCGTCCTCGGAAAAGAGCTGCGGCGTCTTTCGATGGCCTCGGCAATTTTCGCGGGCAGATCACCCTTCGTGCCGAGAAGACAGCTCTGGCGGCTGCGGCTCAGCTCGAAAATGAGGGAGTAGAGCGAGGAGACGTATTCGCGCAGGTCGTCCGGCGTTTTGTCCAGAATCTCGCGCATTTTCTCCTTCTCGCGGCGCGCATCGAGCACGCGCAGGCCGTTGGCCTTTTTATATTCCGCGATCTTTTCAGCGGTCTCCATACGCTGGGCAAAGAGCGCGATGAGCTGATCGTCGATGCTGTCGATCTCTTTTCGATAGTCGTTTAAGTCCATGTTCCCTTACCTCATTTCCCTTTTGCGCGATAGATACGCATCATAGACCGCGATGGCGGCCGCCGCCTCCACACAGGGCACGGCGCGCGGCACGATGCACGGGTCGTGGCGGCCCGTGACGGCCATCTTCTCCGGCACCATCGTCTGCAAATTGACGCTCTGCTGCTCGCGCGCGATGGATGGCGTCGGCTTGAACGCCGCGCGGAACACGATGGGCATGCCGTTCGTGATACCGCCAAGAATGCCGCCGCAATGGTTCGTCTCAGTGATGATCTTGCCGTTTTCGACCGTAAAGGCGTCGTTATCCTCGCTGCCGCGAAGGCTCGCCACGCCAAAGCCCGCGCCGAACTCAACGCCCTTGACCGCCGGAATGCCGAAAACCGCCGAGGCGATGCGATTTTCCATACCGCCGAACATCGGATCGCCAAGGCCCGCGGGCGCACCGAAAACCGCGCATTCGATGACGCCGCCGACGCTGTCACCAGCCTCGCGCGCCGCCGCGATGGCTTCGCGCATCTCCTCGCCGCGCGCATCGCTGACGACGGGGAACTCCTTGCCAGCAAGCGAGCCTGTCAGCTCACCTTCGTCAGTAATGCCCGCAATGGAGGCGATGCGGCTCACAAGCGTGATTCCTTCGCGCGCGAGAATTTGCAGGCAGATGCCGCCCGCGATGCACAACGGTGCGGTCAAGCGGCCGGAAAAGTGTCCGCCGCCCGCGCGGTCCTGATAGCCGCCGTATTTGACCTCGGCGGTGTAGTCCGCGTGACCGGGGCGCGGCGTGACAGCAAGATTCGCGTAATCCTGCGAGCGGGTGTTCGTATTGCGGATGATGGCCGTGAGCGGCGCGCCGCAGGTATAGCCGTTCACAAGGCCGGAGAGGATCTCCGGCGCGTCGGCCTCCTTGCGCGGCGTCGACCAGACGTTTTTGCCCGGCGCGCGGCGATTCAGAAAGCGCTGGAGTTCGTCCAGATCAACTTTCTCGCCCGCGGGGATGCCCTCGACCGTCACGCCGATGGCAGGGGAATGCGACTGGCCGAAGATGGTCAAATGCAGATTTTCGCCGTAGGTGCTGCTCATAAACCTTCTCCTTTCAAGCTGCCAAAATCCTCCCAAAAGCGGGGATAGGACTTTGCCACGCAGCCGTCGTTGTCGACTGTGATCTCGCCCGTCGCGGCGCAGGCCGCCGTGGCGGCAGACATCGCGAGGCGATGGTCGTTCTGCGTTTCGACCGCGCCGCCGTGCAGCGCGGGAACGCCCGTGATGACAAGGCCGTCTTCTTTCTGTTCTTCAACTCGTCCGCCGAGCGCGCGCAGGAGATCTGCCGTGCTCTTGAGGCGGTCAGACTCCTTGAGCCGCAGCCGGTAGGCGTTTTCGACTCGCGTCTCCCCCTCTGCGACCGACGCAACGACACTCAGCACGGGGATGAGGTCGGGGATGGGCGCGGCATCGATCATCACGCCATGCAGCGCACCGCGCCTGACCGTCACGGCGTCGCCGTGCTCCGTGACTTCCGCGCCGAACCGGCGCAAAACGTCCAGCACGCCGCGGTCGCCCTGCGAGGACTGCAAATTCAGCCCCTCGACGGTCACACCCTCTTTCGACAGCGCACCCATGCAGAGGAAGAACGCCGTGTTCGACCAGTCGCCCTCGACGACCGTGCGCTTCGGCAGATGACATCTCTGCTGACCGGGAATCGTCCACATCGCCCCCATTTTGGGGATGGTCAGCTTGGAAAGCTGAAGTGCATCCTCCGTCATGGCGACGTAAGCCGCGGATTCCAGCGGGCCGGACACCATAAGAAGACTGTCTCTGATCAGCAGCGGCAGCGCCATGAGAAGGCCCGAAATATATTGAGAGGACACATTGCCTGCGATCGTATAGTTTCCCCCGATCAGCTGTCCACTGCAATACAGCAGGTCGCCGTCCTCGCGGAGCGTCATGCCATGCTCTTTTAAAACGCTATCCAGCGGGGCGAGCGGGCGCTGGGGCAGCCGCCCCTCGCGGTGGAATACCGCCTGTGCGCCGAGCGCGCCGACGATGGGCAGCAGGAAGCGCAGCGTCGACCCGCTCTCGCCGCAGTAGAGGTCGCAGCGCCCCTCGGGCACTTTTTTGATCGGAGAGACGAGAAAGCCCGTCTCCATTTCTTCAATTTTCGCGCCGAGCGCGCTCAGGCACTTCGCCGTGGCCGCGATATCGGCGGAAATGCCGTCGCAGACGACCTCGGTCTTCTCCTCGCCGAGCGCCGCGCAGATCAGCAGCCGGTGCGCCTGCGATTTGGACGCCGGGATGCGCACACAGCCCGTGCGCGCGCCGGGCGTGATAGTTCTCTTCATCGGATGCCACCGTCCTGCATCCAGTCGCGCAGGGCCTCGACGGGGATCGTCTCCATGCGCACCTGACCGATCTTTTCCGGCACGATGAGGTGCATCTTGCCGCCGGAAATCTTCTTGTCGACGAGCTCGGCCTCATAGAGCTTGTCGAGCGGATATCCCGTCTCGGTCGGCAGACCATAGCGGCGCAGAATGTCGAGCAGGCGCGCCAGCGTCTCTTCGCCGCAAATGCCGCGCTTGACTGCCGCGCGCGTGACCGTCGCCATGCCGATGGCGACCGCCTCGCCGTGCAGAAGAGAAAAATCGCTGCACTGCTCCACCGCGTGACCAAACGTGTGGCCCAAGTTCAGCGTGCGGCGGCGGCCGAGGTCGTACTCGTCCGCGCCGACGATGTCGCGCTTCATCTGCACGCAGACCTCGATGACGTGCTCGTACTGCTCACGCACGGGCGTTTTGTAGAGTTCTTCAAAGAACGCTGCATTGCCGAGCATCGAATACTTGATGATCTCGGCGCAGCCGCAGCGGTACTGCTCCTCGGGCAGCGTTTCGAGCGTGTTGGGATCGCAGATCACGATGCAGGGCTGATAGAAGCTGCCCGCCTGATTCTTGCCCGTGGGCAGGTCGACGGCGGTCTTGCCGCCGACGGACGAATCGACCGCGGCCAGCAGCGTCGTCGGGATCTGGGCAAAGCCCATGCCGCGCTGATACGTCGCCGCGGCAAAGCCCGCGAGGTCGCCCACCACGCCGCCGCCGAGCGCAACGACCACGTCGCTGCGGCTGAAGCGGTGCTCACCGAGGAAGTGCAGCACATCGGCGTAGGTCGAGAGGTTCTTGCTCCCCTCGCCCGCGGGGAATGTGAAAGAGTGCACACGGTAGCCCGCCTTTTCAAGGGCCTTGATCGTGCGCTCGCCGTAGAGCGCGTAGACCGTGTCGTCCGACACGATGGCGGCCATGCCGGGGGCGCTGACCTCCCGGAGAAGCTCGCCCGCGCGGTCGAGTAAGCCGTGCTCGACCAGCACGTCGTATTCGCGCGAGGCCTTGATATGGATGCTTCGCATCAGCCGTCCACCTCTTCCTTTCTCTTCTTGCCCTCGTCCAGAAGTCGGATAAGGGTCTCTTCGTCGTCATGTTCCATGGCGGTCTTGTATTCGCTCAGGTGCTCGATGTAGCAGTCGATCTCCTTGAGCAGGAATTCCTTGTTTTCCATGAAGAGCTCCGCCCACATGTGCGGCGCGAGCCAGGCAACGCGCGTCATATCCTTGTAGCTGCCGGCGGAAAAGCCCTTGTGCTTTTTCGCTGTGGGGCTCTTGATGTAGGCGTTGGACGCCACATGCGCCAGCTGCGAGGTGAAGGCGATCATCTCGTCGTGCTGCTCGGCGGTTGTGACGGAGTAGCTCCCAAAGCCCGCGGGCGAGAGCAGGTCTTTCACATGGCTGAGTAATTCAATGTCGTCAAAACGCGGCGGCACGAGCACCATCGGCGCGCCCACGAAGAGGTTCGCCTTGGCGTACTTGAAGCCCGAGAACTGCGTGCCCGCCATTGGGTGACCGCCAAGGTACGTAATGCCGTACTGCTCGGCGATTGGGAAGCACGCCGCGCATACCTTGCGCTTGGTGCCACAGCAGTCGATGACGACCGTGTGCTTGTCGATCTTTGCCGCGTGATTTTTGAGCCATTCGACCGCCGCCGCGGGTCGGACGGCCAGCAGGATGACATCGCACTCTGCCATCGTCTCGTCCGTCAGCGCCTCGTCCACCGCGCCGCTGATGACGGCGAACGACAAGACATCGCGGTCGATGTCGTGGGCGAGCACACGCTCGCCCGCCTCGTGGTATGCCTTGGCAAGCGAGCCGCCGATCAGGCCGAGGCCGACGATGCCGGCGGTCATTCTGCCACCGCCTCTCTCACGCGGCGCACAGCCTTGGCGAGGTCATCGTACTGCTCGGGGCGCAGGGATTGCGCGCCGTCGCACAGCGCGTGCATGGGGTCGTTGTGCACCTCGATGATGAGGCCGTCGGAGCCGCAGGCGGCAGCAGCCAGTGCCATCGGGCGCACGAGGCGCGCAATGCCGGTCGCGTGGCTGGGGTCGACGATGACCGGCAGGTGCGTGAGCTCCTTGAGCATCGGCACAGCCGCAAGGTCGAGCGTGTTTCTCATGTAGTCGTCGTAGGTGCGAATGCCGCGCTCGCAGAGGATGACCTGCTCGTTGCCGCCGGCCATGATGTACTCGGCGCTCATTAAAAGCTCCTTGAGCGTGCTGGCGAGGCCGCGCTTTAAGAGGATGGGCTTTCTGAGCTTGCCGAGCTCGCGCAGCAGGTCGAAGTTCTGCATATTGCGCGCGCCGACCTGAATGACGTCCACATCCTCAAAGAGCGGCAGGTAATTCGTGCCCATGATCTCGGTGACGATGGGAAGGCCGGTCTCCTGACGGGCGATCTTCAGCAGCTCGATGCCCTCGGCCTTGAGGCCCTGGAAATCATAAGGAGAAGTGCGGGGCTTGAATGCGCCGCCGCGCAGCATGTTCGCGCCCGAGGCCTTCACGGCCTTGGCGACCGCGACGATCTGCTCTTCGGATTCGACCGAGCACGGGCCCGCGATCATGCAGAAGTTTCCGCCGCCGACCTTGACGTCGCCCACCTGCACGATCATGTCGTCGGGATGGAACTTGCGGTTGCAGCACTTGAAGGGCTCTGTCACGCGCTTGACGGAGTCGACGATGCTCAAACTCTCGATCAGGTCCATGTCGACGCGCGCCGTGTCGCCGATCAGGCCCAGCACGGTCTGGTACTCGCCCTCGGAGATGTGCACGCCAAGGCCCTGATTTTTGAGCCAGTTGATAAGCTGCTCGCGCTTGTCCTGTTCTGCGCCACGCTTGAGTACGACGATCATAATAATTTCCTCCTTATTGACCGTGAAATATCGCCACAACGAAAAAATGCGGCACAGGTCTAACCTGTGCCGCATCAAGCAATCTCTTTTCAGAGCCTTTTTGCATCTTTGCATCACAAATTAGCCTTACTACGAATCCATAGTAAAGTAATAATAGTATGCAAAAACGAAAATGCTCTTCATCTTGTGTTGTTTCTCCGTTCGTGGAACTTTGTTGGTCTCAGTATAGGATCCTTAACCGAAAATGTCAACCGACAAATTATACAAAACGGATGGGTTTTGCTTTACTCCGCTCAAGTGTTTTGACAACTTTCGCCATTCACACGTCCGCGCCCTCGGCCTTGTCGGTCTCGCGGCGCTCTTCGATGGCCTCTTTCAGGATGATGTCCTTGACCTTCATCAGTCGGATCGTGTTGGCACGCTCGTTTTCATCGAGCTTCATCGTGATATACTTGATGTTTTGCTGCATCTGCGGAATTTTGACGTATTCGAGCGCGTTGACGCGCCGTCTCGTGCGCTCGATCTCGGCGGCGAGCAGCTGCGTGGCCTTCTCGACCTCGGCAAGGCGGAGAAGGTCGGGCAGAATGTCGCCCAGCTCGCGCACCGCGTCGTCGAGCTCGCCGCTCGTCTGGGCGAAGCCGTACGGATAAATATTCCCGCCGTCCTCGCTCGCGAGCTTGAACTCATAGCGCGGCACCTCGACGCTCATCACGTTCTCCGTGCCCGTTTCGAGCGAAACGCTCTGCTTGGGGCACAATAGCGCCTGCTCAAGCATTTCCGGCGACATCAGCGCGCTCGCCACGGTGAACGAGCCGTAGGCGCGTGCAAGCGACTGCTCCACCTTCTGCCGCAGCGCTAAGTCCTCGCGCACGACCTCCATGAACTGCTTCATCAACTCGTCGCGCTTGTCCTTGAGAAGTTTGTGCCCACGCTGGGCGGTGCGCAGCCGCCCCTTGAGGCGCGTGAGCTCCATGCGGGTGGGATTAACAGTGGTCGTAGGCACTTTTCTCCCCCCTTACTCTTCCTTTTTGAGATACTTGTCGATATACTCCGGTTTGATGCGCTTGAGCTCGCTGCGCGGCAGAAGGGATAAAAGCTCCCAGCCGAGGTCGAGCGTCTGCTCAATGGAGCGGTTCTCGTCCGTGCCCTGCGCGACATAGCGCTTTTCAAACTCGTCGGCAAACTTGGCGTAGAGTAAATCAGTCGGGCTCAGCGCCGCCTCGCCGAGGATCGACATGAGCTCCTTGTTCTCTTTACCGGTGGCATAGGCCGCGAAGAGCTGGTTCATCGTGCCGGAATGGTCCTCGCGCGTCTTGCCCGCGCCGATGCCCTTGTCCTTGAGTCGGGAAAGGCTCGGCAGCACATCGACCGGCGGATTGATACCGCGGCGGTACAGCTCGCGCGAAAGGATGATCTGCCCCTCGGTGATATAGCCCGTCAGGTCGGGGATGGGGTGGGTCTTGTCGTCTTCGGGCATCGTCAGGATGGGGATCATCGTGATCGAGCCGTCCTTGCCCACCTGACGGCCCGCGCGCTCGTACATCGTCGCAAGGTCGGTGTAGAGGTAGCCGGGATAGCCGCGGCGGCCGGGGACCTCCTTTTTCGCCGCGCTGATCTCGCGCAGGGCTTCTGCGTAGTTCGTGATATCCGTCAGAATGACGAGCACATGCATACCGCAGTCGAAGGCGAGATATTCCGCGGCGGTCAGCGCCATGCGCGGCGTCGATACGCTCGACCGCGGGGTCGTTGGCAAGGTTCGTGAACAGCACCGTGCGGTCGATGGCGCCGGTGCGCTTGAATTCATTGACGAAGAACTCAGATTCTTCAAATGTGATACCGATGGCGGCAAAGACAACAGCAAAGTTGCTCTCGCCGTCCAGCACCTTCGCCTGTCGCGCGATCTGCGCGGCCAGCTGCGCGTGCGGCAGGCCCGAGCCGGAGAAGATCGGCAGCTTTTGTCCGCGGACAAGGGTATTGAGGCCGTCGATGCTTGAAATGCCGGTCTGGATGAACTCGTTGGGGTAGTTGCGCGCCGCGGGGTTCATCGCAAGGCCGTTGATGTCGCGGTGCTCGTCGGCGATGATCTCGGGGCCGCCGTCGATGGGCTGACCCATGCCGTTGAAGACGCGGCCCAGCATGTCGCGCGACACGGCGAGCTGGAGCGGATGGCCCAAAAAGCGGATGCGCGAATCGGCGAGGTTGATGCCCGCCGACGCTTCAAACAGCTGCACGACCGCGCGGTCGCCGTTGACCTCGAGCACCTTGCAGCGGCGCGTGCTGCCGTCGGAGAGGACGATCTCTGCCAGCTCGTCATACGTGACGCCCTGCACATGGTCCACGACCATCAGAGGGCCGGAAATTTCGCGGATGGTCTTGTATTCACGGATCATTCTTCCTTCTCTCCCTTCTCAGCGATTGCGCCGAGCTCCTCCTCCATCTCGACGAGGAGGTTCGCGTAGGCGTCCTTATACTGGTCGGCAGGCACGCCCTTGGCGCGTCCGATCTTCTCGCGCGCGGGGATGGCGAAGAGCTCGCTTAAATTCCCGCCGCGCTCGGCGGCGCTCAGGCATTGCGTGTCGTACTGGCGGATCATCGCCAGCATGCGCGCCTGTCGGTCGTACTCGGAATAGGCGTCGTTGTCGGCAAACGAGTTCTGCTGCAAAAAGTCCTCGCGGATCATACGCGCGACCTCAAGCGTGATCTGGTCCTTCGCGCTGAGCGAATCCTTGCCGACGAGCTGCACGATCTCGTTGAGGTTCGATTCCTCCTGCAGCATCGCCATGGCCCACTCGCGGTTTTCGAGGAATTCGTGTCCCAGGTGCTCGCTGTACCACGGGCGCAGGGAATCGAGATAGAGCGAATAGGAATTCAGCCAGTTGATGGCCGGGAAGTGGCGTCGGTAGGCAAGTGACGAATCCAGTGCCCAGAAGACCTTGACGATGCGCATCGTCGCCTGCGAGACAGGCTCGGAGAGGTCGCCGCCCGGAGGCGAGACCGCGCCGACGGCGGTCAGGCTGCCCTGCCGCTCGTCGCTGCCGAGGCATTCGACCACGCCCGCGCGCTCATAGAACTGCGCAAGGCGCGAGGACAGGTACGCAGGATAGCCCTCTTCACCGGGCATCTCCTCAAGACGGCCCGACATTTCGCGCAGGGCCTCCGCCCAGCGGGAGGTCGAGTCCGCGATGACCGCGACGGCATAGCCCATGTCGCGGAAGTATTCGGCGATGGTGATACCGGTGTAGATGCTCGCTTCGCGCGCCGCGACCGGCATATCCGAGGTGTTGGCGATCAGCACCGTGCGCTTCATCAGGCTCTCGCCCGTGCGCGGGTCGATGAGCTCGGGGAATTCGCGCAGAACGTCGGTCATCTCGTTGCCGCGCTCGCCGCAGCCGATGTAAACGACGAGATCCACGTCCGCCCACTTGGCAAGCGCATGCTGCATGACGGTCTTGCCGCTGCCGAACGGCCCCGGGATCGCCGCCGTGCCGCCCTTGGCTACGGGAAAGAACGTATCCACAATGCGCTGGCCGGATTGGAGCGGCGTGACGGGCGGGTACTTCTTCGTGTAGGGACGGCCCACACGAACAGGCCATTTCTGGATCATCGTGAGCTCCTTCGTCTCGCCCTTGTCGGTCTCAATAACGGCGACGACGTCCTCCACAGTGAAGCTGCCGGACTTGATCTCCTTCACAGTGCCGCTCATCTTGGGCGGCATCATGATCTTGTGCAGGATGGACGGCGTCTCCTGCACCGTGCCGAGCACGTCGCCGCCGATCAGGTGGTCTCCCACCTTGGCGACAGCGGTGAAGTCCCACTTCTTCTCGCGGTCGAGCGCGGGGACCTCCTCGCCGCGCGGCAGGAAGTTGCCGCCCGTCTTCTGGCGGATGACCTCCAGCGGGCGCTGGATGCCGTCGTAAATATTCTCGATCAAACCGGGGCCGAGCTCAACAGACAGCGGCGCGCCGGTCGTCACGACCTCTGCCCCCGGGCCGAGGCCCGAGGTCTCTTCATACACCTGAATGGCGGCGGAATCGCCGCTCATCGTCAGAATTTCGCCGATGAGGCTGCTCGCCCACGCGGACGACATCCGCCATATTCGCTTCCGAAAGTCCCGACGCCACGACCAGCGGGCCGGAGACCTTAACGATCTTTCCCATAAGGTTTTTGCTCCTTTTTTACAAAATGTCCGCGCCGACGGCCTTTTCCGCAGCCGCGTGCACGCCCGCTGTGCCGATGCCGAGGCTCCCCTCCCTGCCCGGGATGAGGATGACGGCGGGCGAAACATCCTCGCGCCGGCGCTCGATCTCCGCGGGGATCTGCGCGGCGAGGTGTTCGGTGATATAGATGATGGCGTAGTTCTCCTTCGCCATGCGGTGGAGGGCGGCTTTCGCTGCTCGCCGTTTTCCGCGATGCAGGTGTCGAGCCCGAGGGCGCGGAAGCCCAAAACGCTGTCGCGCCCGCCGATAACTCCGATCTTATTCATGCTGCCGCCTCCCTTAGAGATAACTCATGCGCAGCCGCGCGCGGATGTCCTCCGCCGCGATGCCCGCGATCTTGCCGGATAAAATGGTGCGCACGGCAGTGAACTCCGCCTCTTTCGCGCCAAGATAGCCCGCCACGACCTCTGGGCCGAACGGCGTGCGCCGCGCCCGCTGCAAATAGGACATGAGCGCATCGTCGCACGCGCGCTCAAATTCCGTCAGGCCCCCGCCGCTGTCAAGCAGTTTGGCCGCGAGCTCGCCCGCGCTGTCAAGCGGCGTGCCGTGTGTGAGCGACGATAAATGATCGCCGCGCGCGCCTTTGAGCTGACCCGCCGGAATGTGTCCGCCCGGCAGCATCGCCGCAGCAAGCACATCGTCCTCGCAGCCCATGCGCCGTGCGCGCACGAGCGTACGCAGGTTGACCGCGTCGATCTGCAAGGCGACATAGTCCTTCAAAAACGTGCTGCCCGTCTCGCCTGCGAGCGCGCTCATCTCCTCGTAGCAGGCGCGATCGAGCAGCAGCTCCGCCATGCGGACATCGCCGCTGTGGCCCGCTTCGCTCTCCGCCTGCGCCATCGCGCGGCTCATCGCCGCGGAAACCGCGCTCGTCTCGCCGCGAAGCACCTTCTGCGCGTCGAAGCGGCCGCAGTCCATCGCAAGGCGGGAGACGTCCTCGCCGGTGCGCTTGCTCTTGAGCGCGAGCTTTGCGTTGTGATAGTCGTACTTGACCTGAAAAAGCTCGATGATGCGCTTGTCCGGTGCCAGCACGCTCACCTCGCGGTAGAGCTCTCTGCGCGCCTGCGAGAGCGCGTGTTCCACATTTTCGAGTGTGCATCGCTCAAGCGGCGCGTAGCCGCATTCCAAAGCGTCTTGTAGCTCTCTTCCGGCGCGGCGGCGTCGATCATCCGCTCGGCCATCGCCTGCGTCAGGAGCTTCGCCTCGCGCGCATGCAGCGCCGCGGAGACCGCTGCGTAGTCCGTATCCCGATACTGCTGCATCCGATCCCCTCCTTATTCCGCGAAGAGGAGCTTTGCCGCGCCGCGCTCGGTCTTCTCGCGCGAAAGGGCGAGAAGCGTTTCAAACGAGCAGTTCACGTCGCATTCTTTACTTATAAGCACGAGGCCCGCGCGGATATCTGCCGCTTCGCCCGCAAGCGTATAGTGCGCGTTCAGCTCCTTGTTCGCTCGCTCGACGAGCGTTTCGCCCATCTCATCGCGGTCCTTTGCGCTCAGGGCGATTTTCTCGCCGCCCTTGCCGCCCGCCGCTTTCAGCAGGCGAACCAACAGCGAAAGGTACTCCTCGCGCGGCATGGAGCAGAGAATCTCCAGCGCGCGGTCGTAGGTCTCGGCGAGCACTTTCTGCTTGGCGCTGAGCGTCAGCTTGCGTGTCTCCATCTCCGCCGCGGAGCAGAGGCGCTCATAGCGCTCCTGCGCGGCGAGATGCGCGCGCCCGCCCGCCGTCTCGCGCTCTTTTTCCGCGCGTGCAGCACTCTCCTCGCGGATGCGCCGGAGCTCCTGCTCGGTCTGCGCATTCAGCTCGCTCAGCGAGCGCGCCGCATCCTCTTTCATGCGCGCGGTGATCTTTTCCATTCCGTTCATTGCGTTTCCGCCTTTCCGTGGGCGCGTCAGCCGATGTTGAGCAGCATCATGATCGACGCCAGCATAGAAAGGATGGCGTAGAACTCGACCACGACGCACAGCACCATGCCCTTCGTCCAGTGCTCGGGCTGGCGGGCAAGAATGTTGATCGAGCCTGCCGCCACGCGGCCCTGTGCGACCGCCGAAATGCCGCCGCCGATGGCGATGGGCATACAGGCGGCAAAGTAGCGAAGCCCTTCCTGAAGGGACATATCCACATACGTCCCGTTGAACACGCCCATGCGCATCAGGCACAGAAAGCCGATGACCAGGCCGTAAAGGCCCTGCGTGCCGGGGATGACCTGCAGGATCATCACCTTACCGAATTTGCTCGGGTCCTCGCACAGAAGACCCGTGCCGGCCTCGCCGGCAAGACCCGTGCCGCGTGCGCTGCCCGCGCCCGCGAGGCAAACAGCAAGACCCGCGCCCAGCATACCGATGGCGCCGCCCGTCGTCAGTTCAAAGATACCCATTTTTTATCCTCCTTACGGTTTTTCCGTTTTTTCTGCAATTTACTGTAAATCGACATATTCCGTGTCCAGCGTCATGGGGCGGAAGGGCTTTCCGCCGTCGACGTAGAACTTGTTGAAAAATTCCAAGCACTGCAATCTCAGATCGTGCACGTAGCAGCCGAGGAGATTGAGTCCGAAGTTCATCGCGTTGCCGAGCATCGAGATGATGATGAACGCGATCACGTTCCCCGGCATCGCCGCGAGCATGTTGAACACCTGCGCGATCACGCTGCCCGCAAGCATCAGGGCCATCAGTCGCGTGTAGGACAAAATGTCGCCGAAGTAGCCTGTCACGTGGTTATAGAGTGAGCCGAACACGCCCGTGAGCTTGCCCCAGCCTTTGCCCTGCACGATGGGACCGAGCAGCACCAGCGCGCATCCGACATACAGCACCGCCGCACCCTTGCCGAGCGCCAGAAGCGCGATGCCGACAAACACGATCCACCACGTGATCTCCTCGAAAAAGGCGTCGAGGAATTTCTTCCGCTTGCACTTTTCGATCAAACTGATGGCCATGCCGGTGACGATCTGCACCATGCCGAGCGCCATCGAGCCGATCAGGATCATCGTCAGATCGTCGAGCGGGTCGAAGAGCTTCGGCAGCGCGAAGACCGTGCCGGGGCTAACGATGGCGACGAGCTGCGTGAGGAAATCGCCGAAAAATCCGCCTGTCAGCGCGCCCATGATGAACGTGCTGATGCCGCAGAGGCCGAGCAGGCTGAACAGCTCGCCGCTCGTGCCCTTGGGCCGGTATTTTTTGCTGATGATGACCGAGGCGATCATCATGAGTAAGCCATAGCCCATATCCGCCATCATAATGCCGTAGAACAAAATGAAAAACGGCGCCATCAGCGGGTTCGGGTCAAGCGTGCCGTAGGCCGGGAGCGAATACATCTCCGTGACCATATTGAGCGGCCGCGTCAGCTTGTTGTTTTTGAGCTGCACCGGCACCTGCGGGTACTCGTCCTCTGTCGGCTCGCGCGTTTCGATCGCGCAGGTAAACGGCTCGAGCGCTTTTTCAAGCGCGGCGCAGCGGTCGGCAGGCAGCCAGCCTTCCAATAAGAAGACCTTATCCGTGCCGACGAGGCGGCTTTTCGCCTCCTCGCGCCGCAGCGCGATGGCCGCGCGGTCGCTCGCTTCCAAGAGCGCCTCCCGCTTGCCTCCAAGGCCCGCAATGCGCTGTTCGATCTCCTGCCGCTCTTTTTCGAGCGCAGCGAGATTTTCCGCAAGCGCCTTGTCGTTTTCCTTCGCCGTGCCGGTCATGCCGCGAAAGCTCACGGTCGAAAACCCGAGGTCGCGCAGCGCGCTCAGCGCCCGCTCCTTCACGCTCCCGTGACACATCACGAGAAGATATCGCAGCGACCTGTCGCTCGAGGCCTGCTGCCAGGTGAGAAGCCCGTCCAGCGAATCGGCCAGCGCTTTGAGCGCATCGTTCGTCACATTCAGGCCCACCGTGCCAAAGAACACCGAAAGCGCGCCGTCCGCGCCGCCGAGCGGCACATCGACCGTCAGCCACGGGGCAAGAGTCGCTCGCAGCGCCTCATTTTTCGTGCGCTCGCTCTCGATTTCGCCGAGGCGGCGTGTGTCCTTGTTGATCGTCTCCGCCGCGGTGCGGGCATTTTCCTCGCTCTCGGCGCTGAAAAACGCCGCGCGGGAAACGCCCTGCCGCTTGCGGAACATGCCTTTTTTCTCCGGCGCAAAGCGGTCGAGCGAGGCAAGCGCCGTGCGGTACGCACGCGACGCTTCCTGCGCGCTCATCAGCGCCTTGTCGTCGGGCTTGGCAAAGCCTGATTTCAGTGCCCTCTTCGCTTCCGTCGATACTTGAGATCTCCACGCACTCCATGTCCTGCATGGCCTTGAGCAGCGCCTCGCGCTCGCTCTCCATGCCGAGGAGGCGGAGATGCTTCATTGCTACGATTGCCATTTGTCGTTCACAACCTCTTCCGCGATCCACTGCGCCGCACGCTCAAGGTTTGCGCGCGCCGCGCTCTGCATCTTTTCGCATTCCGTGCGCGCCCTGGCGAGGATCTTTTCCGTCTCCTCACCGGCGCGCTGCTCGGCCTCCGCCATCAGCTGCCGCACCTCCACGTCGGCGTTGCGGCGGCTGTCCTCGATCTCTCGGGCAGCGGCGCGCTGCTCAACGGCGATGCGGCGCTTGGCGTCCGCCTGTGCGGCGGCATACTGCGCTGCAAGCTCTTTTTCGAGCTCCTGCACCTGCTGTAATTCTTCCATTGCCATGTTGTCGTTCACCTCTTTAGCACTGCGGCGGGAAAATGTTTCCCGCCGCAGCTTTTTCATATTATAGATTGTTTCAATAAATAAATCAATATTTATTTTTCAAATACGTCATGCAATTTAGTGATCGTTTTGTGCATTTTTCTATACAGCTTCTTTATAGCACACTTCGATACCCGAATCCATGGACACTCGCTACCTTTTGTATAGGAACGTACACCCTTTACAATTTGTTCACTTACTGGTATTCTGCCCGCTTTTGCCAAGGCAACGCGCGCCGCCGCACATTTTTTCAGGTGAAAAAAAGAAGCGAGAGAGATGGCTCGTCCATCTCTCCCGCTCAGGGATCATTCTCAATTTCTGCCCGCTTACAGGTCGATCGCGCCATCCTCCGCGGCGGCGTCGCGCAAAAGCGGCGCGCACTCGTCGAGGAAGCGCAGCACTTGCTGCTCGCAGCGGCCGATGTAGAGCTTGGGCTCCATGACCTGATCGAGCTCCTCGCGCGTCATGCCGAACGCGGGGTCGCCCGCGAGGCGGTCTAAGAGGTCGCACGGCTCGCCCTCTTTCATGCGGGCGGTCGCGGCCATGGAGTGCTGGCGGATCTTCTCGTGCAGTTCCTGACGGTCGCCGCCGCGCTTGACGGCCTCCATCATGATGTTCTCGGTCGCAAGGAACGGCAGATACTCGCGCAGCGTGCGCTCGACGATCTTTTCGTTCACATGCAGGCCGTTCGTCACGCTCTGGCACAGGCGCAGCACCGCGTCGGCGCAGAGGAAGCCCTCCGGCAGCGAGATGCGGCGGTTGGCCGAGTCGTCGAGCGTGCTCGAGCCACTGGGTCGAGGCCGTCATCGGCGCGTTGGCCGCATCGGCCATCAGGTAGCGGCTGAGCGAGCAGATGCGCTCGGAGCGCATGGGGTTTCGCTTATAGGGCATCGCGGACGAGCCGATCTGGTTCTTTTCAAACGGCTCTTCGACCTGGCGGTCGTGCTGGAGCAGGCGAATGTCGTTCGCCATGCGGTAGGCGCTCTGCGCGATGGAAGAGAGCACATTCAGAATGCGGCTGTCGGCCTTTCTCGGATAGGTCTGGCCGCTGACAGAGAAGCACTTTTCAAAGCCGAACTCCGCGGCGATGCGGCGGTTCATCTCGTCGACCTTGTCACCGTCGCCCTCGAAGAGGTCGACAAAGCTCGCCTCCGTGCCCGTCGTGCCGCGGCAGCCGAGGAAGCGCATCGAGCCGATGACAAAATCAAGCTCTTCAAGGTCCGAGCGGAAGTCCTGCATCCACAGCGTCGCGCGCTTGCCGATCGTCACGGGCTGCGCGGGCTGATAGTGCGTATAGCCGAGCGTCGGCGTGGCGGCGTATTCGCGGGCAAATGCCGCAAGATTCACCATCACGCTGAGAAGCTGCCCTCTCAGGTATTTGAGGCCGTCGCGATAGAGCACCAAATCAGCGTTGTCCGTCACATAGCAGCTCGTCGCGCCGAGGTGGATGATGCCGGCGGCGGAAGGCGCCGCCTTGCCGTACGCGTACACATGCGCCATCACGTCGTGGCGCACCTCGTGCTCGCGCTTTTCGGCGACCTCGTAGTCGATGTCGGTGATGTGCGCGGCGAGCTCGTCGACCTGCTCCTGCGTGATCGGCAGGCCCAGCTCGTGCTCGGCGCGGGCAAGCGCCACCCACAGTCTGCGCCACGTCTGGAAGCGCATGTCGGGGGAAAAGAGGTGCAGCATGTATTCGGACGCATAGCGGGACGAAAGCGGGGACTCGTAAATATCCTTGCGCATAGGGTTCTCCTTTTCTTTCTCAGCGGTCGCTGTTCGTATTTTATATAGAATGAAGCAAAGTTGCAATAGAAAAGTAAAGAGAGGGGGCCTTCGTCCCCTCTTTACTTTGGTGTGTCAACGGATGATGAGGCTCTCGCGCTCCGCGCCGACGGAGACGAAGCCGATGTGGCAGCCGATGGCCTTTTCAACGTATTCGACGTAGCTGCGGGCGGCTTCGGGAAGGTCCTCCCAATTACGCGCGCCGGAGATGTCGCACTGCCAGCCGGGCAGATACTCGACGACGGGCTTGGCGTCCTGCAGCAGCACGGGGAACGGGAAGTCGTCGGTCTGCTCGCCGTTTAATTCATAGTGTGCGCAGACGGGGATCTTGTCCATGTAGCTCAGGACATCGAGCTTCGTCAGGGCGATGTTCGTCGCGCCCTGCGTCTCCACGCCGTAGCGCGTCGCGACCAGATCGATGGGGCCGACGCGGCGGGGTCTGCCGGTCTTCGCGCCGTACTCCGCGCCCGCGTCGCGCAACTGCTGCGCCCCTTCGCCGAACCACTCGCAGACGAACGGGCCCTCGCCCACGCAGGAAGAGTACGCCTTCACCACGCCCACGACCTCGTCGAGCTTCGCCGTGGGAAGGCCCGAGCCGACGGGCGCATACGCCGCAACGGCATTCGAAGAGGTGGTGTAGGGATAGATGCCGTAGTCCAGGATCGCGCAGCGCGCCGAGCTGGGCTTCAAAGAGAATGGACTTGCCCTCCTTCTGCGCGTTTCTCAGGAAACGGCCGGTGTCGGTGATGTAGGGCTTGATGGCGCCGCAGTAGGTGTTGACCCACGCCATAAGCTCGTCCATCGTGTAGCCCTTTGCGCCGTAGATCTTCTGGAGCATCAGGTTCTTCCACTCAAGAAGGTCGGCAAGGTGCTCCTTTAAGTGCTCGGGGTGCAGGAGTTCCCCCGCCTGCACGGTCTTTTTCTGGTACTTGTCGCCATAGAACGGCGCGATGCCCTGCTTGGTCGAGCCGTACTTCTTGTCGGCAAGGCGCGCTTCCTCGAGCGCGTCGAGCTCGCGGTGCCAGGGCAGCAGCAGCGACGCGCGGTCGCTGACCTTCAGATTCTCCGGCGTGATGATAACGCCCGCGGCGCGCAGCGTCTCCATCTCCTTGAGCAGGTTTTCGCAGTCCAGCGCCACGCCGTTGCCCAGAATGTTGACAACGCCGTCGCGGAAAATGCCGCTCGGCAGCAGGTGCAGGGCAAACTTGCCCTTTTCATTCACCACAGTGTGGCCCGCGTTGCCGCCGCCCTGATAGCGGACGACTACGTCATAGTGGTCCGTGAGGTAGTCGACCATGCGGCCCTTGCCTTCATCACCCCAGTTGATGCCTACGATCGCGCAATTTGCCATTGTATTGATCCTCCGATCCGGAGCGGGCCCGCTCTGCGAGTCCTGCTCAAATTTTTCAACCGAGTTATTATAGTCACATTTTCCGCCCATGAAAAGAGTTAATTTTGCATAGCTATCATTAGCATTACTTATGTCTTGTTGATTTTGCGTCAAATTGAAATAATGCGCTATTCCGCTTCATTCAAGGTGTTTCGTCAATAGTGTCCAAAGTTGAGTCTCCGATATTGTTTCCTTTTTCAGCACTTAGGACTTGCAATGTTGAGTCTCATGTGCAATAATTAGTTTGCTGTTATGAAGGTCACCACAAGATATAGTGTTGCGTTATGTAAAGGACACACCAAAAGAAGAGGAGACGGGAATACATGAGAGTTATCAAGCGCAACGGCGCAGAAGTAGAATTTGATATCGTCAAGATCATCGCCGCAGTGACTAAGGCTAACGACGTTGTGGACGAGGAGGCTCGCATGACGCCCGTCCAGATCCAGCGCATCGCCGAGAGCGTGGAGTTCTCCTGCCAGAGTCTGGGCCGCGCACCCACGGTCGAGGAGATCCAGGACTTTGTCGAGCACCAGATCATGGCGCACGGCGCGTTCGAGGTCGCTAAGCGCTACATCACTTATCGCTACAACCGCTCGCTCGTGCGCAAGAGCAACACGACGGACGACAAAATTCTCTCCCTCATCGAGTGCAACAACGAAGAGGCCAAGCAGGAGAATTCCAACAAGAACCCCGTCGTCAACTCCACCCAGCGCGACTATATGGCCGGCGAGGTGAGCCGCGATCTGACGAACCGTCTGCTCTTGCCCGAGGATATCGTCAAGGCGCATGAAGAGGGCATCATCCACTTCCACGACACGGACTACTACGCCCAGCACATGCACAACTGCGACCTTGTGAACCTGGAGGACATGCTGCAAAACGGCACCGTCATCACGGGAACCCTCATCGAGCGCCCACATTCGTTCGCGACCGCGTGCAATATCGCGACGCAGATCGTCGCGCAGGTCGCCTCGAACCAGTACGGCGGCCAGTCCATCTCGCTGACGCACCTTGCCCCCTTTGTCGACGTATCGCGCCAGAAGATCAGAAAGCAGGTGCTCGCCGAGGTCGAGGCCCTCGGCGTCGACCCCACGGAGGACAAGATCACCGAAATCGTCGAAAAGCGCCTGCGCGAGGAGATTCGCCGCGGCGTGCAGACCATCCAGTATCAGGTCGTGACGCTTCTGACCACGAACGGTCAGGCACCGTTCATCACCGTTTTCATGTACCTCAACGAGGCGAGAAGCGAGCAGGAAAAGCGCGACCTTGCCGTCATCATCGAGGAAATGCTCGAGCAGCGCTATCAGGGCGTCAAAAACGAGCAGGGCGTGTGGGTCACACCCGCCTTCCCCAAGCTCATCTACGTGCTCGAAGAGGACAACATTCACGACGACTCGCCGTATTATTACCTCACACAGCTCGCCGCCAAGTGCACGGCGCGCCGCATGGTGCCCGATTACATCAGCGAAAAGAAGATGCTCGAGCTCAAGGGCGATGTGTATCCCTGCATGGGCTGCCGCAGCTTCCTGACGCCTGACCGCTTCACCGACGCGGGCGTCGGCAACATCGCGAATGCCGGCAACTATGTTCCCGGCAAGCACAAGTATTACGGCCGCTTCAATCAGGGCGTCGTCACGATCAACCTGCCCGACGTGGCACTCTCCTCCGGCGGCAACATTGAAAAGTTCTGGACGATCTTTGAAGAGCGTCTTGAGCTCTGCCACCGCGCGCTGCGCTGCCGTCACGACCGCCTGAAGGGCACGCTCTCCGACGCGGCGCCCATTCTCTGGCAGTACGGCGCGTGCGCAAGACTCAAAAAAGGTGAGCCCATCGACAAGCTCCTCTACGACGGCTATTCCACGATCTCGCTCGGCTACGCGGGCCTTTACGAGTGCGTGAAGTACATGACCGGCAAGAGCCACACCGACCCCAGCGCAACGCCCTTCGCCCTGTCGATCATGCAGAAGATGAACGACAAGTGCAAGGAGTGGAAAACCGCCGAGAACATCGACTACTCCCTCTACGGAACGCCGCTCGAGTCCACGACCTACAAGTTCGCCAAGTGCCTGCAAAAGCGCTTCGGCGTGATCGAGGGCGTGACGGACAAGGGCTATATCACGAACTCCTACCACGTCCACGTGACAGAAAAGATCGACGCGTTCACCAAGCTCAAGTTCGAGGCGCAGTTCCAGCACCTCTTTCTCCCCCGGCGGCGCGATCAGCTATGTCGAAGTGCCCAACATGCAGCAGAACCTTGAAGCGGTTTTGCAGGTGATGAAGTTCATCTACGACAACATCATCTACGCCGAGCTCAACACGAAGTCCGACTACTGCCAGGTCTGCGGCTGGGACGGTGAGATCGACATCGTCGAGGAGGGCGGCAAGCTCATCTGGCGCTGCCCGAAGTGCGGCAACACCGATCAGGACAAGATGAACGTCGCCCGCCGCACCTGCGGCTACATCGGCACCCAGTTCTGGAATCAGGGCCGCACGCAGGAGATCAAAGAGCGCGTGCTGCATCTGTAAGGCTGCGCCATAAAATTGCTGTTTAGGTGGGAGCGCACCGCGCTCCCACCTTTTTCTGATAAGGAGGTCATTTTCCATGCACTATGGCGAGATCAAAAACTGCGACATCGCCAACGGCCTTGGCGTGCGCGTAACGCTGTTCGTCTCCGGCTGTACGAACCACTGCGAAAACTGCTTTCAGCCGCAGACGTGGGACTTCTGCTACGGCAAGCCTTTCACGAGTGAAACGGAGGACGAGCTCATCCGCCTGCTCTCCCCCGACTATATCAACGGTCTCACGCTGCTCGGCGGCGAGCCGTTCGAGCCTAAAAATCAGCGCGCGCTGCTGCCGTTTCTCCGCCGCGTGAGGCGTGAGCTGCCGCAAAAGACGATCTGGTCGTTCACAGGCTTTACGTGGGAGGAGCTGCACGACCCCGCCGCGTATCCACGCTGCGAGGTGACGGACGAACTGCTGTCACTGCTCGATGTGCTCGTCGACGGGCGCTATGTGGACGCGCTGCACGATATCTCGCTGCGCTTTCGCGGCTCGTCGAACCAGCGCATCATCGACGTTCCGAAAACGCTGCAATCAGGCGCGCTGACGCTCTGGGACGAGCGCGCGAACATCTGAAAAAACATAACAAATCCGCGGTTTCCATTCTTCGTCAAATTTTAACATTTCGCTACTTGCATTTGAAACGGCGTTATGTTATATTCCCACTATGTTAAAGAGCTCTAATTCATACTAACAGGAGGTTTTTTCAATGAAACATCTCGGTTTATTTGCAGCAGGCGTGCTGTTCGGCACCGCCGGCCTCAAGATCCTTTCCAGCAAGGATGCCAAAAAGGTCTACTCTCACACCACCGCCGCGGTGCTGCGTGCCAAGGACTGCGTGATGCAGGCCGTCACGAACGTCCGTGAGGATGCTGAGGACGTCTACGCCGACGCCAAGGACATCAACGAGCGCCGCGCAGCGGAAGAGGACGCCGAAGTCATTGCGGACGCGTCCGAGGAAAAAGCGGACGAGGAATAAATCGCAGGAGAGCCGCGACGCGCGGCTCTCTTTCACTTTCGGAGGAATTGATACACTATGAAATGCAAAATTCTGCACGAATCCGCCGGGCGCATACGCGTGCATCTGAATTGCCGCCGCATGACGCTGCATCAGGCGGACGTCCTGGAATATTATCTGCGCAATGTGGACGGCGTGCGAGAGGTCTCGGTCTTTGACCGCACGCAGGACGCCGTGATCGTTTACCGCGCGGACCGCGCCGCGCTCGTGCACGCGCTCGCGGCGTTCTCGTTCGACAAGGCCGAAACAATGGACCTTGTCCCCGACCATACGACGCGCAAACTCAGCCGTGAATTTGAAGACAAACTCTCGTGGACGGTGATCCGCCGCGTGATCTCGAAGCTCTTCTTCCCGCTCCCCGTCACCACGGCGCTCGCCATCTATCACTCGATCAAGTACATCCGCGAGGGTCTTTCCGCACTGCTGCACGGCAAGCTCTCCGTCGCCGTGCTAGACGCCACCGCCGTCACCGTGTCGATGGTGCGCGGCGACTTCTCGACGGCAAGCTCTGTGATGTTCATGCTCCGCCTCGCCGAAATTCTCGAGGACTGGACACACAAGAAGTCCGTTGCGGACCTCGCGGGCGCCATGTCGCTCAACGTTGACCACGTCTGGCTCAAGACGGGCGAGACGGAAACGCTCGTTCCCATCGGCGATATTCAGGCGGGCGACTGCGTCGTTGTCCGCACCGGCGGCCTCATCCCGCTCGACGGCAAGGTCGTCTCCGGCGAGGCGATGGTCAATCAGGCGTCCATGACGGGCGAGTCCATGCCCGTCCCCAAGCGCGAGGGCAGCTATGTCTACGCAGGCACGGTCGCCGAAGAGGGCGAGTGTGTCGTGCGCGTGGAAAAGGCGCTCGGCGGCGGCCGCTATGACCGCATCGTGCGCATGATCGAAGAGTCGGAAAAGCTCAAATCCACGGCTGAGGACAAGGCCTCGCGCCTTGCCGACAGGCTCGTACCCTATACGCTCGGCGGCACGATCCTGACCTATCTCATCACGCGCAACGTCACAAAGATGCTGGCCGTGCTGATGGTCGACTTCTCCTGTGCGCTCAAGCTCTCCATGCCTATCGCGGTGCTCTCTGCCATGCGCGAGAGCAGCAGCCATCACATCTCCGTCAAGGGCGGGCGCTTCCTCGAAGCCGTCGCCCAGGCGAACACCATCGTCTTTGACAAGACCGGCACGCTCACCTACGCCACGCCCAAGGTCGCAAGAATCGTCACCTTCGGCGGCAATGAGGAAAGCGAGATGCTCCGTCTCGCCGCGTGCCTCGAAGAGCACTATCCCCATTCCATCGCCAACGCCGTCGTGGCCGAGGCCAGGGACCGCGGATTGACGCACGAGGTATCACTCTCAGGTCCAGTACGTCGTGGCGCACGGCATTTCGAGCATGGTGGACGAGAAAACAGTGCTCATCGGCAGCGCACACTTCGTCTTCGAGGACGAGGGCTGCCGCGTGCCGGAGGGCGAAGAGGACAAGTTTGAATCGCTCCCGCCCGAGTATTCGCACCTGTACCTCTGTATCGCGGGCGAGCTCGCCGCGGTCATCTGCATTCATGACCCGCTGCGCAAGGAGGCGAAAGCCGCCGTGCGCGCGCTGCACGAGCTCGGTATCGACAAGGTCGTGATGATGACCGGCGACAGCCGCAAGACTGCCAAAGCCGTCGCCGCTGAGGTCGGCGTCGACGATGTCTACGCCGAAGTCCTGCCCGAGGACAAGGCCGCGTTCGTCCGCAGCGAAAAGGCCGCGGGCCGCAAGGTCATCATGATCGGCGACGGCGTGAACGACTCCCCCGCCCTGTCCGAGGCCGATGCCGGCATTGCCATTTCGACCGGCGCCGCCATCGCGCGCGAGATCGCGGATATTACCATCTCGTCCGAGGATCTGTTCGCGCTCGTCACGCTGCGCTCTCTCAGCCAGGAGCTCATGGCCCGCATCCACCGCAACTACCGCTTCATCGTGAGCTTCAACTTCTCGCTCATCGTGCTCGGCGTGCTTGGCATCCTGCCGCCGACGACCTCGGCGCTGCTGCACAACATGTCCACACTCGCCATCGGCCTCAAGAGCATGACGAACCTCCTGCCCGAAAGCGAGCAGAACAGCGCCAACTGATTTTTCCCGATAAAAAAGCTCCGTGCCAAGGCACGGAGCTTTTTTGCTATACAAGTTTGATTTTACGCAGGGCCGTAGGCCTTGATGGCATCGTCGACGATCTTTTCCGCGTCTGCGCCCATGATGTCGAGGTTTTCGGCTTCCAGGAGCTTGACGGTCGGAATGCCGAAGCAGTCCTGCGCGATGGTCTTCCAGTAGTCGTAGCCAAAGCGGCCGTCGAACGGTCCGCCGCTGGTCGTGACATGGTAGAGCTCGCTTGCGCGGCACAGGCCGACGGGCTCGCCCGCCTCGCTGTGTACTTCGTCACGATGCCCGTGACATAGATATTCTCCAAATACACCTTGAGCTGCGCGGGAAACGACAGGTCCCACAGCGGCGCAGCGATGACAATTCTGTCCGCCGCGGCGAACTGACGGGCGTAACGGAACATTTCATCGTCATACTTCTTTTCCGCGAGCAGCGCGTCGCGCTTTGCGATGTCCGCGCGCCCCAGCGGGTGCAGCGGCTCGTCATAAAGGCGCAGCTCCTCGTATTCGCCGAGCGCTTTAAGCAGCGCGCGGGCCAGTTTTTCCGTGCGCGATTCTCCGCGCGGGCAGCAGTTAATAAAAAGCGTCATGTACTTTCCCTCACAGTACGCAGTAGTACATGATAAATGTGTTCGCCACGCCGAGCAGAATACCGGCGATGACTTGCAGCGGCGTGTGGCCGACGAACTCCTTGAGCTTCGCCTCCGGAAGCTTTTCCGACGCGAGCGAGTTGAAGGCCTCGACGATGTCGTTGATGATGACGGCCTGACGCCCCGTTTCGAGCCGGACGCCCATCGCGTCCTTGCAGACGACGATGGCGAAGATGAACGCCATCGCGAATTCAAACGAACCGAGCCCGTAGACGAGCGCCGCCGCGGTCGCGAGCGACGAGACCGTGGCCGAATGGCCGCTCGGCATCCCGCCGTCGCCGATCAGGCGCGTAAAGTCGATGCTCTTCGTCACAATGGCATGAATGATCGTCTTGATGAGCTGCGCCCAGAACCACGACGAGAGACCGATGAGCAAAAAGGGATTCGACAGCAATTCCTGAAACCAATTCATATGTTTCCGCTTCCTTTCGCGGTGCGGACTTTGTCAGCCCTTGGATGTTCCTTATTATACCACCGTTTTCCAGTTCGGCAATAAACTTTCTTTTAACTTCTTCCGCAGAAAATATAAACCAGCGCAGGCTCACCTGCGCTGGTTTTTCTTTACGACGCCTGCGCGAACTGGCTGTTGTAGAGCTCGGCGTAGAAGCCGTTTTGCTCCATCAGCTGCTCGTGCGTGCCGCTCTCGATGACGTCGCCGTCGCGCATCACGAGGATGAGGTCGGCGTTCTTGATGGTCGACAGGCGGTGGGCGATGACAAAGCTCGTCCGGCCCTTCAGCTCGTCCATCGCACGCTGAATGAGAAGTTCCGTGCGCGTATCGACCGAGGACGTTGCCTCGTCGAGGATCAGCATCGGCGCATTCTGGAGCATCGCGCGGGCGATGGTCAAAAGCTGTTTCTGTCCCGCCGAGATGGTCGTGCTCTCGCTGAGCACGGTGTCAAAGCCCTGTGGCAGCGAGTGGACAAATTTGTCGAGGCCGCAGGCCTTGCAGACCGTTTCGAGCTGCTCGTCCGTGATACCCTCCATGTTATAGACCAGGTTCTCGCGGATCGTGCCCTCAAAGAGCCACGTGTCCTGCAGGACCATACCAAAGAGCTCGTGCACATCCTCGCGGCGCAGGTCGGTCGTCGCCACGCCGTCGATCGTGATGCGGCCGCTGTTGACCTCAAAAAATCGCATCAGGAGGTTCACCATCGTGGTCTTGCCCGCGCCGGTGGGGCCGACGATGGCGACCTTCTGGCCCGGATGGACCTCAGCGGAGAAATCCTTGATGATGATCTTGTCGGGCGAATCGGGGTAGCTGAAGCGCACGTGGTCGAACATTACCGCGCCGCGCACGGCGTCGAGCTTCTCGGTCTTGTCGCTCTCGTCGCCGAGCTCTTCACTTTCGAGGAAGTCGAAAATGCGGTGCGCGGAGGCGGAGGCCGTCTGCAAATTCGTCATGCCCTGTGCGATCTGCGTCAGCGGCGTGGTGAAGAGGCGCACATACAGGATGAACGAGACGATGACGCCGAATTCGATCGTGCCATTGATGGCCAGCACCGAGCCGAACACGCACACGGCAACATACGCGAGGTTGCCGATCACGTTCATGAGCGGCTGCATCACACCGGAGAGGAACTGCGAGCGCCAGTTTGCGTCATAGACCGCCGCGTTCAGGCCGTCGAAGTGGTCGAGGACCTTATCGACTGCGCGGCTGATGCGCACGACCTCATGGCCGGAATACATCTCCTCGACATAGCCGTTGAGCTCGCCGAGGCTCTTCTGCCGCGCGGTGAAGTAGCGCTGCGACTTCGACATGATGGCGACGATCAGCACCATGCCAAGGAGCGTGATGCACAGTGCGACGAGCGCCATGCGCCATTCGGTCACGAACATCATAATAAGGCAGCCGACAAACTGTGTCGCGGCGCTGATGATGGTCGGCAGGCTGTTGGTAAGTCCCTGCTGGAGCGTTGACACATCGTTTGTGATGCGGCTCAAAATGTCGCCCTGCGAGGTGGTGTTGAAATACTTCTGCGGCACGCGGTTGATCTTTTCCGAGAGTTCGCCTCTCATGCGGTAGGACATTTTCAGCGTCACGACCGCCATGATATAGTGTTGGATGAAGCCAAACAGTGCGCTCAGGCAGTAAATAATGGCAAGGAACACGCCGATCTTCGCAATGGCGGCGAGGTCAATGCCGGTGAACAGGCCGTCGGACATGATGGTCGCCATTTTGCCGATCTTGTCGGGGCCGATGATCGTCATCACGGCGCTCAGCGCCGCCAGCACGAGGGCAAAAATGATAATGCCCATGCTCGAGCTCATATACGCGCCCGTGCGCTTGAGCGCGCCGACGGGATTGCTGTTTTTCTTTTTCATCTTCTCTCGCCTCCTTTACGCGAGCTCCGCGGCGCTGAGCTGGGAGGTCGCGATCTCGCGGTAAACGTCACAGTTTTTCATCAGCTCTTCATGCGTGCCGATGCCCACGGTCTCGCCGCGGTCGAGCACGATGATCTTGTCTGCGTGGCGGATGGTGCTGATGCGCTGCGCGACGATGATCTTCGTCGTGTCGTGCAGCTGCTTGGATAGCCCCTCGCGCAGCTTCGCATCCGTGCGGTAGTCCAGAGCGGAGAACGAATCGTCGAAGACGAGGATCTCCGGTTTTCTCGCCAGCGCGCGGGCGATGGAAAGGCGCTGCTTCTGGCCGCCGGACATGTTGCGGCCCATCTGCGCCACATGGTGCTGCGTGCCGTCTGGGAGCTTGTCGACAAACTCCTTCGCCTGCGAAAGCTCGACGGCCTGCGCAAGGCCCTCATCGTCCGCCGGCGCTTCGCTCTCGCCAAAGTAGACATTGTCGCGGATGCTGCCGGCGAAGAGCACCGCCTTCTGCGTCACGTAGCCTAGCTTGTTGTAGAGTGTGTCGAACGTGTAGTCCCTGACGTTCACGCCATCGACAAGCACCTCGCCCTCCGTCGCATCGTAAAAGCGCGGGATCAGGCTCACAAGTGTCGTCTTGCCGCTGCCCGTCGCGCCGATGACGGCAAGCGTCTCGCCCCTGTTCACACGGAAGCTGATGTTCGAAAGCTCATCCTCCGAAGCGTGCGGATAGCGGAACGAAACGTTTTTGAACTCCACTGTGCCGTGCTCTTGCATTCGCTCACGCTACCCTCGCGGATATTCGCCTTGCGCTCGAGCACCTCGTTGATACGCTCGGCCGAGACCTGCGCCTGCGGCAGCAGCATGAAGATCATCACGAGCATCATAAAAGACATCACCACGTAGGTTGCATACGTGCTGAACACCAGCACGTCGCTGAACATCGTGAGGCGCGCTGCGGAATCGGTCAGCGCGATGTTGTTGACGAGCGCCGCACCCAGCCAGTAGATCGTGAGCGCCAGGCCGTTCATACCGAGCGTCATCGTCGGCTGGACGAGGGCGAAGAGCTTCTGGTTCTTTACCTGCACATTCATCATGTCAAGGCTCGGCTTGTTGAACTTGTCGTTCTGGTACTGCTCGGCGTTGAACGCGTGCACCACGTTGATGCCCGTCAGATTTTCGCGCGCCACACGGTTGATCTGGTCTGTCAGCTTCTGCACGATGCGGAAACGCGGGATGCAGATGCTCATCACCGTTATCACCGTCACGCAGATGACCACGACGAATGTCGCTGTCACGGCGGAGAGCTCCCAGCTCTTGCCGAGAATTTTGATGATGGCCCACACGGCCATGATCGGCGATTTGATCATCATCTGCAGGCCCATCGCCACGATCATCTGAATTTGCGTGATGTCGTTCGTCGTTCTCGTGATGAGGCTGGCGACGGAAAGTCCTGCATCTCCTCGCTGCCGATGTCCATCACGTGGCGGAAGAGCTTTTCGCGCACCGTGAAGCTGAAGCCCGACGCCGCCTTGGCCGCGAGATACCCGCAGCCCACGGCCAGCACGGCGCTTGCGAGCGTGCAGCCAAGCATTTTCGCGCCGACGGACAGGATATCCGCCGTCGCCCCCGACGTTTTGATGAGCGTCGTCAGATCGGTCATGTAATCCGGCAGCCGCAGGTCAAAAGTAGACCTGCACCGCCACAAGCACGGTGCACAGCAGCACCATGAGCACCTCTTTACGGCGCATGTTTTTGAGTAATTTCAGCATTGTTGTTCTCCTGATTTCTTCTTTGGGCCCTCAGCGCTTTTCCTTGCAGATGCCGTTCAGATTGCCATCCATTCTTTCAAGGCAGCGGCGCATCGTCGCCAGATCCTCCTCCGGGATGCCCTCGAGCAGACGTCTTCCGAACTGCCACTGCACCTGCCGTCCGCGCTCAATGAGCGCTTGCGCCTGTTCGGTGCAGATAAGCCGCGTCTGCCGCCGATCGCCCGGCATCTCCCGCCGCTCGAGAAGGCCGTCATTCACCAGTCTTTCCACATGCACGGAGACGATACCCGGTTTGTGCCCGCGCATGCGGCAGATGTCCTTCGCCGTGTTGTGCTCGGGATTGTTGGCGAGAAAGAGCAGAATGTCCAGCGCCAGCGGCGGCAGGCCTGCCTCCTTGCACAACGGAGTTAACATAACGTGATAAGCCTTTGTCATCTTGTTGGCGTGGCTGAAAAACGTTGCCCCGCGCATCGGTTCCTTCGGCATCATATCGGTTCCTTTCCGACCTCATTCGGTCACGCGCCGCGCTCGCTCGTCATCGAATGATAATCTTCTAATTTTAGAACGTCATCATTATAGTTGTTTCCATTCCAATGTCAATAAACAAATTGTGAACGTTCCAAAAAAAGGGCGCGAAAAAGCGCCGCCTTTCGGCAGCGCTTTTTTCGTATTCTGTTACAGAGACAGCTGGATAAGGCCGAGGATGAGCATGTGTACCGGATAAAACGCGTAGCAGGCATACTGAAACGCCTTGCTGTGGTGTCCCTGCCGCCCGCGGTAGAGCCAGATGGGCACGAGCGAGAGCAGTGCAAGCCCCTGCTCGCAGACCTCAAACTCCAGTCCGAAAAGCTCGATCGGGAAAATCTGTCCTCCGATGAGCGACACATTGATCCAATAGAGCGCCGCGATCTGCCCGAGCAGCTTCCACCACTCTCTGCCGCGGAGGAAATAGAACACAAACACCGTCAAAACGCCCATGCCGTAATAATCTACCATGCCGAGCGTGCCGAGCGCAAAGCCCAGCACCGTGACCGCAGCGCAAGTCAGAAGATAGAGCCATGTCTTCCCCTTTTCCCGCACGGCCTCCATCGCCCGAATGCCGAGAAGGCCGATGAGCAGCGTCCAGATGACATTCTGGTGCACAGGGTAGAACCACGTGCCGCCGTACATCAGGTCAAAGGGAATTTCCGACAGCACCGCAAAAATCAGCATCCGCTGCGCGTATTTTTTGAAACTGTGCGTGTGGAAGTAGCCCTCCACCGCCATGAAGGCAAAAATGGGGAACGCGAGACGTCCCACGCAGGTCATCCACTCCTGTGAAAGAAAAAGCGTCGCCCACAGGTGGTCGAGCAGCATGAAGGCCATCGCTAAAATGTGCAGCGCCGCGGCGCTGAGGTCAAACTGTTTTTTCATTGATCTCTCCTGTTGATTTCTCTCTTTTCCCCTCTGTTGCGCAAAGTTATTTTATTTTATCAGATCTCGCGTCAAAAGTCACGCTTAATTTTTGCGTTTCTTTCTCTGCAAAAAATACCGGCGGGCAAAATGCCCGCCGGTACGTTTCAGTTTTACCCCAGAATGGCCTTCAGGTCCTCCTCTGGCGTCGTAATGGGCGCGATGCCAAAGTTCTTGACAAGGTAGTCGAGCACGTTCGGCGAGAGGAACGCCGGCAGCGTCGGACCGAGGCGGATGTCCTTGATGCCGAGATACAGCAGCGTCAGCAGGATGCACACCGCCTTCTGCTCGTACCACGAGAGCACCATCGAAAGCGGCAGCTCGTTCACACCGCAGCCAAAGGCGTCGGCGAGCGCCAGCGCGATCTGGATGGCACTGTAAGCGTCGTTGCACTGGCCGATGTCCAGGATGCGCGGCAGTCCCGCCACCGTGCCGAGACTCAAGTCATTGAAGCGGAACTTGCCGCAGGCCAGCGTCAGCACGATGGTGTCGGGCGGCGTCTGCTTGACGAATTCCGTGTAGTAATTTCTGCCTGGGCGCGCGCCGTCGCAGCCGCCGACTAAGAAAAAGTGTCGGATCTGGCCGGACTTGACGGCCTCAACCACCTTGTCAGCCACACCCAGCACCGCGCCGCGGGCAAAGCCCGTCGTAACCGTGCTGCCACCGTTGATGCCGGTGAACGCCTTGTCCTCGGCATAGCCGCCCAGTTCCAGCGCCTTTTCGATGACCGGCGTGAAGTCCTTGTCCGCGCCGATATGCTTGAGTTCCGGATATGAGACCTCCGCCGTAGTGAACACGCGGTCGGCATAGCTCGCTTTCGGCGGCATCAGGCAATTCGTGGTGAATAGTACGGGCGCAGGGATGTCGGCAAATTCCTTTTGCTGGTTCTGCCACGCCGTGCCGAAATTGCCCTTGAGATGGGCATACTTTTTAAGGCCCGGGTAGCCGTGCGCGGGCAGCATCTCGCTGTGCGTATAGATGTTGATGCCCTTGCCCTTCGTCTGCTCGAGCAGGCGCTTCAAGTCGTGCAGGTCGTGGCCGGAAACCACGATGAACGGTCCCTTTTCCACCGTCAGCGGCACCGTGGTCGGCTCTGGCGTGCCGTAGGTCTCCGTGTTGGCCTTGTCGAGCAGCGCCATGCAGCGGTAGTTTTTCTCGCCGACCTCCAGCACAAGGGAGCAGGTCATCCATGCCCCAGTCCTCGCCGACGGCAAACAATGCCTTGGCAAAAAAGCGGTTGACCTCGCCGTCCGTATAGCCCAGCACCATCGCGTGGTAGGCGTACGCCGCCATGCCGCGGATACCGAACAGGATGAGCGACTTGAGGCTGCGGATGTCCTCGTCCGCCGTCCAGAGCCGCGAGACATCGTAGTCATTGTTGTGCCCGCAGGGCGACATGCAGGACGCGCAGTCCGGCACAAGACGGCTCTTCTCCGCCCTCACGCGTGCAGTCACATCCCGGATGGCCGCCGCGTCAAAGTTCACATTCGTGAGCGTAGTGAAAAGCGCCTCGATGATGAGGCTCCATGTGCCCTCGTTCACGCCGGGGCTGCCGTCCGCAGCGCGGGCAAGGCCGATGAGCGCGCCGGTCAGCTCGTCCTGCAAATTTGCCGTCTCGGCGCTCTTTCCGCACACACCCGCGCTGCCGGTGCAGCCCGTGCAGTGCGCCGCCTGCTCGCACTGAAAACAAAACATCTTGTTGTCCACCGAAAAAATCCTCCTCATTCTGTGGTCTTATCGATCATAGGATGACTCAAATCGTATCCAGTATTCTCCCGTCCGTCGAGATCGTCACGACCTGCCAGGGGATGAATTTACCGCTATTTTGCAGCGCGGTCTTTGCCGCGTGCTCGAGCCCGCCGCAGCACGGGACCTCCATTCGCACGACCGTCACGCTCTTGATGTCATTTTTTGCGATAATCTCGGTCAGCTTCTCGCTGTAATCCACGCTGTCGAGCTTCGGGCAGCCGACGAGCGTAATGTGGCCCTTGATGAATTTCTCGTGGAAGGCCGCGTAGGCGTACGCCGTGCAGTCCGCCGCGATGAGCAGCTTTGCGCCGGAGAAATACGGCGCGTTCACGGGCACGAGCTTGATCTGCACCGGCCACTGGGAGAGCTGGCTCTCCTGCGCAGCAGGAGCCGCCGTTTCAGATGCCGCCTTGTGCGCAAAGGTCTTGAGCTGCATGCCGGAACAGCCGTGGTGCAGTGTCATCCCCTCCTTCTGCATTCTCTTCTGCTTGTTTTCAAGCACCGCCTGCTCGTCGTAGGCCGCGGCCTCGCGCTCGACAAAGGAAATCGCGCCGGTCGGGCAGGTCGGCAGACAGTCGCCCAGGCCGTCGCAGTAGTCGTCGCGCATCAGCTGCGCCTTGCCGTTTACCATGGCGATAGCGCCCTCGTGACACGCCGCGGCGCAGGGCGCCGCAGCCGTTGCATTTATTTTGATCGATCTCAATGATTCTCCGTTTCATTGCAATACCTCCTTGCGTTTTCAAGCGTATTATAGTAGAATGCGGCCAGCAAGTCGGTTGAATTTTCAACGAAAGGCGTTTTTTATGAAAGATTTTTTTCCCATTCTCGCCGCCTCGCCGCTCTTTTCCGGCGTCACGGAGAACGAGCTTGACGCGATGCTCACCTGCCTTGCGGCGAAGACCGAGCAATTTCCCAAGGACGTCTTTCTCCTCCACCCCGGCGACGCGGTCAAGGAGATCGGCATGGTGCTCTCCGGCTGCGCGCTCGTCGTGCAGGAGGATATCTGGGGCAACCGCAACATTCTCTCCCGCACCGCGCCGGGGCAGACCTACGCCGCGGCCTTCGCCTGCGCGCCGAGCAGTGTCTCCAATGTGAGCGTCGTGACCGAAACGCCGACAACGGTGCTGTTTTTGAACGTCAAGCGCCTTTTGACGGTCTGTCCCTCCGCCTGCGCGCACCACAGCCGCATCATCCGAAACCTTCTGAGCGACCTTGCGGGAAAAAACCTGCTGCTCAATGAAAAGCTCACGCACATCGCCCAGCGCACGACGCGCGCCAAGCTCATGTCCTATCTCTCCGCCGAGGCGCAGCGGCGCGGCGCGGTCGAGTTTGACATCCCGTTCTCCCGCCAGCAGCTCGCGGACTTTCTCGCCGTTGAGCGCAGCGGATTGTCGCTCGAGCTCGGCAAGATGAAAAAGGAAGGCCTGCTGGACTATCATAAAGAGCACTTTGTGCTGAACATCTGAATGAACACAAAGGAGGAAACGCCGCGTTTCCTCCTTTTTTCTTTAATTCTCCACCGTTACGATCTGCGAGAGGTCGACGGCGTATCCTGCCGCGTTTTCGACGTTTACCCCGTTGCCACGGAACACACAGTTATTGAAATCCAGCGTCTCTGTGCCCGGCATCGCGGCGATGCGCACGGCGGTGCCGTTGTCTTCGTACACGCTGTCGCCATAGTAGCTGCCCGAGCACGTCGCGCCGCCGCGGTTGTCGAGCCACAGCCCCACGCCGTTGCCGCGGAACGTGCAGCCCGTGGCGTTGACCCAGCTGCCGAGGCCGCCGTAAGCGCCGATCTCCCAGTTTTCAAACGTGCAGCGGTGCAGGAATGCTCCCTCGCTCGCGGAAAGGCCGATGCCCGTACCGTCGCCCACAAAACGGACGTTCGTGATGTTCGAGGGGTAAATGCCGCGCGTCGCAATCGTCACGGTGCCGGTGAACGTCGTGCCGCTCTCGCTGCCGATCAGGTCGCAGCAGAAATTTTTCATCGTCAGTCCACCCTCGTATGTCACCGCGGGCAGCTGCAAAATGTAGACCGACTTTCAATCCGCCTCGTGCGCGAGCGTGTTGAGCAGCGCGTTCAGGTCGTCGATCGTTGCCATCGGATAGTCGTTCTCCGTCAACGTCACGACCGGGATGCGCGTGATTTTGACCGTGTGGTGCAGGCGCAGCGCGTCGCCGTTTTTGAGGTAGATCGTCCAGATGATGTCGCCCTCGCCCTCTTTGAGCTGCTCGGTGTGGAAGCTCGGGATAATCACCGTTGCTGAAATAATTCACATCGTATCCGAACTCGGTAAGGAAAACAAAATCGTTGGAAATAAAAGCGAAGAATATCTTGCCGCCGTCCTTGCAGACACGCTTTGCTTCGCTGATACATTTCTGTTTGTCCGCATCATTTTTCAAATGATAAAGCGGGCCGAACAGAAGGACAATATCAAACGACTTATCTGCATATCGAGAGAGGTCAAGGGCATTGCCTTGAACAAGATCGATTTTATCTTCGGGTGTCAGTTTCTTTTTGAATGCGGCAATATTGGCATCGGCAAGTTCAAGAGCCGAGACTTCATAACCCTTACGAGCAAAGTAGAGGCTGTATTCACCTGCACCTGCGCCAATGTCGAGTATCTTGTCGCCATCTTTCAAATATTTTTCTATGTAGTGAACGGTAGTCAAAAATTCAACTCGTGCGGCTTTGGAATGATTGAGCCTTGCATCCTCGTTGAATATATCGTAGGTTCTGTTTACACGTTCACTCTCATTTTCTATTTTTGCAAGTTGTTCAAAGTCCGTTTTATTTATACCTCACGCTTTTCTCATATAAATTGATTTGCCATGTAAGACAAATCGCTCATTTTCTTGATAAATCGCTTACCCTCATCGTTTTGAAGCATGAAAGAAACGCCGCCTGCCATACCAAAAAGTTCAAACTGATTCAGCGTTTCCACATCCATTCCGAGGAACATCGTATTCCAAACGCTCAGCAAATCGCCATGTGATACTACAATGATACATTCATCATTACTTGCCATTATCTCGTCAAAAAGAGGTTTTAAGCGATTCCATTCGTCTCGTCTACTCTCAGCATCAGAAAACATCCTGTCATCGATGGTTTTCTCTTGAACCTCAATGTTCTCACGAAGCCACTGAACAGATTTGCCAACGCATTTACCTAAATTGCGCTCTCGAAGTTCCGTTCTAATGTTAGGTGTGATTCCCATATGCTTTGCGACAATTTCAGCGGTGTGCTTTGCTCGCAGAAGATCGGAAGCATACATAACAATTTTGTGACCGGATAACTGCTTCGCTAATTTCTGCCCTATTCTTTCAGCCTGTTCAATGCCTGATTCAGAAAGATCCCAATCTGTCCAAGAACCCACCATACCATTTGTGTGGTGAATTGATTGCGTGTGCTGAATAGTAATAATCTGTTTTATATTGTTATACCTCACTTTCTCTCAAAGTCCATTCTTAATCCGGTGTTTGGTATACCGAGCTTTAGTCCAAAGGCTTGTACTCAGTAACAGATTTGAGATACGCCTCTGGGTTACCATTCAATTAGAATTACTGTCTTACGAGCACACAGCCGAAGGCAGGTTTTTCCCTATTCTCTTCCGCCCGACGTTTTCTTCGCGCGCTCCAGTGCGCGCCGCAGCGGCGGGAAGAGCACGAAGACGAGGACCGTATTTGACACGCAGTGGATGACGTCATACGGGATGCCCGAGACCCACCACGAAAACGCCATCTGCCATCCGCCGATGAAAAAATACGGAATGGCGCACAGCGCGCCGAAGCACAGCCCGTGCAGCCCCGCGATGGCCGCCCAGAATGCGCGGCTCTCGCTTCTGCGAAACGGCAGCGCAGCGAGCACGACGATCGGCCAGACGTAGAGATACATCAGATTCCAAAGCCCCGCGCCGTAAAGCGCGATCTCGAGCAGGGCAAAGCCGAACGCCGGATAGAACGCCTTCGCCCCGTACACCGCCGTGGCCAAAAGCAGCAGCAGCGTGACGGGATGCACGTTCGGGATGAGGCGCAGGCACTCCTTGCCCGCGACCATCAGCGCGCAGAAAAGCGACAGCTCCGCGATCTCGCGGATGCTGAGTCTTGCGGACTTACCAGCCGACATTCAGCACAAAGTCGTACACATCGCCGTCCGCGACGGGCTGGCTGTCCACGCCGAGCTCGGCAAACGTGCCGTTCACGCTGTAGCCCCACCACTGCTGCTCACTCTCTCGTCGGCGGTCTCGCCGTCCACAGTCTGCACATAGAGGCCGTACTCGCTCTCTGTGCCCTCGATGAGGTCTTCCTGCTCGAGCGCGCCGCGCAGGTACTCTTCGTCGGTGTGGATGGTGAAGGTCGTGTCATCGCCGTTCAGGTGGTCGACGTTGATGGTGATCTCCTTACTGCCCTGCTGCGTCTCCCGCTTGTTTGTCTGCCAAATGACGAGCGCGGCAGCCGCCAGCACAAGCACGATGATGAGGGCGATGACGCCTTTGTTGTTTTTCTTCTGCATTTTGCTTTCTCCTTCTCTTGCTGAAAAACGCCGCCTTTGAGCGGCAAAGCGAAGCATTCGATGCCTTTGAACGCTGCGTCGTATTTTACCGCCAAAGCGGCAAAATGCAAAGCCCCAGCCGTCGCGCCGATCCTCCGCCTTTTTTCTGCGCAAAAGGCTTTGCGCATCGCCGCGCGATGCGGTATAATAAATTTTGCGTTCCGCCCGCTTTCGGGCGGACATTGCTGATTCACTTGACCGCGCCGCTTCGGCGCCCGATATACGAAAGGAACATTTTATGGATCTCATTCAGGCCCTTGCTGCCGAGCTCGGCAAAGACCCCCGGCACGTTGAAAACGTCGTGCATCTGCTCGACGAGGGCAACACCATCCCCTTTATCGCCCGCTACCGCAAGGAGCTCCACGGTGCAATGGACGATACCTCTCTGCGCACGCTCGAAGAGCGGCTCCAATACCTCCGCGGTCTTGAAGAGCGCCGCGAAGCGGTGAAAAAGTCCATCGACGAGCAGGGCAAGCTGACCGACGAGCTCGCTGCCGCCATCGACAGCGCCAAAACGCTCGCCGAGGTCGAAGACCTCTACCGCCCCTACAAGCAAAAGCGCCGCACCCGCGCCACGATGGCGAAGGAAAAGGGCCTTGAACCACTCGCCGTGCTGCTCTTCGCGCAGGAGCGAGACTGCCCGCGGCCCGAGGAGGCCGCGCGCGACTTTGTCGACCCCGAAAAGGGCGTCGAGACGGTCGAGGACGCCCTGCAGGGCGCGAGCGACATCATCGCTGAGCAGATCTCTGACGACGCCGCCATCCGCAAGAGCCTTCGCGCGCTCATTTCCCGTCAGGGCCAGCTTGTGAGCAGGGCCGCGACCGAGGACGACAGCGTCTATCGCCTATACTACGATTTTACGCAGTCTGTCGCCCGCTTGCAGGGGCATCAGGTGCTCGCCATCAACCGCGGTGAAAAAGAAGGCATTTTGAAGGTCTCCATCACGCTCGACCGCGAGCAGGCGCTCCCGCTGCTGCGCCGTGCAGTCGTGAAGCCCGGCTCCGCCGCGATGGAATTCGTCAAGTCCGCCGCCGAGGACGCCTACGACCGTCTCATCTTCCCCTCGCTCGAACGCGAGGTGCGAAATCAGCTCACTGAGCAGGCAGACGAGGGTGCCATCGGCCAGTTTGCGCTCAACTTAAAGCCGCTTTTGATGCAGCCGCCGGTCAAGGGCAAGGTCACGATGGGCCTTGATCCCGGTTACCGCATGGGCTGCAAGGTCGCCGTCGTGGACGGCACAGGTAAGGTGCTCGATACCGCCGTGGTCTACCCGACCTACGGCGAGCGGCAGAAAAATGAAGCCATCGCCGCGCTGGCAACGCTCATCAAAAAGCACGGTGTGGAGCACATCGCCATCGGCAACGGCACGGCCAGCCGCGAGACCGAACAGATGGCCGTCGAGCTCATCCGTCAGGTGAACGAGGGCAGTGCGCACGTGAGCTACATGATCGTCTCTGAGGCGGGCGCGTCCGTGTACTCGGCGAGCAAGCTCGCCGCCGAGGAATTCCCGCAGTACGACGTGAACCTCCGCTCCGCCGTGTCCATCGCGCGGAGATTACAGGACCCGCTTGCCGAGCTCGTGAAGATCGACCCCAAGGCCATCGGCGTGGGGCAGTATCAGCACGACATGCCGCAAGCAGCTCGACGAGGCGCTGAACGGCGTGGTCGAGGACTGCGTCAACGCCGTCGGCGTGGATATCAACACGGCGTCGCCGTCACTTTTGCAGCGCGTCGCGGGCCTGAACGGCACAACGGCGAAAAATGTCGTCTCATACCGCGAGGAGAACGGCGCGTTCACCTCACGCGCGCAGATCAAGAAAGTGCCAAAGCTCGGCCCCAAGGCCTTCCAGCAGTGCGCGGGCTTCCTGCGCGTGCCGGAGAGCAGGAGCGTTCTCGATAACACCGCCGTCCACCCCGAGAGCTATGAGGCCGCCAAGGCGCTCCTTGCCCTCTCGGGTCATACGCTCGCGGACGTGAAGGAGGGGAAGCTCTCCGACCTTCCCGCGCGCATCAAGGCCTACGGCGAGGACAAGGCCGCGGGTGAGATCGGCGTCGGCGTTCCCACGCTGCGCGATATCGTCTCGGAGCTCTTAAAGCCCGGCCGCGACGTGCGCGACGAGCTGCCAAAGCCCATCCTGCGCACCGACGTTCTTGAAATGAAAGACCTAAAGTCCGGCATGGTGTTGACCGGCACGGTGCGCAACGTCATCGACTTCGGCGTGTTCGTGGACATCGGTGTGCATCAGGACGGCCTTGTGCACATCTCGCAGGTGGCGGACAAATTCATCAAGCACCCCTCCGAGGTCGTGTCCGTCGGCGACGTTGTCAAGGTCGTCGTGCTGGAAGTCGACGAGAAGAAAAAGCGCATCAGCCTCTCCATGAAGCAGGCGAAATAAGTTCCGTCCTGCAGTTGACATAAAAACTCCCACGGTTCCGGAACCGTGGGAGTTTTTCATTTTATCGTATACTGATTTACAGCAAATCAGCCAGCTCCAGCACGAGCTTTTCGCTCTTTTCCCAGCCGAGGCAGGCGTCGGTGATGCTCTTGCCGTAGGTGCCCTCGCTGATCTTCTGGTTGCCGTCCTCGATGTAGCTCTCGATCATCATGCCCTTGACGAGCGCGTTGATGTCATTCGAGTGGCGCTTGGAGTGCAGGACCTCCTTCGCGATGCGGATCTGCTCCAAATACTGCTTGCCGGAGTTGGCGTGGTTGCAGTCGACGATGCAGGCGGGGTTCTTGATGCCCTTTTCCGCGTACAGCTCGTGCAGCTGCACCAGGTCTTCATAGTGGTAGTTGGGGCGGCTGTCGCCCTTTTCGTTCACATAGCCGCGCATGATGGCGTGGGCATAGGGGTTGCCCGCGGTCTCGACCTCCCAGCCGCGGTAGAGGAACGTGTGGTCGCCCATCGCCGCATAGATGGAGTTCATCATCACGCTCAAGTCGCCGCCCGTGGGGTTCTTCATGCCGACGGGCACATCAATACCGCTCGCGACGAGGCGGTGCTGCTGATTCTCGACCGAGCGCGCGCCGACAGCGACATAGCCCAGAATGTCGGAGAGATAGCGGTAGTTTTCGGGATAGAGCATCTCGTCGGCGCAGGCAAAGCCGGTCTCCTGCACCGCGCGGTGTGGAGGCGGCGGATGGCGATGATGCCCTCGAGCATGTCGGGCTTTTTGCTCGGGTCGGGCTGGTGGAGCATGCCCTTGTAGCCCGAGCCGTTGGTGCGCGGCTTGTTCGTGTAGATGCGCGGGACGATCAGGATCTTATCCTTGACCTTTTCCTGCAGGGGGACGAGGCGGCAGACATAGTCCATCACGCTGTCCTCGCGGTCGGCAGAGCAGGGGCCAATGATGAGCATCAGGCGGCTGTCACGCCCGTCGAGGATCGCGCGCATCTCTTCCACGCGCGCCTCACGCACCTTGGCGACCTCTTCCGTGACGGGGAACTCTTTTTTAATGTCCATCGGGATGGGCAGTTTACGGATGAATTTTGCATTTTGCTGCATAATGAATACTCCTTGTCAATAATTGACCGATATTGTCTATTATTCTACAGCGTTCCCCGCGGTTCTGCAAGCGCGATTTCATGGCGGACTGTATAAAGATTCGAAAACGGCACGTGCAAATTCTATCGAATCTCAAAAACGGCGGTCAATTCCGCCCGAGCCGCTTCCAACGGCTGTGCAGCCGTGCTCCTTATTTCCTTTTTTGTTGCCGTGAACCTCATTCGTATAAACGCAGATGCGTTTCATGCCGGTACAGTGCATCAATTTCCCGTTTGGTTTTATTTTCCTCTTTTACAGCTCCAGAGCGTTTTCTAAACTTTTTATTGATATTCATGTATTTTAAACGGTCAAATCATCAGTTTTCATAACATTTTCATCGGTTGAAATGTAGAAATTATCTCATTTGACTGAATTTAACAACTCCTTTTCGCGATTCCGGATTAGACTGCTGATTGAAAGGGTACGCGGCAGAGTGGTATGTGGCTGCCGCGCGCCGAACCGGACACATAAAAGGAGGAATCATTATGCTGACGATCGAACTCAACATGTACCACGCTGTTGCTCTGGGCGCTTTCCTGTTCTGGCTGGGCAGCGTCATCACCGACAAGGTCTCGCTGCTCAGCCGCTACTGCATCCCCGCTCCGCTGGTCGGCGGACTGTGCTTTTCCATCCTCAACTGCATTCTCTATTCCATGGGCATCGCGTCCATCACCTTCGACGCGACGCTGCAAGCCGTTTTTATGATCATGTTCTTCACCACCGTCGGCTTCACGGTCAGTATCCCCGCGCTGCTCAAGGGCGGCAAAGCTGTCATCCTGTGCCTTGCCATCTCCATTGTGATGATCCCGCTGCAAAACTTCCTCGGCGGCGGCGTGATGACGCTCTTCGGGCGCGACCCGCTGCTCGGCATCGGCTGCGGCTCCATCGCTCTGGTCGGCGGCCCTGGCACGGCGGCGGCGTTCGGCCCCGACCTTGAAGCCGCGGGCGTGGTCGGCGGCAGCGTCATTTCCATCGCGGCGGCAACGTTCGGTCTCGTGGCCGGTTCGCTGATGGGCGGCCCGACGGCCAAGCGTCTCATCGAAAAGCACGATCTGCGTCCCGCTCCGGTGACCGCCGGCGGCACCACCCCGTCTGCCGCCCTTGCGACCGACGTTGCCAGCGAGGACGAGCGCTTCATCTCCGACAGCCCGCGCTTTGTCAAAGGCTTCATGCTTCTGCTTCTCGCCGTCGGCATCGGCAATCAGGTCAGCGTATGGCTCACGGCGCTCACCGGCCTCACCTTCCCCGCTTACATCGGCGCGATGCTCGTCGCCGTGGTCGTCCGCAACGTGATGGACGGCGTACATGTCTCCTATCCCGCCGAAGAGATCGACACCATGGGCAATATGTTCCTCTCGATCTTCCTCGCTATGGCGCTCGCGGGCCTCAAGCTCTGGGAGCTCATCGACCTTGCAATGCCGATGGTCATCTGCCTTGTGCTCCAGTGTGTTGTGATGTTCCTCTTCTCCTACTTCGTGGTCTTCAACGTCATGGGCCGCAATTACGACGCGGCAGTCATGACCGCGGGCTTCATCGGCTTCGCCATGGGCGCAACCTCGAACGCCATGGCCAACATGCAGGTCGTGACGAAGAAATACAGTCCTTCGCCGGTGGCGTACTTTGCCATCCCGATGGTCGGCGGCATGTTCATTGACTTCTTCAATGCCGTTCTAATTGCCGCCAACATCGGCTGGTGGACGTAAGCGAGGTGAGACCATGTACGTCCACTTCCCGAGCGATGTCCTCGCCGCGGCGGTGCTCGGCGTCGTCATCGGCGAGCTGGTCTTCCGCTATGGGAACCGCCTGCTGGACCGGCACAAATTGCTGACGGTCAACTGAATCCCTCCCACTGTAAGTCCATCCCCCCCGCATCAAAAAAGCAGCGCCTTTCGGCGCTGCTTTTTTGCGCTTGCGACTCAAAATCTCCGTATGGTATAATAAGAAAACAAACTATCGAAAGGCGGGGCACCGATGGATATCGAGCGAACGGAGCGGTTTTATCGCGAGCTCAAGCAGTCTGATGTATGTGACTGCGCCTATTGCCGCAACTATGTAAAAGAGGTTAAAAAGGCCTATCCTGCCGTGACGGCGTATCTCCAAACGCTCGGCGTCGACATCGCGAAGCCGTTTGAAACGATGCCGCTCGAACTGGATGAAGATGGCCGGATGCCGTACATCGGGCCGCAGTACCTCGTCTTCGGCGCAGAAGCGGGCTTTGCCGCCGCGACGGTCAAGGATGCCAATGACGTCGAGGTCCGCCTCGCGCAGTCCCACCCGGACGACGATATTCGGGAGCCGCACTTTGTGATCGAGATATTCCCGATCTTCCTGCCGTGGACGGTGGAGGGAACGGCAGCAGATCGGTGAAACGAAGAAAATGATGAAGAAATTCCTGATCGCACTGTTTTCGTTGGTCTCTATTTTGGCGTTGACCGGCTACGGCGGCAGGGTCACGTCGGGCGCTGAAAACTAAATAGTTGAAAATGAGGGGGCGCAGCCGCGCCCCTTTTCATTTTTTCGTCTTTGTGGTATACTTTGGGCAAAATCAAGGAAAAAGCGAGGAAACGGTCATGGAAACCATTGCAGCCATCGCCACGGCGCAAAGCCCGTCGGCCATCGGCATCGTGCGCCTGAGTGGAGAGGAGACGCGGCGCGTGCTCGCCGCGCTGTTCACGCCCGCAAGCGGCATGGCGGTCGAAGCACTTCCGTACCGCCGCATGACCTATGGCGACATCCGCTCGGTGGACGGCACGCTGCTCGACCGCGGCATGGCGGTCTGTTTTTCCGCCGCCCACAGCTACACGGGCGAGGAGAGCGCCGAGCTCCACTGCCATGGCTCGCCGGTCGTACTGAGCGAGGTGCTGCAAGCGGCATTTGCCGCGGGCGCACGACAGGCGCGGCCCGGTGAATTCACGCAGCGGGCGTTTCTGAACGGAAAGCTCGACCTCACCGAGGCTGAGGCAGTCATCGACCTCATCGACGCCGAGACGGCGGAGAGCGCGCGCAATGCCGCGGCCCAGCTCTCCGGCGCGCTGCGCCGCCCGATTGAACGTGTTTATGACAAGCTGCTCGACGTTTCGAGCCGTTTCTACGCCGTCGTCGACTACCCCGACGAGGACATTGAAGACCTCTCGCGCGAGGAGACCGAGCGCACGCTTTTATGCTGTGAAGAGACGCTTTCTGATCTTCTCGGCACGTTCGCACGCGGGAAAGTGCTCAAAAACGGCGTCGCGACCGCCATCATCGGCGCGCCGAACGCAGGCAAGAGCTCACTTTTGAACGCGCTCGTCGGCTTTGACCGTGCCATCGTCACAGACATCGCGGGCACGACGCGCGACACGGTGGAGGAAAAGGCGACGGTCGGCGGCGTGCTGCTGCGCCTCATCGACACGGCGGGCCTACACGAGACGGACGATCTCGTCGAACAGCTCGGCGTCGAGCGATCGAAAAAAGCGGTCGAGGACGCTGATCTGATCCTCGCGCTGTTGGACGGCAGCACGGGACTGCCGGCATCCGAAGGACGTGCAGAGGAAATGCTCGCACCGCTTGCGCTTGCCGCAAAAAGCGGCAAGCCGTGGCTGCTGCTGCTGACAAAATCCGACCTCGGCGGCGGGGCAGGCATTGTCCCCGATGAGGACTGGCGCGCGCCCGAGGCGGTCATTTCGCTTTCAAGCGTGACGCACGAGGGCTTCAACGCGCTGGAAGCGGCGATCCGCACGCTTTACCCCGCACCGAAAGGCGATACGTCCCTCGTGACAAACGCCCGTCAGGCCGACGCCATTCGCCGCGCGCTTGATAGCGTCCGTGCGGCGAAGGACGCGCTCCAAAGCGGCATGACGCCCGACGTTGTACTCACGGAAGTAGAGCAGGCGGAAAACGCCCTCGGCGAGCTCACGGGCCGCACCGCGCGCGAGGACATGGTCGCGCGCATCTTCGAGCGCTTCTGCGTCGGAAAATAAGAGCTTATTTCAATAAAAGTGCTCTGAACGAACCGTTCAGGGCACTTTTTTATCAGATGCCGCATTCATTCAGCCGCTTTTTTCTCATAGTTGCCAAAAAACGCGGCGTATGATATCTTGAAAGAAAAGCCCCCGGTCAAAACTGTCTTGGAGGTACGCCATGCCGAAGCGAAGCTGGAATTTGAACACCGTCTACATATCCGAGCGCCTGCAGGAGTGCCTGCGCCCGATCTCGCGCTGCGCGCTCACCACCGTGGTCGCGCCGATGGGCTACGGCAAGACGACGGCGGTGAACTGGTATCTTTTAGAGCGCGCCAAGCTCGACGAAGCCGCCGTTGTGCGTATCAGCGTGTATTCGGACAATCTGGCCATCTTCTGGAAGAGCGTGCAGGAGGCCTTTTCCCACGCGGGGCTCGACTTTCTGCGCGCCTACCCCTGCCCCGACGACGCCGCGGGCGGAAGCCTCCTGACGGACGATCTCTGCCACGCGCTCGCGGGCAAGCGGCCCTGCTATATTTTCATCGACGACTTTCACCTCTTGACCGACAACCGCGTGCCCGCCTTTCTCTGCACGCTGACGAACCGCCTGCCCGAAAACGTTCACCTGATCGTCGCAAGCCGCGACCGCTTCCTGCCCGCGGAGGAGATCCTGCGCCTTGGCGGCAGGCTCTACACCGTGGGCGCCGAGCAGCTGCGCCTCAACCACACGGAGCTCTCGATCTACGCCCACCGCTGCGGCACGGAGCTCTCGGACGCGCAGATCGAATCGCTGCTCTATTCGAGCGAGGGGTGGTTCTCGGCCATTTACTTAAATCTCCGCACGCTGCACGAGCGCGGCGAGCTGCCGAGCCGCAGCTCGGATATCTACGCGATGTTCTCCGCCGCGATGATCGACCCGCTGCCGTCAAAGCGGCGCGAATTTTTGGCCGTCATGGGTCTTGCGGACGAATTCACCGTCGAGATGGCCGAAACCGTCACCGGCAGCAAAAACACCGCTGCGATCTTACAGACGTTGACCGAGCAGAACGCCTTTGTCAAGCGCCTGCCGGACGGCGTGACGTTCCGCTTCCACCACATGATGAAGGACTGCGCCGAGCGCACGTTCCACACGATGGAGCCGCGGCGGCAGGCAGTTTACCATAACAGATATGGCGAGTGGTACAAAACGCATGGGCAATATCTGCATGCGCTCAAATTCTACTGTCTTGCCAAAAACTACGACGCGGCACTGCGCGTCATCCAGCGCGACGCGGGCATCCTGCTCACGTCGCTTGGCGCGCAGCAGGTGCTCGACTTCATCGCCCACTGCCCGGTCGAAACGCTCAAGGAGCACCCGCTTTCGCTCCTCGTTCTGATGCGCAGCATGTTCACCTGGCGGCAGATCCCAAAGATGCTCGAGCTCAAGGAGCTGCTGCTCGCCGCGATCACCGAACACCCCGACTGGCCGGAGAGCGAGCGCGGCGACCTTCTCGGCGAGTGCGACCTCATCATGAGCTTTTTGATGTACAACGACATCTCCGCGATGAGCCGCCTGCACCGCAGCGCGAGCGCGCAGATGTCGCGCCCCGCCATCAGCATCCAGAAAAGCGGGGGCTGGACGTTCGGCTCGCCGTCGGTGCTGATGATGTTTTACCGCGCGTCCGGCGAACTCCAGAGCGAGCTCACCGAGATGGACGAGTGCATGCCGCACTACTATAAGATCACAAACGGCCACGGGCAGGGCGCTGAGACCATCATGCGCGCGGAGGCCGACTTCATGCGCGCCTGCTTTGCCGACGCGCAGATCATGCTCGAGCGCGCCTATGCGCAGATTGACGGCAACGGGCAGGAAAACATGGCCCTGTGCTGCGACTTTCTCGCCTGGCGGCTCTCGCTCTGCACTTCTTTCACGCCGCGCGAGTCCTTTGAGCAGCGGCGCGAGGCGCTGCTGCAGCAGCACAACGTTGCATGGCTCAACATTCTGCAAAGCTCCTGCGCCTATTACTATGCGCTGCTGGGACTGCCCGAAAAAATTCCCGCGGTCTTCCGCGAGCATCAACTCGCCTCCATCCACTTCCTCGCGCCCGGAAAGCCGATGATGGAGCTCATCGAAAATCAGGTCTACCTCGCCCAGGGCGAATATGCCAAGGTCATTGGCCACAGCGAAGCGCTGCTCGGTATGTGCGAGGCGATGCACTATGCGCTCGTCGCGCTGCACATCCGCCTTCAGACCGCCGCGGCCTACGAAATGCTCGGCAAGCGCGAGACGGCAGACGAACTTTTGATCTCTGCCCTCGCCGCGGCGGGGCCGGACGCGCTCTATCTGCCGTTTGTCGAAAATTACCGCTATCTCAAGACGGCGCTCACGCGCGGCGCGGGTGCGAAATTTGCCGCGTTTGTCCGGACGGTCACACCGCTTGGCGAGGACTTTGTGCGCCGCTGCGGCGAAAAGCGTGCGGAAGGCTCCCGTCCCGCCGCCCTCGCGGGCCTCACCGAGCGCGAAAGCGCCATCGCCGCGCTTGTCGCCAAGCGCCTGAGCAACCGCGAGATCGCCGAGCAGCTCTTTTTGTCCGAGGGCAGCGTGAAGCAGTACATCAACCAGATCTACTCCAAGCTCCTCATCACAGGCGACGTGCGCACCAAGCGCAAGCGGCTCGCCGAGCTCGCCGCGCCGAAGAGCTAAGGCACAGCAAGGACGCAGCACGCCTATTTTGCATTGATATTCCTAAGAAATTATCTAACCTTTGGTTAATACCAACTTTTTCCGATCCACCGTACAATGGCTCTACGGTGGATCTTTTATTTTCCGGAGGGGAGGAATGCCTTTGTACCGAAAATACATCTCAGCCGTCACACCGCTCCCGGACTACATTCTTCGGGTGGATTTTGTCTCCGGCAGCCGCCTGCTGCTCGATATGAAGCCCTATCTCGACAAGCTCCGCTTCCGCCCGCTTGCCGATCCCGCGGTGTGGAACAGCGCCATGACGAACGGCATCTTTGTCCGCTTCGACAATGTGGAGCTGAGCCATGACGAAATTCTGTCCATGGCGGAACGGGCGCACTGAGCGCGCCGATTTTTGAAAATTGAGAGGAGAACAACATGAAAAACGCTTGTAAACACTTTGCCCTTTGCACCCTGACACTGATCCTTTGCCTCGCCCTTGCCGCCTGCGGCAGCGACAACTCCGGCGACTCCGCGGACTACGGCAACGACTCCACTGTGCCGTCGACGATCGACGGCTTTGTCAAGGAAAGCTACGACAGCTATGATTACAGCACTTTCGAAGGTTACTATCTGCCCGACAGCGGCACGGACTTCGACTATCTCATCATCGACACCAACGGTTCGCGCTGGCGCATCGGCAGCAACGACGACCTCGCCGCCAGCGGCTATTTGCAGTACGACGCGGACTATGACTGCATCTACGCCTACAACGAGCACGACGGCGTCGCCTATCAGTTCTCCGCCGACGGCAGCAGCGTGAACATCTATTCGCTCGGCTCGTTCACCTATGAAATGAGCCTCGACGAGTTCGACGCGCAGGCCGAAGACTACAACAGCAGCGACAGTTCGGTCGATCTCTCTTACCTTGCGGGCATCTGGTATCTGGACGGTGATCTCGACGCCGACAGCTACATCTACATCGACAGCAGCGGCGGTCTCTGGGGTCTCTACGAGCGCGCGCCCGGCGCGGAGGCGACCGAGGTCGACGGCGGCTTTATCTCGGCCCCGACCGATGTGGACGACGTGTACTATGCCGTTTCCACGACGTATCAGGACGTCACCTATGAATTCACGCTTTTTGACACCGATTCCATCATGTGGGGCGGCGAGAACGACTACTACGAGCGTCTTGAGTAAGCCGTTTTGAAACGTGAAGAAGGGAGAAAAGAAGATGAAAACTTCCCATCATTTCCTTGCGGTGCTGCTTGCGGTTCTGCTCTGCCTGAGCCTGACCGCCTGCGGCGACAGCAGCGATGACGTCACGGGCGACGACTGGCGCGTGAGCGGCGTGGTCGCCGCCGAGGGCACCATCACACACGAAGGCGAGGGCAGCGTCAAGGTCCTCGTCACCGTAGGACCTGAGAGCGCAGCCTTCTACCGCGACGAGCCAGAGCAGGAGCTCTTCGACAGCGTGTCCTTCCCCGTGACGGTCGAGGACGCGAACGACGACGGCACGGGCTTTGACATTTCGTTCGACGACATCACCGGCGATGGCGAGAGCGATGTCGTCGTGACGTTCCAGCACGCCGACATGAGCACGACGCAGATGGTCTGGTTCTGGGATGCCGACGAGCGCTATGTCTTTGAGCCGGATTACTCCTACTTCCACGAAAACGGCGTGCAGACCGACCTGACCGACACGCCCTATTTCTCTGACAACGGCTTACAGATCAACGCTGCGGTCAACACGGGCACTTATCTTCTGGAAAACGGTGTTGCCTGCTACTCTGGCCTTGGCGACGGCTATGAGAGAAACGACTGCTACTGGGAGGTCATCAAGCACAGCGACCAGTCGCACGACGGCATCCGCGAGATTCAGTTCGACGCCATCTGCTACATTCCCGAGAGCTCCATCCCGTACTTCACCGAGCAGTACATCACCAACACCGACAGCGAGCTCTACGACTACTACACCGGCATGTGGTTCACCGCCGCCACCGCCTACGGCAACAGCCAGCGCGGCGACAACTACTATGTTCATACCGTCAATTATAACGGCAACGAATACCTCATCGAATTCGCCTACTCGACCGACTGGCAGTACAACGTCAGCGATTGGGCGATGGTACTGACCAAGAGCTACATGGTCTACCTGCCCGACGATTACGACGGGCTGGTCTTCGCCGCCATGCCACAGCTCGACAACTATAAGGACTGCGCCAGACGGATGCAGCTCGATAGCATCGCGCCCGAGGCGAGCATCATGGACATTGACCTTGTCGACCCCTACAGCACGCTGTTTTTCAGCATTTGCTACTAAAAAGGCGGTGAACAGCATGAAGCACCGAACGTATCTTCTTCCGCTCGTGCTCGCGCTGCTGCTCCTGCTGAGCCTGACCGCCTGCGGCGACAGCAGCTCTGATGATCCGCAAAGCGGCTATGAGACCGTCATGGACATGGAATTTCTCGACGGGATGTGGAGCATCGACGGCACCTCGAGGCTGTACTTTGACAGTGAGGAGGGCTTCTATGCCTACCGCACCGGCTGGGGTCTCGGCGGGCGCGGAGAATTTGAATTGTCCGAGGCGAGCGGCCGGCCGATGATCTTTTTCAACGGCTTTCTCTACAATTTTCTCCTGCGCGACGACGGCGTGCTGCTACCGAACCAGAACGGCGAGGGCAGCGGGCTCACCATCCACCGCCACACCTTCCTCCGCGACGACGAGGCGGAGATCGTCGAGTGGGATAAAAGCAACTGGGACGGCATGTGGCAGAACGCCCTGGGCGAGACCATCGTCATCGACTCGTCCCTCATGCAGTACATCGCCTGCTCACCGGACTATTCCATGAGCGGCACGATGAACGACGAGGGCGAGGGCATGGGCCTCTACCTCTACGACAACGGAACGCGCGCCTACCTCTGCCCCAGCGACGACGGCAATAGCTTCACCCTCTCCGCCGAACGCTTTGGCCGCTACGGGGACGATCAGCACTTTGACGGTGTCTTCTACCGCAACGCCGACTTCTACACCTACACGGACATGGAAAACGCGGAGTTTTACGAAGACGAATACTCCACCTTCTATATCTGGTACTACGACGGTGTGAACCGTTACCTTCTGGGCAACGATTATACCATCGGCGACGACGGCCTTGCCTACCACGACGAAGACGGTCTCGTCTATCCCGCGGGCTGGATCCCCGAAGCGCCGTATGATCCCGCTGACGACTGGGGCGAAAACTGGATGGACAACTGGGATATTTGAAAACGCCATGATAAAGGATGGATGTGAAATGACAGGAAGAGGAAAACTCAGCGACGCCGAGCTTTCGAAAAAGCTCGGGCACTATCAGAAAATGTCGCGCGTCTGGATCCTGGTGGGCCTTTTTGGCGCGTTGAGCGGCACGGTCTCGTACTTTGCCGTGCAGGACACCGCGCTCAAGGCCATCCTGACGGGGGTGCTGTTCTTCGGCGGCGTCTGCTGCGCGGTCTTTTTGGGCGGCAGCGCGCAAAAGAAGCTCCAGGCCCTGATACAGGAGCAGTTTGGAGACTTTTTCCGTACGGAATGGGAAAAGGCCTTCGGCCCGGATATGCACACACCGGAAATGTGCGTTGACGAGCCGTTTCTCCGGACGTTCCACCTGCTGGACGGTCAGTGGGAGGAATGTACGGTTGAGAATTTCCATGAGGGCGATTATCGCGGCGTGCATTTTTCCGCCGCCAACGTGCGGCTGGACCATGTGTATGAGCGAGGGTGCGGTCACGAAGGCTATGAGACCTGCCACGAGATGGTCTTCAAAGGCCTCGTGCTGCGCTGCGAAACGCAGACGCCCGCCCCCTCCCCCGTCCTCGTCAACGCAAGGACGGAGGACAGTCCGCGCGGCGCAGCGACGGGCGATGCGCTGTTTGACCGATGCTTCTGCGTCACAGCAGAGCCGGAGCAGGATGCCCTCTCCCTTCTTGCCCCGCAGTTTATGGAGCTGATGAACGAGTTCGGGCAGCGCGTCGAAGGACAGCTTTTGGGCTTCCGCTGGGAAGGCCGGGTGCTCTCTCGCTGGCGGTGGAAACAGACTATGGCTTTGCCGCCGTTGCCAGTAATGTAGACCTGCGCGACCTTGATGCCCTGCGCCGCAGCTATTGCGCGTCGCTGCACGCAATGGAGGAAACGCTGGATCTTCTGCTGAAAAACACCGCTCTTTTTGCGGCGCGGGACTGAGAAAGGATGATACGATGGAAAAAATCAAACAATGACAGACGAACAGCTCGCGCGCGAGCTGCAAAACGGCAAGCGCGGCGGTGGCCGCGGCAAGCTCCTCACGGTGATTGGCTGCGCCGCGACGGCGATCGGTATTTTCACCTCGGTCACGGCGCTGACGGTCATCGGCATCGTCGTCGCGCTGCTGGGGCAGGGCGTTCTGAACAAGCACCGGAAGGCCACCGGAAAAGCGGTCTTTGAGTCCCTCGTGCCGGAGATCATGAACGCGAATTTTGAAGACGTGCAGCCCATTGGAAAGCAAAACCTTGTGGATATCAAGGGTTCAAACATTCCGCTGCCGTCATACGCCTACGACAGCGCCAGCGGCCGCATCGACTTCACCTACCGCGGCCTTACGTCCGAGCTCTGCACCGTCACGCTGACGGACGTGGACGAATACCGCAACGAAAACAACGACATGCTGGAGTCCGCCGAGCGCGTGGTCTACAATGGTCAGTGGATGGCCTGCGAGCTTGGCAAAACGTACCCCGCCGAACTCACGTTCTGGCCGCGCGGCAAGCTCGACAAGCTCTTCCGCGCAAAAACCATCAAGACGGATTACGAGGACTTCAACAAGCACTTCAACCTGAGCTGCGATGATGCCGACTGGGCGCTGCGCTTTTTGAGTCCCAGCCGCATGGAGCGCATTCTTGCGCTCACCAACACCGCCTTCGGCGATTTTTCCGTCAGCCTGCACGCCGATGGGACGCTATACATCGCCGTACACAGCGGCCGCGGCTTTTTCGATGTCGGCAAGGGCAAGGAGCCGCCCGACGCGCTGCGCCGCCGCTTCACCCGCGAGCTCAAGTGGTGCACCGACATGATCGACGTCTTCCGCCCTGCGGCGGAGTGAAGAAAGGAGCGGTCGTATGCAGCTTTGGGTCGCGATACTGCTGTTCCTTCTGTCCGTTGCGGGCGCCGTGCTCTCAGCGCGAAAGCTGAGGCATAATAAGCCGCTTCGCGTCGTCTGCATTGCGCTCTGCGCCGTGATTGCCGCGGCCTGCGCGGTCTATATCGTGCTGACGGTGATCATGCTCTACGCGGCGAGCACGAAGTGATCTTCTGCACTTCATGCAAAGGAAAAAGCCCATCAGCTCGACGAGCTGATGGGCTTTTGTTCTGCAATTTTCTTGGCGGAAGTTACACCTTTTTACTTCTTCTCCACCGCGCGGCCGATCAGGTAGCACACCGCGGCGACCACCATGCCATTGATCGAGGCGATGCCCCAATGCACCAGATTCGCTACTACCGCGCCGAGCACCACGCCGATCACCGCGAACCAGTTGACATTCTCGCTGACCTCCACGTCCTGATACTTTTCCTTGTTCAGGAAATAGCCCAGCACCAGAATGATACCCACTGGCGGCAGCGTGCAGTTCAGGATGTTCAGCCAGCCGCAGAAGTTCCAGTACAGCCAGACGGCGAGCACCGTGCCGATGATGCCGGAGACAAGCACCATGGGCTTCTTTTTCTGGCCGAAGATGTTGGCAAGGCCGAGGCCCGCGGAATAGAGCGCGTTATCGTTCGTCGTCCAGATGTTCAGGCCCAGGACCAGGATGGCGAGGTAGAACAGGCCAAGGTTGATCATCACCTCAAAGATGTCGTTGCCGCCCACATAGACCGACGAGACACCGCCGAAGAAGAACATCAGAGAGTTGCCGATGAAGAACGCGATCACCGTTGTGATGGCGCCCACCTTGCCGCTTTTGGCAAAGCGGGAGAAGTTCGGCGTCGCCGTGCCGCCGGAGACGAACGAGCCAACGACCAGTCCCGCGCCGCCGATCACCGTCAGCGTGCCGCTGGACTTGGCAAACTGATCGACGATCGTGCCGTCGCCGCGCATGACGGCGAGGATCATCGCGACCGTACCCAGTACCGCCACCATCGGGACGGCGATATAGCTGACGATCGTGAGCGACTTGATACCGAAGTAGGCCGAGGCCGTCATGCAGATACCGGCAACGATCACCAGCGCCCACTCCGCCGTCTTGCTGCCGCCCAGCAGCTCATTCGCGACCGGGATGGCAAACATGGCGATGCCCACGCCGAACCAGCCGATCTGCGTGAACGAGATCATGGCCGAGGGCAGATACGAACCCTTGACGCCAAAGGCCTTGCGGGCCAGAAGGTCGAGGCTCATGCCCGTCTCCGCGCCCACGTAGCCCAAAAGTCCCGTGTACAGGCTCAAGATCACGCCGCCGACGATCATCGACACGACGAAGCCCTGAAAATCCAGGCCGTCCGCCAACTGCTGGCCCACCCACATGCTCGCGGAGAAAAAGGTGAAGCCCAGCATGATCATAAACATGGTCACGATGCCGCGTCGGGCACTTTTCGGCACGATCGCCTCTGCGTAGTCAATATCCACTACCGTCTTTTCATTCTTCATGCGTTCTGTCCTCTCTGATCTATAAATTTTTTAAAGGATATACTTTCTCAAGGTCGTGGTAAACTCGTCGATCCGCTGGCGCGCGATCTCCTTCAGCGAGACATCGCGCATGCCCTCCACAAAGCCGCGCTCCTGCTGATAGAGCCAGCGCGTCGTCTTTTTGTCCAGTTTTTCATAGTGACAGTCCTTCAGCCAGTCCTCGTAGGAGATCGGCAGCGGATGCCCGAGCTTTTCCTCGAGCAGCGCTTGCTTGTCGATGCTGTCGGCGCGCTCTAAGATGCCGTTCCAGAATTCGAGCACCTCTTCAATATGCTCGTGGATCTCGTAGCGGCGGGCGCCGCCGTCGTAGATCGTGCACTTTTCAAAAAGGGGATTCTGCATCGAGAGCGTCTCGCGACGGAAGGCAGGGGCAATGATGCCGCCTTTCCAGTAGAAGTCGATCAGCGCGCGGTTGATGCCGGAAACGCCCTTGTTTCCCTCTTCATAGCAGCTGAAAATGCCCTCGTAATACACCGTGACAAATCCCTCAAAGCCCGGCCAGTACACGCGGATCTCCTGCGTCAGCTTTTCCAGGATCTCAACGCCCTGCGTGCCGCCGATCGTGAAGAGCACGATGTTGCGCAGCTTGGCCCCCTGCTTGCGGTAATAGTCGATCACATAGCGCAGGCAGTTCACAAGCGTCTCGCCGGAGGCGATGATGTCGCCGATCAGCAGCGTGCTGTTCGGCACGGTGGCAAGCTTGCAGTATTTGATCTCAAGGCCCGTCATCTCGCCGTTTTCAAAAACGCGCTCGCTCGACATAAAGCTGATGTCGTGGACGCGGATGTGCTCTTTGTAGCAGCTCTCCTCCAGCGGGTAGTTCAAGGCTCCCCCGCAGGATCGAGAGGATATTCGCCGACGTGATCTTCTTTTTTTCTCCTTCAGGTAGTACATCATCTGCGAGGTCGCCGTCACGAGCGAGGCGTACACCTCGTAGCCCACCACCTCCGGATGGTTCATCAGCTTTCGCGTCTCGGCCTCCGAGACAATGTAATACTCGTTGAGGAAGTGCCCTCCCTCCAAACGGTAGCAATCCACGCCCTGATCGCAGAACTCCGGCACGATCTGAACGTCCTTCCAATTTTCGATCATCGCTCTCTCCTCCTAAAAAAAGACCACCTGTCGAGGAATCGACAGATGGTCCATATTCTAAATATGAAAAACAAAAAGGGAAACGAAATGACATTTGTTGCGTTTTTTCAGCAGCATAGCAGACGTCCTCCCTTTTTTCAACTTACGACATTATATGGATAACGTCATATTTTGTCAATACGCATTTTGCAATGCGGCGCAGGGGCCGTTTTCCTATTCCCTGCGTACCCGCAGGGTGCGGACAAAGGGGGCCATTCTCTCACGTGAGAGAATGGCCCCCTTTAGATCCCCCAAGAGAATGCGAGGGGAGTCCCCCTCAACCCCCGACATTGGCAGTCTCGATCTTGAAGAACTGCACACGCTGCGCAATCGGGTGCAGTGTACATGGCTTCGCCATGAATCTTCTGCGAGTCGTTACCGATTGCAACCGCGCCTTACTACCGTGAGGCGCGAGTGACGCTACCTCGGCGGCAGACTGCCTGCCGAATGCGGCATTGCTGCGCTCGCCGCATTGATGAGTGCTCCGGTAGACGGAAATTAGTCTGCACTACTACGAGACAGGCAGAGCGGTAGCGGATAGTAGAATCAGAGGCAAGTCGTCTTGCAGCTCTAAACGCGGCAACGCCGCGCTATGGGCAGTGCAATCGGCAAGCATCGCACCTCTTCGAGCTGCTCGCTTGCAATGGCGGGGTCAAGGGGCAGAGCCCCTTGCGTTCTCTTGGGGGTGTAAGGGGGATATTCTCTCACGTGAGAGAATATCCCCCTTAACCGCTCCCCTGCGCGGCGCAGGGACACAACCCCGTAGAGGTTTTGCAAAAAATTTCAAAAACCACTTGCAAACTCCCTTTTCCGTGTTATGATGATGACCGAAAAAAAGAACGTGCAGTGCACATGGCAAGAAAGAGTGATCGATTTGTTGGATTTTTTGAAACAGGAGGGGCTGAGTCCCGACCTTTTGGATGGCATTCGTGAATTTAACGCGCAGTATCCGACGCCGCCGGAGCTGCAAAACCGCATCCCGCAGCCGCGGTATCATTATTATGGCAAGGACGTGTGGGAGGCGGCGGTCGCCGCCATTTTGTGCGGGGAGAACCTGCTGCTCGCGGGCAGCAAGGCCACGGGCAAAAACGTACTGGCGGAAAACCTCGCCCAGGTCTTCACCCGTCCCGCATGGGACGTGTCGTTCCACGTGAACATGGACGCCGCGAGCCTCATCGGCATGGACACGTTCGAGGGCGGCGAGGTTCGCTTCCGCCCCGGCCCCGTGTACCTTTGCGCAAAGCATGGTGGCTTTGGCGTGCTCGACGAGATCAACATGGCAAAAAATGAGGCGCTTGCTGTACTGCACGCGACGCTCGACTTCCGCCGCGCCATCGATGTTCCCGGCTACGAGCGCGTGGAGGTCGATCCCGCCGCGCGCTTCATCGGCACGATGAACTACGGCTATGCCGGCACACGCGAGCTGAACGAAGCGCTCACGTCGCGCTTTGTCGTCATCCAGATGCCGTCCATCGATCAGGATGGTCTTGTGCGGTTGCTTAGCGATGAGTTCCCGACGCTTGAAAGAAGTATAAGGAGCAGTTCGCCCAGCTGTTCCTCGACCTGCAGAAAAAGTGCGAAAACGCGGAGATCTCCGAAAAGGCGCTCGACCTGCGCGGGCTTCTGGACGCGCTGCGTCTGATTCGCCGCGGCGTGGGCGCGAGCCGCGCGCTTGACATGGGCATCACGAACAAGGCCTTCGACGCCTATGAGCAGAGCCTGATCCGCGACGTCATCGCCGCGCGCATCCCCGCGAAGCTTGACCGCAGCCGCCTGTTCACCGACTGACATGGAAACGTCAAGCTATTCCGCCCAGCAGCGCCGCGCCATCAACCTCGTCTGGACGGCGAGCGGGGACTATCAGTTCGAGCCGCAGTTCTTAGCGCTCAAATCAAACGGTGAGCCGGACTTTTACATGAACTGCGTCATCGGCCTTGTGCACAAGTGGTTCGGCGACAAGATGCCAAAGCGTCTCTTTGCCTACTGGGCGGGCGACGCGCGGCAGAACGTTTTCGACGAGCTGTGCTGGCTGGCGCTCGAGAACGCGGCGTATGAAAAGGAACTGCCCGAGCGCCCTGTGCTCGCCGATCTCCGCCGCAAGCACGCGGAGGAGTTTTTCGCGTCGGAATACCAGCTCTCGCGGCAGGAGTGGATGGAGAAAAACCAACTTGTCTACGCCGTGCAGTCCGACCGCTGGAAGACGATCCTCGGGCAAAAGCCGCCCATTCTCGCCCCGTGGGAAAAAGGGCTCGCGCAAGCGCTCGCCTGCCCCGGCACGATGAACGCCGCCGAGCTTGAGATCGCCGTGCGCACGGCATTTGAAAAGTACCTGCAATTCGATGGCACGGTGCATAAAAAAGGCGGGTTCCAGCTGCACTTTGACGACAAGTGGGCGCCGCTTCTCACAAAGCTCCTGCCGACCGAGATCGTCCGCACGGACGATCTGACCATCGGCCGTTCCGCCATGCCCGGGGAAAACGGCATGGTCAAGGTCTCGAACGCGCTACGCTCGCGTCTGCGCTCCAATGAGCACGAAACGGAGGACCGCGGCTACATCGAGCGCTGCTTCGGCCGCAGCCTCTATTCCCCCGACAAGCTCGCGCGCATCGAGCAGCAGCTCTGCACCGGCAACCACCTGGGCTGCCACCTGTGGTTCACAAAGGGCGCGAGCGCGTCGGACCAGCTCATCAGCGCGGACACGCAGCGCCTTTACGAGCAGGCTGAGGATCAGGCCAAGCTGAACCGCGCCGCCTTCGCGCGCGACCTCGATCTGCACCAGAGCGCGCTCGCGCGCCTGAGCGAGCAAATTCGAAACTGCCTGCTCGTCCACCAGCAGCCCGAGCGCATCCCCGCCCGTCAGGGCTGGCTGGACGGGACCAAGGTCTGGCGCGAACCGGTGCTGCACGACGACCGCGTATTTTTGCGCAGCGACGAGGAGAGCCGTCCCGGCTTTGCCGTCGATCTGATGCTCGACGCCTCGGCCTCGCGCCTGCACTGTCAGGAGGCCATCGCCATTCAGGGCTATATCTTCGCCAAAAGCCTCGCCTCCTGCGGCATCCCCGTGCGCGTGACGAGCTTTTGCAGCCTGCGCGGCTACACGGTGCTGCGCATTTTGAAGGATTTTGGCGACAAAAACGGCGAACGAAACGTTTTCAATTACTTCGCCGCGGGCTGGAACCGCGATGGGCTCGCGCTGCGCGGCGCGGGCGAGCTCATCAAGTCCGCCCCCGCGGAAAAGCATCTGCTCATCCTGCTGACCGACGCCTCACCCGACGACAGCCACAAAATCCTGCCGAGCGGCAAAGTCCCGCTCAGCCGCGACTACGACGGGCAGGTCGGCGTCGATGACACGGCGGAGGAGGTGCGCGCCCTGCGCGCGCAGGGCATCCGCGTCGCCGCCGTCTTCATGGGTGAAAACGCGAGCGTTCCCGCCGCGAACGCCATCTACGGCCGCGACCTTGCGCGCATTCGCCGCATCGACCAGCTCGCCGCTACGGCGGGTCGGCTCATTCAGGACGAGATCCGCGAGCTCAGCGGCTGACAAAAAATCCCGAAAGATGATCTTTCGGGATTTCATAGATGATGTTGTAGCGGACATTGCAAAGCGGGACGTTGTTATTCCCCCATCTCATCGTCAAAGTAAGGAACAGTTCATTACAGCAAATCGGATACTATCTATTCCGATCCTTTCTCTTTTTTGCGGCTACAAACCCAATCAAGAACGCCAGATTCATAAAAAGCACAATGATGCTACCTTCGATTTTACAGCTGCCGCCGGACAGAATCGGATTGCCGTGAATCGTCATATCAAACAAGTGAGGATAATCTTCCGCCAGAGAGACTCCTCCCAGAATGATCGCGCCCACACCGTTCCACAAAAAATGGATCACGATCGGCGCGATCAAGGAACCCGTGTATTCCAAAACCGCCGTCATAAAAAGGCTCATTGTGATGACATTGAGCACAGGAAGGATTCCTGCCTCAAACGCGCCGCCGTGCGCAAATGTAAATAAGCCCGTAGATACGATAATCGCGGCGGCGATGCTACCGTTACTTTTTATCATCTGGTATAAATAGCCGCGAACCAGCATTTCCTGCATAACGGTATTGAGAAAAGCCGCAAGCAGCCACAACCACAGCATAGCGATTTGATTTTTGCCCTCTATCTGTACAACTCCGAGGATAGATAATATCCCCACAGATGCCCCCAGCCAAATCGTCCCTGTTACGCCGCCCAATATGATGTTATAAACAGGCTTCCCGGTCAGATGTAATCGTATCTTTTTCTGATCTGCCAGCCAGAAAATAAGTGTGATCGCAATAACGGACAAAAGCGGGATCAGTTCTGCCCAAAATCTCCAGATTACCGCACTTGCGGTATCCGGTATCGGGATAACCGATACGCATATGGCCCAACCCACAAAAAAGATGATCGTCTTTATTGATACCGATAGAACTTTTTTCATACAATACACTTCCCTGTCCAATTCAAACATCAATGTGTCAACGCAAAAAGCCCGCCGCAATTTGACTAAAATCACGGCGAGACTTATGGTGGAGGCGGCGGGAGTCGAACCCGCGTCCGAAAGCACTTTAACAGGACTTTCTCCGGGCGCAGTCAGGATTTAAGCATTCCCTCCGCGTAAGGACACCTGACAGACCTTACGTTTCAGTAGAGTCATGATGCGTGGGCGGGTCAACTCTTTCCCGCCTCACGGACGCCACGTTCACGACGCCTTCCCCGGCCCGCGGCCGCTCCGGTTCAGACGGCTGCCTTAATTAGGCAGCGACAGCAACAGTGTTGTTGTTCTTTAATTTATAAGTTGCCCGTTTTATGGAGGCCAGGCGCCTCCGCCCGCTTATCCTGCCTCCACACCCCCGTCGAAACCGGTACGCCCCCGTGTGAGCGGCGCACGACAAGTGCGCCGCGAATACGGGAAACCCGTCAGGTATGCGAAAGCAAAAGGAAACGAAATTACATCTTCTCCGGCTCGGGATAGTCAACGCCCTGCGTATCCACGCGGATGGTCTTGATGACCTGTGGCTTTTTCGGCATGTCGTTGTACATGTTGCGGTTCACGCGGGAGATGTCCACAGCGGCCTGCGCATTCTCGGTGATCTTACCAAACGCCGCATACTGACCGTCAAGGTGCGGCGCGTCGGCCACCATGATGAAAAACTGGCTGCCCGCGCTGTCGGGGATCATCGTGCGCGCCATCGAGAGAACGCCCAGCGTGTGCTTAAGATCGTTCTTGAAGCCGTTGGCGGAAAATTCACCCTTGATCTCGTAGCCGGGGCCGCCCGTGCCGTTGCCCTCCGGGTCGCCGCCCTGGATCATGAAGCCGGGGATGACGCGGTGGAACACCACGCCGTCGTAAAAGCCGGAGTTTGCCAGCGCGATGAAGTTGTTGACGGTGTTGGGCGCGATCTCTGGATAGAGTTCGCCGCTCATCACCGCGCCGCTTTCCATTTCGATGGTCACGATCGGATTTGCCATAATTTCTCTCCTTATCTCCGCGCTTTCATCGCGCGGTCGATCTCGCGCTTGGCGTCACGCTTGGCGGCGTCCTCGCGCTTGTCGTAGTTTTTCTTACCCTTGCACACGCCGACTTCGACCTTCACGCGCGCGTCCTTGAAGTAAACGCTCAGCGGGATCAGCGCGTAGCCGTCCTGCTTGATGAGCGAATAGAGCTTGCCTATCTCGCGCTTGTGCAGAAGGAGCTTTTTGGGCCGGTCGGGGTCGTGGTTGAAGATATTGCCCTTGTCGTAGGGCGAAATGTGCATCGACAGCACGTTCGCCTCGCCGTTTTTGACGATGACATAGCTGTCTTTCAGGTTGAGCGTGCCGGCGCGGATGGACTTGACCTCCGTGCCCTTGAGCTCGATGCCCGCCTCGTAGCGGTCTTCGACAAAATAGTCGTGGAACGCCTTGCGGTTCTGCGCCGCGATTTTTATCCCCTTTTTCTCCGCCACGGCACATCGCCTCCTTTGCGCTTCCATGATAGTGTAGCATACTTTTTCGCCCAGCACAAGGGCTGTCACAAAAACGTAACAATTCGAAAAGCGCCGCATTCCGCTCTATTCTGCCCATCCACTTTAATTTATAGTAGAATTCCGCCCGCCGCCGTGCTATAATTTTAGTATCTATCCCATGCTTTGGCGGCGATCCGCCGCACTCAGGAGGCAGTTTTATCATGGATCTGACCGAACGCCAGCTTTCCCGCGAGACGATCTACGAGGGAAAAATTCTGCATATCTACCGCGACGACGTGCTCCTGCCAAACGGCAGAACGAGCGTACGCGAAGTCGCCGAGCATCCCGGCGGTGTCGCCATCGTCGCTCTTGACGAAAACGACAACGTGCTCACCGTGAAGCAGTACCGCTACGTCTTCTCCCGTGTGCTTGAGGAAATTCCCGCAGGGAAACTGGAGCGTGGCGAGGACCCCGATGAGGCCGCGCTGCGTGAGCTGAAGGAGGAAACGGGCGCAACGCCGAAGCGCATGACGAATCTCGGCAAGCTCCTCGTCTCCCCCGGCTGCTACAGCGAGGTGCTGCACCTTTATCTTGCCGAGGGTCTGACCTTCGGTGAGCAAAATCCTGACGAGGACGAGTTTTTAGAGCTTTACCGCACGCCGTTTTCCGACATGCTCGCACGTGTGATGCGCGGCGAGATCGAAGATGCGAAGACCGTCTGCGGTATCCTCAAGGTCCACGCCCTGCGCACAGCGCAAAAAGAGAGACAGGAGAAAGAAAACTGATGGAACAGAAGAAGACCGTCCTCATTGTCGAGGACGAGAAAAACATCGTCGATATCATCCGCTTCAACCTCCAGCGTACGGGCTATAACACGCTCGAGGCCTACGACGGTGAGGCGGGCCTCGCGCTCGCGCGCGAGAAGAAGCCCGACCTCATCCTGCTCGACGTGATGATGCCGAAGATGATGGGCTTTGACGTCTGCCGCGCTCTGCGCGCCGAGGGCGACAATGTGCCCGTCATCATCCTGACCGCGCGCGAGGAGGAGGAGGACAAGATCCTCGGCCTTGAGATCGGCGCGGACGACTACATCACCAAGCCCTTTTCCATGCGCGAGCTGCTCGCGCGCGTCAAAGCGAACATCCGCCGCACAACGATGCTCTCCGCTCCCGCGGCGGAGGACAACGCCATGAGCGCCGGCGGCGGCATCACCATCAACACCGACAGCTTTCAGGTGCGCAAAAACGGCGTGCCCATCGACCTCACACAGCGCGAGTATGAGCTTTTGACGTTCCTCGCCAGCCACCCCGGCAAGGTCTTTTCCCGCGTCGATCTGATGGAGCAGGTGTGGAACTACGGCTATGTCGGCGACGATGTGCGCACGGTGGACGTCACCGTCCGCCGCCTGCGTGAGAAGATCGAGGACGATCCCGCCTCGCCGCGCTACATCCTCACCCGCCGCGGCGTGGGCTATTATTTCTCCGCGCAGGCGTAAGTTGCGCGCACTTTTCCGGGAAAGGAGTCTCCTGCTATGTTCCGCAGCCTGCATATGAAGCTCGTGATGATCATGCTGCTGCTCATCACCTCGCTCATGGCGGTGGTGGGCGCGTTCCTGATGACCAGCGTGACCAACTTCTACATTGACGATTTTTACGAGCAGATGAGCGAAGTGTTCGGCGAGTCCAACGCCACGTTCGTGAGCTCACTGCGCGAAGAGGCAGCGCAGGAGGACGGCGCCGTGCGCCTGCAAACGATGCTCGAGGCCTACTCCGGCACACTGAGCATTGACTCGCGCAACCGCAACTACTATGTTCTCGACGGCCGCAGCGGCGAAGTGCTTGCTTCGAGCAACGAGGACGGCCAGCTGCTTGAGCAGACGGAAAATATCCTTACCGCGCGCAACGGCGAGGTCGGCGACCACAGCGACCTTGCCGCAAGCTATATGGATGTCGCCATCCCCATCTCCGGCGGCGACAACAGCTTCATCATCTACATCCGCGACAGCCGCACCACGGTCTCGTCGCTGAACTCTGAGCTGCTGTTCATCATTCTGCAAGCACTGCTCGTCGGTCTTCTCGTCTCGGTGCTTTTGTCATTCCTGCTCGCCAAGACCATGATCGACCCCATTGAAAAACTGACCGAGGGCGCCGAGCGCGTGGCAAGCGGCGACTTCAGCGAAAAGCTCGAGGTCGACTCCACCGACGAGATCGGCATCCTCACCACCACGTTCAACGACATGGCAAGCGTGCTGCACTCCACGCTCGAAGCCGTGGAGAACGAGCGCAACAAGCTCGACACGCTGTTTCTCCACATGAGCGATGGCGTCGTCGCCTACGACGGCAGCGGCAAGCTCATCCACTGCAACCCCGCCGCGTGCGAGCTCTTAGGCCGCACGGCGGACGAGTGCGTGTACAGCGAGCTGTTTGAATCCATCTGCCCGTTTTCCCATGTCATCACCATGCAGCGCAGCGACTATGTCGAGGGCGAGCTCACTGTCGGCGAGCGCAGCGTGGAGCTCTACTTCGCGCCCTTCTCCGATGAGGAGAGCGGCGGCGTTCTCATCGTGCTGCACGATGTGACCGAGCACCGCAAGACCGAGGAGCGCCGCAAGGAATTTGTCGCCAATGTCTCCACGAGCTGCGCACGCCGCTCACGAATGTCCGCTCCTATGCCGAGACCATCCGCGAGGCGGGCGACGATCTGAGCCGCGAGACGGAAAACGACTTCCTCGATGTCGTCATCAGCGAAACAGACCGCATGACCCACATCGTGCAGGACCTTCTGACGCTCTCGCGCCTTGACTCCGGCCGCAGCGAGATGAATATGGCGCGCTTCCCGTTCTCCGCCGCCATCGACTCCGTGCTCCGCTCGACGGAGCTTGAGGCCCGCCGCCACAAGCACGAGCTCACGCACGACTATACCGAAAATCTCCCGCTCATCATGGGCGACCGCGGCCGCATCGAGCAGGTCATGCTCAACGTGCTCGGCAACGCCGTGAAGTACACGCCCGACGGCGGCCACATCCGCGTCACCGCCGGCAGCGAGGGCGAAACGGTCTGGATGGAGGTCGCGGACGACGGCATCGGCATCCCCGAGGCCGACCGCAGCCGCATTTTCGAGCGCTTCTACCGCGTCGACAAAGCAAGATCGCGCGAATCCGGCGGCACAGGCCTCGGCCTTTCCATCGCGACGGAGATCGTCCAGCGTCACCACGGCTCGCTCACGCTCGTTGACCGCCCCGGCCCCGGCACGACCGTCCGCTTAGAGCTGCCCATCACCCAGCCCATCGGCGGGGAGGATTCCCATGAATAAGAACGCCACGCTCATGAGCCATCTGCAAAACGCCGCGATCGCCGTTTTGACCGTTACCGCCGTGCTGCTTCTGATCCAGACGCCGCTTGTCGGCGACCTTGCGGGCAAGACGCCCTACGAGCTCGCGCAGGACTGGCTCGCGGGTGACACCTCGACCGATACCGCCGTCACCACCGATCTGACCGAGCTCGCGCTCCCCGTGCGCGTGGTGTTCACGAACGAATACGCCCGCTACGGGCTCAGCGCCATCACGACGCTTGACACAGATTTTGAGCTCGCCGGCACGTTTTTCGGCGAGGCGCTTGGCTCTGCTACCACTTATGAAGCGTGCAGCGGTGAAAAGCTGCTCACCGCACTGCACGCGAGCAGCATCTACCTCGATCTGGAGGCCCCCACGCCGCTCGAAGTGCTCAGCCGCATTCTCGGCGTCAACGACGCGCCGGAGTCCTCGCTCCTGCGCGTCACGCGGCTGTGCTCTGCCCCGCGGAAAACGGCGCAACGCTCTACTTACAGGACGCCAATCAGGGCTTTTTTGTCAGCCGGACGGCGATAAGCAGCGCGACACTGCGCGAAGCGCTCGCCTCGCTCGATGGCAACGGCACAGATTTTGCGTTCTCGCTCTCCGGCGAGTTCTCTCAGCTCTCGCCCTACACGCTCATTTTCAGCGAACCGCCGCAGCGCTACACGCTCTCGGCGAGCAATGCCCTCACCGATCAGGCGACATTTCTGCGCCTTGCGGAGTTCAACCCCCACACGGAAAGCGGCTACACCGACTCCTCCGGCAGCACCATTATCAAAGAGGTCTACGGCACGCTGCGCCTTGAGCCCGACGGCAGCGTCTTCTATCAGGGCGCGGACGAGGCCGAGGCGGGCTCGATCTACTATGTCTCCGCCGCCTCGATCGGAAAGCCCACGATGCTCGAAGCCGTCGCGGGCGCGCAGCGCCTCGCCTTCACGCTGCTTCGCGACGTAAGCGGCGACGCCGAGCTCTATCTCAGCGAGATCGACAGCAGCAACAAGCGCTTCACCGTGAGCTTTGACTATGCGGTCGGCGGTACGCCGCTGCGCTTTTCCGACGGCAGCCACGCCGCCACGGTCACGATCGAAGACCAGACCATCACGGAATTTTCCCTCCACTGCCGCAGCTATACGCTCAGCGATTCGCCCGCACTGCTGCTGCCCATCCGGCAGGCCGCGGCCATCGCGGACAGCAAATATTTGAGCGCCGAGCTGCACGTCTGCTACGACGAGCACGGCGCGGACACCGTCGGCGTCGGCTGGTTTGCCGACTGATCTTTCCGGAAAGGACGCCCGAACATGAAAACCTCGCGGCTCAAAAATATCGTCATCGTCATTTTGCTGCTCGTCAACGCATTTCTGCTCTTTCTGCTGCTCAGCCGCCGCGCCGAGGAGCACGACTCGAACGAGCGCCGCGTCGAGCAGCTCTGCACGCTTTTTGAAAAAAACGGCGTCGCCTTTGACCGCGCGCTGCTGCCCGATGAGGAAACGCACCTCTCCCTCTCGCTTGAGCGCGACACCGCACGCGAAGAGGCTTTCGCCTCCGCCCTGCTCGGCACTGCCGAGAGCAGCAATTCCGGCGGCGGTGTGAGCCGCTTCACCGGCGAATACGGCTCGTGTTCCATCCGCTCCGGCGGCACGGCCGACGCGCTTCTCTCCCGACCGGTCGACGATCCCGAGAGCTTTAGCAAACAACTTTTCAAAACGTTTGGCTACACTTTTCTCACCTCCCAGCTCACGGATGGCAACGGCAGCGTCACGGGCATGCGCAGCGAAAAAGGTCAGCTCATCTTTAACGCCTCGCTGACGCTCACGTTTTCTGACAGCTCGCTCACCGGCGTTTCCGGTACCTTTCTGCCCGCGCTCGACGAGGTCCGCCGCACAGACGGCCTCGACGCGGTCGACGCGCTTGTGCATTTTCTGGACTATTGCAGCGTTTCGGGCGTCGTATGTACCGAGGTCCGAGCGCTGGACGAAGGGTATCTTCTCCAGACGTCGTCTGCCTCGCCGCTACGTCTGCAAGGCGTGTGGCGCATCTCCACGGATGTCAGCAGTTATTATGTGAACTGCAAGACCGGCGAGATCACACGAGAATGAAATTTTTCTTGCAGCATTTCTAATTTCTTACTGTGCAGCATTGCTTTTTCTGTTTTTTTTGGTATACTGTTGATGTATTATGTGAATACCATGAGCAGGCGGTTTTCCCCTGCTGTTTTTACGATAACGAAAAGAAGTCTCACCGTCTCTTATTAAGGAGTTACTATGACGAAATACATCGTGCAGGGCGGTCATCCGCTCTTTGGTGAAGTGCGCATCAGCGGCGCGAAGAACGCCGCGGTCGCCATCATTCCCGCCGCCCTTCTGGTCGACGGCGTCTGCCGCATCGAAAATATTCCCCAGATCTCCGACGTGACCGCGCTGCTCAAAATTTTAGAGCAGCTCGGCGCGAATGTCCGTTTCCTCAACCGCAGCGATGTTGAGATCGACTGCCGCCATATTGCCACCACGCAGGTCTCGCAGGAGCTCGCGCACAAGATCCGCGCCTCCTACTATCTCATCGGCGCGCTGCTCGGCCGCTTCGGCGAGGCCGAGGTCTCCATGCCCGGCGGCTGCAACTTCGGCGGCGTGCGTCCCATCGACCAGCATGTCAAGGGCTTCGCCGCCATGGGTGCCGAGGTGCGCGAGGGCGACTTCATCTGCGCCAAGGCAAGCGGCGACCGCATGAAGGGCGCGAACGTCTACCTCGACGTGGTCTCCGTCGGCGCGACCATGAACATTATGATGGCCGCGGCTCTGGCCGACGGCACCACCGTCATCGAAAACGCTGCCAAGGAGCCGCATATCGTCGACCTTGCCAACTTCTTAAACTCCATGGGCGCGAACATCAAGGGCGCCGGCACCGACACCATCCGCATTTTCGGCGTGGACAAGCTCCACGGCGGCACGTATGCCATTATCCCCGATCAGATCGAGGCGGGCACCTACATGGCGGCTGTCGCCGCCTGCGGCGGACAAGTCCTCGTGCGCGGCATCATCCCCAAGCACATGGACTGCATCACCGCCAAGCTCCAGGAGATGGGCGTGCAGGTCGAGGAGCAGGACGACACGCTGCTCGTGCGCCGCTCGGGCAAGCTTCGCCGCACCAACGTCAAGACGCTGCCCTATCCCGGCTTCCCGACCGATATGCAGCCACAGATCACCGTTGCCCTCTGCCTTGCCGAGGGGGACGAGCATGGTCACCGAGGGCGTGTGGGACAACCGTTACCGCTACGTCGGCGAACTGACGCGCATGGGCGCGCAGATCCGCGTCGAGGGCCGCAGCGCCGTCATCGAAGGCGTCGACCACCTGACCGCTGCGAGCGTGCAGGCCTACGATCTCCGCGCGGGCGCCGCCATGGTCATCGCCGCGCTGGCCGCTGAGGGCACGAGCGAGGTCTCGAACGTCCACTATATCGAGCGCGGCTATGAGGATATCATCGGCAAGCTCCGCAACCTCGGCGCGCAGATCGACAGCGTCGAGTGCGACGAGACCGTTGAGACCCGCCAGATCGGCTGATTCAATCAAAAAAGCGCCTTGCCGCGGCAAGGCGCTTTTCTTTTGGAAAGGATATTATGTATACCGATATCTACACCGCTTCCCTGCCGCCGGAGCTCCTCGCCATGGCTGAAACGCCCGTGATGCAGCGGCTTTTGCGCGTCGGCATGCACTGCGGCTGCGAATACACGGCCTATCCCATCTACCGCGACGCCGTTGCGCCGTATTCGCGCTATACGCATTCGCTCGGCACAGCGGCCATCGTCTGGCACTTCACGCATGACTTGAAGCAATCTGTCGCGGGACTACTGCATGACATTGCGACGCCCGCGTTCGCCCACGTGGTCGACTTTCTGAACGGTGACCACATGCGGCAGGAATCGACCGAAAGCCGCACACGCATGATGATCGCCTCGTCGCCGGCACTCATGGCGCTACTCGATAAAAGCGGCCTGACGCTCGACGATGTGGACGACTACCACCGCTATCCCATCGCCGACAACGATTCGCCCCGCCTCTCCGCCGACCGACTCGAATATACGCTCGGCAACGCGCATCTTGTCTTCCACTGTCCAAAAGCAGAGCTGAAACGCATTTTTGACGACATCTTTGTCGGCAAAAACGAGGAAAACGTCGATGAGCTCTGCTTTGCGCACGCGGAGATTGCCGACATCTTTACCCAGCTCTCGCTGCGGCAGTCGGAGTGGTTCGTCTCCGATGAGGACCGCTTCAGCATGCAGGCATTGGCCGATCTCCTGCGTGAGGCACGGCAGCGCAAAGTGTTGACGGTGGATGATCTCTACCTCGACGAACCTCATGTCATCGCCCTGCTCCTCTCTGATCCGGTCCTCGCCGCGCGCTGGCAGGATTATCGCCGCATAATCGGTACGCGGTCCGGCGCGCAAAAGCCGGAGGGTACTTACGCCGTCAAGATCGCCGCCAAAAAGCGCAGCATCGACCCGCTGGTGCAGACGAGCGACGGCCTTCGGCGCTTCACCACAGTCAATGCGGACTATGCATCAAAGCTCGCCGCCTTCCGCTCGGATGACTTCGACCGCTGGGTCTGGGCCAAATATGAATAAAGGAAGTGCGAAGCCGCTGGCTTCGCACTTCCTTTGCACTTTCGATAATAGAAAAGCAGCAGGCCTTTGCGGCCTGCTGCTTTTTGAAGTCTTTGGATGACCCTCAGTGGATCAATTAGGCCTTCGGTCTCGATGACGACGCCGGAACCAACGGTACGGCCGCCTTCACGGATAGCGAAGCGGAGACCCTTCTCGATAGCGATCGGGGTGATCAGCTCGACCTTCATGTCGACGTTATCGCCGGGCATGCACATCTCGGTGCCCTCGGGCAGGGTGATGACGCCGGTGACGTCGGTGGTACGGAAGTAGAACTGAGGACGATAGTTGTTGAAGAACGGGGTGTGACGGCCGCCCTCGTCCTTGTTCAGGACGTAAACCTGACCAACAAACTTGGTGAGGGGGTGAATGGAACCGGGCTTGGACAGAACTGGCCGCGCTCGATCTCGTTCTTGGCAACACCACGGAGCAGGGTACCGATGTTATCACCAGCCTCGGCGTAGTCGAGCAGCTTGTGGAACATTTCGATACCGGTGACGACGGTCTTGCGACGCTCGTCGGTCAGACCGATGATCTCGACTTCCTCGCCGAGCTTCAGCTGGCCACGCTCAACACGGCCGGTAGCGACGGTACCACGACCGGAGATCGTGAAGACGTCCTCAACGGGCATCAGGAACGGCTGGTCGGCCTTACGGTCGGGCGTGGGGATCCAGGTATCAACAGCGTCCATGAGCTCGTGCATGCACTTGTACTCGGGAGCGTCGATGTCCTTGGACTCGGAGATCAGGGCGTTCAGAGCGCTGCCGCGGATGATCGGGGTCTCGTCGCCGGGGAAGCTGTAGAAGTCGAGCATCTCGCGGACTTCCATCTCGACGAGCTCGAGCAGCTCTTCATCGTCGACCTGGTCGCACTTGTTCAGGAAAACGAGAACGGAAGGCACGTTGACCTGACGGGCGAGCAGCAGGTGCTCACGAGTCTGGGCCATGGGGCCGTCGGAAGCGGCGATGACCAGGATAGCGCCGTCCATCTGAGCAGCACCGGTGATCATGTTCTTGATATAGTCGGCGTGGCCCGGGCAGTCGACGTGGGCATAGTGACGGCCCTGAATCTGGGCGTTGTCCTCGCCGGTCTTGTAGTTGTGGCCAACGCGGTCGAAGGTCTGGTACTCAACGTGAGCGGTGTTGATGGTGATACCACGCTCGCGCTCTTCCGGAGCCTTATCGATGGAGCTGTAATCGGTGTAGTCAGCACCGCCCTGCATGGCGAGGAACTTGGTGATCGCGGCGGTCAGGGTGGTCTTACCATGGTCGATATGACCGATGGTACCAATGTTTACGTGGGGCTTGGTACGCTCGAATTTCTGCTTAGCCATTAGAGTGATCCTCCTATGAAAAAATTTCGTTGTTTGCCGGTGTCATTTACATACACCGGTATTTTACCGTAAAACGCGGTATTTGCAATACCTTTTTATCAGGCGCGGTTCGTGCGCTGGTTGATGATCTTCTCCTGAATGTTCTTCGGGATCTCGATATAATGCGCGGGCTCCATCGTGTACTGGCCACGGCCCTGCGTGCAGGAGCGGAGGTCAGTCGCGTAGCCGAACATCTCAGCCAGAGGAACGAAAGCGTCGATCTGCTGCGCGCCGCTGCGGGCCTCGAAGCCCTGGATCTGACCACGGCGGGAGTTGAGGTCGCCGATCACGTCGCCCATGTACTCGTCGGGGACGATGACGCAGACCTTCATGATCGGCTCGAGCAGCGTCGGGCCGGCCTTCTGGCAGGCCTCCTTGAAGGCCATGGAGCCGGCGATCTTGAACGCCATTTCAGAGGAGTCGACCTCGTGATAAGAACCATCGTACAGCGTGACCTTGACATCGACGACCGGATAACCGGCGAGAACACCGGAGAGCATGGCGCCCTGAATACCGGCATCGATCGCGGGAACGTATTCCTTGGGGATCGCGCCGCCGACGAGGGCGTTGACAAACTCGTAACCCTTGCCGGACTCGTTGGGCTCGACATGGATCTTGACGTGACCGTACTGACCCTTACCACCGCTCTGACGGGCGTACTTGGTATCCTGATCGACAGCCTTGGTGATGGTCTCCTTGTAGGCGACCTGAGGAGCGCCGACATTCGCCTCGACCTTGTACTCACGGAGCAGGCGGTCGACAATGATCTCCAGATGGAGCTCACCCATACCGGCGATGATGGTCTGACCGGTCTCTTCGTCGGTGTAGGTCTTGAAGGTCGGGTCCTCCTCAGCCAGCTTCATCAGCGCGATGCCCATCTTCTCCTGACCGGCCTTGGTCTTGGGCTCGATGGCAACGCGGATCACGGGCTCGGGGAATTCCATGGACTCCAGGATGATCGGAGCCTTTTCATCGCAGAGCGTATCACCGGTGGTGGTGTTCTTGAGGCCGATGACGGCGCAGATGTCGCCGGCGTAGCAGCACTCGATATCCTCGCGGTGGTTGGCGTGCATCTGCAGGATGCGGCCGATGCGCTCTCTCTGATGCTTGGTGGAGTTGAGAACGGCGGTACCGGTATTCAGAATACCGGAGTACACGCGAACGAAGGACAGACGGCCGACGAACGGGTCGGTCGCGATCTTGAACGCGAGACCGGAGAACGGAGCGTTATCGTCCGCGTGACGGACATCTTCCTCACCGGTATCGGGGTTCACACCGTCGATCGCGGGGATATCCACGGGGGACGGCATGTAGTCGACGATCGCGTCCAGCAGCTTCTGAACGCCCTTGTTCTTGTAAGAGGTACCGCAGGTGACAGGAACCATCTTATTGTCGATGGTGGCCTGACGGATGGTCTTGCGGATGAGGTCCTGAGGAACGGGCTTCTCTTCGAGCGCCAGCTCCATGATCTCGTCGTTCAGGTCGGCGCAAGCGTCAACGAGCTTGGTGCGATACTCCTGAGCGAGCTCGAGCATGTCCTCGGGGATCTCCTCCACGCGCATGTCCTTGCCGAGCTCGTCGTAGTAGATATCAGCGTCCATCTCCACCAGGTCGATGATGCCCTTAAAGGTATCTTCAGAGCCGATCGGCAGCTGGATGGGGACAGCGTTGCACTTGAGACGGTCGTGGATCATGTGCAGAACGTTGTAGAAGTCCGCGCCCATGATGTCCATCTTGTTGACGTAGATCATGCGGGGGACCTTGTAGTGATCGGCCTGACGCCAAACGGTCTCAGACTGGGGCTCAACGCCGCCCTTGGCGCAGAGAACGGTCACAGAGCCGTCCAGAACGCGCAGGGAGCGCTCGACCTCAACGGTGAAGTCGACGTGGCCCGGGGTGTCGATGATGTTCAGGCGGGTCTGCGGGAACTGATTCTTGCTGCCCTTCCAGTAGCAGGTGGTGGCAGCGGAGGTGATGGTGATACCACGCTCCTGTTCCTGAGCCATCCAGTCCATCGTGGCGGTACCGTCGTGGGTCTCGCCGATCTTGTAGTTGACGCCGGTGTAGTACAGAATACGCTCGGTAGTCGTGGTCTTGCCAGCGTCGATATGGGCCATGATGCCGATATTTCTGGTGTTTTCCAGAGAGACTTTTCTTGCCATAATTCTCTCGTTCCTCCGTTACCAGCGGAAGTGGGCGAATGCCTTGTTGGATTCGGCCATCTTGTGGGTATCTTCGCGTTTCTTCACGGCGCTGCCGGTGTTGTTGGCGGCGTCCATGATCTCGCCGGCCAGGCGCTCGGCCATGGTGCGCTCACCACGGGCGCGGGCATAGGCCGTCAGCCAACGCAGACCGAGGGTCTGACGACGGGCGGGACGGACCTCCATCGGCACCTGATAGGTGGCACCGCCGACGCGGCGGGACTTGGTCTCCAGGCTGGGCATGATATTCTCCATGGCCTGGTTGAAAACATCGAGAGGCTCGTTGCCGGTCTTGTCCTTGATCATGTCGAACGCGCTGTAGACGACCTTCTGGGCGACGCCCTTCTTGCCGTCGAGCATGATGCTGTTGACGAGCTTGGTCACGAGGACGCTGTTGTACATAGGATCGGGCAAAATTTCTCTCTTGGGAACATTACCTCTTCTGGGCACTTTGCTTCCCTCCTTCTTATAATATAGAAATCATAGGTACTCGCGGACGGGGCTTGCCCCCGCCGTGTTCCGGCCTGCCAAAGAGGTGAATGACACAAAATATATATCAAACCTTTTCGGCAAAGCTCATTTCAAGGTCGCAGCCTTACTTCTGCTTCGGGCGCTTGGCGCCGTACTTGGAACGGGACCTGCATACGGCCCTGCACGCCCTGCGCGTCCAGAGTGCCGCGGATGATGTGGTAACGCACACCGGGAGGTCCTTGACACGGCCGCCGCGGATCATGACCACAGAGTGCTCCTGCAGAGAATGACCGACGCCGGGGATGTAAGCGGTGACCTCATAGCCGTTGGTGAGGCGGACACGGGCGATCTTACGAAGAGCGGAGTTCGGCTTCTTCGGGGTCGCAGTACGAACTGCGGTGCAAACGCCACGCTTCTGGGGAGAGGCGAGGTCGGTCTCCTTGTTCTTCAGCGTGTTAAGACCATACTGCAGAGCCGGGGAGTTGGACTTGTAAGTCGACTGCTGTCTGCCCTTGCGAACCAACTGGTTAAAAGTAGGCATTCTTGTTTCTCCTTTCCTGAAATGATGTGATATATATTTTTTACAGGATATCGGTAAAATATCCCGAAAAAACCTTAATTTCTCAGAACGGCGATCACCGCCGCACCAACGGCGATGCCCGCGCTGTGGCCAAGCTGCACCATCGTGGCGCGATCGTCGATCTCGATGTTCTCTTCGCGTGCGAGCGCTTTGATCGGCGCAAGCACGGCTGGATCTGCATCGCAGGCGATATACAGCTTTTCCGCGCGGTGTTCCCGCAGTGCACGCATCGTCTGCTTGATGCCCGCTACCTTGCGGCAAGTGGACAGATCCGGCGTCACGGCAGGTCCCTCCTGACGGTATGACAAATTCCGTGGGACATACCCACGCAAGTTGAAATTATACCATGAGGCACACAAGCCGTCAAGCGTTTTTTATGGCTGTCTACACAAAATAATCGCTGAAACGACGGGCTTTTCCCGAATTTTTTTGTGCGTTCCGCGCCGGCGCGTCAAACTTTTGAAAAGAGGCTGTCAAACTCTCCCTTTTTCCGCCAAAATGGCAAAAAAGAGACGCGGAATTTTCCGCGTCTCTTTTTACCTATTCAATACGTGAGGTCTTAACTCACACTTCGACGGCATTCGTGATGATGCGCGGCTCGTGCGGCTCTTCCTCGGGCTTCTCAGGCTCGGGAACGATCTCCTCGGCAAAGTCACGGTAGGCGTTCAGGCCTGCACCGGCGGGGATGAGCTTACCGATGATGACGTTCTCCTTCAGACCAACAAGGTGGTCGACCTTACCCTTGATGGCGGCTTCAGTCAGGACCTTTGTGGTCTCCTGGAAGGACGCGGCGGACATCCAGCTGTCGGTCGCAAGAGAGGCCTTCGTGATACCCATGAGCAGCTGCGTGGCAATGGCTTCCTGCAGCGGCTCGCCGGTCTCGGCGTTGACCTCGCCCGCGGCATTGCGCGCGCGGATCTCCTCGTTGGCATCCTCATACTCAAGCAGATCGACCATGGAGCCGGAGAGCAGGTTCGTGTCGCCGGACTCCTCGACGCGCACCTTGCGCATCATCTGGCGGACGATGACCTCGATATGCTTATCGTTGATGTCAACGCCCTGCTGACGGTAGACCTTCAAAACCTCCTGAATGAGGTAGTCATGAACGGCGGACGTGCCGCGGATACGCAGGATATCGTGCGGGGACAGCGCGCCGTCCTGCAGCTGCGTGCCCTTGGCGATCACGTCGCCGTCCTTCACGCGCAGGCCGGTGTGCGGCACCGAGTAGATGCGGTTGTCGCCGTCGTCCGCGGTGACGATGATGTTGAGCAGGCTGCCCTTGGTCGCCTCTTCGAAGCGGACCTTACCGCCGATCTCGGCAAGCGTCGCCATCTTCTTGGGACGGCGCGCCTCGAACAGCTCCTCGACTCGCGGAAGACCCTGGGTGATATCGCCGCCGGCAACGCCGCCGGTGTGGAAGGTACGCATCGTCAGCTGCGTACCGGGCTCGCCGATGGACTGGGCCGCGATGATACCGACCGCCTCGCCGGGGCCGACGGGCTTGCTCGTGGCAAGGTTCATGCCGTAGCACTTCGCGCACACGCCGCTGTGGGCCTTGCACGTAAGCACCGTGCGGATCTCGACGGAGTGGATATCGAACTTCTCCATGAGGTCGGCATCCTCGGGGGTCATCATGTGATCCTTGGAGATGAGCACCTCGTCCGTGCCGGGCTTCATCACGTCGTGGACCGGATAGCGGCCGTTGACGCGCTCGGAGAACTTTTCGATGACCTGGCCGTTCTCGCTGATCTCGCTGATCGTGATGCCGCGGGTCGCGCCGCAGTCGTCGGAGCGGATGATGACATCCTGGCAGACGTCGACCATTCGGCGGGTCAGGTAACCGGAGTCTGCCGTACGAAGAGCCGTATCGGCAAGGCCCTTACGGGCGCCTCGGGAGGAGGTGAAGTATTCAAGGACGGACAGACCTTCGCGGAAGTTTGCCTTGACCGGGATCTCGATCGTCTTACCGGCGGTGTTGGCCATCAGGCCGCGCATACCGGTCAGCTGACGGATCTGCTTCATCGAACCACGGGCGCCGGAGTCCGCCATCATGAAGATGGGGTTGTAGCGGTCCATGTTCTTCTGCAGAGCGTCGGTGACGTCCGCGGTGGTCTTTTCCCACTCCTTGACGACGGCGCGGTAGCGCTCGTCCTCGGTCATGAAGCCCATCTTGAACTGGTCTTCAATGTCGACGACGCGCTGCTCGGTCTCGGCAATGAGGGTGTACTTTGCCGGCGGAATGGTCATATCCGCAACGGAGATACTGATGGCCGCACGGGTGGAGAACTTGTAGCCCGTGGCCTTGATGTTATCGAGCACTTCGGCCGCGATGGTGAAGTTGTGCAGCTTGATCGTGCGGTCGACGATCTTGCCGAGCAACTTCTTGCCGCAGACCTCGGTGATCTCGTAGTCGAAGTAGTTTTCGGTCGGCTCGCCGTTTTCATCCACGCGCTTGACAAAGCCAAGGTCCTGCGGGATGTTGCGGTTGAAGATGATGCGGCCGATGGTAACGCGCACGACCTTGCTGCCCATGGTGCCGTCCGGCATCTGCTTGACCGTGCGGACAAGAATGGGCTGGTGGATACCGATGAGGTGGTCGTTGTAGGCGAGCATGGCCTCGTCCTCGTCGCGGTAAACGTGCAGATTCACGCTGGCCTTCTCTTCGTCGGTCAGCTCGTCGTAGCGCTTGCCGGCAAGGGCAAAGTCAATGTCCTGCGGCCAGAACTCGTCGTTATCCATCTGGGAAACGCCGTTTTCAAAGCGCTCGAACGTGAGGTAGTAGGAACCCAAAACCATATCCTGCGTCGGCACCGTGACAGGGCCGCCGTCCTGAGGACGCAGCAGGTTGTTGGCAGAGAGCATCAGGATACGGGCCTCGGCCTGCGCCTCGGCGGACAGAGGAACGTGAATGGCCATCTGGTCGCCGTCGAAGTCCGCGTTGAATGCCGTGCAGTTCAGCGGGTGGAGCTTGAGGGCGCGGCCCTCGACCAGCACCGGCTCGAACGCCTGAATACCGAGACGGTGGAGCGTCGGCGCGCGGTTGAGCATGACGGGGTGATCCTTGATGACGACGTCGAGCGCGTCCCAGACCTCCGTGCGGCCCTTATCGACCATCTTCTTGGCGGACTTGATGTTGTTGGCGGCGCCGTCCTCGACGAGCTTCTTCATGATGAAGGGGCGGAACAGCTCGAGTGCCATTTCCTTCGGCACACCGCACTGGTAGATCTTCAGCTCAGGGCCGACGCAGATAACGCTACGGCCGGAGTAGTCGACACGCTTGCCGAGCAGGTTCTGACGGAAGCGGCCCTGCTTACCCTTGAGCATGTCGGAAAGGGACTTGAGTGCGCGGTTGTTCGCGCCGGTGACGGCGCGGCCGCGGCGGCCGTTGTCGATCAGCGCGTCGACCGCTTCCTGCAGCATGCGCTTCTCGTTGCGCACGATGATGTCGGGCGCGTTGAGCTGAATGAGGCGCTTTAAGCGGTTGTTGCGGTTGATGACGCGGCGGTAGAGGTCGTTTAAGTCGGAGGTCGCGAAGCGGCCGCCGTCGAGCTGGACCATCGGGCGAATCTCGGGCGGGATGACGGGCAGCACGTCGATGATCATCCACTCGGGCTTGTTGCCGGACAGGCGGAAGGCGTCCACGACCTCCAGGCGCTTGACGATGCGCGCCTTCTTCTGGCCGCTCGCGCTCTTGAGTTCGGCGTGGAGCTGCTCGGACAAGGATTCGAGGTCGATCTGCTGGAGGAGCTTCTTGACGGCCTCGGCGCCCATACCGGCGTCGAAATCGTCCTCATACTTCTCGCGCATATCGCGGTATTCCTTCTCGGAGAGGATCTGGTTGCGCATCAGCGGCGTCTCGCCGGGATCGGTGACGATATAGGCGGCGAAATACAGCACCTTTTCCAGAATGCGGGGGCTGATGTCGAGCAGCAGGCCCATGCGGGAGGGGATGCCCTTGAAATACCAGATGTGGGAAACGGGCGTGGCCAGCTCGATGTGGCCCATGCGCTCGCGGCGGACCTTGGCGCGCGTGACTTCCACGCCGCAGCGGTCGCAGATCTTGCCCTTGTAGCGGATCTTCTTATACTTGCCGCAGTGGCACTCCCAGTCCTTCGTGGGGCCAAAGATGCGCTCGCAGAACAGGCCGTCGCGCTCGGGCTTGAGGGTGCGGTAGTTGATGGTCTCGGGCTTTTTGACCTCGCCGTGGGACCACTCACGGATCATTTCCGGAGAAGCGATACCGATTTTGATGGCGTCAAACGTTGCGTAACTCATTTTCTATATGCTCCTCCTTTTCTCAGTCTTCCTGATCGTCGCCGGCAAAGTCGGCGTTGACTTCATCATCAGCGACATATTCAAAGCCTGCGTCCTCGAGCTCGGCTTCATCGGCGAAGGGGTTGTTGCGGTGGCGCTCATCCTCGGCGTCCATGCGGGCGAGGTTGAACGTATCCATCGCGTCTTCGTCTTCCTTGAGCTCGATCTGGTTGCCGTCGCGGTCGAGCACCTGAATGTCGAGGCAGAGGGACCTAGCTCCTTGACCAGGACCTTGAAGGACTCCGGCACGCCGGGCTGCGGGACGTTGTGGCCCTTGACGATGGACTCGTAGGTGCGCACACGGCCGGTCACGTCGTCGGACTTGACGGTCAGGATCTCCTGCAGGGTGTAGCTCGCGCCGTAAGCCTCGAGCGCCCAGACTTCCATTTCGCCGAAGCGCTGGCCGCCGAACTGCGCCTTGCCGCCGAGCGGCTGCTGCGTGACAAGGGAGTACGGGCCGGTGGAACGGGCGTGGATCTTATCGTCGACCAGGTGGTGCAGCTTGAGGAAGTACACGTAACCGACGGTGACCTTATTGTCGAAGCGCTCGCCGGTACGGCCGTCGTACAGCCAGCTCTTGCCCTCGGGGTCGAGACCGGCCTTGATGAGCTCCTCGCGGATGTCCTCGTAGCTCGCACCGTCGAAGATCGGGGTCGCGACCTTGTAGCCGAGGGTCTTGGCGGCGTAGCCCAGATGGACCTCGAGCACCTGACCGATGTTCATACGGGACGGAACGCCCAGCGGGTTCAGCACGATATCAAGCGGCGTACCGTCGGGCATGAAGGGCATATCCTCCTGCGGCAGGATGCGGGAGACAACGCCCTTGTTGCCGTGACGACCGGCCATCTTGTCGCCCGGCTGGATCTTGCGGCGCTGCGCGATGTAAACGCGCACGACCATGTTCACGCCGGGGCCAAGCTCGTCGCCCGCCTCGCGGGAGAAGACCTTGGCGTCGACGACGATACCGCTCTCGCCGTGGGGCACCTTAAGAGAGGTGTCGCGCACTTCGCGCGCCTTTTCGCCGAAGATGGCGCGCAGCAGGCGCTCTTCCGCGGTCAGGTCGGTCTCGCCCTTGGGCGTGACCTTACCGACGAGGATGTCGCCGGTGGACCTCCGCGCCGATGCGGATGATGCCGCGCTCGTCGAGGTCCTTGAGAGCGTCCTCGCCGACGTTGGGAATGTCGCGGGTGATCTCCTCGGGGCCGAGCTTGGTGTCGCGTGCGTCAAGCTCATACTCCTCGAGGTGGATGGAGGTGTAATAGTCCTCGCGGACAAGGCGCTCGTTCAGAAGAACGGCGTCCTCGTAGTTGTAGCCTTCCCAGGTCATGAAGCCGACGAGGATGTTGCGGCCCAGGGCGATCTCGCCCTGATCGGTCGCGGGGCCGTCGGCAAGGACGGTGGGATCTTCCCACACGCCGTTCTCGTTCAGGCGGCGGCCATGCACGCGCTCGCCGACGTCGACGATCGGATGCTGGTTGATGCAGGTGCCGTGGTTGGAGCGCAGGAACTTGGTGAGCTTGTATTCCTTCGTCTCGCCGTTGTCGTAAGCCACGGTGATGGCGCGGGCGTCCATCTTGGTCACGACGCCGTCGCCCTCGGCGAGGACGGCGACCTCGGAGTCCATGCAGATCTTGTGCTCCATACCGGTGCCGACGATCGGCGCCTCGGGGCGGAGCAGAGGAACGGCCTGACGCTGCATGTTCGCGCCCATCAGGGCACGGTTCGCGTCGTCGTTCGGCAGGAACGGGATCATCGCGGTCGCGATGGAGACCATCATACGCGGGGAAATGTCGATGTAGTCGACGCGGTCGCGGTCGACCTCGACGATCTCGTCGCGGTGGCGGCAGGTGATACGCTGGTTGACGAGGCAGCCGTTCTCATCGACAGGCTCGGCAGCCTGACCGACGATGTACTGGTCCTCGACGTCTGCGGTCATGTATTCGATCTCGTCGGTCACGCGGCAGGTCTCGTGGTCGACCTTGCGGAACGGCGCTTCGATAAAGCCGTACTCGTTGATGCGGGCGTAGGTCGCGAGGTAGGAGATCAGGCCGATGTTCGGACCTTCGGGGGTCTCGATCGGGCACATACGGCCGTAGTGGCTGTAGTGCACGTCTCGCACTTCCATGTTCGCGCGCTCGCGGGAAAGGCCGCCGGGGCCGAGCGCGGAAAGACGGCGCTTGTGCGTCAGCTCGGCGAGCGGGTTCGTCTGGTCCATGAACTGGGACAGCGGGCTGGAGCCGAAGAACTCCTTGATCGCCGCGGTGACGGGGCGGATGTTGATGAGGCTCTGCGGGGTGACGATGTCGAGATCCTGGATCGTCATGCGCTCGCGAATGACGCGCTCCATACGGGAAAAACCGATGCGGAACTGATTCTGCAGCAGCTCGCCCACGCAGCGCAGACGGCGGTTGCCGAGGTGGTCGATATCGTCCTTATAGACGATGCCGTGCGCCAGCGCGTTCATGTAGTTGATGGAGGCGAGGATATCGTCGACCAGAATGTGCTTGGGGACAAGGCGGTCGGCGTTGTCGCGGATAGCTTCCTTGAGCTCCTCGCCGCTGTACTGCTCGAGCAGCTCCTTGAGCACGCTCTCGCGCACGCGCTCTTTGATGCCGCACTCGGCCACGGGGTCAAAGTCGACAAAGCGGTCAAGATCGACCATGTGGTTGGAGAACACGCGCATCGTACGGCCATCGACCTCGATGGTCACGTCGTTGACGCCGATGGCATCCATCTCGCGGGCTTCCTCGTCGGTGACGATGTGGCCGGCGTCAAACATGATCTCGCCCGTGCGCGGGTCGGCAACGGGGAAGGAAAGCTTCTGCCCGCGGATACGCGCCCACAGGGAGAGCTTCTTGTTGTACTTGTAGCGGCCGACCATGGACAGGTCATAGCGGCGCGGGTCGAAGAAGAGGTTGTTGATGAGGGTCTCGCAGGCCTCGACCGTGGGCGGCTCGCCCGGGCGCAGCTTGCGGTAGATCTCGAGCATCGCCTCTTCATAGGTCTTGCAGGCGTCTTTTTCGAGCGTGACGGCCACGCGGTCGTCATCGCCGAACAGCTCGAGTATCTCGGCGTCGGTCTTGAAGCCGATGGCGCGCACCAGTTCGGTGATGGGGATCTTGCGGTTTTTGTCGATGCGCACCCAGAACATCTCATTGGCGTCGGTCTCGTATTCGAGCCATGCGCCGCGGTACGGGATGACGGTGGACGTCAGCAGCGGGAGGTCGGTCTTGAGGTCGATCTCCTTGCCGTAGTAAATGCCGGGGGAACGGACGAGCTGGGAGACCACCACGCGCTCGGCGCCGTTGATGACGAAGGTGCCGGACTCGGTCATGAGCGGGAAATCGCCCATGAAGATCTCCTGCTCCTTGATCTCGCCGGTCTCCTTGTTGTAGAGGCGCACACTCACCTTCAGGGGGGCGGCATACGTCGCGTCGCGCGCCTTGCACTCGAGCACGTCGTACTTGGGTGCTTCGTCCATCTTGTAGTCGATGAAGCTCAGCTCCAGGTTGCCCGCGTAGTTCGAGATCGAGGCGACGTCGGAAAAGACTTCGCGCAGACCCGTATCGAGGAACCACTGGTAGGACTTCTTCTGAAGCGCCAGCAGGTTCGGCATCTCCACGATCTCCTCGTGTCGGGCGAAATTCTTGCGAAGGGTTTTGCCATACATCTTGTCTTTGGCCATTTTGCTCTTCACGCCTTTCTTTTCTTCAAGCCCTGTCCGCTTGAAGGAATGTATTGCGGCGGCTCTATTCAGTTCGACACACCCGGCTTTGTTGTAAAACAAAGCGAACTGCATCTTGCTTTTTTTGCCGCGGTATGCTATTCTCTCGGTAATGGGTGGGGAATTCTCCTCGCCCTTTCCCGTTTATAAGCGCTTTATTTTACCAAATGGGTACAGAAAAGTCAAGGCATTTTTTGTGAACATCTGCGGTTTCCGCAGATGTTTTTTTGTGCGCTTCGACGGATTTTGCCGCGGATTGCAATATATTTGTCGCTGTGGTATGATGCTTGCGTGATTTTGCGCCGCTCTGCGCGCAGACGATGAAAGGAGTTTTCCCATGAAGCCCATCGCCATTGACGATTTCTGCGCCGTCCGCTCACTTGCGAACGTGACATTCTCCCCCGAGGGGACAAGCGCCTGCTTCACCGTGAGTCAGGCGAAAAAAGAAAAAAATTGCTACGAATCCCGCCTCTATCTTTTAAAAGGCGGCCGCGTCCGCGCGCTGACCGGCGGCGGCAAGGAATCCTCGTTCTGCTACTTGGATGAAAACACGGTTCTTTTCGCGGGCGACCGCGAGGGCGAGAAGGAACCGTCGCTCACGAGCCGCTTCTACAAGATCGCACTCGACGGCGGCGAGGCCGATCTTGCCTACACGTTTCCCATCCCCGTTTCGCAGGTCTTCCCTCTCAAAAACGGCGACCTGCTTGTCGTCGGCTCGACCTTTCCCGGCTTTGAGGACCTCTATAAAGGCGACAGGAAACTCGTGAAAGCCTACTTTGACGACAAAAAGGAAAACGAGGATTACGAGGTCATCTCTCAGCTACCCTGGTGGTGGAACGGCGGCACGTACACGCGCGGCGCGTATGAAAGTCTCTTCTACTACGATGCGAAGAAAAAGTCGCTCACCCGCCTGACGGATGCGGGCTTCAACGTCTCCGATGTCCAGCTCGCGGAGGATCAGAAGACCGTCTATTTCAGTCTTCTCGACGTCTCCGTCCCCCGCCCCGCGCACTTCGGCGGTCAGGACCTTTACCGCATCGACCTTGCCTCGCGCCGTCAGAAGCTCGTCGTCAAGAGTCGCCCCGACTTCGTCATCGCGACATACGCGCTCGGCAAGTCCTTCCTGCTCGTCATGGCTGCGGACGGCAAGTTCGGCATGAACACGGACTGCGACTTTTACAAGCTCGACTACGAGACGCTTGCCGTCACGCACTTCAACGACGCAATGCTGCGCGGCAAATACGTTGCCCAGCCTGACCCCCTCAACCTCACCGCGGGCGACCACGAGGTGCACGGCTTTATCCTAAAGCCGATGGACTTCGAAGCGGGCAAAAAGTACCCCGTCATCTTCGATATTCACGGCGGTCCCAAGACCGTCTACGGTCCCGTGTTCTATCACGAGATGCAGTACTGGGCGAGCCGTGGCTATTTCGTCATCTTCTGCAATCCCACCGGCTCCGACGGCCGCGGCGCGTTCATGGATATCCGCGGCAAGTACGGCACGGTCGACTTCGATGATCTGATGGCGTTCTGCGACGCGGCGCTCGCAAAGTATCCCGAGATGGACGCAGATAACCTCTTCGAGACCGGCGGCTCCTACGGCGGCTTTATGACCAACTGGATCATCGGCCACACCGACCGCTTCCGCGCCTGCGCCAGCCAGCGCTCGATCTCGAACTGGACGAGCTTCTACGGCGTGTCCGACATCGGCCCCGACTTCTCCGAAGACCAGTGCGGCTCGACCATCTGGCCGGATGTCGAAAAATTCTGGTGGCACAGCCCCATGAAGTACGCCGACAAGGTCAAAACGCCGACGCTCTTTCTCCACTCGCTCGAGGACTACCGCTGCCCCGTCGATCAGGGCTATCAGATGTACTCCGCGCTGATCGCGCACGGCGTGGAGAGCCGCCTCGTGCTCTTCCGCGGCGAGAACCACGAGCTCTCCCGCAGCGGCAAGCCCAAGCACCGCATCCGCCGCTTAAACGAGATCACCGGCTGGTTCGAGCAGCACAAGGGCTAAAATGGAAATTCGCAAAACCACCTTGCAGGACGTCGACACGGTGCTGGACGTCTTCGCCGCCGCAAAGCGCTACATGCGCGCAAACGGCAATGCCTCGCAATGGGGCGACGAGTACCCAGACCGCAGCATCGTCACCTATGATATCGCATGCGGCAGCAGCTATGTGATGCTTGAAAATGGCGAGATCGTCGGCACATTCGCCCTCTTTCTCGGCGAGGACGAGAGCTACCGCGTCATCGAAGACGGCGCGTGGCATCTCGATCAACCCTACGGCACGATCCACCGTCTCGCCTCCAACGGGAAAGCGCGTGGCGTGTCGAAGGCCTGCTTTGACTTCTGCACCGCGCAGATCGGCTATCTGCGCGCCGACACGCACGCGGATAACCGCCCGATGCAGCGGCTTTTGGAAGCGTATGGCTTCCGGCGCTGCGGCGTCATCCACGGTGCCTTCGACGGCGGAGAGCGCATCGCGTACGACTGCATCGCGCACATCTGAGCCCGTTTCCGCCGAAAGTCATCATGTAAGAGAGGTCTGTCATGGAACGCAGAATTGTCGACGGCGAGATCACTCTCGTCCCGTATGATCCCAACTACAAAGCGTCGCTTCCGTGGTATCAGGATGCGGATGTGTGCAAGCAGGTCGACAACCGCAACAGTGTGTACGACCTGAAGCTGCTCAAGGCGATGTACCGCTATCTCAACGCGCGCGGCAGTCTTTTTTACATTAAGTACCGCGGCCGCCTGTGCGGCGACGTCTGTCTGCATCCGGACGGCGAGATCAACATCGTCGTGGCGAAGAGCTTCCAGAACAAGCACATCGGCAGGCGCGTCATCGGCGAAATTCAAAAGCTCGCGAGGGAACAGCACATCCCCAAACTGCACGCGGAGATCTACTCGTTCAATGCGCAGTCGCAGCGGATGTTCGAGCGCGCCGGATTCCACAAGGCCGGCGACGAGCTGTACGAAATGGAATTATAACTTTCAAATAGAAAAAGCGCCCGCTCGGTGAGCGGGCGCTTTTTTCATTCTTCAGAACTCGGGGCCGTCATAGTGGTAGCAGTCGCTGTCGTCGATAAAGCGGTCGTCGCGCGAGAGCTTTTTGATCATGCGGTACGCCGCGGCGAAGAGCAGCACAACGAACACAACGAAGATCCACGCATAGCCGTCGTACTCATAGGTCGCGATGAAATCGTACGCGCCGTGCAGCAGCACCGGCACGAGCACGGCAAAGCGGCGGCAGCGGCGGCTGCGGTACTCGTCGCCAAAGTTGTCGTAGCGCTTGGCAAGGCCGTAAAACGCGCCCATGAACACGCCGAAGCACGCGTGTCCAGGCACAGCCGTGACGGCGCGGACAGCCGCCGTGCCGAGGCCGTACATCAGCACATAGCTGATGTTCTCCCACAGGGCAAAGCCGAGCGTGACGAACACGGCGTACACAATGCCGTCGAACTGGCAGTTGAATTCGCTTGAATACCACGTGCGCTTCTTGAGCAGCAGGTACTTAAAGCCCTCTTCCGACAGCGCGACCACAACGAAGTAGAGCAGCACGTTGTAGGCGGTCGAACTCTGCGGCAGGAGAATGCCCAAGATCGCCTCGCCGATCTGCTCGGTCACGATGGCAGCAAATGTCGATAGAATGCCGAAAATCACGAGCGAGAGCAGCAGCCCCGGCGACTCTTTGTCGAGCCGGTCCTCCTTGTAGACAAAGCGCAGCAGGACAATGGCCGGAATGACTGCCGCAGCGATCAATATCGGGTTTACATAAAAGAGAAACATGACAGCTTTCCTCTCTTTTTTCTGATGATATCACAGCATATCAGCCGCGAGAATATTTGTCAACGCGGTGTTTTTTCTTTTCCCCACTTGACCGGAAGGAAAAGCGCGCGTATGATAAATGCATTCACTTTATTCATATAAAGAAGGGGAGAATCATGGAACGTCGAACGCCGTGGCTCGGCTATCTCTGCGTGATCCTGAGCGCCGTCATCTTCGGCTGTATGCCGCTGGGCGCGAATTTTCTCTACGCGCAGGGCGTGACGCCGATGTCGCTGGTGTTTCTGCGCAATCTTCTCTCGCTCCCGGTCCTCGCGCTGCTGTGCCAAAAGCAGGGCGGGCTGCGCATCAGCCGCGGCGCGCTGCTCGAGACCAGCCTGACCGGCTTTTTCGGCTGCTGTATCACGCCGATCCTGCTGTTCAGCTCGTATTGCTATCTTGCCTCCGGCATGGCGACGGTATTCCACTTCGCCTATCCCGTCATCGTGGCGCTCGGCGGCCTGGTGCTGCGCGAACGGGTGCAGAAAAAAGCGCTTTTCTGCGCGGTCCTGTGCTCCCTCGGCATTCTGCTTCTCATCGACCCAAGCGGTGCAGTCGATCCGCTCGGTGTCGCGCTGGCGCTGACGTCCGGCGTGACCTACGCCGTCTACATTCTGCTTTTAGCGCATTTCCGCCACCGCGAGGTCATGGGCTTTCGTATGACCTTCTACATGGCGCTCATCAGTGCGGTCTGCATGTTCTTTCTCTGTCTCTTCTCGCACCAGCTCTGCCTGCCGCAGACCCTCGCCGGATGGCTCGCGGCGCTCGCCTTTTCGCTGATGATCTGCATCGGCGCGGTCATGCTCTTCCAGAAGGGCACGTTCCTCATCGGCGCACAGCGCGCAGCGATTTTGAGTACGTTTGAGCCGATCACGAGCATTTTTGTCGGCATTCTCTTCTTAAATGAAACGCTCACGCCGCGCATCCTGCTCGGCTCGGCCATCACGCTGGTCGCGGGCGTGTTCATCACCCTGGGCGGCAAAAAGGACGAAGACAAAGAAGAGGCGGCCAAGGACTGATTCCCTTATTCCGCCTCGCTGCCGCCGCTTTTTTCGCACGCGCGCAGAGCGACGATCATCGCAAGGCTGTCGCCCAGCTGCGTAAAGATGGCGGCGAACAGCGCGACCTCTTCATCGCTCTTTCTCTGCGCCATGGCCGCCGCGGCGGCGCTGACGGCGGCGGGCAGCGCGTCCTGACAGGACATCGTATCACCTCAGGTCAGTTTATGCACCGGGCGCAAAAATAACCGGCGCATTTCTGCTTCGTTTCATCACCACAAGGAGGTTTCCCGTTCCCATGCACAGCAAATCACCCGCAGTTGCGGCACTGAAGGCCGCGTTTCCGCACACCATCCCGATCTTCGCAGGCTTTTTATTTCTCGGCATGACCTATGGCGTCTATATGCGCACGTCGGGCTTTAGCTTCTGGTATCCGATGATCATGAGCGTCGTCATCTTCGGCGGCAGCCTTGAATTTGTCGCGACGAGCATGCTGCTCGCGCCGTTTGCGCCGGTGCAGGTCTTCCTGACGGCGGTGATGATCCAGGCGCGCCACCTGTTTTACGGTATTTCGATGCTCGACAAGTACAAGGGCACGGGCTGGAAAAAGCCCTACCTCATCTACGCGATGTGCGACGAGACGTTCAGCGTCAACTATACGGCGGAGATCCCCGAGGGCGTGGACCGCGGCTGGTTCTACTTCTTCGTCTCGCTGCTCGATGAATTTTACTGGTTCCTGGGCGCAACGCTCGGCGGCATCCTCGGCGGGCTTCTGCGCTTCAATACCGAGGGGCTCGACTTTGTGATGACGGCGATGTTTGTGGTCATCTTCATGGACCAGTGGCTCAAAGAAGCACCATTTCAGCGCGTGGATCGGTCTTATCGCAAGTGTTGCGTGTCTGCTCATTTTCGGTGCGGACAACTTCCTCATTCCCACGATGATCTGCATCCTCGTCGCGCTGACCGCGCTGAGAAAGCCCGTCGAAGCCAAGACGCAGGAGGCGGTAAAATGACGATCTTACAACAGACCATCACCATCATCCTCTGCGCGCTCGGCACGATGCTCACGCGCTTCCTGCCGTTTCTGGTCTTCAACCCGAAAAAGCCGACGCCCAAGTACATCCAATACCTCGGCTCAGCACTGCCGGGCGCGATCTTCGGCATGCTCGTCGTCTACTGCCTGCGCAATGTTGACGTGCTGCACTTTGCCTACGGGCTGCCCGAGCTCATCGCCATCGCCGTGACGATCGGCCTGCACCTGTGGAAGAGACAAATGCTGCTCTCCATCGCGGGCGGCACGGTATGCTATATGCTGCTGGTGCAGTTCGTGTTCTGATTTTGATTTCAACAGAAAGGAAGATGTTCCCATGCGCGTACTTGACCTGACCCACACCATCGCTGAAAATATGCCGGTCTATCCCGGCACGGAGACACCCATTTTCGTCGGCGCGAACACCTATGAAAAGGACGGCTTCAAGGAGACGAAGCTGACCATGTACACCCACACGGGCACACACATGGACCCGCCCGCGCATCTGTTCGCCGGCCGCACGACGCTCGACGCGTTCCCCGCCTCGCAGTTCATCGGCAAGGCGCTCGTTATCGAGTGCAGCGACTTGAACGAGGGCAAGGCCATCACGCTCGAGCGCATCCTGCAATACGGCAAAGACGCGGAAAATGCCGATTTTCTGCTCTTCCACCTCGGCTGGGACAAGCGCTGGGGGACGGATGCCTACTTTGGCGACTATCCCTGCCTTGATGATGCGGCGATGGATTACATCATCGCGGGCGACTACAAGGGCATCGGCTTCGACGTCATCGGCCTTGACCCCATCGCAGACGAAAACCTGACACGCCACAAAAAGCTCTTCCAAAATAAGGACATCGTCAACATCGAAAACCTCAAGGACCTCGACAAATGCGGCAAAGGGTTGTTTTCGTTCAGCTGCTTCCCGCTCAAGCTCGAAAACTGCGATGGTTCGCCCATCCGCGCCGTGGCATGGTTCGAGGATTGATCTGTTACGCTTTGATGCAGCAAATTGAACGTTCAGGAGGAATACCATGGTAGAAAAGCAGGCCTTGACCGCACTTTTTGAAAAATATATCCGGAAACTGAGGATCACACCCACGTGGGATATCCGCCTTGAATTTGTGGAAGACCCCGCGTGGCCGAAAACCGGCGACATCAAGATCGACTGCGCCGACAGAAAGCAATCATTCTTCTGAATATTGCGAATCCCAAGCGGGAGGAAAACTTTGAAGAGATCATCGTTCATGAGCTGATGCACATCAAAATGTATCCGCTCGATCAGGTGACCGAATCGCTGATCGTGAATTGCTTTGAAGAAGGCTCGGCAGCAAACAAGTTTGCCTATGAACAGTTTTTTACGACGCTTGAGCAGACCGTGGAAGAGCTTGCCAAATGCTTCTTGCTGGAATTTGGCGAAAACAAAGAGCTCTCCTACGGAAGATGCCGTCAGGAAATGTCCTTCAACGATCTATATGACGGTCTGAAGAACATCGACTGACAACAAATTTCTCCGTCTCATTATGAACAACACTTGCCCCCTCCGTATTTTGAATACGGAGGGGGCAAGTTTATGGTTCTTTTTATCGCTCAATGAGTTTCTGGCCGCTGCCGTAAAGATAGTCGTAGTTTTCGCGCATGATGTTCTTGATAAGCGGAATGCACAGCACCGCGTCGGCTGACATCCACGCAAACGGGTCAGCCACGCACAGGCCGTAGACCGCCGCCTGCGGTGCCTCCGCGCTGACCACGCCGCCCGCGAGCGCCGCAGGCAGCAGCAGACAGACGGCAACGCGCGCGACAAGCTCGGCCGCTCCCGCGCCCAGCACGAACTGCGGCTTGCCGATGCCCTGCACACAGTTTCGCGCGACAAAGATAAACCCCAAGAACGCGTAGAGCGACAGGTCGATATAGAGGTAGGAATTGCCAAAGCGGAGCGTCTCCGCCGTCACCTTATCCGCGCTGAGGAAGATGTGAAGATAGGTGCCGTTGATCGTCAGCAGAAGGCCAATCAGAATGGAACACGCCGCCATGATGAGCATGATGATAATCGACTGGATCGTGCCCTTTTTGATGCGCTTTGTGTCACCCGCGCCGAGATTTTGCGCCGTAAAGCTGGTCATCGCGGAGCCGAGACCGTTGAGCGGCGTCATCAAGAGGCTATTGACCTTGTTTGCCGCACCGAAACCGTTCTGCGCGGAATTAGAGACCATCACGCCGTTCAGCATGTCAAACTGGACGACGATACTCTGCACCACAATGATGCCGATCGCCAGCACGGAAAATTGAAGGCCGAGCGGGATGCCCTGGATCAGATGGCGCGTCACATCATGGCAAGTGATCTGCCAGTCCTCCTGATGCAGGCGCAGCTCGGGATATTTGGAGAAAGCATAGGCAAAGCAGCCCAGCGTGCTGATGAGCTGCGCGCTCACCGTGGCGATGGCCGCCCCGGCGACACCCCAGCGGAACACAATGATAAACAGCAGGTCGAGTCCCACGTTCAGCACCGTGGAGAACAGCAGGAACGCCAGCGGCGTCACACTGTCACCCATGCTGCGCAGGAACGAGCAGATGAAGTTATAGAAAAGCTGCGCGCCGATGCCCGCGAAGATGATCGCGCAGTAGGTATAGGCCGCGCGGTAGACCTCGCCGTTGTCCGGCGTCACATTGATCCACGCAAGCATCGGATCGAGCAGAAGCAGCGCAAGCACCGTCAGGATGACCGTCAGCGCGGCGGATAAAACGATCTGCGTCGTCAGCGAGCGACGCACGCCTGCAGGATTGTGCGCGCCGACATTACAAGATGTGACTACGCAGAAGCCCGCGCTGACGCCAAAGGCAAACTGCAAAAAGATAAAAATGAGCGACGACGTATCGTTGACACCCGCAACCTCCTGCGCTGTCAGCGTTTGGCCGACGATGGCCGCGTCGCTGATCGTGTAGACCTGCTGCAGCAAGTACGAAACAATGATTGGGAAAGAAAACGCCAAAATCGTCTTCCAGCATTCGCCCTGCGTGAGTTCCACCGGCTGGAACAGGGCAGATAAACCTTTTTTCTTCATAACTAAAATCTCCATCATTTTTTGACTGGCAGATTATAGTCTCCCTTTTCCCCCTTGTCAAGGCAAAAGTTGACAAATCAGATAAGGTCTTGGTGAAGAAAAGCACGGAAACCGGCACAGTTAGAAATATCATCTTCCGCAGTTTTCAGTCTATCTACGCACTTCACCTTTGGCAGTATTTTGAGAGTGTCCCGCAAAAGAGTTCCGCATTTACATCATAAGTAAAAACGAACCGCGGAATGGCGATGGACTCTCTCTCCCGCAGTATGAATATAAAAAAAGAAGCCACTCTCTTGAGTGGCTTCTCTCCGTGTTGGCGCTACCTATCTTTCCGGGCCGTCTCCAGCCAAGTATTGTCGGCAGAAGCGAGCTTAACTTCCGTGTTCGGGATGGGAACGGGTGGACCCTCGCCCTAATCAGCACCAACTGCTGTATTGCAACTGTCTTATACAGTAACAAACCTTTATCCAATTGTCAAGTCGTGCCGAGTGGCACGTTCAAGCGTTTTGCACAGCAAAACCTTGCCGCAGGGCGAATTCATTTCGCCCGAGGATTTTTTGTCCTCAAGGGTTCCCGAAAAAGCATTGCTTTTTTGGGATGGTGACCCGTACCGGATTCGAACCGATGTTAACGGCGTGAGAGGCCGCTGTCTTAACCACTTGACCAACGGGCCATGCCTTGCGTCGTGGGGTCCCCACTGGATGGTGCTCCCATCCAGTGGGATGGTACACCTTCAGGGACTCGAACCCTGGACACCCTGATTAAGAGTCAGGTGCTCTACCAGCTGAGCTAAAGGTGCATGTTCTTTCGCTCATTGCGCTTATCTTTCTGTCTGCTCCTCCTGCTCGCACTACGTACTCAATCGCAGGCTAAGTGCCGCTCCGCGGTTGCCCGCGATACAACGCCTGTCGGCGTTAGTACCAGCTGAGCTAAAGGTGCATGTCTTCAAATCTAACCTTCAAAACCGAACAATGTAACTTCAAAGCTCCTCTCAAGGCCTTGCCTGCTTCATTCGTAGGTCAAGCCCTCGGACTATTAGTACCGATCAGCTGCACACATTACTGCGCTTCCACCTTTCGGCCTATCAACCAGATCGTCTTTCTGGGTCCTTACTCCTTGAAGGATGAGAGATCTCATCTTAGGGGAGTTTCACGCTTAGATGCTTTCAGCGTTTATCTCGTCCGTACATAGCTACCCAGCTATGCCCTTGGCAGGACAACTGGTGCACCAGAGGTACGTCCATCCCGGTCCTCTCGTACTAAGGACAGCTCCCTTCAAATCTCTTACGCCCGCAACAGATAGGGACCGAACTGTCTCACGACGTTCTGAACCCAGCTCGCGTGCCGCTTTTTATTGGCGAACAGCCAAACCCTTGGGACCGAATTCAGCCCCAGGATGCGACGAGCCGACATCGAGGTGCCAAACCTCCCCCGTCGCTGTGGACGCTTGGGGGAGATCAGCCTGTTATCCCCAGGGGTAGCTTTTATCCGTTGAGCGATGGCATTTCCACTCACATACCACCGGATCACTAACTCCAACTTTCGTTACTGCTCCACCGTCGGTGTCGCAGTTGAGCTTCGTTTATGCGTTTACACTCATTGCACGATTTCCGTCCGTGCTGAACGAACCTTTGAGCGCCTCCGTTACCTTTTTGGGAGGCGACCGCCCCAGTCAAACTGCCCGCCTAACAGTGTCCCCCGACCGGATTCACGGCCGCAGGTTAGAAACCCAGCAGTACAAGAGTGGTATCCCAACAGCGACTCCATACAGGCTGACGCCTGTATTTCTCAGTCTCCCACCTATCCTGTACATGTACTACCGAATTTCAGTATTAAGCTGCAGTAAAAAGCTCCATGGGGTCTTTCCGTCTAGTTGCGGGTAACTGGCATCTTCACCAGTACTACAATTTCGCCGGGCGGGCTGTCGAGACAGTGCCCAAATCATTACGCCATTCGTGCGGGTCAGAACTTACCTGACAAGGAATTTCGCTACCTTAGGACCGTTATAGTTACGGCCGCCGTTTACCGGGGCTTAAATTCAATGCTTCGTTGCCTGACATCTCCTCTTAACCTTCCGGCACCGGGCAGGCGTCAGCCCATATACGTCATCTTTCGATTTAGCATAGACCTGTGTTTTTGGTAAACAGTTGCTTGGGCCATTTCTCTGCGACCCCCGTGGGGGCTCCCCTTCTTCCGAAGTTACGGGGTCAATTTGCCGAGTTCCTTAACAACCCTTCTCCCGTTGGCCTTAGGATTCTCTCCTCATCTACCTGTGTCGGTTTGCGGTACGGGCACCTTAGCATACCTCAGAGCTTTTCTCTCGCTCCGAACATCGCGGACTTCGCTACTCTAATTTCGCTCCCTTTCGCCCGGGTCAACCAACGCCCGGGTTCCGCTATTTCGAAGTGTCCCTCTGTTTAAGTTTCGGTGGTTACGGAATTTCTACCGTATGTGCATCGCCTACGCCTCTCGGCCTGAGCTTAGCTCCCGACTTACCTTGGGCGGACGAACCTTCCCCAAGAAACCTTAGATTTTCGGCCATTATGATTCCCACATAATTCTCGCTACTCATTCCGGCATTTCTCACTCCAGTACAGTCCACCAGTGCTTCCGCTCTGACTTCACCCCATACTCGACGCTCCCCTACCCCTGTACCTAAGTACAAGCCCAAGCTTCGGTTTCATGCTTAGCCCCGTTATATTTTCCGCGCAGAGTCACTCGACCAGTGAGCTATTACGCACTCTTTTAATGAGTGGCTGCTTCTAAGCCAACATCCTGGTTGTTTTCGCAATTCCACATCGTTTTCCACTTAGCATATCTTTGGGACCTTAGCTGTGGGTCTGGGCTGTTTCCCTTTGACAACGAAACTTATCTCACGCTGTCTGACTGCTATGCATCAATTATCCGGCATTCAGAGTTTGATAGGTCTTGGTAACCTTATCGGCCCCGCCACCATTCAGTGCTTTACCTCCGGTAATCTAACATAACGCTAGCCCTAAAGCTATTTCGGGGAGAACCAGCTATCTCCGAGTTCGATTGGAATTTCTCCGCTATCCACAAGTCATCCGCCACCATTGCAACGGGGGTCGGTTCGGCCCTCCATGAGATTTTACTCTCACTTCAGCCTGCTCATGGATAGGTCACCCGGTTTCGGGTCTATGGCAACGAACTTAAACGCCCTATTCAGACTCGCTCTCGCTTCGCCTCCGGTACTCAATACCTTAAGCTTGCTCGTTACTATAACTCGCCGGACCGTTCTACAAAAAGTACGTCATCACACCTTAACGTGCTTTGACTGCTTGTAAGCACAAGGTTTCAGGTTCTCTTTCACTCCCCTCCCGGGGTCCTTTTCACCTTTCCCTCACGGTACTGCTCCTCTATCGGTCATCAGGTAGTATTTAGGCTTGGATGGTGGTCCACCCGGTTTCCCACGGGGTTTCACGTGTCCCGCGGTACTCTGGATCCAGACTGCCAGTCTTCATTTTCAGATACAGGGCTCTCACCTTCTGTGGCCGGCTTTCCCACGCCGTTCTCTTAATTTCCTCTGGTCATGATGTCTGTCCGCAACCCCGAAGAACTTGCGTCCCTCGGTTTGGCCTCCTCCGCGTTCGCTCGCCACTACTAGCGGAATCTCGGTTGATGTCTTTTCTGGCCCTACTTAGATGTTTCAGTTCAGGCCGTTCCCTTCGTACGCCTATTTGATTCAACGCACGATGCTCAAGTATTGCTTGAGCGGGTTCCCCCATTCGGAAATCCACGGATATATCGGATATTTGCTCCTCCCCGTGGCTTATCGCAGCTTGTCACGTCCTTCGTCGGCTCCTGATGCCAAGGCATTCCCCTTGCGCTCTTTTTTCAGCTTGACCTATCGAATCATTTGCTGATCCTCAAAGTTGAATTATGCAGGCAATTTAACAGGATTTTCGAAATTGTAATTGTTACCCATCTATACGATGTTCCACAATTAAAACTAAAAATACGTTCTTCTGTTCTTTCAAACAAAAGACCTCTCTGTTGCCTTGCTTATCACTTCTTCATTACATTGTTCAGTTTTCAAGGTTCGATCTTCCAACTGCTTTTGCAGCCAGATTTGAAGATCTGTCTTTATGCCAGGTCTTCAAATCCAACGACAAATGTCACTGGTATGGTGGGCCCGAGTGGGCTCGAACCACCGACCTTACGATTATCAGTCGTACGCTCTAGCCAGCTGAGCTACGGGCCCGTTCGTCGACACAAGCTCCATATCCCTCGCCGCACTGCATGCAGTACGTCTCGCTCATTTCGCTGCGTCTCCTCTTCCTCGCAGACCCGCTTCGCTGGGCTCTGCTCGGATTTTGAACGATTGGCTATTATATTGTTTTCTTCGCTCCCCGCAAAAGCGTATGCTTTTGTGGGATGGTGGAGATAGTCGGGATCGAACCGGCGACCTCCTGCTTGCAAGGCAGGCGCTCTCCCAGCTGAGCTATATCCCCAAGCTATCTTCGCTTCCCGCAGACTTCATCACCTGCGCCCTCTAAATTAAACAACGAAATGTCTTCAAGACCCTGACCTTAGGACGTTACAAGCTTATCTTTCAAAGCTTGAAGTCTCCTTAGAAAGGAGGTGATCCAGCCGCTCGTTCTCGAACGGCTACCTTGTTACGACTTCACCCCAATTATCGAACCCACCTTCGGCCGCGCCCTCCTTTTCAGGTTAGGCTACGGACTTCGGGTGTTCCCGACTCTCATGGTGTGACGGGCGGTGTGTACAAGGCCCGGGAACGTATTCACCGCGGCATGCTGATCCGCGATTACTAGCGATTCCGACTTCATGCAGGCGAGTTGCAGCCTGCAATCCGAACTGGGACGGCTTTTGGGGGTTTGCTCTGCCTCGCGGCTTTGCTTCCCTCTGTTGACCGCCATTGTATTACGTGTGTAGCCCAGGATATAAGGGGCATGATGATTTGACGTCGTCCCCACCTTCCTCCGTTTTGTCAACGGCAGTCTCGCTAGAGTGCTCTTGCGTAGCAACTAACAATAGGGGTTGCGCTCGTTGCGGGACTTAACCCAACATCTCACGACACACGAGCTGACGACAACCATGCACCACCTGTCTCTGCTTTCCCCGAAGGGCACCTAATGTATATCTCTACTTCGTTAGCAGGATGTCAAACCCTGGTAAGGTTCTTCGCGTTGCTTCGAATTAAACCACATAATCCACCGCTTGTGCGGGCCCCCGTCAATTCCTTTGAGTTTCAACCTTGCGATCGTACTCCCCCAGGTGGAATACTTATTGTGTTTACTGCGGCACGCAGGGGGTCAGTCCCCGCACACCTAGTATTCATCGTTTACAGTGTGGACTACCAGGGGTATCTAATCCTGTTTGCTCCCCACACTTTCGCGCCTCACCGTCAGTTATCGTCCAGCAATCCGCCTTCGCCACTGGTGTTCCTCCTAATATCTACGCATTTCACCGCTACACTAGGAATTCCGATTGCCCCTCCGACACTCAAGATCTACAGTTTCAAATGCAGTTCATGGGTTGAGCCCATGGATTTCACATCTGACTTGCAGACCCGGCTGCAAACGCCCTTTACACCCAGTAAATCCGGACAACGCTTGCCACCTACGTATTACCGCGGCTGCTGGCACGTAGTTAGCCGTGGCTTATTCTAGAGGTACCGTCTTCTGCTCTTCCCTCTTAAAAAGAAGTTTACAACCCGAAAGCCTTCTTCCTTCACGCGGCGTTGCTGGGTCAGGCTTGCGCCCATTGCCCAATATTCCCCCCACTGCTGCCTCCTCCGTAGGAGTCTGGGCCGTATCTCAGTCCCAATGTGGCCGTTCAACCTCTCAGTCCGGCTACTGATCGTCGCCTTGGTGGGCCGTTACCCCGCCAACTAGCTAATCAGACGCGAGGCCATCTTGAAGCGATAAATCTTTGGCATAAAGATCATGCGACCTCTATGCGTCATGCGGTATTAGCAGTCGTTTCCAACTGTTGTCCCCCTCTTCAAGGCAGGTTCCTCACGCGTTACTCACCCGTCCGCCACTTTCCTCTACATCCATTGTCCGAAGACTCTTTCAGTAGATTCTCGTTCGACTTGCATGTGTTAAGCACGCCGCCAGCGTTCGTCCTGAGCCAGGATCAAACTCTCAATAAAATGGTATCTAAAAAGCCGAGGCTTCTTAAATCTTTATCGAGCTATTTGTCATAGCTTAAAACTTTTTATCCTTACTTCAGACCGTAATTGACTTAACCGGTCCTCCGCAAGCTCTGTGCATTTCGCACAGTTTTTCATCTGGTGCTTGTCAAAGTTTCGTTGTTTAATTTACAAGGTGCACGCTCCATTCGCGGAACAGGTGTTATCTTAGCACGCGGGTAGGCGTTTGTCAACAGTTAATTTTACTTTTTTTGACATTTTTCTTGTCTGCTCCTTTATAGGCAGCTCAAAAATTCAGTATTTTCAACGGTTTGCGGGCATTCTGTCAAGAACAGAATGCCCGCATTTTTCCGTATTCATTCATTTACGCCGCATTTCGGCCGATCAAGGCGTCATAGCGCATCAGCAAAAGCGCGACCTGCGCACGGCTGATGGCCTGCGTCGGATACCAGACGCACTCTTTTTCAGTGATGAGCCCGTTGTTCCACGCCCAGGTCACGGCATCCCTGCCGCTCTCCGATACTTTGGGCGCATAGGGGTAGTCGTCGAGCGTGCCGCTGACTGTGGGCTCGCTCGCGAGGCGGTAGAGCACGATGATCGCCTGCTCGCAGGATAAAAAGTCGCTCGGGTTAAACGCCCCGCCGTTGCCGCCCATGAGTCCCTTGCCGACCATCCACTTGACATATTCATAATACCACTCGTCGCCCGCGAGGTCGCTGAACTCTGCGTCCTCCTCCGTCGGCGTGCCGCCGGCAAAGCGGTACATGATGACAGCGAACTGTGATCTCTCCACGCCATATTCCGGCTGGAAGAGATGCTGCGTGTCGTCGCCGCTCATCACACCCGTGGAGACGACGTAGTTGACCGCGTCGGCGTACCACGCGTCGGGTGCGACATCGGTATAGGTGTAAGTCGTCTGCGGGCCGTCCGCCGTGACGGTGATGTCGACACCGCCGCTTTCATTGGCGGTCATCGTGCCAAGCTCTGTGCGCACGTCGTTTCCGGTCGTGTTCGTATTGTCGAACGTGTCCGTCTGCACGTCCTGCGTTTCGTCCTGTTTATCACCCTGTGATGCATCCTTATTCCCACAGCCCCGCACCATCAGCACGATCACAAGCACCAGCACGACGAGGATGGGGATGAGCAATTTTTTCTGCATGAGCTCCTCCTGTTCTGACGAACATTTTGATTCTGTAAAACATATTATTATATGTTAGCATACCACCGGAAGCGTTGCAAGGCTTTTCCCCATTGTTCACAAAACGTGCACATTCTATCGTGCTCACCTCTTCCTGCCCACGGCATAGAATGAAGCGCAGGAGTTTTCCTGCCCCGAGCTTAAAAGGAGGGTATTTTCGATGAATCGTTTTCAGAATTCGTGCGGCTGTGCAGACCGCTGCCCGCCGCCCTGCCCCGCGCCGTTTCCTCCGCCGCCGTTCCCGCCTCAGTATGTGCTGGGCCCGACGGGGCCGCAGGGCGTGCAGGGCATTCAGGGTGTTCCCGGTCCGATCGGGCCGACGGGGCCGCAGGGTGTACAGGGTCTTCAAGGCGTCCCGGTGCGCCGGGCGCCATTGGGCCTACCGGACCTCAAGGTCAGACGGGTGCCACAGGCGCCGCAGGCCCGCAGGGACCGCAGGGCATTCAAGGCGTAGCCGGAGCCGCCGGCGCGGTTGGCGCAACCGGACCGACGGGCCCCATCGGCCCACAGGGTATTGCGGGTGCAGCAGGCGCAGTCGGTCCTACCGGCGCAACGGGTCCCACAGGTCCGCAAGGGCCTCAAGGTGTTGAAGGAACGGCGGGCGCTGTTGGTCCTACCGGTCCCACAGGTCCTACGGGTCCGACTGGACCGAGCGATACGCGCGCGGCGGCAGCTGTTGCCGATGCGACAAGCGTAGAGGACGTCGTCGAGCAGTTCAACGCGCTGCTGGCAAATCTCCGCGCAGCGGGTCTCCTCTCGACCTGAGCAATAAGCGGTGCGGCGCAAGCCGCACCGCGATACATATATAAAGGAGGAATCATCATTTCCTACCGCGTCTGCGTTTACGCCATCTGCAAAAACGAGTCGCAGTTTGTCGAGCGCTTCATGGACTCGATGTCCGAGGCGGACGACATCTGCGTGCTCGACACGGGGTCAACGGACGATACGGTCGAAAAACTCAGAGCCCGCGGCGCGCACGTCGAGCAGAAGGTTATTTCGCCGTGGCGCTTCGATGTCGCGCGCAGCGAATCGCTGAAGCTCATCCCAAAGGACGCCGATATTTGCTGCTGCATCGACCTCGACGAGCAGTTCCGGTCCGGCTGGCGCGAAAAGCTTGAGCGCGCGTGGCAGCCGGACACGACACGTGCCCGCTACCGCTACACGTGGAGCTTTCTGCCCGACGGGCGCGAGGGCTGTGTCTTCTGGACGGACAAAATTCACAAAAACGGCTGCTACCGCTGGGTAAATCCGGTGCACGAGGTTCTTCAATATCTGGGCGAGGGCGGCGAGCGCTTTGTCGACGCCGAGGGCGTGCAGCTCGACCACCACCCCGACCCGAGCAAATCGCGCGGGCAGTATCTTCCACTTTTAGAGCTTGCCGTGCGGGAGGACCCGCAAAACGACCGCAACCGCCACTATTTAGGCCGCGAGTACATGTTCCGCGGCGAGTGGGCGCAGGCAGTCTCGACCCTGAAGGCGCACCTCGCGATGCCGCAGGCCGTGTGGCGCGATGAGCGCTGCGCCTCGATGCGCTACATCGCGCGCTGTCTGCGTCGTTTGGAGCGCGAGGACGAAGCCGCGCTCTGGCTGCACCGCGCCATCGCGGAAGCGCCGCACCTGCGCGAGCCGTATCTGGAGTTTGCCGACCTGCTTTATCAGCAAAAGGACTGGTGCGGCGTCATTTTTATGGTAAACTGCGCGCTCGCGATCACCGAGCGGCCGCGCACCTATATCTGCGAGCCGTTCGCGTGGGGCAGCTTCCCCTACGATCTGCTGAGCATCGCGTACTTTCACCTTTCGCAGTGGGAAAGCGCGCTGAAAAACGCGGAAAAAGCGTTTGCGCTTGCACCGGACGATGCGCGTTTGCAGGAAAACTGCGCACTGCTCAGGGCGAAAATTCAGAAAGAAAGCCGTATTTGATGGCTTTCTTCGGTTTTCAGTTGCTTTTTCTGCCGCCGTATGATAGATTATTAGAGATTATGAACCGAGGGGGCGCGGCAATGGAGCTGTGCGAACACTACTTACATTATATGAGCGCGCTGTGCGAGGGCACAATGCCCGCGCCGCCGGAGCTTGCGCTCACCGCCGATACCACTGAGGAGCGCGCCGCGCAGCTGCAAAGCGCGCTGAAAGATCTGAGTGTGCCGGACTTTGTGCGCCTGTGCGCCAAAAGCGCAGGCGACGAGCTGGACGAGGCGATATTCGACCATTTCAGCGAGGAGGATTTCTCCCGTGCACTGCTGCAAACGCTCACCGCCGCGGCGGAACCGGAGGAAGTCGAGGAAAGCCGCCCGCAGCAGAAAGTACCCCTGATCCCGACGCGGGCAAGCACGCGTTCGAGGTCTTCTGCGACTGCGTGGAGCTCGACGAGCAGCTCGTCGCGTACCTCATCGACATTTTGAAGCGCGGCGACAAGGCCGCGTTCTACAAGCTCTCGCAGGTCACGACGCAGCTGGACCTCGACCCGCGCGAATTTCTCTACTGGCTCGCCCATCGCGAGGACTACGGCACGGACGATGAGCGCGCCTGCGCGGCCATCATGGACGCGTGCTTCGCGCGCCTGTATGAAGAAAAGCAGGGCGAGCTTCTGGGGGCACTGCTCTCAGGCGATCAGAAGACGTTCGAACTCTTCCGCACCGAAGCGCCCGAGCTGCGGCACCTGCCTGCCGCGACCTATGAATGGTACAGTAAAAACTATCTGGACCGCGACTATCCGCTGCGGTTTATTCTAATGTGCAACGGCGTCGAATTTCCCGACAAGCCGGAGGAGGACAAATGAACAGAGATGAAATGTACCTGTCGCTCGGCGTGAGCGACAAGGTGCTTCAATTCGGCGAGGCCGTTTTGGACGAGCTCAAGCCCCGCTTTGCCGAGATCGAAGAGATCGCCGAGCTCAATCAGGCGAAAGTCATCGGCGCGATGCAGAAAAACCGCGTGAACGCGACACACTTCGCCGCCTCGACCGGCTATGGCTACGATGACGAGGGGCGCGACAATTTGGAGCGCGTCTACGCGAGCGCCTTCCACACCGAGGCCGCGCTCGTCCGCCCGCAGATCACCTGCGGCACACACGCGCTGGCCATCGCGCTGTCCGCCAACCTGCTGCCGGGCGACGAGATGCTCGCCATCTCCGGCAAGCCCTACGATACGCTTGAGGAGGTCATCGGTCTTCGCGAAAGCCCATGCTCGCTCAAGGAGTACGGCGTCAGCTATGCGCAGGTCGACCTGCGCGAAGACGGCAGCTTTGACTTCCCCGCCATCGAGCGCGCGCTGAACGATAAGACGAAGCTCATCCACATCCAGCGCTCCAAGGGCTACTGCCCGCGCCCGACGATCTCGGTCGACGCCATCGGCGAGGCCATCGCGTTCTGCAAAAAGCTGCGCCCCGACGTCGTCGTCATGGTCGACAACTGCTACGGCGAATTTGTCGAGGCGAACGAGCCGAGCGACTTCGGCGCAGATATGATCGTCGGCAGCCTCATCAAAAACCCCGGCGGCGGCCTTGCCCCCATCGGCGGCTACATCTGCGGCACGCAGAAGTGTGTCGACCGCTGCGCCTATCGCCTTTCCGCCCCCGGACTTGGGCAGGAGGTCGGCGCAAACCTCGGATTGATGCCTGCGCTGTATCAGGGCTTCTTCCTCGCCCCCAGCGTCGTCTCTGGCGCGGTCAAGGGCGCGGTGTTCGTCGCCGCGTGCTATGAAAAGCTCGGCTCACCGTCGTTCCGTCGTCGAAAGAGGCGCGCCACGACATCATCCAGTGCGTCGAGCTCGGCTCTCCCGAGGGCATGGTCGCCTTCTGCAAGGGCATCCAGTCCGCCGCCGCGGTCGACAGCTATGTCGACCCTGTCCCCGCGCCGATGCCCGGCTACGACTCCGACGTCATCATGGCGGCGGGCGCGTTCGTGCAGGGCAGCTCCATTGAGCTCTCCGCCGACGGCCCCGTGCGCGAGCCCTACGCCGTCTACTATCAGGGCGGCCTGACGTGGTACCACGCTAAGCTCGGCGTGCTGCTCTCGCTGCAGAAGATGCTCGACGCCGGTCTCATCACGCTTTGATTTCCCCTCTTAGAATCCGTTAGAAAGAATTTTTATTCATGCTCATCCGCAGAACACCCGCGACCAACCGGCACTTCCGCCGCCGTCCGCCCCCGCGTACCGATGTTTTTGCCATCTAAAAAATAACAGTACAAAGGAGTTTAACAATTCAATATGTGGTTCTGGCTTTCTCTGATCGCGCTGCTCTGCTGGAGCGGCAGCGACCTGTTTTCCAAGATCGGCTGTCAGGGGGAGGACGATCATCTCGCCCACCTCAAGATGGTCATTGCCGTCGGTACCGTGATGGGTCTTCACGCCGCGTTCGAAATTTTCGTCGGCGGCACGGAGATCAGCTGGTCCATTATCTGGACGTATCTGCCCGTGTCGCTGCTGTACATCGGCTCGATGACGCTCGGCTATCTTGGCCTTCGCTACATTGAACTGTCCGTCTCGTCGCCGATCTGCAATTCGTCTGGCGCGCTCGTCGCCGTGATGACACTGCTATTTGTCGGCGGCGAGGACTATTCCCCGCTCGCCCTCGGCGCGATCGTCCTTGTCTGCGTAGGCGCGATCGGCCTTGGCGTGGTGGATGCCACGGAGGACCCCGAGCTGCGCGCCGCCCGTCAGGCGGAGGGCAACCGCAAGTATTCCAAGAGCTTCCTGGCCCTCGCCCTGCCCGTGGCCTACTGCCTGCTCGACGCCGCCGGCACCTTTGCCGACAACCGCGTGCTCGAAACGCTGGACGAGGGCAGCGCAAACTGCGCCTACGAGCTGACGTTCCTGTTTGCCGCGGTGCTGTGCTTCATCTACGTGGTCTTCATCAAGAAGGATCGCCTGCTGCTCAAGCGAGAAGCGCCGAAGTACATCGGCGCCATCTGCGAAACGGCCGGTCAGTTTGCCTATATCTATGCCATCGCGGACACATCGCACCTTGCGATGTCCGCGCCGATCATCAGCTCCTACTGCGCGGCCAGTGTGCTGTGGAGCCGCCTCTTCCTGAAGGAAAAGCTCTCGTGGAAGCACTACGCGATGATCCTGCTCGTCGTCATCGGCATCGCCGTGATGGGCGTGTTCGATATTTGATTTTTATGCACAAAAAAGGATCGTTCCCGCCAAGGCGGGAACGATCCTTTTTCCCTTTCAAGCCTTCTTGATGGGATGGCGGATGACCGTCTTCCGTTCCGCCGCGACGCGGCGCGGGTCGGAGAGATAGATCTCGTGGTGCAGGCGGACGTCGTTCAGGTCGTTTTCATACCCGTTTTCGCGCAGAAATGCGTCCATCTTCGCAACGGATTCCGGTTCATCGTCGAACGAGCCGAGGTGCAGGATCTGCACGCAAAGCCCCTCGTCGACGGCCAGAAATTCCGCTTTCGAGCAGTCGAGCTTTTTCTTCTTTGCTGCCGCCTCCACCGCCCAGTCGAAGTCCGCTTTCGTGACGAAATCCGGCAGGCGCAGGACAGAGATCCAGCGAAAATCCGATTTTCGCCCATAGTCGACCGTCTCCGTGTCCGGCATCTGCCAGAAGCCCTCGAGCGGCGGCACGACATAGTCGAAAAAGCCTTCGATCTCGTGTCCCGCGCGCTTGCTCATCTTGAGCGTGTAGGCCACGGCGTAAAGTACACCGATGGCGCGCTGATACGCGCCATTTTCCTCGTTTGGGTCACCCCGCCCGCGCACGGCGATATAGTTTGCGCGCGGCACGGTCACGATCTCCGGCTTTGCCTTCGGCAGGTAAAATTCCCTGTATTCTTTCTTGAAGTCAAAGGACATGGTCCTCTCCTTTTTCAGTCCAGTGGGATGTCCAGCACGTTCACACCGCGCTTGAAGGCGTATTCGATCGTCGAACGCGTCCCGCCGCGCGCGCCGTCGTTCACGGCGATCAGCAGGCTCGCATGGTCGACCATGTAGCGGTTGCGCCGCTGCATGCAGCCCGGCGTGTAGCTCTGCTGCACCATGGTCTCATAGTCGCAGCGAGCTAAAATGTCGCGGTAGCGGGATTTTTGCGCTTCGCCCCAGCCGTCCGCCTGCGAGGGACACGGGATGGCCGCCTCGAGCGTGATGTGCGGGTATGTGCTTTTCAGCGCCAGCACGGTTTCGGCAAAGTAGAGGTCACAGCCCTCGGCCATGCCGCAGATGAAATGCTCCATTCCCTCGTGAATGGCGCTCTCCACCGCGGCGCGCAGCTTCGCCTTGAGGGCGATACAGCGAAGGTCGCTTTCATCTTCTCCCCACGGCAGCTTCCCCGGCCGGTGGCCGGTGAATGCGCAGGAACAGGGTCTCCCCCCGCATGGACATCGCCTCCTCTCTCTTTGCCATTATAGAACATTCGTTCGTCTTTGTAAAGCATTTTCCCTCTTGACAAACCGAAAATTTGTCGTATACTCAAGTTATCAACTGAATCACTTGTCTTCGAGGCGGGGTGAAACTCCCCACCGGCGGTTACAGTCCGCAAGCGGTATTTTTTTATCGCACGAACCGGTGAAATTCCGGTACCGACGGTCACAGTCCGGATGAGAGAAGATGTGCTGCGCGATCTACCACGCAATTTTCACGCTCTTTTGCGTCATGCACCTTGGAAGACTTGTTCTTTCAGGGGAAAATGACAAAAAGGAGTGTATTTTTATGTCCGAACCCAATGCCAGCGCCATCTCCACCCCCCGTGCGGTCAGCCGCACCCACAAGCTCACGGTGACCGCCATGCTCTCGACCGTCGCATTTTGCTGATGTTCATCGAGTTCCCGATCCCCGCGCTCATCCCCGCGTTCGTCAAGCTCGATATCTCCGACCTTCCCGAGCTTCTGGCGGCGTTCTCGCTCGGCCCCATCTACGGCGTGATCGTCACGCTGCTCAAGAACGTGCTGTTCTCCGTGCTGCACGGCACGTCGTCCGCGTACGTCGGCGAGCTTTTCAACTTCATCATGGGCAGCGTGTTTTCCTTCACCGCGGGCTTCATCTATCAGAAGAAAAAGTCCCGCAAGAACGCGCTTATCGGCGCTCTCGTCGGCGCGCTGCTGATGGCGGTGCTGTCTGTGCCCCTCAACTATTTTGTGGTCTACCCCGCCTACGTTGTGTGCTATCACCTGCCGCTTGAAGCCATCATCGGCATGTATCAGGCCATCCGTCCCTCGACCAACGGCCTTCTTGAGTGCCTGATGGTCTTCAATATGCCGTTCACCTTTGTCAAAGGCATGCTCGATGTGGCGCTGTGCTTCCTCATCTACAAGCCGCTCTCCCCGCTGCTGCACAAATAATATCAGAAAGGAGCTGCACGTCCATGGCGCTCGACTGGGGCATTCTTCACTGGATCCAGAACAACATCTCCTGCCCGTTTCTCGACGCCGTGGTCCCAAAGCTCACGATGCTCGGCAACGCCGGCATCATCTGGATCCTCGCAGGCGTTCTCCTGCTGTGCACAAAAAAATACCGCCGTCAGGGCGCGCTCGTGCTGATGGGTCTGCTCGCGGGACTTCTCGTCGGAAATGTTGCGCTCAAGCATCTCGTCGCGCGCTCGCGGCCCTGCTGGCTCGATCCCTCCGTGCAGCTTTTGATCGCCACGCCGACGGACTACTCGTTCCCCTCGGGACACACGCTGTCCTCGACGATCGCCGCAACGATTTTGGCAAAGACCGACAGGCGCTTCGGCTATGCCGCCATTTCTCTCGCGGTGCTCATCGCCCTGTCGCGGCTGTACCTGTACGTCCACTTCCCGAGCGACGTGTTTGCCGCAGCGCTGCTGGGTCTTCTGATCGGCGAGCTGACGTTCCGCTATGGCGGAAAGCTGCTCGACAAAATTTCCCGCAGGCAAAAGCAATAAAGAAACCCCGCACACCGTTTCAAAACGGTGTGCGGGGTCTTTACATTTTGGGCATTTATACCTTTTTCGCCGCAAGGAACAAATTCGGCGGCGCGGGAAAGAGATTCTCCCGCTCCAGCACCGCGAACCCCGCGTCGGCGACCGACCGTTCGAGCGAGCGCATCGTGTCAAATGCAACGTAGGGGCGTTTGCCAGTCTTGTATTCGAACCACTTGCGCACTCGCTCGCGCGTGAGTCCCTCTCAGACAGTCCGATACCAGCAGCAGCGTTCCCTGCGGCTTCAAGAGCGCGCGGATGCGCGCAAGCGCCGCGCTCCGATCTTCGACATTGCAGGCCAGCACCGCATTGAAAGATCCCTCTGCAAGGCAGCCGTCGAACAGATCCGTCTGCGTGACGGTCACGTTCTCCACGACCTGCGCTTTGACTTTTTCCTGCGCGCGGCGCACCATTTCACCGGATACGTCGATCGCGCGCACAGACTGCACCGAGGGCGCGACCGCAAACGTCACGATCCCCGTCCCGCAGGCAAAGTCCAGCACGGTATCCGTCGGCTTGAGATATTTTTTGAAACACGCGGCTGTCTTTTCATAGGCCTCCGCGTAGTGGGTGCCGACCTGAGCGTCGTAATTCTGCGCACGGCCGTCCCAAAACTCGCTCACCGTCGGCATACCGTTTTCCTCTCTCTTTTTTCTCTTTTCGATCAGGCGTTTTGCTTTCCGCCCTTGAACACCATGTGAACGCCGTCGCTGCTGGTGAGATACGCCATCGGCCCGTAGGCCTTGATGCCGAACTCCAGCACATCGCCCACATGGACCTTGTCCTTCACGGCCTCGACGTCAAGGATCGTGTGGTCAGACGACGCGCCGATGACCTCGATGCCCTCCATGCGCGGGATGAGGTCAAAGCAGTTGCCGTAGTCCACGCGGCCCATCGCGACAAGCGCACGGCGGCGGATGCCGCGATCCTCGTAGTGGCCGACCTCGCCGAAGGCGTTCACGCCCAACTCGCCGACCGGAAAGCTCGGCTTGTCGCGGCACTCGATGACTTCAGCCTTGATCGTCATGACGCCCGTTTCCAAAAAGTCGGGAGCGAAGTTGTCCGTCTCGCCGCGAAGCCCGATGTCGCCAAGGCGCAGCAGGTTGATGCGGTAGGGCATCGTGCCGTTCATCGCCATGTAGGCGGATGTCGACGCGCCGCCGCTGATGTAGTCAAGCTTGCGGCCGATCTCGCGCTCAATGTCGGACGCGAGGCTGACAAGGCCCTGCATGTTGCGCTTGGTCGGCAAAACAGAGCCGTAGCAGCTCAGATTCACGCCCACACCCGCAAGGCGCAGGTTCTTGAGCTCATGCTCGATCTCGAGCGCGGCATCAAGCGCATCCTCCTCGTTCCAAAAGCCTTCGCGCAGGTCGCCGAGATCCATCATCAGGATGACCTCGTGCACCTTTCCCTGCTTTTTGGCCTCTTCGTTCAGCGCACGCAGCACGATAATATCACTCTGCAGGCTGATGTCACACAGCTTCACCACGTCGGGGAGCTCGGAGAGCATCGGGATACGAATGAGCATCAGCGGCTTTTTGCAGATACCCGCCTCGCGGATCGCGCGCATCTGGCTGATGCGGGACGTGGCGATGAACTTCACGCCGCTCTCTTCATAAACGCGCACGATCTCCGGCAACGACGACACAGCCTTGACGACGCCCGCGACCTCGATGAGCGAATCATGGCAGCGCTCTACGAGCGCTGCCAGATTCGCTGCCAATTTATCGAGATCGAATTCCACACAGGGATATTGATTCCGATTCATTGTCATGATTTTTAATTCCTTTAGGTAGGGAGCTTTCTGTTGGGTCGCTAACTGATTTACTGCGCGACTTTCTTGCTCTTCTTGAAGGGCTTGCCCGCAAGATCCTTGAGCGTCCAGCCGATCAGCACGCACAGCCAGTTGATGATGGGCATCAGCCAGTTGAAGATGGCCCAGGGACCGTAACCGCCGGCGCCCCAAGGAGCGATGTTCAGGGTGTCCTTAATGAACACACCGCAGGTGTTCCAGGGGATCAGAGCAGAGGTAACGGTACCGGCACCTTCAAGGGCAGAGGACAGAACTGCCGGGTGCACGCCCATCTTGTGATACTCCTCGGCATACATACGGCCGGGAACCACGATGGAGATGTACTGCTCGGGCATGGTGGCGTTGGAGAGAACGCAGGTCACTTCGGTCAGGCCAACGAGAGCCGCAGGGCCCTTGGCAAACTTCTTGAGGGCGTTGACGATGACCTCGAGCTGGTGGGTCTCCTCCATGATACCGCCGAACATCATGGCGATGATCGTCATGGACGGAGGACATCATACCCATGATACCGCCGCTTTCCAGGAGTCTTGTCATGGTGTAGCTCGTTTCGGGAGAAAGACTGGCTTCGAACATGGCGAGCGCTTCGTCGGAGAAGTAGTAGCCGTTCTTACCATAATCGAAGATGGTTCCGAGCGTGCAGGCACCGGGCTGGAAGATGAGGCCCAGGATGACACCGGCAACAATGCCGAGGGTGATGCCGGGGATCGCGGGAACCTTCAGGGCAACTGCCACGATAACGACGACCGGAGGCAGGAGCAGCAACGGGTTGATGTTGAAGATACCGCCCTCCGCGGCGTTCAGCGCGTTGGAGAACTCGATCACGCGGGACATATCCGCATCGCCGCCGTGATACTGCATCACACCGAGAATGCCGAAGCCGATGAGGGTGATGACATAGGTGATGCCGGTGGGCAGGATCATGGCCTTCACGTGGGTCATAACGTCCGTACCGGCCATGGCGGGAGCGAGGTTCGTCGTATCGGACAGCGGGCTCATCTTATCGCCGAAGTAGGCGCCGGAGAGGACCGCACCGGCAGTCATGCCGGGGCTCATGCCGAGGCCGAAGCCAATGCCCATCAGGGCAACGCCCATCGTACCCATCGTGCCCCAGGAGGTACCGGTGGCCAGAGAGGTGATGGAGCAGATGAGAACGCACGCGATGAAGAAGATCGCGGGCTTGAGGACTTTCAGGCCGTAATAGATCATCGTAGGCACAACGCCCGCGTTGATCCACACGCCGATCAGGATACCGACGATGATCAGGATGCAGATGGACTGTAATGCTTTGTAGATGCCGTCCATCATGGACTTTTCAACTTCATCCCACTTATAACCGAGATGCAGTGCCATGATTGCGGCAGCCATTACGCCGACAAACATGGGGACGTGCGGGTCAACACCGAAGATGATGATACCGACCGCGAGTGCCGCGATCAGGATTGCCAGCGTCAACAGGGCTTCCCACAGTTTGGGCATTCTTTTTTCCTTACTCATAGTGTTACCAACCTTTCGAAATTTTGGGGGTCGCTTCGCTATTTGTATGGATATCTATGCATTCATTTTAGCATGATTCCATAGCGATAGCAAGTGTTTTTGAATGGTGAACGCAGTTTTACGGTAATGCTCTTTCCTTCTTCAATTCTCGTGGTATCTACCGATGCAGGTTTTGGATCGCACTCCTCCTTTTAGATTTTACACTGGCACAACACAGGGGTGAAATGCTGCTTGTAAAATGCAGAAAATACCTCTCTCCCCGGCCCGCCGATCCCCCATCGGCAGGCCGGGGATGAGGTCATGTATACTTCCGGCATGGCACGGGAAGGGAACCCGTGCCGCCGGCCTCGCAGGCAAGAAACGCGAGGTAGTATCCGAGATAATTACCAGCCGAGCTTGGTCATGGCCTCATCAACAGCCTTGATGACAATGTCGATCTCCTCTTCATTGACGATCAGCGGCGGGACAAAGCGCAGGACGTTGCCGTTGGTGTTGTTGATCAGGACGTTGCTGTCCTTGAAGCACAGGTCGACGACGGGCTGGCCGGAGGGCTTGTTGAGCTGGATGCCGTTGATCATGCCGAGGCCGCGGATCTCGTTGACCGCCTTGGGATGGTTCTTCTCGATGACCTTGTGCATCTGATCGCGGAAATACTCGCCCATGACGCGGGCGTTCTCGATGACGCCCTCGTTGATCATGACGTCGAGCGTGGTGGCAGCCAGAGCGCAGGCGAGAGGACCGCCGGCGAAGGTGGAGCCGTGGGTGCCGGGGGTGAGGGTCTTGGCCGCGTCGCCGCGGGCGCAGACAGCGCCGATGGGCACGCCGGAGCCGAGCGCCTTCGCCATGGAGCAGGTATCGGGCTCAACGCCGTAGTTCTGATGCGCGAAGAGCTTGCCGGTACGGCCGGAGCCGACCTGGACCTCGTCGAACATGAGGAGGATGCCCTTCTCATCGCACAGGTCACGCAGGCCCTGCAGGAACTCCTGGGAAGCGGGACGCACGCCGCCCTCGCCCTGGACAGGCTCGGTCAGGATGGCGCAGACGTACTCGTCCATGATGTCCTTGACGGACTGGAGGTTGTTGAACTCAGCATAGCGGAAGCCGGAGGGCAGGGGCTCGAAGTAGCGGTGCACCGCATACTGGCCGGTGGCCGTGCAGGTCGCGAGGGTGCGGCCGTGGAAGGAGTTCTTCATCGTGATGACGACGAAGCGCTCGGGATGGCCGTGATCCTTGGCGTACTTGCGGGCGAGCTTGATCTGGCCTTCGTTGGCCTCAGCGCCGGAGTTGGCGAACAGCACCTTGTCGAAGCAGCTGTTCTCGACGATGAGCTTCGCGGTCTGGACGGCGGGCTCATTGTAGAAGTAGTTGGAGCAGTGCAGGATCGTGTGGGCGCGCTCTTCGAGGCACTTCACGATCGCGGGATGGCAGTGACCGAGACCGTTGACGGCGATGCCGCCGACGAAGTCGAGGTACTTGTTGCCGTCCTTATCGAAGACGTAGACGCCTTCGCCGCGCTCGATGGAAAGGGGCATACGGACGTGGTTGCCATAGAGATACTTGTCGCCGTTCTCGATGACTTCGGCGTTGGTCTTGAACTTTTCGATCATTATTATGTCCTCCTATAATAAAAGTTGGGTGTATGTTTTACCATTTGATGCCGACGCTCGGCTGTGCGGTGCCGATCGTCGTGCCGGTGCCCTCGTTCGTGAAGGCCTCGTAGAGCACGGAGTGCGGCTTGCGGCCGTCGATGATGTTGACGCTCGTCACGCCCTCTTCGATGGCCTGCACGCAGCAGTCGACCTTCGGGATCATGCCGCCGGCGATCGTGCCCTTGTCCTTGAGCGCCTTGACATCCTCGATGTTCAGATAGCTGATGACGTCGCGGATCTTGATGTCGTTGCACAGGCCCTCGATATCGGTGAGGATCACGAGCTTTTCAGCGCCCAGCGCGGAAGCGAGCTTGCCCGCGGCGGTATCGCCGTTGATGTTGAAAGTGTGGCCCTGACCGTCGGTGCCGACGGGGGCAATGACGGGGATGTAGCCCGCGTCGAGCATGGCGAAGATGGGCTTGGGATCGACATAGTCGATGTCGCCCACGTAGCCGTGGACCTCGTCGCGCTGGTGGCAGTGATAGATGTCGCCGCTGACGCCGGAGAGGCCGACGGCCTTGCCGCCGAGCTTGTTGATAAAGCCGACGAGCTCGGTGTTCACCTGACCGACGAGCACCATCTCGACCACGCGCATGATCTCGGCGGAGGTGTAGCGCAGGCCCTCGATGAACTCGACGGGAATGTTGAGCTTTTCGAGCATCTTGTTGATGCCGGGGCCGCCGCCGTGGCTGAGCACGGGCTTCATGCCGAGGAGCTTGAGCAGCACCACGTCGTGCATGACGGCGTCCTTGAGCTCTTCGTTGATCATGGCGTTGCCGCCGTACTTGATGACAATGATCTTACCCTGATACTTCTGAAAGGTAAGCTTTCGAGGCATTGCCTCCATCAGAAAGTTTCGACCTTGTTTGCGATATCGCTCATGGTGGAGCCCTCCTTCAAAAAATTAGGTGCGGTAGTCGCCGTTGATCTTGACGTAATCGTAAGTGAGGTCACAGCCCCAGGCCTTGGCCTCGCCGTCGCCCTGATAGAAGCGGACGATGACGGTAATGTCATGCTCGGTGAGGACCTTCTTGGCGAGCTCTTCGCTGAAGTCCGCGCCGAAGCCGTCCTTCATGACCTGCACCTCGCCGGCAGCGCTCTTGATGATGCAGTCGGCACGGGTCGGGTCAACGTCAGCGCCCGAGTAACCGGCAGCGGCCATGATGCGGCCCCAGTTGGCGTCGCGGCCGAAGACGGCAGCCTTGAAGAGCATGGAGCCCGCGATGGACTTGGCGACCAGGCGCGCGTCGTGCTCGGTGGGCAGGCCGTAGGCCTCGACCTCGATGAGGTGGGTCGCGCCTTCGCCGTCGGAAGCGACGCGGCGGGCCATATCGGTGCAGATGGCGAGCACGAGGTCAGCCATCGCCTTCTTGTCTTCTTCGGTCTTGATCTCAACGCCGGAGGCGCCGTTGGCGAGCAGGAAGATCGAGTCGTTCGTGGAGGTGTCGCCGTCGACGGTGCACATGTTGAAGCTCTTATCCACAGCCGCGGAGAGCATCTTCTGCAGGTCTGCGGGATCCGCCTTGGCGTCGGTCGTCACGTAGACGAGCATCGTCGCCATATTGGGGTGGATCATGCCGGAGCCCTTGGCCATCGCGCCGATCTTCACGGTGCCGGTGGAGAGCTGCAGCTCATAGGCGCATTCCTTGCGGACGGTATCGGTGGTCATGATGGCGTAGGCAGCCTCGGAGCCGTTCTCCTTGGCAAGCTTTGCGGGAATGATCTCGCGGATGCCCTGAAGCACCTTGTCGACCGGAAGTCTCTGGCCGATGACGCCGGTGGAGCAGACGAACACTTCGTCCTCGCCGAGGCCGAGCAGCTTTTCCGCCTCGCGCTCGACGGTGCGGGCGTCCTCGATGCCCTGCTTGCCGGTGGCGGCGTTGGCATTGCCGGAATTGATGACGACGGCGCGGGCCTTGCCCTTTTTCAGGATCTCGCGGTCAAGGATGACCGGAGCTGCGCAGAACTTGTTCGTGGTGAAGCAGGCCGCGCAGGAGCAGGGCAGGTCGGAGTAGAGAACAGCGACGTCGGGCTTCTTGTTCTCGCGCTTTTTGATGGCGGTGTAGACCGCGCCGGCGGTGAAGCCCTGCGGCGTGGTAACGCCGCCCTCGATCTTTTTCAGATTGGACATGTGGGGGGATCTCCTCTCTTAACGTTAGTTTAACAGCATTCTTGCCTAAATCGGGTCGAAACTCGTCGAACCGAAAATTACGGATACATCGGGGGCATCATGAGGCCGGTGGTCTCGGGCAGGCCCATGATGAGGTTCATGTTCTGGATGGCCTGGCCGGCGGCGCCCTTGCCGATGTTGTCGATCACGGAGGAGACGATCAGGCGGTGGGTGCGGGAATCGAAGGTCGGGGTCATCTCGACGAAGTTGGTGCCGTAGGCCCACTTGGTCTGCACGGGCAGGCTGGCCGGGAAGACCTTGACGAAGGGCTCATCCTTGTAGAAGTCCTTGTACAGCTCGTAGACCTCCTCGTTGGTGAAGTCCTTGTCGCAGGTGGCGTAGATGGTGACCTCGATGCCGCGGACCTGCGGCAGGAGGTGCGGCTGGAAGTTGATGTACTGCCAGGTCTCGGGCTTCATCAGATCCTTGCCGGTGATGTAGGCGATGTTCTGCTCGATCTCGGGCGTGTGGCGGTGGCCGCCGCCGAGGGCGTAAGCGCAGAAGTTGTTCTCCGCCTCGGTGAGGAGCTTGTTGAGGGCGGGACGGCGGCCGGCGCCGGTGTAGCCGCTCTTGGCGTCGATCACGATGGTGTTCTCAACGATGTGGCCGGTCTTGAGCATGGGCTGGAGGCCGAGGGTGGAAGCGGTGGGATAGCAGCCGGGGTTGGCGATGAGCTTCTTGCCCTTGGCAAGGTCGCGCATGACCTCAGGGATGCAGTAAACAGCGTCGTGGGTCATCTTGGCGTCGGGGTGCTTCTGGCCGTACCACTTCTCCCAGACGTCGACATCGCGGAAGCGGATGTCAGCGCCGATATCGATGATGGCGCAGTCCTCAGCAAGCACGATCTCCGCCCACTTGGCCACGTCGCCAGAGGGGACCTGGATCATGATAACATCGCTCTTCTTCGCGGTCTCGCGGACGTTCTCCTCCGTGAGGTCCATGATGACCTGATCATAGAAGCCGCGCAGAGCGGGATGATGCGTGGAGATGGCATCGCCGACGCCGTAGGTATCGAGCACGTTGACAAGCTCTCCCTCGTGGTGGTTGACCATCATGCGGAGCACTTCGCCGCAAACATAACCGGTAGCACCGATGCAGGAATAATGGATCATGTCTGTTTTCCTCCTTGTTGATTCGACATTTTGTCTGACAATTTTGTACTGCTTGGAAAATCCCGTGTGTAGGCATTGAATTTTCTTTGTTGATATTGTATAATCCAAAAGCAGTTTTGAAAAGCGAATATATTTTATATGCGCATTCCAAAATGGAATCTTTGAGGTATTGTTGATTATTGAGGGCATTTATAATGAGTATTCGTAAATATATTGCCTATCTCCGCACTGTGGAGACCGGCAGCATCACCCAGGCGGCGAACGAATTGGGCTATACGCAGTCCGCCGTGAGCAAGATGATCTCCGATCTTGAGCAGGACTGGCAGGTCAAGCTCTTAACGCGCAACCACTCCGGCATCGAGATCTCGTCCGACGGCATGGTGCTCCTGCCCACGATCCGCGAGATCGTCAAGGACTATGAGGACCTCAACTTTGCCGTGTCCGAGCTGCATGGCGTGCAGTCCGGCACGCTGCGCCTCGGGTGCTTTACAAGCCTTGCCATCAGCCTGCTGCCGGAAATTCTGAAGGACTTCCACCAGACGTACCCCAACATTCAGATCCAGCTGATGACTGGCGAGTATTATGAAATTTCCGAATGGCTGCGCCGCGGCGCGATCGACTGCGGCTTTCTTGCCATCCCCGCCTCCAACGACTTTGAGACGACGACCATCCTGCACGACACGATGGTCGCCATTCTCCCAAAGGATCACCCAATGGCGGACGCGTCCGTCTTCCCGCTCGAGCAGCTGCCGCACGAGAACTTCGTGCGCCTGATGGAGATCGAAGACTACGAATTCAACCGTCTGCTCGACCATTACAACATCCATCCCGAGGTCACCTATGACACGACGAGCGACTTCGCGCTCTTGTCCATGGTCGAGGCGGGACTTGGCATCAGCATCGTGCACAGCCTGCTCATCAAGCCCGGACGCTACCGCGTCGCGACGCTGCCGCTCAACGTCAAGCAGTCGCGCGAGATCGGCATCGCCGTGAAAAAGGGCTTTCTCCCCTCCACGATCACGCAGCTTTTCCTCCAGCATGTGGTCGACTACACCAAGGATATGGGCGAGATCACCGTCATCCGGCACTGAGTTTTTCTTGAAAAATCAGGGAAAATTTCATTTTCCAACCGGCGGTTGGAAAGGATTTTCCCCGATTCAACCACCGCGCCATTGTCAATCCTCCCCATGCCCCCTATACTGAGTCCATAACCGGTGATTCAAAGCCGCGGCTGCAGCACGGGGCAAGGAAGGACCAACATGTTACGATCGGCGATCAGGCGTTTGCACGCGATGTGCTGCCTGAATATGAGGGAAACGTCGGCGCCTGGCTTCCCGTTCGACGCGGGACACCCGCTCATCGCGTTTCCAACGCTCACTTTACTATTATAATGCAGTGCAGGAGGATAGACAACTTGGAAGGATCGACAATGGGCGCGCGCATTCTGCGCCGCCGTAAAGAAAAAGGACTGACACAGGAGGCGCTGGCAAACAAGCTCGGTGTGAGCAATCAGGCCGTGTCAAAGTGGGAGGGCGATGTCTGCTGCCCCGACCTGCAGCTTTTGCCGCTGCTGGCCGACACGCTGGAGCTCAGCCTCGACGAGCTCTTTGGACGCGAAAGTATGGCAAAAACCGCCCAAAAAGCGGAAGCGGACAGCCAGATTTTGTCCGTCGCGGCAGAGCTGCCGTGGGAGGATGACGACGCCATCCACGCCGTGCTCTTCCAGGGGCACCGGCTGCTCCAGCCGAAACAGGGGAGCCTGTTCCGCCACGACAAATATGACGAGATCCGTAAAACCGTCGAGCTGCACTTTTCCGGCACGGCGCAGGATATTTACAGCGATTTTTCCGTCGTCTGCACCGATTCGACGATCTCCGGCAGCGTCAGAGCCGGTGACAGCGTGACCTGCACCGACGTTGGCGGCGACGTGACCGCGGGCGATGACGTGACCTGCGGCAATGTCGGCGGCAATGTGCAGGCGGGCGACAGTGTGCACTGCACCGGCGACGTGCAGGGCAATGTCCGCGCGAGCGACAGCGTCACCTGCGGCAATGTCGGCGGCGATGTGTCCGCAAACGACAGCGTCCGCTGCGGTGAGGTCAAGGGCAACGTCCGCGCAAGCGACAGCGTCACCTGCGGCGACATCAGCGGCAGCGTGAGCGCCGAGCGCGTGCGCTGCACCAAAGCCGGCGGCGAAGAGCAGGAGAGCTTTACTTTCACCAAGAAGGGCAAGAGCTTTTCCTTCCCTCTCCGATAAAACCGTAAAAGCGCGGCCTTAAGAGGTCGCGCTTTTTTCCTTGTCATCGCGGCGGGTTTGTGTTACCATAACTTTGACAAAGGAAAAGGTGGGAGAAACATGGAAAATACCTTCAAGAGCTCCGTCTTCGGCGGCTTCAACCGCGATGACGTCATCCGTTATATCGAAAAAACCTCGCTCGAGAGCAAGCAGCAGATCGAAGCGCTCGAGCAGGAGAGCGACGGCCTCTGCCGCGAGAATGCAGAGCTGCGCGACAAGCTCGCCGCCGCCGAGCGTGAGCGCGACAAGTTTGCCGAGTCCTATTCGACCGCGTCCAGCGCGCAGGACGCGCTCAAAAAGGGTCTGACCGCCGCGCAGGAGACGATCTCCGAGCTGCGCGCGCAGATCGAAGAGGGCGCGCAGAAGCTCGCGAGCGCCAAGGCCGACTGCGACCGCCAGCTGAAAGCCAACGAGGAGGCTGCCGAGCAGCGCATCGCCGAGCTGGAAGCGCAGCACGCCGAACGCCTTTCCGCCGCCGAGCAGGAGCGCAAACGCCTTTTAAGCGAGCTTGACGAGCTCCGCCCGCAGGTCGAGGAATACGGCCGCGTCAAGGCGCACATCGCCGACATTGAGCTCTCCGCCCGTGAGCGCGCCGACGCGCTCGACGCCGCCACGCGGGAGCGTTTGCAGGCAATGATCGCGGCATGCAGAGGGCACTGCGAGCAGGTGCTCTCGACGCTCGGCGCGACTTGCGAGAGCGTGTCGAATGAGCTCAAGCGCGCGGACGCTGCCGTCGCACAGCTGCCCGAGGCGTTCACCACGCTGGAGGGCCAGCTCGACGAGCTCAAAAAGTTAGAGCAGTGACAAGATAGCAAAAAAGAAGTGCGTTCCCGTTAGGAACGCACTTCTTTTTATGCTAATTCGCTGTACTGATCAAAGATATCTGCAAATTCGTCCAGATGCTCGCGCAGGCTGTCGGGCGCCTCGGTGCGGAAGTAAAGCACCTCTCCCCCGCGGCGCAGGATAAGAAACTGGCTGACTTCGTCCGGTTCATTGGTAAGCCGGGTATTTGGTTTGATAAATTCTGCGTAGTACGCCTCGTCAAAGCCGTCGATGAAAAGCGTCTGCGCATCGCTTCCCATGAAGTAGTCGCGCAGCTCATGCGTCAGCGGAACGGCCAGCGCGGAAATGCGCGGGACGTAGAAGTCGAGCTCCGTGCTGTACTGCATCCAAGTGTCGATCGTTCCCGCATACGGCGTTTCGCCGACAGAGTACACGTGCCCGCCGAGCAGCGTCGAGAGATCGCGCACACCATACCAGTCCGATCTCCTTTCGCCGCCGAGCATCTCGGTCCCGATATACGGCAGCGGCGGCTCGTCATAGCTGTCGCCGTAGGCCGTATCGTTCACTCGCCAGAAAATCAGCGCGAGCGCCAATACACCGGCAATGATCGTAAGCGCGCGGTCCGCTTTCGCCCAGCGGTTGCGCGGCATCTTCTCCACGCGCTCGCACGCCTCCATCGCGCGCTTGAGCGTCCACATCTCGTTTCTCTCCTTTGCCTCGCTCAGGATACCGAGGATACTGCCTAAGATAATGGACACAAACTGAATGACCTCGCTCTTTTCCATCGTGAGGAACGACATCACCGGGAGACTCAAGGCACTAAAAAGGAAATAGACGAGCCAGATGTCCACCACCAGGAAGATCATCGGCAGGAAATAGCTGCGGCGCAGCTTTTTGCACAGTCTGCGGTAGCCATAGGAGTCCGTACAGTCCTTCGGCGTGGGGACGTGCGCAGTTCTGTCACCGCGCCAGATATAGAAGATGCCGTCCTTCGTCCGGCAGACGTACTCCCAGCCCAGGCGGGCGCGCTTTTCGCGCAACAGCTCGTCGGGGTCGTCATCGTCCGCGGCGGGTTCCAGGTGATAGCGGCAGTCGCGCGGCTCGCCGATCACAAAATCGTCGTAGCGGAGCAGGAGCTTCCCCTCCGCCGCGCGCTCAGAAAGCCACTGCTCGATGCCGCGCGGGTCATAGGCGCTGGGCACAAAGCGGATGCTCTTCGTCTCGGGCTCATTCTCTTCGTTCGGCGCAGTCCCTCCGCTCTCCGGAAGCTCTGTTGTCTCGCGCAGGTCTTCGTCCATTCGCGCTCCCTCCTCTCTTCTCTCTATGGCAAAGTATAAAGAAGCGAGGGGGATTTTTCAAGCAAGTTCAGCGAGCATTGACAAAAATCGCGCGCAAGTTTATTGTTACATCGCAAAAAAGGCAGGAAATTCCTGCCTTTTTTCGTTTCACAGCAAAATCGGCTGAATTTGTCTTCCCTCCAGCGCCGCCTCGGCCGTCGGGATAATTTTGCGAAAGTCCGCGATCAGCGACGTGGGCTTCGCCTCGGCGTTGTCCTGCCCGAAGGGGACAAAATAGTAGTTCTTGCGGTTCAGCAGCGCCGCGATGTTCGGCGCGCTCGCGGATAAGCCGTCATTCGTCGCAATGGCAAGCACAACGGGCTTGCCATTGCGCAGGTGCCCCTTCGCCGCCATCGTCACCGCGCCGTCCGTGATGCCGTGGGCGAGCTTGGCAAGCGTGTTTCCCGTGCAGGGGGCGATGACGAGCACTTCCATCGCCCCCTGCGGGCCGAGGGGCTCGGCTTCGACGATATTGCGCACGGCCTTCCGCCCCGCCAGCGCCTCCACGCGGGTGACGAAGTCCTCCGCCGTGCCGAAGCGCGTGGAATACTTCGCCGCATTTTCCGACAAGATCGGGACGATCTCATGCTCGCGCGCGATGTCCTCGTAGAGTTTCAGCAGCTCGGGATGGTTGCAGAACGAGCCGCAAAAGGCAAATCCGATCTTCATGCTTCCTCCTTGATGAGTCGACATAACGTCTTTTGATGGCCCGCGCCGCCGTCTCCGGCGCGACGCGCCCGGGCAGTCCCCCTGCCTTGAGATACGAAAGGCGCAGCGTTTCGACCGCGTCCATGTCAAAGCCGCTCGCGCTCGCAAGCTCGATGAGCAGGCAGTCCGGCGGCAGCTCGGCAAGGAGCGCTTCGTCCAATACCTGATGCGGCACGGTGTTGAACACCACGCGGAATTCCCCCAGCGTGCCGGAGAGGCGGTTCGTGTGCAGCGGCGCGTAGCCGAACGCGTCGATCCACGCAAGGTCCGACCGCTTGCGCGCGCTGACGCTGACCTTCGCTCCCAGCGCGCTCAGATCGTGCGCGAGCACCTTTCCAATGCGGCCAAAGCCGAGCACGAGGCATGGCGTGCCGTGCAGCGTGACACTCGTGTGCTTCATCGCCGCCTCGATGGCCCCCTCCGCCGTCGGGATCGCGTTGCGCACGCTCAGTTCTTCCGAGGCAAAGTAGTCCGTGATCGTAAGCCCCAACGACTGCGCAAGCGTTGACGCGTCGTTTCCCACATTGCCCGCGAAAATGCGGTGCTCGCGCCGCAGCGAGCGCAGCAGGCTCTCCATCGTGAGCTCTGTGCCGCTCAAATAGCCGTTTTTCTCCGCCGGCAGCGGCAGGACGATGATGTCTGCTTTCAGCGCGTCGCACAGCGCCCGTTTATTCGGCGCACCGGTCAGCTCCCACGAGCAGACGTCGTATCCCTCCGCAGCCATCATCTGGGCAAGCAGGCGCATGCGTGCGTCGCCGCCCAGGAATGCTATCGTCTGGTCCATCTCATTCCCCCTTTTCCATAAAGGGTATGCCGCAGCGCGTGCGCGCATGACGCAAACTATTTTTGATTCTTTGCTTGACAACTCTATTTTTATCGCCATAATAAGAATTATTCTAATTCTTATTTAGGAGACACATGACCAAGTACGCCCAGCAGATTCTCGATCTCGTCCTGTGCTCCACCGAGCACCCGACCGCCGAGCAAATTTTTCTGCAAATGAAGCAGAAAAATTCCAAAATCGCGCAAGCTACGGTGTATAACAACCTCAACGCGCTTGTAGCGGACGGCAAACTCATCCGCCTGTCGCAGCCCGGCGCGCCCGACCGCTACGACAACACCACGCGCCACGATCACCTGATCTGCACCCGCTGCGGCGCGCTCGCAGACTTCAAGTTCACCGACCTGACGCACAACATCGAAGCCGCGCTCGGCGCGCGCATCCAGTCCTACGACCTTCGCATTCACTATCTCTGCCCCGCCTGCCGCAAGGCGCAGGAGCAGCATGAAAATTTTGAAAGATGAAAAGGAGAATTTCACCATGAAGACCAACAAGTATTCCGGCACCAAAACCGAGCAGAACCTGCGCACCGCCTTCTCGGGCGAATCCGAGGCGCGCAACAAGTACACCTTCTTCGCCTCCACGGCCAAGAAAGAGGGCTATGAGCAGATCGCCGCGCTCTTCCAGAAGACCGCGGACAACGAAAAGGAGCACGCCAAGATGTGGTTCAAAGAGCTTCAGGGCATCGGCTCCACCGCCGACAATCTGCTCTCCGCCGCCGAGGGCGAAAACTACGAGTGGACCGACATGTACGATTCTTTCGCCAAGACCGCAGAGGAAGAGGGCTTTCCCGAGCTGGCGCAGAAGTTCCGCCTCGTCGGCGAGATCGAGCGCCATCACGAGGAGCGCTACCGCGCGCTGCTGCGCAACGTCGAGACCGCCAAGGTCTTTGAAAAGAGCGAGGTCAAGGTCTGGGAGTGCCGCAACTGCGGCCACATCGTCGTCGGCACCAAGGCCCCCGACGTCTGCCCCACCTGCAACCACCCCCAGAGCTACTTCGAAGTCCACGCGGAGAATTATTGAGAATCGTCAACTAAACCGAGAGCCGCAGGCTGTGCCTGCGGCTCTCTTACTATTCACTTACTCCTTCGGCAGCAGGATGCAGATCGTCGTGCCCTTGCCCTCTTCGCTATGAAGCTCGACTGTACCGTGATGGTACTGCACGGCGTGCTTGACGATGGAAAGGCCGAGGCCCGTGCCGCCGCTTGCCTTCGAGTGGCTCTTGTCCACACGGTAGAAGCGCTCGAAGATGCGGCTCTGGTGCTCCGGCGCGATGCCGATGCCCGTATCGGCCACGGAGACGAACACCTTGCCGTCCCGTTCACCGACGCTCATGGTCACGCTGCCACCCTCGACGTTGTACTTGATGGCGTTGTCGCAGAGGTTATAGATGACCTCGTACAAAAGCCGCCGTACGCCTCCGATGGTCTCGCTCCTGCCCTCGACGGCAATCGCGATGTGCTTCTCCGCCGCCGCGGTCTTAAGATCGTCCGCCGCCTCCTGCGAAAGCGTGAGCAGGTCGACCGTCTCGCGCGGCATTTCGTCGCCCTCGTCGAGCTGGGACAGGCGGATGATGTCGCCGATCAGCGTGACAAGGCGCTGCGCTTCTTTTCGGATGTGGCCGACGAAGCGGGGGACGTCCTCCTGCTTCACCATGCCGTTTTCCAGCAGCTCCGCGCTGCCGATGATGCCTGCAGCGGCGTTTTGAGCTCGTGCGACACGTTCGCCGTGAATTCACGGCGCGTCTGCTCCGCTGTCTCGCGCTCGGTGATGTCGAAAGCCAGCAACACAGCGCCGACCGCCGCGCCGCTTGCGCCGATGCGGCTGACGTCAAACTGCCAGATACGGCCGCCGCGCTCCACGCGCGCCTCACTGTGCCCCTCGTCCATGGCGCGCTCGATGGCAAGGCTCATGTCGTGGCTGCGGTCGATGGTCAAAAAGTCCTGCCCGACGCAGCTCTCGTCCGTGCCGAAGAGCTTTTCCGCCGCGGGGTTGATACTCAGCACATGCTCTTTTTCATCGAGCAGCACAAGCCCTTCGCGCATGCTGCTTGTGATCTGCGAAAATTCCGTCTGCTGGCGCTGAAGTTCGTCCATCTGCTCGTCGATCTGCAAGTGCTGGCGGTTGATGCGCCCGAGCAGCGGGGCGAGCTCTTCATAGGCGTCATTTTCAAGCGGATGCTCAAGGTCCAGCTTGTTGAGCGGCTGGACGATGCGGTGCGACAGGCTCTTGGCTAAAACAGAGGACAGGATCAGCGCCACGATCAGCACCACTAAAATGGGCTGCCCCATGCCGACGAGCAGCACACCCGCCGTCGCGCGGCTCATCGAAATGCGCAGCACGCTCCCGTCCGCGAGCCTTTCCGCGCAGTACATCGTCTTTTGCAGCAGCGTCGAGGAATAGCGCGTACTCTCGCCCTCGCCGTATTCCAGCGCTTGCTTGACCTCCACGCGGTCGGCGTGATTTTCAAGGCTTTCGGCATCGGTCACGGTGTCGTAGAGCACCGTACCGTCGTTTTCGATCCACGTCAGGCGGTAGCGCTCGGAGGAGAGCTGAGAGAGATACTCCGTCCCGTTTTCCTTCACGGCGACGGCGGCAAGCTCCAGCTCGTCGCGCAGCTGCTTTTTTTCGACGCTCCCGAAGTATTCGTACAGGCAGCCCATGATGACGAGCAGGCTCGCCAGCAGCACCGTGCCCGCCACAAGCAGGATGGAGTGAAAGATCTTTTTTGTCATGCCTTGCCCTCCATCCGGTAGCCCACGCCGCGCACGGTCTCGATCTTCTCGCCGTACGCGCCGAGCTTCTGCCGCAGCGTGCGGATGTGCATGTCCACCGTGCGCGTCTCGCCGCAGTAGTCCGTGCCCCACACGTCCGCCATGAGCTGGTCGCGCGAAAACGCCGTGCCGGGATGCGAGAGGAACAGGCGCAGCAGTTCGAATTCCTTGTATGTCAGCGCGACGCTCTCTCCATCCGCCGTGACGGTGTGGCTCTCTTCGTCGAGCACCAGACCGCCGCAGCGGAACTGGGATGCGCTCTTTGTGCCACAGCGGCGCAGCACCGCTTTGACGCAGGAGACGAGCTCCATCACGCCGAACGGCTTTGTCAGATAGTAGTCTGCACCGAGGTCGAGACCGCGGATCTTGTCGTATTCCGCGCCCTTGGCCGTCGCCATGACGACAGGGATATCGGAAAGCGCCGCGTCCGCGCGCATGCGGCGCAGCAGCTCCATCCCGTCGATGCCGGGGAGCATCACATCGAGCACGACAAGCTCGGGTCTTCCCGTGCGCAGCGCCTCCCAGAACGAGGTACCGTCTTCAAAGCCCTTGGCCTCAAAGCCGGTCGATTGCAGGGCATATACCTCGATATCGCGGATACTGGCATCGTCTTCCACGCACCAGATCATACTTTACCCCTCCTTATGCTCTCCTGTCACAGAGAAAATGACCCATTCGGCGATGTTCGTCGCATGGTCGCCGATGCGCTCAAAATACTTGGCGATCATCAGCAGGTCGAGTGCGAATTCACCATCATCAGGGTCCTGCGCGATGCGCTTGATGAGGTCCTTCTTCACGCGCGCGAAATAGTCGTCCACGGTGTCGTCCTCAGCGATGACCTGATCGGCAAGCGCCGTGTCGTGCTTGACATAGGCGTCCACGCTCTCGGTCACCATCTTGATGGTCGAGCGCGCCATCTCGCGCAGGAGATTACTGTTTTCCGCACCGCGCCCGCCGAGGAACGTGATGATCTCGGCAATATCCTCGGCCTGGTCGCCGATGCGCTCCATGTCCGTGATCATCTTGAGCGCCGCCGAGATCTGGCGCAGGTCCGCCACGGGCTGCTGCTGCAAAAGAAGCTTTAGGCACAGCGACTCGATCTCGCGCTCCTTGCGGTCGATCTCCTGATCGAGCGGTGCGACGCGCGCGGCCAGCTCCGCGTTGCCCTCCGTCAACGCCTGTGCCGAAAGGGCGATGACCTCCTCGCACAGCGCGCCCATCTCAATGAGCTCGCGGTTCAAAAGCGCAAGCTGTTCATCAAACCGGCTTCTCATTTAACCGAACCTCCCCGTGATGTAATCTTCTGTCCGCTTGTCCTGCGGCTGGGAGAAGAGCTTCTCCGTCTCGCCGTACTCTACGAGCTCGCCGAGCAGGAAGAACGCCGTGTGGTCGGAAATACGCACCGCCTGCTGCATGTTGTGCGTGACGATGACGATGGTGTACTTCTCCTTGAGCTCCATCGCGAGCTCTTCGATCTTCGACGTCGAAATGGGGTCGAGCGCACTTGTCGGCTCGTCCATCAGCAACACCTCGGGCTCGACCGCGAGCGCGCGGGCGATGCAAAGGCGCTGCTGCTGGCCGCCGGAGAGGCCGAGCGCGTTTTTCTTCAGGCGGTCCTTGACCTCGTCCCAAATCGCCGCGCCGCGCAGGGATTTTTCAACGATCTCATCGAGCTTTGCCTTGTTCTTCACGCCGTGCGTGCGCGGACCGTAGGCAATGTTGTCGTAAATGCTCATTGGGAAGGGGTTCGGCTTCTGGAACACCATACCCACCTGACGCCTAAGCTCGCTCACATCGACGGACGAGTCAAAAATGTCCTCGCCCTTATAGAGGACGCTGCCCGTGATCTTCACATCGGGGAGCAAATCGTTCATGCGGTCGAGCGTCTTTAAAAACGTCGACTTGCCGCAGCCGCTCGGGCCGATGAGCGCCGTAATGCTTTTTTTCGGGAATTTCAATGTTGATGTCCTTGAGCGCCTGATGGCTCCCGTACCACAGACACAGGTTCTCAACGGAAAGGATGTTGTTCATAGCCCTCTCCCCTCTTTCAATTTGTCTTCAAAGGCGAGGCCGTACCAGTGGCTCTCGCCGCGTTTGCCGTTTTCTGCACGCAGTCGTCGCAGAATTCCGCCGCGTCTTTCAGGGCTTGCGGCATGCCTTTACCGTTCATCAGCTCGCCGCACAGGGCGGAGACGAACACATCACCCGTGCCATGCAGCGTCTGCGGAAGGCAGGGCTTGAAAATTTCCATATACTGCCCGTTCAGCCGCGCGCAGTAGCCGATCTCCTCCCCGCGGTGGACGCCGGTGATGATGACATTTTCCACCGTGAGCGCTTAAGAAGCGTTTCTATCGGTGCGTCCATCCCGCAGCCCGCGAGAAGCGCCGCCTCCGTGCGGTTGGGCGTGATAAGCTGTGCGCTCTCGCACAGCGCGCGCATCGCCTGCACGTACTCTTCGGTAAAGCAGCCGTACAGCGCGCCGTTGTCGCCGAGCACGGGGTCGACCACAACGATGGTATCCTCCCCCGCAAAGTCGCGGAGGAAATCTTTTGCAAAATGCATCTGCTCCACCGAGCCGAAAAAGCCCATGCAGATGCCGTCGAATTTGATTTGAAGCTGTCTCCAGTGCGCGGCAAAGGCTTTCATCTCGTCCGTCATATCGCGCATGACGTAGCTGCCGAAGCCGTCCGCCGTGTGCGTCGATAAAATGGCCGTCGGCAGCGGTACCGTCTCCACCCCGTAGGAAGAGAGGATGGGCATGGCCACGCTCAGCGAACACTTGCCGAAGCAGGAAAGGTCATTTAAGAGCGCCATGCGCTTCATGCCGCTTCCGTTGACAGGTCGTATCATTGCTGTTTCCTCCTGAAGTATCGGCCGACCAGATCGGCGATGAGGTTAATGAGCATCGTCAGCAGCATCAAAATGGCCGCGATGGCGAACACCACCCCCGTATCGCTCGACTCCTTGGCGTAGAAGTACAGCGCCACCGTCAGCGTCGCGCCCGCGTTGTGCATGCCCTCAAAGAAGTTGTAGAGCATGTGCGCCGAGCCCGCCGTGAATAAGAGCGCCGCCGACTCGCCGAGGATGCGTCCGATCGACAGGATACAGCCCGTCACGATACCGTCCACGCAGCTTGGCAGCACCACCGTGCGGATGGTGCGCCATTTGCCCGCGCCCAGGCCGAACGCGCCCTCGCGGTAGCTCTGCGGTACGGTCTTGAGGCTCTCCTGTGTCGTGCGCATGATGGTCGGCAGGTTCATGATCGTCAGCGTCAGCGCACCCGCAAGAAGCGACGTGCCGTTTTTGCAGAAGATCAGCATGCCGACAAGGCCGTAGATGATCGACGGGATACCGGAGAGCGTTTCCGACGCGTATTCGATGACGGAGACGAGCTTTTTGTTCGCGGCGTATTCATTTAAGTAGATGGCCGCGCCCACGCCGAGCGGCAGCACGATTAAAAGCGTCGCGATGACGATGTAGAGCGTGCTCAGGATGTCCGGCAGGATGCCGACGCGGCTGGCAAGATAGCTCGGCGCGGTGGAGAGCATCTCCCAGGTGACGTTCGGAATGCCGTTGCCCAATATATAACCAATCATACCGACTACGAGCGCACAAGTCAATACTGCGGCGACGCCCATCAGGAGCTTCATCGCCGTGATATAGGCCTTGCGGCGGGCCGAGGACTGCATTTTCAGCATCAGTTACCCTCCTTGTCGCGCTTTAAGAAGAAGTTGAGCGCGGCGTTGATGAGCAGGATGAAAAGATACAGCACCAGCGCGATGGAAAACAGCGCCTGATGCTGCAAGCCGCTCGAATACGACATCTCGCTTGCGACCGCCGTGGTGAGAAAGCGGACGCTCTCAAAGATCGACGTTGGCATATTCGACACGTTGCCCGAGACCATCATGACTGCCATCGCCTCGCCGATGGCGCGCCCCACGCCGAGCACGACCGCCGCAGCAATGCCGCTCTTCGCCGCCGGGACGGAGACGCGGAAATACGTCTCGACCTCAGTCGCACCGAGGGCAAGCGAGGCGTCCTCATATTCATGCGGAACGGCCTCGAGCGCCGTGACGCTCACCTTGATGATCGACGGCAGGATCATGACGGCCAGCACGATGATGGCCGCAAACAGGCTTGCGCCATCCGGCAGGTGGAACGTCTTGCGGATGGCAGGCACGAGCACCAGCATACCGACAAGGCCGTACACGACCGACGGGATCCCCGCGAGCAGGCTGACGGCGGCCTCCAGCACGGTGCGGACCTTCTTGGGCGCGACCTTGGAGAGGTACACCGCCGTCAAAAACCGATGGGCACGCCGAGGACGATCGCGCCTGCCGTGCCGTAAACACTCGTTAAAATAAAGGGCAGAATGCCGTACTTCGGCTCCGCCGACGTCGACGACCACACCTTGCCCGTGAGAAACGGCACAAGGCCGATCTTCTGAATGGCCGGGATGCCGGAGATGATGAGATACACCGTGATCAGCAGCACGCATCCGACCGTAATGAGGCCGAGAAGCAGAAAAATACCGTGGACGACGGCTTCAAACATTTTTTCCTCTGCGTCATAATTGTTTCCTCTTTTTGCTGTCAGCGGGAGACGGCTCACGCCGCCTCCCCGTGATGGTTCCTGTGTTCTGTTAGTTGGCTGCGACCGCACCGGCAGCGGCGATGATGCTTGCCGCGTCAGCGGACAGCGCGTAGTCGAAGAAGGCCTGTGCCGCGGGGGAAAGCTTGGTGTCCTCCTTCGTGACGAGCACGAACGGACGCTGGACCACATAGCTGCCGTCCTTGACGGTCGCCTCCGTGGCTTCCACACCGCCGACTGTCAGCGCCTTGACGCTGTCGCCGACCGCGGAGAGGGAGGCATAGCCGATGGCGTCGGGGTTCTGGGACACGGTGTTGATGACGTCGCCTGTGGAGGTGAGCTCCTGACGGTACTGGCAGGCGTCCTTGGTGTCGGTGATGGACTCGAAGCCGTCACGCGTGCCGGAGCCGGCCTCACGGCCGATGAGCACGATCTCGGCGTCGTTGCCGCCGACGTCCTTCCAGTTGGTGATCTCGCCGGTGTAGATCTTGGCGATGGTGTCAATGTCGAGATCGGAGACAGGGTTCTCGGGGTTCACGACAATGGCGATGCCGTCGAGCGCGACGACGGTCTCAACAAGGCCGGAGGCCTTTTCGTCATCCTTTGAGCGCGCGGCTCGAAAGGCCGATGTCGCAGCGGCCTTCGCTAACGGCCTGAATGCCGGAGCCCGAGCCGGTTGGGTTATAGGTGAACTTCACGTCCTTGTTCATGGCCATGAAGGATTCGCCAAGAGAGTTGATGACCTTTTCCATCGAGGTGGAGCCGTCGGTCGAGACGGTGCCGGAGAGGGTCGTTTCGGTGTTGCTGCCGTCAGTGTTGGTGTCGGCGCTGTTGTCGTTCTTGCTGCCGCAGGCGGTCAGCAGGCTCAGCGCCATGACAGCGGTCAGCGCAAGAGTGAGAAACTTTTTCATTTGAAATACTTCCTTTCAATTTTTCCAAGATGTTGTTCCTTGCTACATTTGCCATCATAAAGGCAGGTTGTAAAATCAGAAAGTCGCCTTTTGTAAAATCGCGGTAAAAGAGAAAAAGGACGTTTTCCGTCGGAAAACGTCCTTTTTGAAGGTCAAATATCGTGTTATTCGGTGCGCAGCGCTTCGACAGGGTCCTTGCGCGCGGCGATGCCGGAGGGGATGAGGCCCGCGATAAACGTGAGCGCCATGCTGATGACCACGAGCGCCGCGCCGCCCGCCACCGGCAAGATGGCGTTCAAGCTCTCGATACCCGTCAAGTGGTGCACGACGAGGTTGATGGGGATGATCAGCAATAGCGTGATGCCGATGCCGATGGCACCGGAGCAGAAGCCCTCGATGAGCGTCTCCGCGTTGAACACGCGCGAGATGTCGCGCTTGCTCGCGCCGATGGCGCGCAGAATGCCGATCTCCTTCGTGCGCTCAAGCACCGAGATATACGTAATGATGCCGATCATAATGCTCGACACGACGAGCGAGATCGCGACGAATGCGATAAGCACATAGCTGATGGCGTTGATGATCGTCGTGACCGAGCTCATCAGAAGCGCCACATAGTCGGTGTAGTCGATCTGGTCGTCCTCGGAAACGCTGCTGTTATACTGCTTGATCGCATCGGCGATGGCGTCCTTGTCGGCAAAGGTCGAGGCGTAGATGTTGATGGTCTTGGGACTCGCGAGGTCGACGTCGCCAAGCAGCTCCAAATTGTCCTCATACGTGCCGTTCGAGACCGTCGCAGGCATGTAGTTGTCGTAGAGCCAGTTGTACTGCTCGCTCGTCAGCGGCGTGACGGCGGGCGATTTTTCGAGCGCCAGGTCGAGCGCCATGGCGAGCTGATCGCTTGTCATGTTAGATAGCCGCGCCTGCACGCCCGCGGCGTACTGCTCCGTCACCTGCTCGCGGATAGACTGCTCCACGTAGCCGAAAAGCGTCTCGTCGTCCATCTGCGCAATATAGGACTTGACGGTCGCCTCATCCACGCTCATCTGCTGGGCGTAGGTCGAAATGACCATCTGCTCGATGCTCGCGCGGTCGAGCGAGCCCATCTGCTGCTCCACGATGGCGGAAAGATACTCCTCGCTCGGCACGCTCATCATCGCGGTGTAGGCTGCGGCGCGCTCGGTGACGGAAAGCGTTTCGAGATAGTCCGTCACGTCCGCTTCCTTCTGCTCGTCGCTCACGGAGTAGTCATCGGTCAGGAACGGCAGGCCGAGGATAACGTCGGTATCGGGGTCTTCTTTCTGCTTCTGCAAAATCTCGGTCTGTCCCGCCTTTTCGACGAGGTAGTCCGTCAGCGCGGACGTATAGCCGATCGCGCCGGAGAGCATCGAGGATACCGCGTTCTCGTTCGGGCGCAGGATGCCGACGATCTTCACGCGCGTGCCGACATCGTCGGAGTTATAAAGGAAGTCGAGCCCCGTGTCCGTCGTGCTGACGTCGGTATATGTGCCGCTTGCGGAATCGTACTGGTAGCGCTCAGCGGGCAGGACGATCTTGAAGCTCATATTGCACAGGTCTTCATAGCTCCAGCTCTGGATGTCCTTGCTGTCGAATTCCGAGCCGTCGAGCATGTGCTGCATCGACTCCACGACCTCGTCCTGCGCGCTCAGGCCCAGCGAATAGATGACAAGGTCGGAAATTTCATTGTCCTTGTTGACGATGAGCATGACCTCGTCATAATTCTGCGGCCAGGAGCCGTAAATGAGGTCGTACTGCTCGTGTAGCAAATCGCCCACGAGCTCGCCGCTCTCACTATCCTGCGGCGGGAGCATCTGCTCCCAGGTCTCCATCGCGGAGTAGGCCGAGCCGAAGCGCTCGAAATAGCTGCTGTAATCGCCGCCGTAGAGCTCGCTCATGCAGGTCTGCAAAAGCTCCGTCACGTCGGACTTGAAGACCTTGCCGTCGGTGTCTTTGGCATAGATGCTCATGCCGAGGTCGTAGTCATAGGAAATGGAGCTGATGTGGCTTGAAAGCTCGTCGTCGCCCTCGAGGTAGGTCTTGAAGTCCTTCAAATTGTTCGTCTGCGTCTCCGCCGAGGCAAACGAGCTCATCATGTCGTACATAATGTTGTTGGAGTAGACGGCGTCGAGGTCATGCTGCTCCCCATCGCCCTCGTCCTGCGCATGGACGCCCATCATCGAACTGACCATGCTGGACATGTCCATGCTCTCAGCTTCGATGGTCAGCGGATAGCTCGAGAGCGTATCCTCCTGCACGCGGTCGATGTAGGTCTGGATGCCGTTGCTCAGCGACAGAATGAGCGCGATGCCGATGATACCAATGCTGCCGGCGAAGGCCGTCAAAAATGTCCGTCCCTTTTTCGTCATCAGGTTGTTGAGCGAGAGCGACAGCGCCGTGCCAAAGCCCATCGATGGCTTTTTCTCCTTTCCCTGCGCCGCGGGCTTTTCCGTTCCGCCGGCATAGGGCGCGCTGTCGTCCACGATCTCGCCGTCCTTTAAGCGCACAATGCGGCTCGCGTAGGTCTCGGCAAGCTCGGGGTTGTGCGTGACCATGATGATGAGACGATCCTTGGAGATCTTTTTCAAGATCTCCATCACCTGCACGCTCGTCTCGCTGTCGAGCGCGCCGGTCGGCTCGTCGGCGAGCAGAATGTCCGGATCGTTGACAAGCGCCCGCGCGATGGCGACGCGCTGCATCTGACCGCCGGACATCTGGTTTGGCTTTTTGCCCATCTGGTCGCCGAGGCCGACGCTCTCAAGCGCCTTTTTCGCGCGCTCGCGGCGCTCACTCTTGCTCACGCCCGAGAGCGTGAGCGCCAGCTCCACGTTGCTCAGCACCGTCTGGTGCGGGATCAAATTATAGCTCTGGAAGACGAAACCGATGGAGTGGTTGCGGTAGCTGTCCCAGTCGGCGTCGGAAAAGTCCTTCGTCGACTTGCCATTGATGACAAGGTCGCCGCTCGTGTACTGATCCAACCCGCCGATAATGTTCAAAAGCGTCGTCTTGCCGCAGCCTGAATGGCCGAGGATGGCGACAAACTCGTTCTCACGGAACTGTAAGCTCACGCCGCGCAGGGCGTGGACGGTGGTGTCACCCGCCTGATAATCCTTGACGATCTGTTGCAGCTTCAGCATATCCTGCCTTCTTTCTGAGGAAATAAATGAATAAGAATTCCAGAGTAGGATATCATTTTGACCTTTTACCGTCAACCGGCGCGGTCGAGAATTCATCGAAAGTTCATGCCTCTTCCCCCTTGCATCGATGCAAAGGGAGCGCGGCAAAGCTGCCGCGCTCCCGCTCCGCGCTTATAGGAGGCTGTTTGCGCCGATCTCAATTTCCCGGCGCAGAATTTCCCGGTGCATGGCATCGCAGCCCGTAATATACAGAACGCCCTTTTCCGCCGCATAGGATCTTGTATTTTCCTCGCGCTCACGCGCGTCAAGAAGGAAATAGCGGCAGCCGCCGTCCTCGATGAATTCTTCCACCGTGACGGTACGCAGCCTGCGGAGTTTTTCATTCTCGCCCCCCGGCTTTGTCCAGTCTCTGCCGCCCCATTCCTCAATGGTGAGCAGCGCAATGTTGGGATCGTCGACGCGGCCGAATATGATCTCCTGTCCGATGATCTTATTGAGCGAGCCCGGGCACCAATTGCCGACATGCACGCTTTCCCCATCCGCACAGGAGATCGCATCGCCCATAAAAATGATGTCCCAGCCGGAGGGAGTCAGCCGTGCCGCGCCGCAGTAGAGCGAGTTCTCTCCCGCCGTCAGATAGACGCGGTAGTTTTGCCAACCGATGCGCATACGCTGCATCGCAACGGTGCGCGTCGGCTCATAGATACCGTAATACTGCTCTCCCATGCGGATCGCCGCGCGCGGTGTGAGCTTCATGTCGGACAGAACGACATACGCCGCCAGCACGCACAGCAGCACGGCAACACTCCTGACCGCGCGGCGCATTCTGCCCGGTTTTCGCTTGATCGTTTTCACGGCTGCGCCTCCCTTCCCGGCAGTGGGATCTCCAATGCAACATGCTCGCCGAGCCGGTCATAAATGAGCCTGATATAAGTATCGTCCGGCTCGATATTGACGCGGTGACTCGCGATGCACACATAGAGCGTGCCACTGCTGCTCACGCAGCTTGGATAATCGCAGTCATCCCATTCGTCGATCACCTCGCCGCGCTCGTTTTCCAGCCGCAGCGTATGCAGCAGCCGCGCATAGACCACGCCGCCGGGAATACGGTCGAAGGCCGTCAACTGCACTTCTGCGCGCTGGGTACTGCAGGAGACCGCATCAATGCGCACGATATCATCGCCGATGGGAATGCGCGTGCCCGGCGTCTCCGTGTTCCAACGCTCCCAGCCCTCACCCGGTTTTTGCACCTCGTACCGGTCACGGATCGCGCCGTAGAGGCCGCTCGACTTCACGATCAGCCCCGCGATCAGCACGCACAGCAGCGCCGTGAGGATGCGCGCGGCGCGCTGCACGATGACGAGCCACCACCCGCGGTAGCAACGGCGCAGCGCCCGCCCCGTCTCCTCGGGGTCACCCATCAGCGCCACCGCACGCCCGTAGGCCGCGTCCTCCGTGTAGCCGTGCTCGACCAGCGCTTCAGCGTGGTCTTCGATGTGACCGGCGAGATCATTTCTCAGATCGTTTGCTTCATCGCTCGTCAGCCGGCCGACCTGTGCGAGCACGCGGTCGCAATATTCCTTTCTGTCCATAGCCTCACCCTTTTTTAAGCAAAGTGCAGCACGGCGTTCACTGCGCCGCTGTACTCCTGCCAGGCTTTCTCCTCTTCGGTGAGCGCCGCGCGGCCGGCGCGCGTCAGGTGATAATACTTGCGCACGCGGCCGGTGGGCGCCGCCTTTTCATAGGCCTCCACATAGCCCTCGCGCTCCATGCCGTGCAGCACGGGGTAGAGCGTGCCCTCTTTCATCTCGAAGACATTGCTCGAGCGGCGCGCCAGCTCTAAAATGATCTGGTAGCCGTACATGTCCTCACTTGAGAGGAGCTTGAGCAGCAAAAGCTGTGTGTGGTCAATGCTCTTTTTCTTCATGTTGCACCTCCGATGATACATAGAGTATCTATGCTTGCAGTATACATAGAGTTACGAGGTATGTCAAGCCAAAAATATTTGTAAATTTTTGTTCATTTTCTTAACAGACCCTAAACTTTACTTCTTGTCCTCATCAGACATACAATTATAATGATAATTTGAAAATCGGCGGGACTCTTTTACCGCCAAATCGCATCGACATGAAAAGAGAGGTTCCCCATGAAAACGTATCAAGCAGGCATCGACGTAGGCTCCACCACGGTCAAGCTCGTCGTGCTGGATGAAAACGGACAAATGATCTTCGGGCAGTACCAGCGCCATCTGTCCCACACACAGCGCGCACTGTCCGCCTTACTCAAGCAGGCGCGCGCAGCGCTCGGCGAGTGCGCGCTCGAATTGCGCGCCACCGGCTCCGGCGCGATCAACCTTGCCAAGGCGCTCGGCATCCCCTTTGTGCAGGAGGTCGTCGCCGTCGCGCAGGCGCTCGAGCGCGTCGCGCCGCAGGTGGATGTCGCCATCGAGCTTGGCGGCGAGGATGCCAAGATCATCTACTTCAAAGGCGGGCTCGAAGAGCGCATGAACGGCGTCTGCGCCGGCGGCACCGGCTCGTTTATCGACCAGATGGCCGCCCTGCTGCAGACCGATGCCTCGGGTCTCGACCGCGAGGCCGCGCACTATCAGCAGATCTACCCCATCGCCGCGCGCTGCGGCGTGTTCGCCAAGACGGACATCCAGCCCCTCATCAACGAGGGTGCGACGAAGGCCGACCTTGCCGCCTCGATCTTCCAGGCGGTCGTCAACCAGACCATTTCGGGCCTTGCCTGCGGCAAGCCCATCCGCGGCCATGTCGCGTTCTTAGGTGGGCCGCTGCACTTCCTCCCCCAACTCAAGGCCGCGTTTATCCGCACGCTGAAGCTGACGGATGAGACGACCATCGACCCCGAAAATTCTCATCTCTTCGCCGCCACCGGCGCGGCCATCGACGAAACGCCCGCCGAGGCGCAGCCGCTCAGCATGCTCATCAGACGGCTTGACAGCGGCGTGCAGATGGACTTTGAATTAAAGCGCCTGCCGGCGCTCTTTGAAGACGAAGCCGACCTGGAGGCCTTCCGCACCCGCCACCATACGGCGGTCGTGCCGCGCGGCGATCTTGCAACGTATAATGGCGACTGCTTTCTCGGCTTCGACGCGGGCTCGACGACGACAAAGCTCGCGTTAGTTGGCGAAAAAGGCGAGCTTTTGTACTCGTTCTACGCCAACAATCAGGGCAATCCCATCCAGACCGCCATGCAGGCGGTACATACGCTGCGCGAGCATCTTCCCGCAGGCGCACATATCGCGCGCTCCTGCTCCACGGGCTACGGCGAAACGCTGCTCAAGTCCGCGTTCTCGCTCGACGAGGGCGAGGTCGAGACCATCGCCCACTGCACCGCCGCGTCGTTTTTCGACCCGAAGGTCGACTGCGTGCTCGATATCGGCGGGCAGGACATGAAGTGCATCAAGCTCAAGGACGGCGCGGTCGACACGGTGCTTCTGAACGAGGCCTGCTCGTCCGGCTGCGGCTCGTTCCTCGAAAACTTCGCCAACTCCCTCGGCATGACGGCGCAGGAATTCGCGCACGAAGCGCTCTTTGCCAAGGCCCCCGTGGACCTCGGCACGCGCTGCACGGTGTTTATGAACTCCAACGTCAAACAGGCGCAGAAGGAGGGCGCAAGCGTCTCCGATATCTCCGCCGGCCTTGCCTACTCCGTCATCAAGAACGCTCTTTATAAGGTCATCAAGCTCTCCGACGCGAGCGAGCTCGGCTCGCACGTCGTCGTACAGGGCGGCACGTTCTTCAACGAGGCCGTGCTGCGCGCGTTTGAGCGCATCTCCGGCGCGCAGGTCACGTGTCCCGACATCGCGGGCATCATGGGCGCGTTCGGCGCGGCACTGCTCGCGCGCGACCGCTACCACGGGCAGCAGAGCACGATGCTCCCGCTTGAGGAGATCGAGCAACTCACGTACAAGACCTCTGCCGCACGCTGTCAGGGCTGCCAGAACCACTGCATGCTCACGGTCAGCGTCTTCCCCGGCGGCCGCCGCCATGTGAGCGGCAACCGCTGCGAAAAAGCCCTGCGCGGCGAAAGCGCTGCCAAACCCGGCGAAAATATCTTCGCCTACAAGCGTGAGCGCATGTTCGCCTATCCCCCGCTCGAGCCGGAAAATGCGCCGCGCGGCGAGATCGGCATCCCGCGCGTACTGAACATGTACGAAAACTACCCGTTCTGGGCGACGTTCTTCCGCGACCTCGGCTTCCGCGTCATCCTCTCCCCGTTCTCCACGCGCGCGATCTACGAGCTGGGCATGGAGAGCATCCCGTCGGAATCCGAGTGCTATCCTGCCAAGCTCGCCCACGGTCACGCCCAGTGGCTTATCGACCACGGCGTCAAGACCATCTTCCACCCCTGCGTGTTCTACGAACATCAGGAAGTGCCGGGCGCGCAGAACCACTTCAACTGCCCGATCGTCGTTTCATATCCCGAGAATATCAAGAACAACGTCGAAGCCGTGACCGACGGCTCCGTGCGCTACCTGCATCCCTTCCTCGCTTTCACGAACGAGAAGGTCGCCTCCGACCGTCTCGTCCAGTTCTGTAAGGAAGTATGGAACATTCCTGAAAAGGAAACGCGCCATGCCGCCCACCTCGCGTGGGAAGAGCAGCGCAGGGCCAAGGCCGACGTCCGCGCCGCGGGCGCGAAGGCACTCGCCGACATGGAGAAAAACGGCGGCAGCGGCATTGTGCTCGCCGGACGTCCCTACCACGTCGACCCCGAGATCAACCACGGCATCCCCGAGCTCATCGCGGCCTACGGCCTGACGGTGCTGACCGAGGATTGCCTGCCCATCGACTTTGTCCCCAAGCGCCCCGTGCGCGTGAATGACCAGTGGGTCTATCACTCCCGCCTCTACACCGCGGCGGAATTCGTCTGCGGGCGCGACGATCTTGAGCTCATTCAGCTCAACTCGTTCGGCTGCGGTCTCGACGCCGTCACGACCGATGAGGTCTGCGAGCTTTTGGAGCAGGGCGGCAAGCTCTACACCTGCCTCAAGATTGACGAGGTCAACAACCTCGGCGCGGTGCGCATCCGCATCCGCTCGCTGCTCGCCGCCGTCGCCATGCGGCGCGAGCGCGGGATCCATTCGACCTCTCACGTACAGCCGTTCGAGCGCGTCTACTACACCAAGGAGATGCAGAAGCAGCACTACACCATCCTCGCCCCCCAGATGAGTCCCATCCATTTTGACATTCTTGAGCCTATCTTCCGCCACCATGGCTATAATTTTGAGGTACTGCAAAACGACGACCGCGCCGCCATCGACGCGGGCCTCAAGTACGTCAACAACGACGCCTGCTATCCCTCGATCACGGCGGTCGGCCAGCTGATGGAGGCCGTGACCTCCGGCCGGTACGACACCGACCACCTCGCCCTCATCATGTCGCAGACCGGCGGCTGCTGCCGCGCGAGCAATTACATCGCCTTCATCCGCCGCGCGCTCAAAAAAGCGGGCCTTGAACACATCCCTGTCATCTCGCTCAACGCCAACGGCATGGAGACGAACGAGGGCTTCCGCATCTCGCCGTCACTGCTGTTGGACGCTGCGCACGGTATCGTGCTTGGTGACCTGCTGATGCGCTGCCTGTACCGCGTGCGCCCGTATGAGCTCGAAAAAGGCAGCGCGAACGCGCTGCACCGCAAGTGGCGCGACATCTGCATCGACTCGCTCACGAGCGAGCATCCCAAGTACCGCTACGCCCAGCTCTGCCGCGGCATTGTCGAGGATTTCGACGCGCTGCCCATCGACGAAACGCTCAAAAAGCCGCGCGTCGGCGTCGTCGGCGAAATCCTCGTCAAATACATGCCACTTGCCAACAACCATGTTGTCGACCTTTTGGAACGCGAGGGCGCAGAGGCGGTCGTTCCCGATCTTCTCGATTTCTTTGCCGCCACGATCTATGAGCAGGACTTCAAGCACACCCACCTTGGAAAGGGGTGGACAGCTTCGGCCAGCGCCAAGCTCGGCATTCCGGCACTTCAGCGCATGCGCCGCCCCGCGATCGAAGCGCTGAAGGCCAGCAAGCGCTTTGATCCCCCCCATGGCCATCAACCATGTGGCGGAGCTTGCCAAGCCCTTCCTTTCAATCGGCAACCAGTACGGCGAGGGCTGGTTCCTCGCCGGTGAGATGGCAGAGCTCATCACCTCCGGCACGCCGAACATCGTGTGCATCCAGCCGTTTGCGTGCCTGCCGAACCATGTGGTCGGCAAGGGCGTCATCAAGGCGCTGCGCGCGGCCTATCCCGGCGCAAACATTGTCGCTGTCGACTATGACCCCGGCGCGAGCGAAGTGAACCAGCTCAACCGCATCAAGCTGATGCTCACCGCGGCGCAGCGCGCGCTGCACGCGCAGGAGGCCACCCCGAAAAAGCCGCAGCCGCCCGAGGCTCCGTCCATCAGCCTGCCGCACCCCAAGGTCGCAATGCTCTGAGCGCAGAAAGCGGCAGAAATTGAAAAATAGGCTTGCTTTCCGCACCTTTCTATGGTATTATGAGTACCTGTGAATATAGCGTGATCACACGTTCAACAATTTGGAGGTTTTCACCATGACTTTATTCGTTACGATTCTTCAGCTTCTCTGCGGTCTCATCGTCATCGGCATCGTCCTGTTCCAGAGCGGCAAGTCCGCCGGCTTAAGCGGTGCAATCGGCGGCGTGGCCGATTCCTTCATGGCCAAGAACAAGGCCAAGAGCACGGATGCCCGTCTTGCGCGTGCCACCAAGTGGGTCGGCGCTGCGTTCATCGTCCTGACGCTCGTGCTGAATATGCTGTAAGAGCAAACGAATCCATAATGAAGAAGAGCGGAAGCAAAAGTTACCTACGCATAAGGACAACATTTCAAATTACCGTTCAAGTAGCATTGAAAAAGCCACTGACTCTGAATTATTCAGGGTCAGTGGCTTTTCGTTGAAAACGAGGCTGCATTCTGGTACAATCTATGTGTATAAAAGGAACTTCTCATAATTGCACCTTACAGAGCTTGTTTATGTAACCGTTGTAATACTGCAAGACCTGTTCCACGGCCCCGGCGTCACCGGCGCGGGCCGCCTCGATCACTGCAAGGGGCAAAGGCTCCTTATATCTGGCCTGCTTCATTCTGCAATACCTCCCGTCAGTCTTGTTCTCATGGTTTCCAGCGTCTTAGTCCTGTGCCGCTGGACGGCGCTGCGGGACATTCCCACCACCGCGCCGATCTCGCCGTCCGTCAGTTCCAGGACACAATGCAGTATCAAGATGCTTTGTCCCGGCTGGGGCAAGCTGGCAAAGGCAGCGGCCACCAGCCCGTCGCTGATCTGAAGCTCACAGCCATAGGCCGGAAATATAAAACTGTCGCTGGGGTACTGATCTATCGTGCATAGCGTGTCCAGTTCCGAAAGCGGCAGCGTTTCAAAGGATGTTTCCCAGCCACGCTGACGCTTCCTTTCCCGGAAGTAGTCAACGGCTTCATGGTACAGTACCAGCTTGCAAAAATGGTCAAACTGGCAGCGCCTCCCGTAATCATCAGGGGTAACTTTCATCTTCTCACCCCCTTTCCGTGGGGAGTGAGCAGGATGATCCTGTCCGTTGTCAGGAGCCTATGCTGGCCCTGGTCTGCTGACCGCCTCCTTTTCCATCTGATTTTTTGCCGGAAATGAGAATCCGCGAAAATCGACAAAAATCGCCCGGCAGGTCGTAAACCTACCGGGCGACGATTTGAAGCGTTTTGTTGTTTTCTTACATGGTATAGTTCATACTCATGGCCGGAATATTCCCGTGGCGGGGCAAGGCTTTTTTTAAGCGGTAGAAGTGGATTAGATTATAATGATAGTAAAACATCATGGCGGCGTCCTCCCGTGGGCTGCCATGCCTTTAACTGCTGGGAATGACAGAAAGAAAGCAGCGGCCTTGATTTCTCAAAACCGCCACCAGTGAATATAAATTAAGCGTGAAAATGGGTCTGCCCAGCAGCGGTTTTTTTCTTTTCTGCCGCTGGGCAGATGTTTTTTTTTTTAGATACATGATAAGAGGAATTTTTGAAGATTCCATAAAGATTTGAAAAATGGACGGACATAAAAGACGTCCATTACACTATCGGAAAATCAGCAAGGAAGTTTCATAGTAACCTTTGCGCCGCCGGTTTCTTTTGAATTTTCTAAAATAAGCTGACCATTATGTTGTTCCATAATCGAATTTGTAATATATAGACCCATACCAAAGTGTAACTTTGAATTGCGGCTTTGATCGCCCATATAGAACCGTTCCTGTGCGTGGCATAATGCCTCTTTAGAAAACCCCGTTCCCTCGTCTGTGACTGAAATTTCCACGAAACCGTTGTTACTCTGAACATCCACATAAAGCGTTCCGCCTTGCGGGGAGTAGTCCAGCCCATTACTGATAACATTCATAATGGCACGTTCTATCAGCACCCTATCAAATTTCAGCATTTGAGGGAGTGAAACAGTATTCATTTGCAGCCGGATTTCTTTTGTCCGGCATAGTGATTCCATATAACCGAACAAGTGCTGCATGAACGCTGGCAAGTCTATACTTTCAATATGGAGCTGATAACCAACCGCCGCCCGTGATATATCAATCAGGGTTTGAATATATGACTGCATCTGGCCGGAGCTTTCCACGACGTAACCAGCGTATAATCGTTGCTCATCATCAAGATTTGTTTCTGTGAGTAAATCAGCATTTCCTTGAATAACCGTCAGAGGCGTTTTCAAATCATGGGCAAGCGCGGCGATTTGCTCTTTCTGTGTCTGTTCGGTTTTCCATTGCCGTTCTAACGAAATTTTCAGATTATCTTTCATATCTGAAAAAGATGCAAGGACATCTTCAAACTCTTTGATTTTGGCGTGTCCTACTTCAAAATCAAGGTTTTGCTTTGAAACCTCCGCAGTTGCTTCTAAAAGCGGGGTCAGTTGTGTACGCAGGTTCTTAGCAAATCTGGCGGTCAGTATGATAATGACCAGCAGCGAATTTACAGCCATCAGGATAAACGCAAGCGTGTCAGGAGATGGAAAATATTCCGGTAGCCATGACACTGTAAATTGAGAACCAATATAATACCTTAAAACGCAAAATTCGTTTTCCCGGACAACAAGTGCAAACTGCCTCCCCGTAGCATATTCAATATGTTCTCCCTTTGCGTACAGCAGGGCAATTTCTTTTTCATCATCGTCCATATTGCTGTAAAGCTCATTAAAGTTCTTGTCCAGAATTAAGTAGCCGCATCCCTGTGGAATCACAACCTTTGTAATATCCGGGGCAATCGTCAGCGTTGGAATGATCTCTTTTACCTGCAATTCACTTAGATTTGCTCTTGTAGCTAATCCAGCATTTACAGCAAGTCCCTCCAAACCAGAAGGGACAATAATTGCCGCTACCAGCATGACAATGAGGGAGATAGCAAACTGGCGAAACAATATTTTCAATGTAGGTTTCTTTTTCACTCCCATTTATATCCTATCCCCCATACGGTGCTGATCGGACTTATTTTGAAATGCTCCAATTTCGCACACCGAATATTTTTTATATGCGTTGAGACCGTAGAGTTATCGCCTATTCCATCAAACCCGAAAACGGCTTCATAGAGTTGTTCTTTTGTAAAAACCTGTCCCCGGTTTTTCGCAAGGTATTCACAGATTGAATACTCGCTTTTGGTAAGGGGAACCGGCTGTTCTGAAACATACAGTACTTTTGCGGAAAGGTCAAATCTTATATCAGGCTCAAATGAAAGTGTGCTGTGATGCTCCCTTTTTTCTCTGCGTAAATGTGCCGCGACACGGGCGCGAAGCTCCTGAATACGAAAAGGTTTCGTAATATAATCATCCGCACCGATGCCCAATCCAAACAATATATCTTCCTCTAATGTCTTTGCGGTCAGAAAGAGAATCGGGCAGTCTACCATATTCCTGATCTGTTTGCAAAACTCAAACCCGTCTGTGCCAGGCATCATCACATCCAAAAGAATGAGGTCATAGAAATGCAGCTTTTTGATGTCTACATCATCCGCATTTTGACAGACTGTTATCAAATATCCATCTTTCCCCAAACTGTTCTTAATCAATTCCAAGATAGAAACTTCATCGTCAACTACAAGTAAGTGGGTCAAAAAATCACCTCCCGCCCCATTATACCACATTGTCGAGGTTACTCATCATTATTTTTAATGTCAGCTTTCCGATATTCATTGTTGATATTTACAGCTACGGCATTGCTTATATCCACATCCACAATACTGTAAACGTAGCCGAAACTGAAATCTTCCCCCGCCACATTTTTGAAGCGTTTCGATACCTGCCCGATTTCTTCTTGCAGTTCTGACATTTCAAGACATTCATCCGTTATGGTATATGTCAGGCCGTTATATGAAATTTCATCATAGTTTGCGGCGTTCAGCTCATAATACGGCAGAGATTCATTTAACGCCTTATTTTTTATCGGCGGTATCGCGGAGCGCACCGCAGGCCGATAAGCATATAAGACTTACAAGCACAATTACCACGGCAAACAGGCACTTTTTTTATTCACTGTTTTTACCTCCCTCCCAACCATGAAACCAAACCAAACTGGCAATCAGCAGACAAACAGTGCAGCATACAGAAATAATCATACCGCTGAAAAAAATCGGTTTTTACCTGTGCATACAGTTGGGGGCTATCCCATGCAAGCACAGTGTAATCCATAGCACGAACGCCCCAGGCCCAGGGAATATATTTCCATGTAGCGTCACCAAGCCCTGTTATCATAAGGGCAGCTATTAAACTCCCCTGCAATTCCCAATCCCATAGATGCACCTTTTCCGAAGCTCATTCCCACAAACAAATGAATCAGGTAAATGGGAAGCATGGTAATCAACAATAGAATCCCTGCTTTCAGGTAAAGGCTTGCCGGAGCATCCCTATATAGTGCAGCGAATGTTCCTAACGCTAAAAATGTTGCGCCAAAAGCACAGATCATCAGAAAACCAAGTTTACCAATATACGTTGCCGTGCGAGATGGGATTGTTCCCAACAAAAAGCCTGATAATGCCCGGCCTGATTTTCGATCTGAACAACCAGGCCCACAATAATGCCAATCAAGAACGGGAACGCAACGGCCAATACTTCCAGATAGGCACTGATTTTGGTCGCCGGTTCCCATCTGGATATATGATAGTAACCCGCAAAAATCGCCGCACATATAATCGGAATCATGCTGTGCATATAGAGCAAAATGCTATGTTTACACTTCTGATATTCTGCTTTCCAGCAGCGAACCACAGATACCATAGTTACCCCACCTCCTTTTTTTCAAACCATTTTGCCGTTAAACATGACAGCACCGCAAACCAGACCAGCGAAATGACAAGCACAAGCAAAATCATCCAAAACGACATTGCCGTACTCTGATCTGCAACCGGCTCACCATTAGGCAAAAAAATACCTAACACGGAAATCATAAGATGCGGCACCCAGCTATACGGACAGATCATCCACAAAGAGGTTGTAGCCGTGAAAATCCCTAAAAACGCTTCCAAGGTCCGGCATTAAGAATAACCGTGACAAAGATACCAACTTTTTTTAACCATAAGCACAGCGGAACTTCCCATAGGCTTGCAATGACAATACAAGCTGTTCCGGCCGCAGCCTGCCAAATTCCGATTGTCAGGGGAATTTCGTTGATAACTAATATTGCAAAACCGCCCAACAGATTTAGCGCCAGGAAAATGAAATTCCCCACACAGGAGTAAATACCGGCCACTCCAATTTTTGCTTTCCAGACTTTGTTCTGCGAAACAGGCAATGAAGCAACGGCACGATATTTTAGTTTGCCATTATCCCGCTGTTCAATCAAGGCACAGGTGAGCGTAAGGAATCCAGGATAAAGCAGGATATACCACCAATTATAAGAATTGAGCTGGAACCAAAGAGGGGCAAAAAGTTCATAAGCGCAGTTACAAACGGGGCCAGAACGATCAGCGTTTTTTGTGAAAGTTCTCTTATGCTTTAGGTTCTCTGCCTGAATATATGCCATCTCCATTTAATATCACTCCTTACCATTTCTGCGAATAACATCCATAAAGAGTTGTTCCAAATCTTCACCGGCGCGAAGCTCTCCCTCATATCCAAGGATGCCGCCAGCAATGATACCCACATGATCTGCAATCTGCTGGACTTCTGACAGAATATGGCTGGACAAAATAACTGTAATCCCTTTGCAGGGAAAAGAGCGAATTAACTCTCGAAGTTTCCTCAATCCCTAAAGGGTCAAGGCCATTAGTCGGTTCATCCAGAATCAAAAGCTGGGGACTGTTCAGCAATGCAATAGCAATACCAAGCCGCTGCTTCATACCAAGAGAAAACTGCCCGGCCCGTTTCTTGCCGGTATTCGTGAGCTGGACAATTTGCAATACCTCGTTAATTCGTGCATCGTCCAGGACGAGCAATGTAGTTCTGACTTTGAGATTTTCGTATGCAGTCAGATTTTCGTAAAGCGGGGGCATCTCAATCAAAGCACCGATATGCTCCAGATCATTTCCGCTTCCACGGGTGGCCGTCAAACTCGATGCTTCCCGATGTGGGGCGCAAAATGCCGGTGAGCATTTTTAAGATCGTGGATTTGCCAGCCCCATTCGGCCCCAGCAGACCATAAACCGAGTTGCGCCGGATGTTCAGTGACACATTGTTTACCGCCATTTGCCCCTTGAAATTTTTTGCAGAGGTCAGTCGTTTTCAAAATCATATCCATATAATCAAGTCCTTTCTTTGATTTTACGGATAGCATACCGGGCAATTTTGAAGATTTCATAAAGATTCCCGAAAACAGAATATGAACAATACACTGTAACCGTGGAGCATATCGCAACAAAGCACCAACCTACGCATTTAGGGCCTTAAAAAGCCCTATATTTCAAGGTTTTTCCCGCATAGTCGGCGGGGTATGTGAGTGTTTTTTATCCTATCCCCGCCATAGTGCCGCTCTAAATGCGTAGAATTTACCAGCAGAAAATCGCCGGTTTCTCTGGCTCCATACTCCCAGATATGGTATCATGGAAAAAAACAATCTGACGGGGGTATCAGGATGGACGGACAAGAAAAGCTGCTGGACTATATCCGGCTTATTCTCGCCGGTAAGAGTCATGAGCACATCGCCATACGAAAAATGCTTACATTTCTCGTAGAGATCAGGGGCAATAAATGAAACAGCTGAAGTGAACGATGTCTGATAGGTTGTATAGAGCTCACCGTAGCGGACGCACGGGAGACCCTGTTGAACTGTTTCGTTCCGCTTTATGCCGCTACCGCGCACAATCTCTCCCAAGGAGCGAATACGCACCCACTCCCACAAATCGGGGATGTCAAACGGTACCTCATCCGCCAGCGACCGCACTTCATCGCCGATTTTCTCATAAGGAGTATTATCGGCACCTTTGAGATACCAACGCCGCCTGTGGCGGCGTTGACGCAAGCATAGCATTTGTATGACAAACGCGCTTGCTGGGGCTCGCCCCAGTCCCCCATGCCGCCTGCGGGCGGAAACTTTTCGGCAGAATTGCCGGAATGTAAGTATGTAAAATCGGGTTTGGCAAGGTTGCCAAACCCGGCCTTGAAAGGGAAACTCATGAAAATGGAAGCGGCATGAAGTGAGGAAGGGTTGACAATATTGTCAACCCTTCCTCACCAATCTCAATACCGCTTCTGACAATCTTGTCAAAAGCGGTTTATATGAAACAACGGGTTCGGTGAATTCACCGAACCCGTTGTTGCTTTTTAACAAGGTTGTCAGAAAGTAAGGTTTGGCAATCTTGCCAAACCTTATCGTCACACTACCATTTCTCTCACCACACGGATCAGGGACACCACCCAGGACAGTGCCACGAGGCCCACCAGTACAAAGAAAATGCCATCTGCCAATGCAGTGTGCGTCAGATACCACGGGCGAAACACCGTGATCACCAGTGCGCCGTACAGCAGCGGCACAGACAGCCGCAGAGCCTGTGCCAGACGGACGATCCCGCCCAGCAGTGTCATTGCCATCATCAAAAAAGCATACATCATGTTCCATGCCTCCTTCTGCGATTTGTGGCATGTTACCATCAGCGGACAGACTTTGCAAGGGTCTGTCCTCCAATTTTTTGCATGGATTTTCTGCGATGAGGGTGTCTGGCAGACACCCTCAATTTCGGCGGCAGGGGGTCAATGAAACACCCTGCACCATCAAATTTTTTGTAGAATTTTTTAATTTCTGGTTATTCACCACGCTGTTTTTTCGGGTAGGACAATGAGGGGTGCGGCGCAGAAGCAGAGAACCGCTTTGGGAAACATTGCCGAAAGCGGTCAGGCGGTGCCCCATGCTGGCCCTGTGTTGCCCCGTGTGGCCTTCTCTTACCTCCCGGGCGAACCATGCCTGCCAGAGTGGGAGAACGCCCGTGTGGGGCAGGAAACGCCGCAGTCCCCCCGAATAAGAAGAAAGAGGTGCCGCCTATCACAAGCAAATCACATGAGGACGAGTTCATCCGCACGGAACGCTTTCAGATCTCCTGCGGACGAATGATCCGGGTGGTTTCTGTGTTCCCGAAACAGGGAACCGAGACCCCGGCGGACAAGCTGAAGGCATTGGCGGAACTGGAGTTTCAGCAGGGAAAGATGTGTGCCTAAAGGGCTGGACATTTCAGGCCGTTCAGGGTATTGTGGTATCACAATGCTCTGAACGGTTTGACCCAAAGGAGGACGAGAGACAATGTCAAACCTGAAGAAAACCGCCCTGTACTGCCGTCTCAGCCAGGATGACGGCCTGGAGGGCGATTCCAACAGCATTCAGAATCAGAAAAATATCCTGCAAAAGTTTGCAGAAGACCATCACTTTCCCAATCCCTGCTTCTATGTGGATGACGGTTTTTCCGGTGGAAATTTCCAAAGGCCCGCATTTCAGCAGATGATTTCCGACATGGAGAACGGTGAGATTGGAATCATCGTCACCAAGGACCTTTCCAGACTGGGACGTAACCAACTTCATACCGGTCTCTACATTGAGGAACGCTTTCCCATGTTCGGCGTACGCTACATCGCTATCAATGACAATGTAGACACTGACAGCAGCGAGAGCAATGACCTCATGCCGTTCAAAAATTTGTTCAACGAGTGGTTTATTCGGGACACCAGCCGGAAAATCCGGGCGGTGCTGAAAGCCAAGGCGGAGCGTGGAGAACGGCTGGGGACCAGAGCGCCTTATGGCTACATCAAGGATCCGGAAACAAAGAAGCTGGCGGTAGATGATGAAGCAGCGGCCATCGTCCGCAGGATATTCGCCATGTGCGCCAGCGGCAACGGCCCCAGCCAGATCGCCAGAATCTTGAAAAAAGAACAGGTGCTGACGCCCACCATGTACGCCTATACCAGGTATGGCATGAATCATACCTGTCTGGACACCGCACATCCATATAACTGGTCTGACAGTGCCATTGCTAATCTTCTGGAAAACGAGATTTATCTGGGCAATACCGTCAACATGAAATACAGCACCAAGTCCTATAAGGATAAGCGACGGGTGGAACATTCCAGAGAAGAATGTCTGGTGTTTAAGGACACCCATCCCGCTCTCATTACCCAGGAGGTCTGGGACATCGTACAGCGGGTGAGGAAGAACAGAATAAGTATTCCGGTCTTGTGTTCTGCGCCGACTGCGGCTCCAATATGGTGCTGCACCGGGCACGTACCATGTCTGCCAGCTACAACCATTTCACATGTCGCACCTACAAGAAGGATGGAGAATCCTGCACAGGCCACTGTGCGTTCTGGATGAGGTGGTGTTGGAGGATCTGCGGAGGGTAACGGCCATGGCACGGGAACGTCCAGAAGAATTTGCCGCCTATATTGGCAGCAGGCAGTCCGCCGAGATCCAGCGTGAAATTCGCAGGCAGGAGAAAGAACTGGCCGCCATGCGGAAGCGGAAAGCCGAACTGGATGCCATCTTCAAGAAGCTGTATGAGGACAGTGTGCTTAGCCGCATTACTACAGAGCAGTTCCAAATGCTCTCAAGCAGTTACACGGAGGAGCAGAATCAAATCGCCGCAGGTATCCCGCAGAAAGAAGCTGACATCCAACGCCTGCGGGAAACGGTGAGCGGGACGGATGGTTTCCTCGACAAGGCGAAGCGGTACATGGACATTACGGAACTAACGCCGGAACTGCTGCGGCTGTTTATTGAGAAGATCGTGGTGCACGAAAAAGAGGTGAAGTGGTCTAAACACGCGCCGCAGACCGTGGAGATCTACTACAACGGCATCGGCTTCATAGACAAACAGCATCAGGACATGGAAAGCCTGCAACCCCTGAAAACAGAAGAACCCCGACAGGCATCGTAAACACGATAACCTGTCGGGGGATCCCCGGAATTAGTTGTTACCCCTGTCAGGGGGGAACAACTAATTCCGCTCTTCTTTTTTTGCATTTGGGAATCCTGCTGCAAACAGCGGGAATTGATACAATCGGCAAGTCACTCTGCTCTGTGCGTTTTGACAGCATTCTGCCTCGCTAGTCAATTTTCCTTTTCAGAAACGATAAAAAGCCCTTTTGTATGGCTTCGCGATCTGCCATACAAAAGGGCTTTTTACTTATAATTCAGCTTTCGACTGCGGGGTTGGTTTAGACCAACTCGATCATCGCGGTCAGCGCCGTGCCAAGAGCCGCCTTCGGCGGTTGCACGGCTGCACATCCGCCTGCGGGCGGGCGTCGGCAGCGCCTCGACCGCACGTTAGCCTATTCTTAGACCAACTCGATCATCGCGGTCTCGGCAGCGTCGCCGCGGCGGACGCCGGTGCGAACGATGCGGGTGTAGCCGCCGTTGCGCTCAGCATAGCCGGGAGCGATCTCCTTGAACAGCTTCTTGCAGACATCCTCGCGGGTGATGAAGCTCATCGCCTGGCGGTAAGCTGCCAGATCGCCCTTCTTGCCGAGGGTGATCATCTTCTCAGCCACGGGCTTGATTTCCTTGGCGCGGGTGACCGTAGTCTCCATCTTGCCGTTATCCAGGAAATCGGTGACCTGCTGACGGAGCATCGCCATACGCTGATCGGTAGTCTTACCGAGCTTACGAGTTCCGGGCATAGTGGTTTTCCTCCTTGTAAGGATAAGTTGTCGGCCGTCGTTCTACGCGTGGGCGTAGGGTGCCGGTCATTAGTTGTTGTCTTCGCTGGCCAGGGACAGGCCCATCATGGCCAGCTTGTTGATGACCTCTTCGAGACTCTTGCGGCCGAGGTTTCTCACCTTCATCATATCGTCCTCGGTCTTGGAAATCAGATCCTCGACCGTGTTGATATTGGCACGCTTGAGGCAGTTGAAGCTGCGCACGCTGAGATCGAGCTCCTCGATCGTCAGCTCGAGCACCTTATCGCGCTGCGCCTCGGCTTTCTCCACGACGGTGGACTTGCTGCCCATCGCGTCGGAAAGGTCGGTGAAGAGCGAGAAGTGATCGCAGAGGATCTTAGCGCCGAGAGAGACGGCGTCACGCGGACTGATGGTGCCATCGGTCCAGACCTCAAGCGTCAGCTTGTCGAAGTCGGTCATGTTGCCCACGCGGGTGTTTTCCACGGTGTAGTTGACCTTGTACACGGGCGTGTAGATCGAGTCAACGGGAATAACGCCGATAGCCGTCTGCGCTGTCTTGTTGCGGTCGGCGGACACATAGCCGCGGCCGTGAGAAAGCGTCAGCTCCATGTTGAGCGTCGCACCGGCGTCCAGCGTTGCGATGTGCAGGTCGGGGTTGAGGACCTCGACCTCGCTGTCGCCCTTGATGTCGCCGGCCTTGACCTCGCACGGGCCCACAGCCTCAATATAGACGGTCTTGATGCCGTCGGTATTGTGCAGACGGGTAATGAGGCTCTTGACGTTCAGCACGATCTCGGTCACATCCTCCTTGACGCCGGGGATGGTGGAGAACTCGTGCTGCACGCCGGCGATCTTGATAGAGGTCGCCGCGGTGCCGGGCAGGGACGAGAGCATAATGCGGCGCAGCGCATTGCCGAGCGTGATACCATAGCCGCGCTCAAGAGGCTCTACGGTGAACTTGCCGTAGGTGCCGTTCGCGGGGTCTTCTACGCACTCGATCTTGGGCTTTTCAATTTCAATCATGCAGTTACCCTCCATTTCCATTCTGTGGTCTCAAAGTCCACACCAAAATTCTGCGTGTGTCTGTTGAGGGCTCGCCGCCGATTACTTGGAGTACAACTCAACGATGAGGTGCTCCTCAACGGGAACATCAATTTCTTCGCGGGCGGGAAGGCGAACCACGGTGCCCTTGAGGCTGTTCTTATCGCGCTCCATCCAGGTGGGGACCAGGAACACGGGAGCGTCCTGACCCATCAGGCGCTTGAAGACCTCGGAAGAGCGGCTGCTCTCCGCGACCTCGATCACATCGCCGGCCTTGACGAGGTAGGAAGGAATGTTGACCTTCTTGCCGTTGACGGTGAAGTGAGCATGGCTGACGAGCTGACGGGCCTGACGGCGGGTCATCGCAAAGCCCATGCGGTAAACAACGTTATCCAGACGGCGCTCGACCGTGATGAGCAGGTTGTCACCGGTCTTGCCGGGGGCGGCAGCGGCAGACTCGTAGTAGCCGCGGAACTGCTTTTCGAGGATACCATAGATGAACTTGACCTTCTGCTTTTCAGCAAGCTGAAGGCTGTATTCGCTCTTCTTCTTTCTCATCTGGCTGCCGGGGTTGCGATTAGTGGTCTTCTTCGCATAGCCCATCACAGCAGGAGAAATGCCCAAAGCCTTGCAGCGCTTGGCGATCGGCTGCATATTCTTTGCCATAGTGCTTTTTACCTCCTCTTTCGATTAGACGCGACGGCGCTTCGGGGGACGGCAGCCGTTGTGCGGGATGGGCGTGACGTCCTTGATCATCGTGACCTCCAGGCCGACAGCCTGCAGGGCGCGGATCGCAGCTTCACGACCCTGGCCGGGGCCCTTAACAAAGACCTCGACCGTCTTGAGACCATGCTCCATCGCAGCGGTAGCAGCCGTTTCAGCGGCGCTCTGAGCGGCGAACGGAGTGGACTTCTTGCTGCCGCGGAAGCCGAGGCCGCCGGAGGAAGCCCAGGAAAGGGCGTTGCCCTGCGTATCGGTCACCGTGACCATGGTGTTGTTGAAGGAGGAACGAATATGAACCTGACCACGTTCGACGTTCTTCTTTTCGCGGCGACGGCGGATAACCTTCTTACCGGTTTTAGCATTGTTTGCTGCCATATTCTATTCTCCCTCCTTACTTCTTCTTGTTCGCAATGGTCTTCTTGGGGCCTTGCGGGTACGAGCGTTGGTCTTGCTGCGCTGACCGCGAACGGGCAGGCCGCGGCGATGACGGGTGCCGCGATAGCAGCCGATCTCGCTCAGACGCTTGATGTCGAGTGCGGTCTGACGGCGAAGGTCGCCTTCCACGATGTAGCTGTGGTCGATGGCTTCACGAAGCTTGGCCTCGTCAGCATCGGTCAGATCCTTCACGCGGGTGTCGGGGTTCACGCCTGTCTGTGCCAGGATCTCCTGAGCACTCTTTCTGCCAATACCATAGATATAAGTCAAACCGATTTCGATTCGCTTATCCTTGGGCAGGTCAATACCGGCAATACGTGCCATACTTTTTAACCTCCAATTAAGTCTTAGCCCTGGCGCTGCTTGTGCTTCGGATTCTCGCAAATGACCATGACACGGCCTTTACGACGAATGATCTTGCACTTTTCGCACATGGGCTTCACGGACGGTCTTACTTTCATGTCGATAAACCTCCATTACTTAGTACGCCAGGTAATTCGGCCGCGGGTCAGGTCATAGGGAGACATCTCCACTGTGACCTTGTCACCGGGCAGAATCCTGATGAAATTCATTCTGAGCTTTCCGGAAATATGCGCTAAGATCGTGTGTCCATTTCCAATGTCTACTTGGAATGTGGTGTTGGGCATGGCCTCAACGACAACGCCTTCCACTTCAATCATGTCGGATTTTGCCAAGTGTTATCCCTCCTGGTCCGGATTTTCCTTGCCGCTGTATGCGGCGATGGCTTTACGAAGCTCACTGTTTGTGATTTTTTCCTTGCTTCTGATCTTCTCGGCGACAGGCGCCGCGCTCTCTGCGATGAAGCGAACATGCTTTTGCTTTTTCCGCTTCGGCGCTTCGATCCTGCGGCTCTTGCCGTCGGCCAGCAGCAGGTACTCCCCGTCTGTTTCCAGCACGAAGAAGTATTTGCCCTGTTCTCTGCCGGCAGTTGCCTGAACAAGATTCGCAATGTCCATGGCGCCCTCTTACGGTGCCGGAGCCGTCAGAATTTCGGGCTCGCCGGCGGTGATGAGGATCGTGTTCTCGTAGTGCGCCGCGTATTTGCCGTCACGGGTCTTGACGGTCCAGCCATCGCTCATCTGGCGGATGGCTGCGGTGCCCGCGTTCACCATCGGTTCGACGGCGATCGTCATGCCGCGCAGCAGCTTCGGCCCGTGGCCCGGAGCCCCGTAGTTGGGGATCTCGGGCGCTTCGTGCATGTTTCTGCCGACGCCATGGCCGACATACTCGCGCACGACGGAGAAGCCGTTCGCCTCCACACACGCCTGCACGGCGTGGGAGATGTCGGAGATGCGGTTGCCCTCGCGGGCCTGCGCAAATCCTTCAAAAAAGCTCTGACGAGTCACGTCGATCAACCGCTGTGCCTCTTCGGAAATTTTTCCGCAGGGGTAAGTGGCTGCGCAGTCGCCGTGGAAGCCGCCGATGTATGCGCCCACGTCCACACTGACGATATCGCCCTCCTTGAGCACCCGGGGACCCGGGATGCCGTGGATGATCTCGTCATTGACGGACACGCACACGCTGGCGGGATAGCCGTTGTAGTTTAAGAACGACGGCTCGGCGCCCTGCGAACGAATGAAATGGAACACTGCTTTGTCAATTTCTCGGGTTGTTACGCCGGGCTTTACCATTTCCCCTGCTAACGCACGGGCAGCCGCGGTAATTTTTCCCGCTCGGCGCATCAATTCGATCTCGCGCTCTGATTTCACAATGATCATATCTTAACCATCCTGTCTCAGTATTGCGAGGATCGCCTTGGAGGTGGCCTCCACCGGCCCCATGTCCTCCACCGGATACAGAACCCCACGCTCGCGGTAGAAGTCCTTGAGCGGTTCTGTTTCTCTATGATAGACCGCAAGGCGGTTTTTCACCGTCTCGGGCTTATCATCCTTGCGGGTGACCAGCTCGCCGCCGCAGACATCGCAGACGCCCTCGGCTTTGGGCGGCACTGCCACGATGTGGTAGCTTGCGCCGCACTTGCTGCAAACCCTGCGTCCGCTCATGCGCTCCATGATGGTCGCGTCAGCGATCTCCAGGGAGACGACATGATCGAACTTGATACCGGCTGCCTCAAGAGCTTCCGCCTGCGCGATCGTGCGGGGCACACCGTCTAAGATGAAGCCTTTCGCACAATCGGGCTCGGCGAGCCGCTCTTTAATGATGCCGATGATGACCTCATCGGGTACCAGGTGGCCTTCGTCCATATAGGTCTTGGCCTTCATTCCCGTCGGCGTACCCTCTTGGATGGCCGCGCGCAGAATGTTACCGGTGGAAATCGCGGGGATTCCTAACTCGCGGGAGATGACAGCGGCCTGCGTGCCTTTGCCAGCGCCCGGAGCGCCCAATAAAATCAGTTTCATAAACGCCTCTCTTACTCGAGGAAGCCCTTGTACTGGCGCATCATCATCTGAGACTCCAGCGCGCGGACCGTCTCAAGTGCAACACCGACAACGATGATGACCGAGGTACCGCCGCCGATGGCGAGGCCGGAGTTGCCCAGCAGTTTGCCGGCGATCAGCGGGCAGATGGCCACGATGCCGAGGTAGATCGCGCCGAAAAGGGTGACCTTGTTGAGGACCTTCAGGATAAAGTCAGACGTGGGCTTGCCCGGACGGAAGCCGGGGATGAAGCCGCCGTTTTTCTTGAGGTTGTTGGCGATTTCAATGGGGTTGAACTGAATGGTAGCGTAGAAATAGCTGAACGCAATGATCAGCAGGAAGTAGCAGACGATGTAGAACGCGCTCTTCGTGTCGAAGATATAGGTGTTCATCCAGGTCCAGAAGGAGCTGCTGCCGGTGCCGGTGAAGGCAACGATCGTCGCGGGGAGCGTCGCAATGGACTGCGCGAAGATGATCGGCAGAACGCCGGACATGTTGACCTTGATCGGCAGGAACGTGCTCTGACCACCGTACATCTTGCGGCCGACCACGCGCTTGGCGTACTGGACGGGGATCCGGCGCTCGGAGTTCGTGATGAACACGATGAACACAACGATCAGCAGCATGCCGAGAACCAGCAGGATCGCGGTGTACCACTTGATCGCGCCGGAGGCCAGCGAGGAAACGAGCGCGCTGACGAGCGACGGGATACGGGAAATGATACCTGCGAACAGGATCATCGAAATGCCGTTGCCGATGCCGAACTGATCGATCTGCTCGCCCATCCACATCAGGAAGGACGCGCCGGCCATGAAGGTCACGACGATGACAAGACCTGCAAGGAAGCCAGTCTCGTTGAGCAGGTTGTAGTTCTTGAGCATCACATAGTAGGCAAAGCCCATCAGAAGAGCAAGGCCGACCGTGGTGTAGCGGGTGATGCGCTGGATCTTCTTCTGGCCTTCTTCGCCGCCCTCCTTGGCAAGACGCTCCAGGGCAGGGATGGCGATGGCAAGAAGTTCGATGATAATGGATGCGTTGATATACGGCTGGATACCGATGGCGAAGACCGTCGCCTGCGAGAACGCAGAACCGGACATCGCGTTGTACAGGCCCAGGACCGTACCAGACAGCTGCTGAGAGAAGTAGGTCGCCAGTTCACTTACGTTGACGTAGGGAACCGGAACACAGGCGCCCAGGCGGTAGATCATCAGAACGAACAGCGTGAAGAGGATCTTCTTGCGCAGCTCGGGGATCTTCCAGGCGTTACGGAGTGTTGTAAACACTTACACCACCTCGGCCTTTCCGCCCGCCTTTTCGATTTTTTCCTTGGCAGACTCCGAGAAGGCGGCAGCCTTCACGGTGACCTTCTTGGAGACGCTGCCGTTGCCAAGAACCTTCAGACCGTACTTGCAATCGTGCAGGATGCCTTTTTCGATCAGGGCAGCCGCGTCAACGACCGCGCCGTCTTCGAACTTGTTGAGAACCGCAACGTTCACAGCCGTCAGGGGCTCTGCGAAGATGTTGTTGAAGCCGCGCTTCGGGATACGGCGTGCCAGAGGCATCTGGCCGCCTTCAAAGCCGATGCGGAGCTTGCCGCCCGAACGAGCCTTCTGGCCCTTGTGTCCGCGGCCTGCGGTCTTGCCGTTGCCAGTGCCGGTGCCACGGCCCTTGCGCTTATTCACATGGGTAGAACCCATAACCGGAGCAAGTTCATGTAAATTCATCTACTTGTCCTCCTTATTGTTCTTCCGTGACCTGCAGCAGATAGCCGATCTTTGCGATCTTGCCGCGAGTCTGGGTGTTGTCAGGCTGAACAGTTTCCTGACCGATCTTGCGCAGACCGAGGGAATGCGCGGTCGCGATGTGCTTTTCAAGACGGCCGTTCAGGCTCTTGACAAGCTTAATTCTAAGATTCGCCATTTTGAGCCCTCCTTAACCGACGATGTCTTCCACGTTCTTGCCTCTGATGCGCGCAACTTCCGCTGCGTCGCGCAGAGAGGTCAGACCCTGCATCGTTGCCTTGACAACGTTCTGCGGGTTGTTCGAGCGCAGGCACTTTGCACGAATGTTGGAAATGCCGACTGCTTCCATGACAGCACGGACAGCGCCGCCGGCGATGATGCCGGTGCCTTCGGGAGCCGGCTTCAGCATGACGCGGCCAGCACCGAATTCGCCGATGATGTCGTGCGGAATCGTGGTGCCTTCGAGCGTGATCTTGACCATGTTCTTCTTCGCGTCAGCAATGCCCTTCAGGATTGCTTCGGAAACTTCAGCGGCTTTGCCGAGGCCGTAGCCAACGGTGCCCTTGCCGTCGCCGACAACAACCAGAGCGGAGAACTTCATGACGCGGCCGCCCTTGACGGTCTTGGAAACGCGGTTCAGGTAAACGACCTTTTCGATCATTTCCGGGCCATTGTCTTCCTTGGGTGCGCGATCTCTATTGTAAGCCATTGTTCATCCTCCTCCGATTAGAATTCCAGGCCGCCTTCGCGGGCGCCTTCAGCAAGCTCTGCCACACGACCATGGTAGATATAACCGCCACGATCGAACACGACAGTGTCGATGCCCTTTGCCTTGGCGCGCTCTGCAACCAGCTTGCCGACCTTGCGGGCAGCTTCCTTGTTGCCGGTGGCGCCTTCGAAATCCTTCTCATTGGAAGCGGCGGCAGCGAGCGTAACGCCGTTGACGTCGTCGATGATCTGTGCGTAGATGTTGGCGTTGCTGCGGTAGACGTTCAGGCGGGGCCGTTCGGGCGTGCCGGAGATCTTTCCGCGAACGCGGGTATGACGCTTCATACGCTGAGCGTTCTTATCAAATGTTTTCACCATAATGGCACACCTCCTAATTACTTCTTACCGCCGGCCTTGCCCTCTTTGTGGCGAATGGTCTCAGTGGCGTACTTGATACCCTTGCCCTTGTAAGGCTCGGGAGGTCTCTTGCCTCTGACGTTCGCTGCAAACTGGCCGACCTTCTGCTTGTCGATACCGTTGATGACGACCTTGTTGGGAGCCGGGACATCAATGGTGATGCCTTCGATCTCGGGGACTTCCAGGAGGGTAACGATGTTCAGTTTGTTGCACTCCTTGGCGGCACGATGGCCAACGCCGGTAACTTTTTGACGTCTTCTTGAAGCCATCGGTCACGCCGACGACCATGTTGCAGCAGGCGCACGGGTCAGGCCGGTACAGAGCGCGAGGCTACTGCCTGCCGTCGTCAGGTGAAGCTCAGCGCCTTCCTGCTTGATGGTCATGCCGCTGTTGGCTGGAGCTGCTGGGTCAGGGGTACCTTTTTGGGGTCGGATTTGACAAGGTTGCCGTCCGCGACGGTGACTTCGACACCCAGCGGGGAATGGCAACGGGCATTTTGCCAATTCTACTCATTGTTTTATACCCTCCCTTACCACACGAACGCAGCGACTTTACGCGCCGCCGATGACGAGCCGCCGCGAGGCAGCCTTTGTCTGGTCCATAACGCGCGCTTGAGTGGGGAACGAAGTAATGAGCTGAGCACCACGGAGCACGCAGGGCGGCTCATCTGCGCCGACGCGTAAACGCAGGGGCAGGCTTGCTGGCAGGTGATGACCTTGTCGCGCCATTTATTACTTCGGGGTGATACTTTAATGGATGCCACAGGTACCGCATCATCAACGATGATGGCTGCTTGATGGCCCTCAATCCCGGCAGAATCAGGCGATGCTTTATAACTTCGCTGTTGGAAGCGAGGACATCCACGAGGTGTCGCTGACAGGCACTATTTGCGTTACTGGATGCAGGCATATCCGCAAGCAATACATGGCA